>Ga0116104_1001293_pt1 | contig 12720 bp, 10 predicted proteins | sample June2015DPH_4_15_FD_89715 | JGI IMG/M metagenome (GOLD analysis project Ga0116104, IMG submission 89715) | Peatland microbial communities from SPRUCE experiment site at the Marcell Experimental Forest, Minnesota, USA - June2015DPH_4_150 | ecosystem: Environmental > Terrestrial > Soil > Wetlands...
CCCTCGAATCGTCTCGGCGGTTCGATCTGGTCGAATGAAGACCACTCCTGCGCGTAGACCTTGTTGAGGGCGGCGATGCTGCCGTACTTTTCCTGCAGGAAAGCGCGATATCGTTTGATCGACGCCGGGTTGTAGTCAGAGGCATAGGCATTCACGTGGAAGAAGAAGGCCATTTCGTTGTCCACCTGAGCCGCGATGAGGCGCCCGTTCGGATGCGCGTGTTTGGCGAGGATGGGACAGATGGCGTCGTACCAGAGCGCGGTTTCGTCGTAGAACTTGTCCGCCGCGTAGCAGAGCGCGGGGATCGGACGGGGGACCTGGGTCAACACGGCTTTCGTGCCCTGGCCGTTCAACGCCTGCAGCTCGGGATCTTCAAGCAACCTGCGCGGATAGCCGAACCACGTCAACTCGGAGTTGATTTGGGGTCCGGGCCTCACCACAATGTTGAAATCCTTCTCCTCGCACAAGGAGAGGAAAGCGTCGATGTCCTTGGAAGGATCGATCTTTCCAAAATCGAAGCTGCCCCGCTCGATTTCATGAACCTCCCACGGGATGTAGATCGAGATGGTTGTGAAGCCGATTGCACGGACCCTCTCGAGGATGACGTCCCATAGGTTGCGCTCCAACCTCCAGTAGTGAACCGCAGCGCCATAGAGTGCCACTGTCTCCTTGCCGATATGGAACTCATGATCGCTTGCGTTCACGGTCTTTGAGGAACGAATCTGAGACCGTTTCATCGTAGTGCCTCCCTCAGAAATCATCGTGGCTCGGACAACGCCGAGCGCGCAATTTGCATATCCCCCTACACGCTCCGTCCGCGTCTCCCGAGCGCGACGGCGAGAATAATGATCGCCCCCCGCACAATGAGCTGCTGCGAGTAAGCGAGCCCCATGAGGAGCAGCCCGTTGTTGATGAGCCCGATCAGGAGAGAACCGACCACAGCTCCAACGACCGAGCCGATGCCGCCGCTGAGGCTGGTCCCTCCTAGAATCACCGCTGCAATGACGGAGAGCTCGTCCCCCTGGCCCCACTGAAACCTTCCTGAATGCAGGCGGCCCGCGTACAGCATGCCCCCCATCGCTGCTGCGAGACCCGATATCGTGAGCGTGATGAACTTGATTCGCTTGGTCTTCACGCCGCTGAAGGAAGAGGCGATCTCGTTTCCCCCGGTGGCAAGGACTTGCCTTCCGTACGGGGTCATCCGCAGGGCGACATGTCCCACCAAAAGGGCGAGGAATGTCCAGATCACCAGAGAGGGAATCGGCCCGATATCGCCGGACCCGAAGACGTTGTTGTACACGTTGTTCTGGATGGGAACAGGCGCCGTGTCGGTGATCCACATCGCGATGCCGTTTCCGATTCCCAGCATCCCGAGAGTGACGAGAAAAGAAGGAATGAGGACCTTCGTCACCAGAACGCCGTTCAGCATCCCGACGATCAGGCCTGTCAGAACGCCCGCCAGGATGCCGGGGACCATGCCGAAGTGGCTTACCGCCATTGCTGTTATGACCGAAGAGAGGCCCGCGAGCGAGCCGACGGAAAGATCAATTTCTCCTCCCGCGATGACAAATGTCATAGCGACGGCCATGACCGTAATGGTGGCGGTCTGGCGGACGATGTTGAGAAGGTTGTTCGGGGTGAGGAATCCGCTGCTGTATAATGAGATGGAAAACACCAGGAACACGAGAATGAATCCGCCGTACACCACGTACTGTCGCCAGTCAAAGCGCGCGCGTGCGATTCGGACTGCGGTGTTGTGATTGAATGATTGCATGTGGCTCATTTTGTCAGTTCCCTTGGATGAGATGGTGCAAGGCGGCTTCGCTTTCGATCTCACTTCGCTGCTTTTCACTTTCCACGCGGCCGCTGCGCATAAAAAGGATGCGATCGCTTACCGCGAGAAGTTCGGGCAGCTCTGAAGAAACAAGAAGCACTGCCTTTCCGAGGTCGCCGGCGAGCTGACGAACAAGCGCGATGATTTCCCCTTTTGCTCCGATGTCCACTCCGGCCGTCGGCTCGTCCATCAGGAAGATGTCCGGCTCGGCTCCCAGCCATTTGGCGATTACCACTTTCTGCTGGTTACCTCCCGAAAGCTCCCGCACGATCTTGAAGATCGAATCCGTGCGAATGTTCAGCTTCTTGACGTACTCCTCCACATTCCTCTGCGCGTCGGCTTCGTGAATGATTCCGTGGCGCGTGAACTTGTCGAGCAGTGGGAGGAGGATGTTGTCCTTCAAGGCATGATCCATCACGAGCCCCTGGCTGCGACGATCCTCCGGGATCAGGACAATCCCCGCGGTCATCGCATCCTTGGGACTTCGGATGGGAATGCGCCGCCCTCGAACCCGGATCTCCCCCGCGGTGATGGGGCGAATGCCGAATATAGACTGCAGGAGCTCGGTGCGACCGCTCCCCATCAGGCCGACGAGCCCGACGACTTCGCCTTCGAATACCTTCAGGCTGATCCGTTTTACCCGCTCTCCGGATACCACGCCGCTCAGCTCGAGAAGTGGGACGCCAGAGCGGGCGATTGTCCGCGGCAGCCACTGGAATGACTGACCCACATTCCGGCCGACGATATGCTCGATCATCCTCTCGAGCGTCAGATCCACTATCGCTTCGGTGGCAACCGCTTTCCCGTCACGCAGGATCGTGACCCTGTCGGCGATTCGAAAGATCTCTTCCATGCGGTGGGAGATGTACACGATGCCCATCCCTCGCGCCTTCAACTGCGCGATGATGTGAAACAGCGAATCGGTTTCGCTCTTCGCGAGGGAGGCCGTTGGCTCGTCCATGATCAAAGCGCGGGCGTTCTGGGAAAGCGCCTTCACGATCTCCGTCAACTGCCGGTGTCCCGTGCTCAGGGCGCTGACAGGGAGGCGGGGATCAACCTCCACTCCGATCTCGCTGAACAACTCCCGGGTAGTTCTTTCGCATTCCCTGTCGTTCAGCAGGCCGAACAGACGACGCGCCTCGTGCGTAAGAAAGATGTTTTGAGATACTGTGAGGGTGGGAATGAGGCTGAACTCCTGGAATATCATTGCGATCCCGTGCGTTCTCCCTTCCAGGGAGGAGCTCAAACGCACAGGTCTTCCATCGATAACGATCTCCCCCGCATCGGGAGAATGAACGCCCTCGAGGATCTTCATGAGCGTGGATTTTCCCGCTCCGTTGCCGCCGACCAGCGCGTGGACCTCTCCCTCGCGAAGGTCGAAGTCGACGTCCTGGAGCACGCGCACTCCGTGAAACGCCTTCGTGATGTGGCGCATGTCTATGACGACCCCGCCCATCTTGCTCGGAACGGTTGAAAGCAAGCCTGACCCCCCCCAGCGTGAACATGAATAAGCGGGGGTCCCCCAGCGGAACGGCTAAAGGACCCCCCATGAATCGGGAGCTTACTGCTTCGACTGGAACGCTTGGACCAGATCCTTCGGAGGGTCCTGGTGATACACGTCCTTCCAGGCCTGCAGCACCGTCTCGCGCGTGACAGGCAGGGCGCTCAGAGCGACATACGCAGGAGCCTTCTTGTTAAGAAGCCCATATGCCGCGAGTATGGCCTCGGTCACTCCCTGGTCGAACGGGCGCTGCGCGCCAAGGCCCTGAATGATGCCGCCTTGCGCCATATTGATGGCCGCGTTTAACCCAAGGTCCTCGGTCGAGACGATCAGGTCGTTGCGCTGTGCCGAGCGGGCGGCTGCCAGGACGCCTTCAGCGGGCACGTCCCATACCGCCCAGATGGCCTGCATATCCCTGTATTTCGTAAGAAAGGCCGAAGCCGCCTTTTCCGCGTCTCCCGCAAAGTCGGGACCGACGATCCCCTGCTCAGCGAGAATCGTTATGTTGGGGTAGTTCTTCTGGATCGTTGTCTTGAAGCCGTCGTAGCGTTGCCGGGTCACAAAGAAGTCGGCGCCGTGAAAGATCAGTCCGACTTTGCCCTTGCCATTCAGGGAGAGGGCGAGCAGGTGCGCCGCCGCGATGCCGTTGCCGTAGTTGTCGGCCGACACCACGCTGACGTAATCCTTCCCCTGCGTCATTCCATAGGGCACATTGTCCATGAACACAAGCTTCACACCTTGGGCTGCGGCGCGCTTGTAGGCATCCGCCGTCGCGACCGGGTCAGTGGGGATCGAAACGATAATATTCGGTTTTCGAGCCAGCACCGTTTCTATGTCGGAAACCTGCTTCTCCGGCTTGAACTGTGCGTCAGTGACGGCGATGACCTTGATGCCCAGCTTGGCGAATTCGAACTTCAGACCGTCGGTCTGTGCCGTCGACCAGTCATTTCCACCATAATGAAGCACAATTGCTGCAGTGGCGTTCATGCTCTTGACCTTCTGCAGCTCGCTATCGCTCAAAGTGACGACGCTTGCAGGTGACGGGTCTTCTCCATGGGGCCCCTTGCTGAATACTTTCCCCGCCATGTCGGCAAGAGCGGCCTTGGGGTCGACTCCCTGTCCAAACGCGGCCAGCCCCCCGAAGAGAAGCGCCGCGATAGCGATCATCCACGCGAGATTCCTCGGTTTCATCTACCCTCCTCCTTGGATTTCTTTCCACGCGCTTGCCGGTTGCGCCTACCTATCCGGGCCAACGGCCTCTTCGAGCTCGACCGGCTTGGATCCTTGACCTCCCTCTGCTCTTAAGCAAACCCTGTGCCAAACATGCGAAAAACCAGCGAGCATATTTCCTTACCACGCAAGGAGATGAAATCAGAATAATTATAGATATTGACTCTGATCAGCGTGAGTGTATAATATCTGCACATATTGTGCACATTGATGGGGGTGTTGCACACTTTGAACAGCGCCATTCTTATCGTCGATGACAAGGTGAAGCTCTGCAAGATCCTCGCGCAGGATTTCGAGAACGCCGGATACACGTGCTTCATTGCCACTAAAGGCGCGGACGCGATCAGCGCTTTCGTCACGAACGATATCCACGTCGTCATACTTGATCTCAAGCTTGGTGCGGAAGACGGGCGTGAGGTCCTGCGCTCCCTCATGGACTTCAACGGAAATGTGCCCGTCATCATGGTGACGGGATATGCGACGATCGAGAGCGCCGTCGAGGCAATCAAGATTGGTGCGTTCGATTACATCCAGAAGCCCGTGAACTTCACGAAGCTCCAGCGCGTCGTCGAGAATGCGCTCAGTATCTCCCGCCTGAGGGTTGAGAACACCATTCTCAAAAGCAGATTGATTGATTCTTCCAGCCCCATTATCACGCGAGACCGGGGGATGCTCGCGATCATGAATAAGCTTGTGCGGCTTGCACAAACTGACTATCCCATTCTCCTCTGCGGAGAAAGCGGTACGGGCAAGGAATTGTTCGCGGATTTCATACACGTGCAATCGCGGCGCGCCGCGTCCAAGCTGTTCAAGCTCAACTGCGCCTCCCTGCCCGATTCACTCCTGGACAATGAGCTCTTCGGCCATAACAGGGGTGCCTATACGGGGGCGGATTCAGATTTCGTCGGAATTTTCGAGCGTGCTGACAAGAGCTCTCTTTTTCTGGATGAAATTGGAGACATGCCTCTTGAGATCCAGGCGAAGATCCTGCGCACGCTGCAGAATCATGAAATCAGGCGCCTGGGGGGCAAGGAAACCCGCAAGGTGGACGTGCGTTTCATCGCGGCAACCAACAAAGAGATCCGCTCGCTCGTGGAGGAGGGTCGGTTTCGAGAAGACCTCTTCTACAGGTTGAATGCGGCAATGATCCAGATACCTCTGCTCAGGGAACGCAAGGGCGACATCCCTCTCCTCATCCACCACTTCCTCGTTGAGCATGCAGAGGGCAATGTGCAGGAATCAAAGAAGATCGATGCCTCCGTCATGGAGCTGCTCACCAACTACAGCTGGCCCGGCAACATCCGGGAGCTCAAGAACGTAATCAATTACTCGGCGACAATCGCCAGCCATCCGACGATCAACGTCGGGGATCTGCCTCCCTATCTTCTCTCGGGTCCCATCCAGAAGGAAAGAGTGAACGTGCGAGAGAGCATAGAGCGAAATCTCATCCTGGAAACGCTTCGGAAGACCAACTACAACAAGAAGAAGTCCGCGGAATTTCTCAATTTCAGCAGACGGACGCTGTACAACAAGATGGAGAAGTATGGCATCAGCATTGGGCAACGGTGAGCTCATCAGCGTGCGAAACGTGTCTCTCTCGTACGGCTCGGTGAGAGCGTTGACGAATGTCACCATGGAAATCAACAGAGCCGAGATCCACGCGATTGTCGGTGAGCACGGCGCCGGCAAGTCCTCCTTGGCGCACGTCATTGGAGGCTTCCTGAAGCCGGATTCGGGCACCGTCGTTCTCAGGGGGAAGGGCTACAGCCACCTGACCTCGGACAATGCCCGGAAGAATGGGATCCAGATCATCACGCAGCACAACCCCCTCATAGACGATTTCACGGTCGCCGACAACATACTCATCGACGGGAGGATCGGGTTTCTCCCGCACATCACAAGCTCGAGTTCAATCAGGAAGGCCCGTGATTTCATCGACTCGCTCAATGTTCCGCTCGATCCGACGTGCCCCGTCAGAGACCTGAACAGGGCGGATCGGGCGCTCGTCGACATCGTCAAGCACCTCTATCCCGATCCACAACTGCTTATTCTTGATGAGACCCTCGAGAACCTCGCAATTGAAAGCCGACAGAAGATCGTCGCGATCCTGAACGCCCGCAAGACGAGGGGCATGTCGGTGCTGTTCATTACCCACAGGATCGACGACATTTACAATTTCGGGGACACGATCACAATCATTCGGGATGGGGAGATCCTCACGTCGGATAGCGTTGAGAACATAGACAAGATCATGCTCATCCGTCTGGCTTACACGCACGCCCTTGCGGGCAAACATGTCCAGTCCAATCGCGATTTCGCCAACATTCTGAAGTACAACGAGGCAATTCTCTTCGACCTGCCGATCAATCTGATTGTCGTCGACAAGGAAAACAGTATCAAACTAGTGAACGCGCAGGCGAAAGATCTATTCGGACTGCGGGACGACGAGTACGGCAACACGTCTCTTCGAGACATCTTCCCGGCTGGAAACGAGAAATGTCTGCGGCTGATTGAAGATGCCGCTGGATTGAAACGTCAGACATCGCACTATCAGGTGCCTCTTCGGCTGGGAGGTCAGGAGACGCTTAACACAGTAACCGTTTATCCCATTTTTGACGGAGCTCATTTAATCGGCAACATCATCATCATCAGTGATATAACGAATGAGGAGAGACTTCGCCAACAAGTGGTCCTGTCGGAGAACCTCGCTTCAGTCGGGCTCCTGGCAGCGGGGGTCGCTCACGAGATCAATAATCCCCTCGATATCATGGGCTACTATCTCGAGAACATACGCTTCAACGCTGAGAATGCGGCCGTGCGGAGCTCGGTGAAGGCGCTCGAGGAGGAAATCGCTTCGATTGCGCAGATCGTCGGCAATTTGCTTACCTTCTCGGACAAGAAAGGCCGGGCGCTCGAGGAGTTCGATATAGTCGTCCTGATCAAGGATCTCGTCAGCCTCATCGCCTACAATGCAAAGAGGAGCGGCATCGTGATCGCCTTCGAAGCGCCGCAGGAGTCTATTGTCGTCGAGGCCAATCGGAACGAGATGAAGCAGGTGATTCTCAACCTGGTGAAAAACAGCTTCGAGGCCATGCCAGAAGGGGGCACCCTGGCAATCCGCGTTGGAAGAAAGGAAGTCGGGGGCGTTGAAAGCTGCTCGATAGACTTCGATGATACAGGATGCGGAATTGACGAAGCCGCTTTGAAAGACGTCTTCCTCCCCTTCTTTTCCACCAAGAACAGCACGGGAAGAAATGCGGGATTGGGGCTGTCGATCTGCTACGGCATCGTCACGAAATACCACGGTACGATCACTGTGGCAAACCGGGAGATCAGCGGTTGCAGATTTGCAGTCACACTGCCGATCGTCGAGTAACCCGTCAGGCTGCTTGGCTCTCCATGCGGCTCAAGGTGATGGCGATGACAATAATGATTCCCTGCGCGATCATCTGATGTGCCCCTGAGAGTCCGAGAAGAAGCAGCCCATTGTTCAACATCCCCATCAGTATAGATCCGACTACGGCTCCAATGACTGTGCCCCTTCCTCCTGTGAAGCTCGTTCCGCCGATGATCGCTGCCGCGATCACCGTCATGAGGTCCGATTCTCCTAGAGCATATCGGGCGCTGTGGAGTCTCCCCGCGTAGAGAATACCGGCAATGGAAGCCGTGAGACTGCAGATGACCAGCGCGGCGATGCGGATGGAGTCCGTCCTAATACCCGAGTACCGCGCCGCTCCAAGATTGCCTCCCGTCGCGAGCACTGCCCTGCCAAAGCTCGTGTGCTTGAGGAGGGTATGTCCAAGAATGATAATCAGGATCGTCCAGATGAGCAGGCTCGAGAAAGGACCGAGGTCTCCCGACCCGAAGAAGGAGTTGAAAGAGCCGTTGAGGATAGGAATGGTTTCAGAGTTCGTGATCGATCGCGCCAGCCCGCTAAGGACGCCGGCTGTCCCGAGCGTCGCCAGTATCGCGGGGATTCTCGCCTTTGTCGTTATGAAGCCATTCACGAGACCGGTGATCACCCCCACACCAAGGCTTGCGAGTATGGCCAGGGGGATACTGTTTAGCCGCGAGAGAATGACCGCAGTGACAAGCGCAGAGAGCGAAACGAGGGATCCGATGGACAGGTCGATCTCCCGGGCTGCAAGTGCAAAGGTCATGCCAACCGCCATTATAGAAACCATTGCGGTCTGGCGGAGGATATTCATCAGGTTGTAGAGGGACAGGAAGCCCCGGTCGTGAAGTGCGATCGAGAAGAATAACAGGATCGCGAGAAAGCTGATGTACACGACGTACTGCCGGATGCCCCGCATCGAGGAGGCGAGTAAGTGCGTCGGTATCATGAGTGACTGCTACACCTTCAATGCCCCCATGGTCAAGCCGCGCGCGACGTAAAGCTGAATCAGGACGTCGATGAGAAGCGCGGGGAGAGCCAAATCCATGCTTGAAAGGATTCGGCGGCTCATGCTATTCATTGAGGTATCCGGATAATCGGAGATTCACGATGGCGAATACAGGCCAAGTGTCAATAACTGCCTTGACGCGCTGCTTAAATGCGGTAAACTGCGGGCAAATATGGGAGAGTTCCCGAGATTTGCATGTTTGGTGGGCGATCTGAGAAATCCCTGGTAGAAAGAAGTTACCGCATTCATGTTTAGAAGCCTCGATCGAGCGACTCGACGCCTCTACTTTCTCCTCCTCACCTGCTTCGTCCTCTTCGGCCTGATCTTCACGGTTGCTGGCGCAGCCCTTCCCCAAATCATCCGGACCTTCGGCTGGTCCTACACCGTCACGGGGCTTGTCCTGGCCGCGAGCTCGGCAGGATATTTCCTCTCCTCATTCCTGAACGGATTCCTCGTGCAGCGCTTTCTTCCCCGGCTCATCATGGTGATCGGGCTCGTGCTTGGCGCCTTCAGCATGTCCCTCTTCGTCCGGTGGCCGTCGCCATGGCTGAACCTTCTGCTGAACTTCGGAATCGGCCTGTGCCAGGGGGCAATGGAGGTTGTGACAGACCTTGAGGTCATCCATATGGAACAGAAGGGCCAGAGCAGGCTCATGAACCTCATCCATGCCTCCTTCTGCGTGGGAGCCATTGTCGGGCCGTCAGCGGTAGGATACATCCTGAACGCGAGGATCCCCCTCGTCTCGGTATTTATCGCGTCAGCCATCCTGTCCGGCATTCTCGCGGTCCTTTTTGCCTTCACACGGTTCCCCCGCGTGAGGCATGAGCCCAAACAGGCCGCCCACAACGACGTGCGGCTTCTCCGGCAGCCCTTGCTCCTGCTCATGACGGCGGCGCTCCTGTTCTATGTCGGGACAGAAATCGGTGTCTCCTCTTGGTCGTCGGAGTACGTCGTGAAAGTGCTCGGAGTGTCCGCATCGACCGCCGCCTTCGCGGTGGCGCTGTTCTGGCTCGGGCTCCTCGCGGGGAGACTGGGGATTTCATTCGGCTACAGGGGAGTGCGGCAGGAGCTACTCATGCTCGCCCTCTCCGTGCTGTCCGCGGTCGCACTCGTGGCAGTGCTGATTGCGCGGTCCACCGCGGCGGTCGCCGCGGCGGTCTTCATCGCCGGGCTCGGGTGCTCGGGGTTTTACCCCCTCGGGATGTCCTTGCTGGGCAAACATTTCAAGAGCGGCGTCGCAGTGGGAACGGCGGCAACCGGGGGGGCGGCGGGTTCGATCGCTTTTCCGTTCATGATGGCCCTCATCTCCCAGAACGTCGGCATCAGGAGTGGGTTCTGGTTTTACCTGGGCATGAATGTCCTGCTCGTCGTCCTTTCAGTTTTCCTAGTGCGGCTCGTTCGTCGGGGACGACCAGCCGACGGCTGAGCACCGAATCTGGGGGAAAACCCAGAAACTTCTTGCATACTCACCCCGACGTGATGTGCTTCGACTGCTCTTTCGCCGCGGCTTTCGCCCTGTCGATCTCGGCCAGGTAGCGCTCGTACCAACGCACTGCGTCGTCCCACCGGGTGCAGCCCATAGAGATCGCGCTTCGCCTTTGTCCAGTATCCGGATTGCGGAACCGAACGTAGTAGAGCGAAGTATCTGACAATTGAGTATATGCAGGGATGCTCCAGGGCGGCTCATTACCACTACCTATAGTTCATCTGACAGTGAGTTGAGAACGTGCCAGTTTTCTAGAAGAGATCTGACACAACTCCTTGTATATTAAGGAGTTACGTATGCCCCAGGGATGACTCGAACATCTGACCTACGGTTTAGGGTGACTTAGAACCCCACCGCCTATGGCGGTGGTGATGTCCGTGTGCTGGGCATGTTCACTAGCTCTGGGGTGAAAGTCCCCTCGCCAACCTGATGGAGGTGAAGGCGTAGCGAAACGCAAGGGCACCTATCTCGCGAGAGCGTGTCCGAAAGAAGCGTGGAACAAAGGCGCGAGCCGACGAACAGAAACTGGATAAGAGGCATGCCGAGTCGGGCGAGCGGGCGGATGACCGCGAAGCCCATATCCATCAAGGGCTCGGGTTGTAAATCCAGCGGTTGCGCGCCGAAGGCGGGTGAGCTTACCCCAGGAGGTCTGGCAGGTGTCCCGAAATCGGGACTGAGGGATTCGCGAGAATCTCTGATCGCCTGCCAGAAGTCAGCAGAGGGCATAGTAGGGTCGTTGACCTGAAGGCCCGAACGGCAAGAGAGACGAGTACGGGGAGCGACTCGAAGTGGAGAAGCGACTGAAAATCCAGTACGAGCTGGCCTTTGCGGGTGAGGGAAGGGGTGAAGCCCCCAGGGCGCCCGAGGAAGGGATCGAATCCACGGCGGTGAAACTCGGCACGGAAAGTCAGGCGAACACAGACAAGCTGATCGAGGAGGCGTGCGAGAAGGAGAACTTGAAGGAAGCGCTGAGGCGCGTGAAAGCAAACGCAGGGGCGGCAGGGGTTGATGGAATGTCGGTCAAGGAACTGCCGGATTTTCTGCGGGAGAATTGGCCGCGATTGAAAGAGCAACTTTTGTCAGGGACCTATCGGCCACAGCCTGTGAGGCGGGTTGAGATACCGAAAACGGGAGGAGGCATGAGGAAGCTCGGCATCCCGACGGTGGTGGATCGATTCGTACAGCAAGCGGTGTTGCAGGTACTGCAAGAGCGATGGGATCCCACATTCAGCGAGTTCAGCTACGGATTCAGGCCAGGGCGATCGGCCCATCAGGCGGTGGCGAAGGCGCAGGAATATATCCAACAAGGCTACGACTGGGTCGTAGACCTTGATTTGGAAAAATTCTTCGACCGCGTGAACCATGACGTACTGATGAGTCGCGTAGCCAGAAGGATCAGCGACAAGCGCATGCTGAAACTGATTCGAGGGTTTCTGAACTCGGGAGTGATGGAAAACGGGCTTGTGGGTCCGACGGATGAAGGAACGCCCCAAGGCGGTCCTCTTTCGCCCCTTCTTTCCAATCTGTTGCTTGACGAATTAGACCGAGAGTTGGAGCGACGCGGGCATCGCTTCGTTCGCTACGCAGATGACAGTAATATCTACGTGAAAAGCGAGCGGGCGGGCCAGCGGGTGATGGAAGGCGTGAAGCGATTCCTCACTCGCAAGCTCAGGCTCAAGGTAAACGAATCAAAGAGCGCAGTTGCACGGCCCAAGGATCGGAAGTTTCTCGGGTTCAGCTTCACCAGCGGAGAGGTGGTAAAGAGGCGTATTGCGCCCAAGGCCATTCTGCGCTTCAAGGAGCGGATTCGAGAGCTGACACGGCGGACACGCGGAATCAGCATCGAGCGGATGATCGAAGAGCTTCGCGGATACTTGATCGGTTGGCGGGGCTACTTCGGATTCTGCGAAACCCCAAGCATACTCAAGGAATTGGAAGGATGGACCCGAAGGCGGCTACGCAGTGTGATCTGGAAACAGTGGAAACGCGGGCCGGTTCGTTTCAAGGAACTGAGATCGCGGGGGATCGGCATAGCCCTCGCCGCGAAGACGGCGGGGAGCGCACATGGACCATGGAGGCTGAGCAATAGCCCCGCGCTGGCACGTGCGTTGCCGAATGCTTTCTTTAACTCTCTCGGTCTCTCGTCGCTTGCCACGTGAGCGCTCTATCTTGCCGAACCGCCGTATGCGGGCCCGCATGTACGGTGGTGTGACAGGGAAAGCCCGTGAGGGTCTACCTATGTCGATTGATGGCTATGCCGTAAGAC
>Ga0116104_1001303_pt1 | contig 12655 bp, 13 predicted proteins | sample June2015DPH_4_15_FD_89715 | JGI IMG/M metagenome (GOLD analysis project Ga0116104, IMG submission 89715) | Peatland microbial communities from SPRUCE experiment site at the Marcell Experimental Forest, Minnesota, USA - June2015DPH_4_150 | ecosystem: Environmental > Terrestrial > Soil > Wetlands...
TCCTCCAGAGACGTTCTACTGGGAGTGGCGGGATAAGGACCGCGTTTTCCATAGAAGGGGCAACATTACCCCAGTTGAGTTCTATAACGAATATGTCGGATTAGACCTTGATGATTTTGTTAGTCTTATCAACGCCCCAACAAAAGACAAACCCTTCAACAAATTGTACACTGTCCAATATCTCGGCAACATGGTCGGTGGGCAAGATACTCGCTACCTGAACGTCGACTTGAAGACGATGAAGAAAGCAACCGTAGACATGATCAAAGGTAATCATGCTGTATGGTTCGGCTGCGACGTAGGTAAGATGCTGCAAACGAACATGGGTGCAATGGATCTAAGCATCTATGACTACGAATTAGTCTATGGTACGAAGTTCCAACTCGATAAAGCTGCAAGATTGGATTATGGAGATAGTGAGATGACTCACGCCATGGTGATTACGGGGGTTGACCTCGATGAGCATGGCAACTCTAGGAAGTGGCGAGTTGAAAACAGCTGGGGCGCTGCAATAGGGGATAAAGGATACATGTACATGATGGACGAATGGTTCGACGAATACCTCTACGAGATTGTTGTAAGGAAAGAGTATCTGTCTCCAGAACTCCTCAAAATCCTTGATACAGAGCCCGTAGTTCTATCCTTCTGGGACCCGATGGGTACATTAGCGAGAAATTAGCGTGCTGGAATCTATTGAGGATCTCATCACACCGTCTTCTCAGTTCGTTCTCAGAGTCACGGTGTGGTCAGCAAGAGATTAGTAGTGAGCGATTGGTAGTAGGAACGAACCAGCACGCCTGAGCGGACCCATTTGAGCAAGGTGACTCTAACCAGACAATTGAATGCTTTCGATGTCACAAACCTTGTTGTTGGATCAGTTATTGGCGCGGACATATATGTGGCCGCTGCTCTTGGCGCAAAACTTCTGGGTCCAGCCTCTATTCTAATCTGGCTTCTCGCAGGGCTCATAGCTATTGTGATTGCTCTCTCGTTTTCGCATTGCGCGGCTATTCTGCCGAGAGTCGGCGGACCGTATGTGTACACGAAAGATGTCGCTGGACCATTCAAAGGGTTCTTGGTTGGATGGTCACTCCTGCTGGCTGAATGGTTCTCTCTAGCGGTCTTTCCTGTCGCCTTTACTCAATACTTCCTCTCGTTCCTTCCCCTGAGCACGACAGATCAGGTACTGTTGAAGGGACTATTCATTGGAATCATATTCTTGACGAACGTCGTTGGGGTGGAGATGGCAGGGAAGTTCAACGATCTTCTCACAGTTGGGAAACTCGGCCCTCTCCTGCTCCTCACGGCAGCGGGTCTCGCTTTCATTGTGTTTCACCCTCAAGTTACTCTTGCGAGGTTCCAACCATTCTTCGTCGGCGATCCAGCAAACATCGGCCAAGCATTGGTATTGATTTTCTGGGCGTACGCGGGTTTCGAACTTTCCACACTTCCAGCAGACGAGATTCAAGATGCACGCAGAACCATTCCCAGGGCGATCGCGGCCGGGATGTTCATTGTCATAGCTTTCTACTTGACCACGAACTTCGTGATAATCGCCAATGTTGATCAAAAAGCGTTGTCCAGTTCGCCGGCGCCGTTGACTGTTGCGGCGGCGAACATATTCGGCGTGCTGCCGGGTTTGGCGAGTTTGGGGGCTCTCATAATTGCTGTAGGCGCGTTGATTTCGATTATGGGTGCCGATGAATCTGGGACGATAGGGACTTCACGGTTGGCGTTTGCGATGTCAATTGATGGGCTTCTTCCGCGTGCATTCAGTCGACTGCATACTACCTTTCACACGCCGTACATAGGGCTGGCGCTCATCTGTTCAACCGCTTTTGTTGCAAGCGTCATCGGGACCTTGTCAGACCTCATAAACAGTTCAGTCTTCCTTCTATCCTTCACTTACCTTGCAACAGGCGTTTCGGCGATTCTGTTGGAGCGGAAATATCGAGTTGGATTGGGTCGCCGGGGAATTGTCGTTCCGGCGTTGACGATCGCGTTCTCAGCGTTGCTGATGACGCAGGTAGGCTTGCGGCAGATAGCAATCTCGTTGGTGCTTATGGGAGTCGGTGTTCCATTGTACGCTTTCTTCTCTCCCAAGAGCGAACTGGCTGAACTCAAGGCGCAGTTCCTATCTACGGACGCGATTCTCGAAAGAGCGTACCATCAAGGAGACACTTTTCTTGCGCACGCCATTCAGCATTTCGATGTGTGGTTCGTCTATCGAATCAAACACATTCAACGTGCCTGGAATGTTCATGAAAGCTAGAGCGGTGAAAACTCAACGAAAGAAGTAGCGTGTGCAAGCGTCTCGCGGTGCACACACAAATCACCTGAAACGACGACGGTCCAGATTACGACGCCTGCATTCTCTCCTACGATGACGACGGTTCAAACCACGATGCCCGCACCCATACACAGTATGTGTGACTGATTCCGAGCTGAGGGTGTGATCCAAATATGTGCTTGGAGCAGGAGCGGCCGTCAAGCTTTTGAAGCTTCGAGGATTGAAACGAATCTATCCCTACTTGGTTCTCACTGTGTCGCTTATCGTCTTCACTTTCGTGCGTGAGTATGCACTCTTCCCGTTAGCAATAGCAGTCATCTCGATAATCTGGACAAGACGCAAGACTGGCCAATGATTGAAATCATATCGATTTCGGGCGTCTTACTCTCTCGTGCTATCCATCGCACCGCAGTGTTCCTTGTCCGTACACTGATGTGACCCCGCGGCGACAGAATGTGGTCATTTGCTTTTGGTTACGGACTCTTCCAGGATCAGGATGCGTTGCTTCATTTCCTCAGGTAATGAGGTCTTCTTGTTTTCACGGTAGTTGTATGAGACTACCACGCTTTCTCCTTCTGCCGCAATCGCTTGGGATTTGTGACCTACTGCGCGATACTCCATCACAAACCTGTCTTGTTCGATTCTTGAGATTCGTGTCCCGACAGACACCGTATCAGGATAGGTCAGCGGTATCTTAAACCTACATTGAATGGAAGCTAGGATCGGCCCAACTCCAGTTTGGTTCATGAATTCCCAAAACCTCAACTTCTCAAAGTAGGCGATTCTTGCACTTTCGAAATAGCGGAAGTAGACGATATTGTTCACATGCCTTAGAGCATCCATTTCTCCCCATGCGACTGGTATCTCTATTACGACGGGACAACTGGGAAGCAGCTCCTCCATGGCAGATGTGCACCGAGCCTGATTCTGTGGGACGTTTCTAATCAAGACTTCCGATTGGAAAAGAATCCAGAGTTCAAATTGATGCCCCCCGATGCTAATGGCGCACAAACTGCCCCCATGGGCTATCTCACCGCTTTCACGCTCTCCGACCACTCATGTACAAGGGAGCCAGCCTCACGGCTGTGCTGGGCGTCTTCGTCTTCCTCGCCGTCTTCACCGGGCTTATGGTGGCTCTAGCCACGATAGCTTTCCAACGAAGACTCTGAGCAATTGTCTCGCTGGGCTCGTCAAGTGTCGTCGGTCTTGTCGATCATCTTTGCGGATCACAGGGAACTCACTGAACCTGAAGAACGTCGCAACGAAATCCCTGAGTAACGCCCGGTAACGCCGAGCAGGAGGACCGCTTTCTCACCTACTCGAGTACACCTGCCTGTTACCTACGGACTTGTCTTTGAGATGAATGCAGAGCTCTTCGATGCGCTTCTGAATTTCCATGACAGACCTTTCGTAAGCTACCAAGCCCTTGCCAAATGGATCATCTATCTTCCAAGAATCCATAACTCTCGCACTGATCTGCGGGTACATCCCTCTCAAGTCGTCAGCCACACTATCATCCATTGGAACTATGTAGTCGAAATCGCCCATCGGCACATGGCTCACGCTTCGGGATCGATGTTTAGACAGATCGATACCGAATCTGGAACGCATGATCTCGATAGCATTCTCAGAGGCACCTCTTCCATTCATGGCTCCAGTTCCAGCACTCTCAGCCTCAGCTAGGCTTCCAAGCATCCTGCGGGCAAGCCCTTCAGCCATAGGGCTTCGACATACGTTGCCATAGCAAACAAAGAGAATTCTCATTCTACCGATGCCTTCTCCACATAGATTCTCGTACAGACCGTCCAAGCCGCATAGACTCTTCAACTGTCAAGCTCAAGCCGACTAATCCAGAACCCAACAAGATCCCTGCAGACCAAGCAAGCATAGCTCTTTCAATCCGTGCCCCCCTTTGACTGCAGGGGAAATGAAGATGACGTTCATTGACCTGAGCCACACGTTTGGAGAGGGCGTGGCTGAGCAAATCCATGGAAAACAGTTCAGGTTCTTTGCCGTTCCGGTGAAAGCTGAGAAAGTTGCAGCGATGCCGGTACGTGCCCTAGCCGAAATCGATGGCTAATAACAACCCATTGTGAACCAATCTGCTTCCTCTAGTTCGTTGGCTCTGGTGGTGCGTGATAGCTAGCGAAGGAGCGCTGGGATTGATCCAGTAGTTGCTGAGGTGAATGAATCATCCATTTGGTTTAAGAAGGCATGTGAGTCGATCAATCGCCGTTGATTGAAGAGGTGATATGTTTGAGTCTTCTAGATTCGATAGTATTGCAGGCTCGAATAGCCCCAATGCGTCCATTCTTCGGAGGTTTCATCATCGAGGTAGCTTTCGCCGTTTCCGTCCTCATGATCAGTGTGGGTATCCTCTACGTGCTGATCAAGCTCGGAAGCTATTTGGACGCAATGAAGAGGAAGGCGTAGATCAGGGCAGGACAGGGCAAGCCCGATTTCCATTGACCATCGAACCTCTGCACTGGTTCCAAACTGATAACGTGCGATGACTTGCAGTTGTTTTCGCACACATCGACGCACATGTAGACGTGTTGGTCGTGTGCGTGGTTGCGACCTGACCAGATGTGGGCTCCCGAGAAGGTGGAAAGTAATCGAGGCTCAAAACTGAAGCGGCGACAACCGCTCCGCTCGCTGCGCCAGCGTACTCCGGAAACTTGCGGCGATTTGAGGCTCCCAAGAAGAGCGTCTTAGCGCGAGCACTTGCGCTGTGGAACAATGGGCCTTGGTTGTGTCGCGGTGTCTCCGTAACTCCCACTTTCTCTTTGCCTGGGTATCTTCTCGGGCTCTTCGGTACGATATAGTGGGTCTCATTGTTTGGACTCTATGCGATTGACTACGGTCAGGTCCTTCTTTCCATTTCTTTGAAATCTGATTAATCCCCAAGAGACTCGAAATCAAAACAAGAATCAATACCGGTGTGGAACTCCAGAATTCATCTACAGATGAGACTGCGGAGTATTGTACACTGAAGCCGTTAGTTGATATATCAATCATGCCAGGCTGCGCCAGAAATGTTCCAGTATTGGTAGCATTAGTTTTCATTGCAACGATCACGAGCTTCGCCAAGGATGCTAGTGCGCCTTGATTCGTGTTGCAGTTCGAAAAGGTTGCATTTCCGAAGTCGGCTAAAGTCGTCAGCTGGTCTCTTCTTCCAACTTGTATTGCTGGTCTTTCAACGATGAACTCTGCGGTGTCTTCGGATGCGAGATTGATACGTGCGCGTACGGTGATGTCTACTAGCGTGGCTGAGTTGCGAACTACAAGCATGTGCCATGTGGAAGCGTTTGCAGATACTTGAGAAACACTCGCCGTGATTAAATCACCGGGAGATATGTAGGCGATGAGTACGGGGAGACCAGGATAGACCTCATGCCATGCGAAGTAAACGGCCGAGCCGTTGTTTAGGACATCTTGATCGGTGCCTACTTGAATCAACCTATTGCTGTTGCTGAACCATCCACCTATTCCAACCCAAATGGAGGAGTAGGCCGGTGGGGGAATCGCTGAAACAGACGGAACGGTCCAACTAGCATTAACGGCGGTGTATGGGCCGGGAGCAGTGATCACATACCCACTCCAATTAGAGGAGTAAGTGGTCGTCACCGTTGGAAGGGCTGAAACCCTAGGCAGCAGCAAAGCCAGACAGACTAGGAGCAGAAATGCTGAGGGGAGGTCGCGATTCATGAAGCAATGCTCCCTCTACGCGAGACGTATACCAGGAAAGGTGGATTAGAAACTGACGAAGAAGAAAAACGTGCCTGAATGTACGTCGGATTGGTCAACCTTAGCTTAGTCTCTCGCGCTCACCGTCATGTAACTCAAGAGTGGGGCTTCCTGAGAGACAAGCCTAGCCACAGGACACCAAAAATCGCAATTATGACTGCCAGTATTGCGAAGTCGTTCACGAAACCGCCATAAGGGGTCATGTTTCCGAACTGGTTTGTTCTCGTGAAGTTACCAAACCCGCGAGTTCCAGTGAAGTTTCCGGAAAGATAGGGTCTTCGGCTAACCATGAATGAGCGGATCGCGGTGTAAGCAGTTGTGACAGTCACGAGAACTACGCCCACCAAAGTGGTCAAGTATGCGTACTTTACCTGCTTTTCAATGCCAGTCAACGCACTACGCCTTGTAGTTGGGTTCCTCCTTCAAGTCGGATATAAGCAGAATGGACGAATCATCCCAAAGGTCTCCGATTGTCTGATTCAGCTTGATGTTCATTCAATGGATATTCGGTTCGACATTCAGGTGCCGCACCGTTCACAGTTTCCGCACCTGAGACAGCGCCCGTTAGCCAGTTCATTTCCACAGCATGTGCATGTCTCGTTCGAGTCCATGTAGGCCATGTGGGTCTTGTTTGGTTGAAAAGGAAGAGAGGTTGCTGAATGCATTCGAATCTCAGTGGAGCTCATCACAGGTCTTGGTTAAGTTTGCTCCACTAATGAGTTCCACCTAAGATCCGCGTCTCGCGACCCTACTCTCTCGCCCGTCAAGACTGTTATGGTGTCAGTCTCGAAGCTGGGGTTGAGGCTCGGCTATGAGACGGACGAAATAGTCCTGTCAGTCCAGCTAGCACAAACAGAACTCCGGCACCAACATTGATTCCATCTTTCGCTGTCACCTTCACAAAATCGGCCAAGGCGATAAGGCTCGAGCGTTCTGGATAGGGGTCACTGCGGGGGCCTTCGCGATCTTCCTCTCTTTTCTTCTCAGGATTCTGTTTCGCGGATTGTTTGTTCCCGAGCTTGCTTCACAAACCTTGGTCTCCCTCACACCCGGGGAAATAGAGTCCCGAGCGGTGGAGACACTCGGGCCCGTTGCCAAATATCCTGCACTGGTGGTCCACCATTCAGCGTCTATTCTGTCAACTTGTATGAATGGTAGCGATTCCGTCGCGGGACAAGAAGGGGGGGGACTTTCCAGCCTTTTTGGTCGGCAAGTTGCTGGTATAAGGGGTCCTTGTGGGCTTCATCGTCTCGACATAGTGAGATCCTTTCTTGGCTTCGAAGCAATGGGCAATTTGAAGTGCTTGCCGGCTATGATCACACTACCAGCATCGCCATCCTTGTTGGAAAGATACCTAGCCGGTCGCCGGAATGGACGGACGCATCGAGATAGGAATGCCCGATTGGGACACGTTCTTTGGCAGACTGATAGCCCAGCCAGGGAGCCATCGAGCAGCGACTACTAAGCAGCTTGCGGTTAAGAAAGACTTGGCCCACTAGTGTAGGATCAATTCCAAGCCTGTGCAGCAAATCGCCCACGGTCTCCCCCTCTCTAACGGACAGTTGAATCACTGGTTGGTCAGTAGTCATTCTTTGTTTTGCACAGCGGCGGAGCTCGCCGTACAGAAGTACTTCAATCATAATGTAATCCTGGCCTTCATACTCAAGAGACTTGCCACGTGATGGAATTAGCAACGTACCTAATTGCGTATCAGAGTTGTAAGGAGTTCTCTTTCTTTTCTTCTGTGGCTCTCAGGGTGTCCGCTTCTTATCCTCCAGCTACTTGCGGGAAGATGCCTACTTTGTCACCATGCTGCAGGACGTAGTCGATGGTTTGCTTTCGATTGTTGACAAAGAGGATGTGTGCTTCTTGCATGGGCACTTTGAGCCTGCTTAGTAGATCATTCAAGCTTGTACCTTCAGGCATCTCCAGAACTAAGCCGTCCTTCGCGTCAGCCTCTGAGCAGTATCTTCGGAGTGTGGCGAAAAGCCGAACTTCAACCTTGACCATTCTCTTCCACACCTTTTCTCGCGAAATACCATTTGTATAACAATTGCATGTCATCCGGGAAGACCGCTAACCTGTCGCCTTCCTGCACGCGTCGACTCAGCGATGAATATTGCCAGTTGAGGAAGATGTTGCTGCCTACCTCCTTGAGCGGTATCCCCAACCGGACCAGTATGTCGGAGATTGTGTCGTCTCTCTCGACTTGCGCGTGCACTACTGAGTCCCCGGTGGGGTCTTGGTTGCGAGCGAAACGGCGGAGTTTACCGTACAGATGTATCTCAATGGTCCTTCGCTTGGGTAGGGTGCGTTTTCCGTGCACGTTCCAATCCCCGCCTGTCGTCGGGCCAGGATCTAGAACTCGTACACACTGTCCAAGACATCGTCAGGTACGTCGAAGACTGTGTTGTGAGGCGGAAGCTTCTCGTGCTTCATGAAATCTGGCAGACGGTCATGGGCTTTGGTGAAGCCAGCCGTCTCGTTGAATTTTCTCTCCATTCTCAAGACCTCAAGTCCGATCCTTGTGACATCGTCTCCTGTCCAGTTGGTTCCAAGGACACCGTTGCATTCTTCCACCATGCCTTCGAAACCACTTGCGATATCCAAGATGGCGAATGCGATGAACAAGCAGTGGCCGGAGGTATCGATGAAGGCGGTGCTTGCTTGGAAGTTTCGAGAAAGTTCGCCTTTCTTCTCGGGTGTCAGAGGATCGGCCTTGCCGCCAACGGAAAGTATCTCAGGACAAATCGTATATCCAGCTGTGTGGTCAGCGCCCATGGTGCTAGTCGCGTAGGTCACGCCGATGCCTTTGATCGCTCTGGGCTCATAAGCCGGCATGTTCTGTCCTTTGACCGAGGGCACTCGTGCCACACCGAAAACCTTGCCTGTGACCGTCGCTCCGCCCCCTAGTATCCGGCCTAGCGACGTGCCTCGGCCAATCTCATGCATCATTCCGATGGCTTTCTTGCCGTCACCGAAATTGGCCATCCCTGCCTCCATGGCTACGGCCAGAGTCCCGCCTGCCTCTATTGTATCTACGCCATACTCGTTGCACAACTGGTTCAACTCGGCGATCGTATCCAAGTTGTCAATGCCACAGTTGGCGCCTAATGCCCAATCGGACTCGTACTCGATGCACGACGTATGTTCCTTGCCATCGCGCTTATGCCAAGTGTTCGAGCACTGGATGATGCACCCCGGGCTGCACGCATGGTTGTACAGCTCCTTCCCTAACCGCTTCTTGTTTCCCTCGAAGATCGCCTCACCAGCTATCTTAGACGCGCCCTCAAAGGTGCCGCTGGAGAAGTTGCGTGTTGGAAGCCCTCCGGCCTCGTTGATGATGTTAACCAAGACCGCGGTTCCATACGCATTCAACGAGCCTTTCGGTTTCGTGATAGCGTGAGTCATCAACGCTTCAGTTAGCTTCTTGCGCCCACTTTCAAACAATTCCTTGTTGGCAATTTCCACTGCAGGGGCACCGGTGTCATCCGCAACGATGAACTTCAAGCCCTTGGAGCCTAGAACTGCACCGAGTCCTCCACGCCCTGCATATCGGCTGGGCCGTCCCTCGATGTCGTTGAAACATACGCCCGCCATAGGCATCTTCATTTCGCCAGCCACGCCGATGGCCATCAATCCGACTTTTTTGCCGTACTTCTTGTAGAGTAAGGGAACAGTCTTGTCCAAGCTTTTTCCAATCCAATTGGAAGAAGTGGGGACGAGCTTGGACCCATCCTTGTTCAACTCAAGCGTCCAAAACTTGCCTGCCTTTTCAGGTCGCCCCTCGATCACAATGGCTTTGACGCCCAAGCGGGCAATTTGCTGGCTGAACTTGGCGCCAGAGTTCGACTCCTTGATGGTGCCCGTGAGAGGAGACTTCGCTCCCACCGAGATCCGGGCGGAAGTTGGAGAGCTTGTGCCGGTGACGATACCAGGGGCCATGACGACCTTGTTGCCAGCATCCAGAGGATGACAGAGAGGATCCACTTCGTCGCTGACAATACTTGAGGTAAGCCAGCGGCCACCCTCAGCCTATACTTCTCAGGTACCTCCTCATAACTGACCGTACGATCCTTCATGTTAACACGCAGAATGCGACTTGTCACTGAGGAAAACCCCCATCTTGTTTCCGTCCTATCTTCCATATAACATTTCAAGTTACGTCCCTCTGCTCTTAACCGGCTCGCGCTCCCCCAAAGAGCTACGTTCTCACCCAGCCTCCGGAGTATCCGTCTAGTCTACGGAACGGTTTTTGACAGGGATCCAGGTCAAACAAGGACTTGACAGCGCCAGATGACTCCTTTCGACCCGTGCGCCCTATTGAGTGCAGCGGAAATGAGAAAACCAATCTCCTCCAAGGCTACGACCGCCTTGCGGCTCTTTCGGAGAAAAGAATTCAACTGACACGGACGCAGTTGATTGTAATCGTAAAGAAAGGATGGATTCATGATACAAGAGAACCAGTATCGCTCCCTCGGTGCCTCGGGAATTAAGGTCTCAAGCTTGGGCACTGGGACCAATAGATGGGCACAAGGGAAGAATGACGAGGCGGTCTTCCAGGCCTATCAGTCTCTTGTAGATGCCGGCGTGAATTTCTTTGACACTGCTGAAGTCTACAACGGTGGAAAATCGGAGCGCCTCCTCGGTGCGTGTCTCCAGCGGGACCACCGACCGGTCGTGATTGCGAGTAAATTTGCGCCGTTGCCCACGCGTCTGAGACGCCGTCAGTTCATGAACGCGCTCGATGCCAGCCTGAGCCGCCTGGGCGTGCTCACGATAGACTTGTATTACATCCATTTTCCTTACAGCTTGCTGAGTATTGAAACGCTGATGGACCTGATGGCTCAGGCCGTCGAGGCGGGCAAAGTCCGCGCGGTGGGCGTGAGCAACTTCAATGCCAAACAGATGCACCGGGCCGCGACACGTCTCGGGCGTTACCATATCCCTTTGGCTGCGAACCAAGTTCGGTACAACCTGTTGCAACGCCAGCCGGAAGAGAACGGCGTGCTCGATACCTGCCGGGAACTCAATGTCGCCCTGGTGGCCTATCGCCCATTGGAGGGAGGACGACTCAAATCGAACACCGTTCCAGGAGCGCCGTCTGGCTCACCTTCGACAGGCGGGGAGGCAAAAGCGGCTTCGAAAGAAGAGGTCCTTCAGCAGACCCTCGAGGCGATTGCACAGCAGCGTGGAAACAGTGTTAGTCAGGTCGCCCTTAACTGGCTTCTGCGGAGAGATGAACATGTGATTCCAATTCCCGGCGCTACAAGTGTGCGCCACGCGTCGGAAAACGCTGGCACACTCAGTTGGGAACTGAGCAACGACGAGTTTGCTGCGATTGATCAGGCCTCTTCGCCCTGGAAACAGTACACTGGTCGCGCAAGCCGCAAGTTTCTCAAGGACGTGGTTAACTTTGGAGTCAAACGGTGGTTTCAGGGCCGGTCTTAGAGTCAATGTCCGGCATCGTTGATGGCTGCCCCGAGAACGTCAAGAAGATGGCACAGCAAATCTTCAAGCACACAATAGAACTCCAAGGCACAATCACAACCTATGATCAGCCAGCCTACCAAGTTAGGGCTGAAAACGAAAACATCATGATCAAAACTTAGGCCGAGATGGTAAAGCGAGATAGAGATCTGGACACAGAATGTGGGTGGTGCACACCCCAGAAAAATGCGTTGTAATACAAAACGTGTTATACCGCAGTTCTTACCGCGAGTAACCATGTTGGGCAATTAATGGATATTGTTTGTAGCCCGTGGAGATACAGACGAGTACCGTGGTTATCTAAGGGGGGTGAGAGATCTCCACAGGCCGCGGAGTTACAGGACTATCGACATTAGCCTTCTGAGGCCTCCTTTGAACTGCATGGAGTCTCTTTTTTTCCACCAAAAAAAGTTAGGGTTTGGAGCGGCGATTCCTGAACAAGTAGGCTAAGCCAAAGGCGAGAAGTAAGGCGAGAAGGCAGGCTGCTAACGAGAGCAGCCACGTATGATGCATCAAATCGTATGGTGCGATTTGACCCCCGACAGGGGCGGTGTTCAACGAACTATCTATTGTCTGTGCGTAGACAAAAGACTGTATCGTAGTGGGAACAAGAAACGTATGCCTAGTTGTCGTAACGATCTTCGTCGTTGTCACGGTAGTGGGAACAAAAGACGTAGTTGTCGTAAGGATCTTTGTCGTTCTAGTTGTCGGTGGGTCTCGGTCTTGTCGGATAGCAGAAGGTGACGGCAAGGCAGCAAGAAGAATAGCCACGACGATAAGGACGCTTACGAGATGCGCAGTTTTCATTTGCATGCTAGTTCACGCCCATGATACATCGACGTTCCTATGTAAGTACATCGTCGTACAAGAAAGTTTCAGGATTGTACAAGAGAATAGCAAACTCCGATTCACAAGAACCGAAGGTTAGAACGGCATCCCAATCATCAGCGGCTCTAGACCCGCTCAAATTCGTACTAGTAGGTTCCTCATCATCACATCAAGCACATATTCCAGCCCTGAAATCTTGTGGGCGAGACGTGGGACGTAAAATGGTCAAGTTGGTTTCGAAAAAGATCGAGCGGATGGCACGTAAGCATGGTTTTATCGATTTCAAATGGATGAACCCGA
>Ga0116104_1001331_pt1 | contig 12422 bp, 12 predicted proteins | sample June2015DPH_4_15_FD_89715 | JGI IMG/M metagenome (GOLD analysis project Ga0116104, IMG submission 89715) | Peatland microbial communities from SPRUCE experiment site at the Marcell Experimental Forest, Minnesota, USA - June2015DPH_4_150 | ecosystem: Environmental > Terrestrial > Soil > Wetlands...
CGAATGAAAAGAGAGTGTAGGTCAGTCTGATTTAGTCAGCGTAGCCGGGGGCATCCCGTCCAGCTGGAGATTAAACGTGGAGCACGTCGATGTTGCCGTCATAGGCGCCGGCTTGGCGGGCCTGTCTTGCGCATACACACTTGCGAAAGCAGGCTTAGACGTACTGGTTGTAGAGCGAGGTGACTACCCAGGAAGCAAGAACGTCACCGGGGGCCGGCTCTACATGAATCCTGTTAGACGGTACCTGCCCGAGATCTGGGACGAAGCCCCATTCGAACGGCACGTCACGAAAGAACTACTCACAATGCTGTCAGACGACTCATCGCTCACTCTGACTCTGCGTTCGGACACGTACAACAAGCCACCCTATCACAGTTACACTCTGACTCGACCAACATTCGACAGATGGCTTGCGGACAAAGCATCTGCCGAAGGCGCGGCAGTTGTGTCGAAATACAAAGTCGAACAGCTCATACGAGAGAACCGAAAGATCACCGGAATAAGAGCTGAGGGCGAAGATATCGGAGCGAACGTCGTCGTTGCGGCGGACGGGGCAATGTCCTTCGTCGCCAAGGAGGCGGGGCTACGCTCCAAGCACGATCCGAGGCACTTTGCAGTTGGAGCAAAGGAGATCGTTGAACTACCGAGGAAAACCATTGAAGACAGATTCCACCTTCGAGGAGATGAGGGTGCCGCCCAGCTCTACTTCGGAAGCGTAACCAAAGGCATGACAGGCGGTGGATTTCTCTACACGAATCGCGAAAGCATCTCCATTGGAATCGTAGTTGGAATCGGTTCGTTAATGGCCAACCCACAGCACCATGAGACATTCCAACTGATGGAAGAGTTCAAACAGCGCCCAGAAATCTCTACACTCATTGAAGGCGGAGAGACAGTGGAATATTCTGCTCATGCGATTCCAGAGGGAGGAATCGACTCTGTGCCCACTTTGTATGATAATGGAATCTTACTCGTGGGTGACGCCGCGGGATTTGCACTCAACATGGGCCTCATCGTAAGAGGAATGGATCTCGCGATCGCATCAGGAGTAATTGCAGCCGAGACGATCAAAGCCGCGAATAAACGAAATAACTATTCCGGTGCCTCACTCGCAGAGTATGAGAAGATGCTGAACGACTCTTTCGTAATGAAGGACCTCCATACGTTCAGGAATGTCTGGAAAGTCCTCAACAACCCAAGGATGTTCGATAGATACCCAAACGCGATCAGCACTATGCTGACAGACCTAATGTTCATCGGATCTGAGCCCAAGTCGAAGCTCTCTTCGACAACGCTCAAACACCTCAGAAAGCATTTCCTCAACCTCTCAACCTTGAAGGATGCACTGGGGCTTCTGACAATATAGCGAGTGAGAACAATGAAGGTCGAAGAGAAACTTGGGAAGAACGTCTTCAAAGTCGATAAGGAAGGACACATCAAGATAAACCACGAGATCTGCCGCACGAAATGCGAGCCAAAGTACTGTTTGTTCGTTTGTCCCGCCAAGGTGTACTCGCTTGACGAAAATGGCGACGTGCGCTCGGACCCAGATGGATGCTTGGAGTGTGGCGCTTGCGTCCTAGCTTGTCTCGAAGAAGCACTTAGTTGGCACTATCCAAAGGCGAGCTTCGGGGTGCAGTACAGATTTAGCTGAGACGAAAAGGTCATCTAATTCCGATAACCCTGCGAGGCGCATTAGGCCCAATTGTCTGGGATGAGAATTATTGCATGTCATAGCGTGCATGAAGCAGGTAGTTGATCTCCAACAGATCAGGATCAAGCGAGACACTCGTGAACCGGTGCTTGATGGTCTACCGGCTCTCTTCGGAGATTTCGACAAGAACGCACTCGAAGAAGCTGTGAAGATCAGGGAGAAGCATGCGGGAAAGGTCACTGTTCTGTCAGTCGGTTCTGGCAAACTCAAAGATACCGTACTCGAAGCACTTGCGACAGGCGCCGATGAGGCGTGCGTTGTTGTCGACCCGGCTTGTGAGGGTTCGGATACGGGCGCCTCTGCGTTGACACTTGCCAAGGCGATCGAGAAGATCGGCGCATTTGACCTCATACTGGTCGGAGAGGGATCGACCGATAACTACTCCGGCCAGATCGGTTCAAGAATCGCGGAGATACTGAACGTCCCACAGGTCACCTATGTAAGGGAGCTTTCGATCGAAGGCAGCATGATCACTGCCGTGCGCGATGTTGAGGGCGCCCTCGAGATCGTAAAGGCCCAGATGCCCCTGGTAATCTCGGTCACAAGCGAGATCAACAAGCCCCGAAGGGCGCCACTGGCCCAGATCCTTCGCGCCTCTCGAAAACCTCTGAAATCTTGGACACTGAGTGATCTTGGAATCGATCAGAGCAAGGTTGGGCTAAGTGCATCTGCAGTCCAAGTGGTCAGTAACTTAGCACCGCAGCAGGAGCGAAAAGGCGTGATCTTCGAAGGAGACGTGGATGAGACGGTTGGAAAGCTCGTGGACGCTCTTCGCAAGGAGGGAGCACTTCAATGACATCTGGAATCCTTGTTGCCTCAGAGACCGATGAAGGCGCCTTAGAGCTTCTGACGAAAGGTCATGAGCTTGCCACGCAGCTAAACCTAGAGCTTTCCGCCGTCGTTTTGGGCGACAGAGACGACAAGACTGTTCAATCCTATTTCGAATACGGAGCTCAAAAGGCCCTCGTAGTTCCGAACAGCAGCTTTGGAACACTCGACGCAGAAACCTACACCGACATACTCTACGAGACCACCAAAGAGACCGGACCAGATATCCTCTTGATCAGATCGAGCAGACTCGGCAAGGAGACTGCTGGACGTGTAGCGCAGAGACTTCAGGCGGGTTGCATAAGCGATGCAATCGGTTTGAGAGTGAAAGGCCAAGATCTCGTGATTGACAGATATGCCCTCGGAGGAAACACAGTATCCTCGGAGATCATCAAGACTAGAAAGAAAGTCGTCTCAATCATGCCTAGGACGTTCGAGGCACAAAAAGCCCCCGAGCAAGGTCAGATCAAGAAGTTGGATCTCAAAATCAACCCAAAGCGAATACAGTTGATTGAGCGCAAGAAGAAACTCGGCGAATCAGTCAACATAGAGTCAGCTGAGACGCTTATCACTGTAGGAAAAGGAATCTTGAACAAAGAAGACCTGACAATGATGACAGAACTATCTGCTTTGATGAAAGGGGAACTTGGATGTACACGCGCACTCTCCTCAGACTATCACTGGCTATCTGAGGACAGGATGGTCGGAATCAGCGGCAAGAGATGCAAACCGAAGTTTAACGTTTCAATCGGAGTCTCAGGACAGATCCAGCACACAGTCGGGATCATGAGTTCAAAACTGATAGTTGCGATCAACAAGGACAAGGAGGCCCCTATCTTCAAGATATCGGACTACGGGATAGTTGGAGACCTCTATCAAGTCGTTCCAAAACTCATCCAGAGAATCAAGTCGCTCGGAACCTAGCTCAGCTGACATTAGTCACGAGATTCGTCCTTGCCCACGCATAGCCGCGTTCTAGGGCTTGCAGATTAAGATCAAGAGAGGCCTTAGGTGCGACCTCTCCGACACTCGCCTTGAGGCTCTCGAGTTTCACGATATTTGTGACCGCAGCGACTGCACCTAGCATGATCATGTTTGCAACCAGTGTCTTCTTGAATTCCTCCGCGGCCAGTTTTGTGGCGGGAACGCGATGTATTGTGCCGCCGACTCTATCTGGAATATTGGTCACGAGGTCCGCGTCGACGAACAATGCGCTTCCTGTCTCAATGTTGGTCCCGTATCTATCGAACGATTCCTGAGACATGGTGATAGTGATGTCTGCCGAGATCACCTTTGGGTAGTCGATCTTCTCGTCTGAAATGACGACTTCAGAACGCGCCGCGCCTCCCCTCGTTTCGGCACCGTAGGATTGTGTCTGAACCGCCTTCTTGCCTTCATGAATTGCAGCAGCATTGCCTAGGACAATCCCGGCCAAGATCACGCCTTGGCCGCCGAAGCCTGCGATTCTAACTTCAGTTCGATCCACGAATGGCAGCCTCGAATAGATCCGCATAGAGCTTGGTGAGCTCCGGCACTTCGATGTTCACAAACTCGCCAACAACAAACTTGCCTAACAGTTCCTGTTCTGTCATCTCACGTGCCCTCTCAGTGGTGATGGATTGTTTCTGGAACCATCGCATCATCTCAACGGGATTCGTGATACCAATCCTACGACCGTAGTGAACTGGGCATTGTGATACCACTTCCAGAAAGGCAAAGCCGTTCCTCGTCAGAGCGTTCTTCATTGATGCAACCAGTCTTGCCACATGGTACGTGGTCCACCTTGCGACGTAGGTACCTCCGGCGGCGATGACTAACTTCGACAGGTCAAATGGTCTCTCCAAGTTACCGAAGGGTGTCGTTGTCGTCTTCATCCCCCGCGGCGTGGTGGGCGCAACCTCCCCGCCCGTCATTCCGTAGATCATGTTGTTAACGCAAATCACTTTGATACCGATGTTCCTGCGAGCTGCATGTATCAGGTGATTGCCGCCGATTGCAGAGACATCCCCGTCACCCGCGAAGACAACAACTTCAAGATCCGGATTGCCAAGCTTCACTCCTGTGGCGAAAGCGATAGGCCGACCGTGAGTCGCGTGCAGAGTATCAATGTCGAAGAAGGGACTGGGTATCCAGCCACTACATCCGATCCCTGCCACGCACACTAGCTTCTGCTTTGGCAGGCCCACCTCGTCTACTGCCCTCAGAAACGACTGTGCGATAATTCCGTTCCCACAACCTGAACAATGCGTGTGAGGCTGCGCGCCTTTCCGTATGTATTTTGACAGTGGATGAGCTATCTCGACAGGCGAGCTCAATGCGCCTCTCCTCTCACATACTTCATCACATAATCTGGTCTGTGCAATGTCGCAAGAATCTCCGGAGCTAGGAAAGTCGTCTCCACATTGCTAGGAACCGCTCTCTCGATCTCTGGGAAGAGCTGGCCCAGATTATTCTCGAGCACTATGACCCGCTTTACCGACTTGAGCGCTTCTCTCACTCCTTCTGCCGGGAAAGGCCATAGCCCAATCGGTCTCAGCAGTCCAACTTCGATTCCCTGTTTGCGCGCGTGTTTCACTACATATTCGGCAGTTCTTGCACAGCTTCCGTACGCGACAAGTGCAACATCAGCGTCGTCTAACATGATTTTCTCGATGCTCGAGATCTGATCTGTGTGAGGCACTATCTTCTGATTGATAGTTCGCACTATCTTGTCAATCGCCTCCGGCGCGCTTGCCTGACGCATTCCATATTCGTCATGAGAGGAGCCTGTTACATGAGCCGCGAATCCTTTGCCGAAAATCGGCATGGGAGCAACCGACGGACTGAGAAAACCGCGAGCGGCATCTTCTGCATTTGACGACACTTTTCGGCTGAGGATTGTGAGGGAGTCTTCTTGAGGAATGATGACTTCTTCGCGCATGTGAGCGACGGTCTCATCGGCAAGCACAATCACAGGCGTCCTGTATTGCTCAGCCAAGTTGAATGCACGTATTGTCAGGTCAAACATTTCTTGAGCTGAGGAGGGGGCGAGAGCGATGATCTCATATTCTCCATGACTACCGTGCCTGGCTTGGACCACATCGCCCTGCATGGGCGCTGAGACTATCCCGGTGCTCGGTCCAGCTCGCTGAACGTCCACAATCACGCATGGTGTCTCAGTCATCACTGCATATCCGATATTCTCCTGCATGAGGCTGAAGCCTGGCCCGGAAGTTGCGGTCATCGCCTTGAGGCCCGTCCAAGAAGCCCCGATCACGCTTCCGATCGCTGCAATCTCATCCTCCATCTGAATGTACACGCCACGGATTTTCGGGAGAAGTTGGGACATCTTTTCCGCAATTTCACCCGCGGGAGTGATCGGATAGAAGGCGAAGAATCGACAACCTGCGGCAACAGCACCTAGAGCGCATGCCTCATTCCCTTGCATGAAATAAGTTCCGGGCTTCACGAGCGCGAAGTCTCAGACCTCCCGACTATGAATATCGCAAGGTCGGGACAATAGTACTGACATATCCGACAACCAGTACACTTCGTGGCGTCGACGACCTCCGGCGGATAGACGCCCTTCTTCGTCATGTGATCGCTCGTCTTGAGTATCTTGACTGGGCAGAACTCGGTGCAAATGCCGCACCCTTTGCAAAGATCCTCCACGATAACGATCTTTGGCGCTTCGATAGTGGAGGTCATCGTTTCCAATCAGCGCTCAAGCTATGGACTGACCCTCATAACTTTGCCGTAAAGAGAGCCCATGCAGGCTCTACGACTTTCCGGACTATGCCACAACATCACGTGTGCCGGGTACTTGGTATACCAGACTTGCCATCTGCATCAAGATTCAGGTGAATCTATATCGGTCCGAAGCGACCGTACTGCAATTCGGTAACCTAGAGGAAAGGGAGAACGTCTATTGGCTGACAGATCAGGTAGAAGGATTCAGCTCTTGGTCATAGGTTCTGCTGCAGATCATTGCACAGAAGAGGCGCGTAGATTAGCTTACGAAGTTGGCGCCGAGGCTGCAAGACACGACATGGTAGTCATAAGCGGTGGCCTAGGTGGAACCATGGAGGCAGCCTGCAAGGGAGCCAAGGATAATCACGGAATCACTGTCGGCATAATCCCTCATGACGAAATGCACCAAGCAAACCCGTACTGCGACATTGTCATAGCGACAGGCATGGGTTGGGCTAGAGACTTCGCGACTGCCTACAGCGCCGACGCCGTTATCATCGTTGCCGGTGGAGCTGGCGCACTCATCGAAACCTGCGCTGCATACCTGAAGACCAAACCCGTTATCGCAATTGAGGGAAGCGGGGGAGTGGCCGACCAAGTCAAAGGGACCTACTTGGACGAGCGAAAAAGCGTTCGAATTCTATCTGAGAAAGACCCGAGAAAAGCGGTTGAGAAAGCGCTGATGCTCGCTAGTAGATGAATGAGCACGCAGCCGTCTTGACTTCGCACTTGCCGTGCCGTCAACAACCCCAAATCAGAGGCGCCGATCAGAAGCTTACTCCGCCCCAGAGCTCAAGGGCTTGCCGCAGTTCCTCGCTCCCTTTCGCTGCCTCCTGCGGACCGATACCTGCCGCGGCAGCCTCGATTGCAGCTCTGACAGCTTTTGCCCCTGCATAGCTGCCGCCCGGATGTCCGTGACAACCTCCTCCGAATAGGTAGAAGGCATCATTGCCGTAAGTCTCGTAAACCTTCCAGACGTGCCCCGGGTGAAGACCTCCAGAGGCAACAGGGACCACAGTCTTCAGGTTTCCCCAAGGCTGATCAAAATAGAGCTCGCCATCCTTTGGCGTGTAACTCTTGCGAAGCAAGTTGCATCTGTCCTTGATCTCCTGGAACCCTCCCTCGAGCTTTCCTACTCCCGTACCTGTGTGAATGTGATCGACGCCGACCAAGCGCGCGTACTTTGCCAAGACCTTGAATTCGACTCCGTGATTGTGTTGGCGATCGATAACCGCATGCATCGCTCTGTGACAATGCAAAGCCAATCCAAGCTCTCCGGTTCGTTTTCTCAATGACGCCGTGGCCGCGAATCCGGCGGTAAGATAGTCGATCATGACGAATTTCCCGCCCTTCTTGGCTATGTACTCGCAACGTTTCAGCATCTCTTCGGTGTCGCCGGCAGTGACGTTTGCCCACCATCCCTTGCTCTCGCCCGTCTCCCTCTCAGCTCGCTCGACTGCGTTCAGAGTCTCGTCTGCTCGAGCGTAGAAGTTGCTCCAGGTTTGACTGTTGAGGTTCTCATCATCCTTCACAGTGTCGATTCCACCCCTGAGGGTGTTGAAGGCGATGGAGGCGTGCTCCTTCGGACTGTTACCGAGTTTCGGTTTCACAGTAGAACCAGTCATGGGACGAACCCTGACTCCTAGGATCTTTCGGACACCATCAAGTCCGAACGAAGGACCGGGAAAACTATTCACCAACTCAAGCGGGATTCGCATATCCTCGATCCGAAGAGCGTTAACGGCCTTGAAACCGAAGACGTTGCCCACGACGCTGCTAAGAATGTTAGGTATGCTGTTTTCTTCGAAGAGAGTCAGCGGATATGCGATGTAGGCAATGTCGCCTTCAATCTGATAGACCCTCGCCTTGAATTTGTTGTACTTTTGCTCGTTTCCGAGCTCGACTTCAGTCCATGTCCCCACAGAGGACTCAGCCGCAACAGCCGACGCCGCTTCTTCCATTGAGGTGCCCTCGCGCGGGGTTACTTTGAACGCGATTAGGAGCTCATTTTCTTCTGGTTTGTATCCGAGCTCTAGGTATCGATTGGAATAGGGACTTACTCCTGCTTGGAACTTCTGCAATTGTCAGCAGACCTAGGCACTACACGTGGACTGACTGAGAAAAACCTTGTTCAGTACTGACTTCTCCTTTTGGCCTGCTCTCTCACTTAAGCAACGAACGAATCTAGTCGGCCTCTGCAAGAGTGAGTGTCTTGTACTCATCAAGCTCCTCAGGTGTGATAGTCCCCATGAGTTCTTGCAGTATCAGAATTGCGCCTTGAGGAGGTATGATTCCTCTTTCAGTAATTATGAGATCAATGTATTCAGGAGCCGTGACATCAAATGATGGATTCTTCACTTCAAGACCGGGCAGCTTCTGCAGCTCGGCCTCACTTATCACTTCGTGCAGGCTTCGTTGCTCAATAGGGATCGCTTCACCGATCATCGTTTCAGGGCTGAACTTGTAAGTCTCTGCCGCCACGAAGGTGTTCACGTCAGATTCCTTCGCGGCCAAAGCGATCATTGAAGTACCAATTTTGTTGACAACAGCCCCATTGGCAGTGACAGCATCTGCACCCACCACGACTTTGTCGATGTCTTTCATGAAGTGTCTTGCTGCGTCGTCAATAATCATCGTCACAGGTATCCCTTGCTCCAATAGGATACCTGCCGTTAACCTGCCTTGGAATCGAGGTCGCGTTTCGGTTGCATAGACACGAAACCGCTTTCCGATCTTCCAAGCAGTCTTGATCACGGAGATTGCCGCGGAGCTATTGCAATGAGTGAGCAAAACATCACCATCTTGGATGCGCCGTGCCCCGATTTCTCCTATCCGTTCGATTGCTGTGTTCGAATTCGCAATGAACTCTTCTGCTGCCCTTATTCCCGCTAGACGAACCTGCCCCACTTCTTGAGTACGCTGAGCCGCCTGGCTAACTCTATGCATGACGTAGCGGATGCCATTCGGCAGCGAGACCGCGGTCGGCCTTGTCTCGAGCAACGCCACTGCAGCTGCTCGAAGGTCAGCAAGCAGGTCCTGAGAGGTCTTCGCTGACGATTTCTGACAAGCGATCATGAGAGCGCGGACGGCCGACCGGGCCAGCTCTCCAGCGCCTCTTATCTTCATATCTCGAATATCGTCCGCGATACGCTTGACTTCTGGAGGGACATTCTCCGAACTCACGGTCTTGTCCTCCTCATCTTGGCTAGGCCTCTCACGATTAGTCTGCCCAGTAACAAGCACCCGCACTTCCGGAAACTGACTCTGCAACGAGGTAATATTAGTCGATTGGGTTCGGCTATGAAGCCGCATCCACGAGCCCTAATTCGAGCAATTTCGTCTTGGTCGGAATCCCATTCTGATCCCAGTCACGATACTGGTAGTACTCATCAAGCGCCTCGGCGAATGGAGGCAGATTCTCTGCAGCCCCACCTTCCCCGCGCTTCTCTCGAAGCATCCTGGTTGGCACTGTATCGTCCTTTCTTGTGATACCACATCTGACGTTGTACATTCGCTTCAGATTGTAGATCCTTTCTCCGGTCTTCAGAATCTCAGCCTGACCGATATCCCAACCTGTGACCGCATTCAAGAACTTCAGTGCATGTGTCAGCTTCAGACCACCGTAGAGGGTGAACTTGCAGAGTTTCAACGAGTCGAAAAGCGACATCAGGTCCTGAGTCTTGGCAACCAGCTCTCCTTTCTTAATGGTCCCGAACCTATCTTGGACTTCCAGTATTCCAATCTCCGGCATTGTGACTGAGCGCTCAAACGCGTAGGAGAAACCCTGCAGGTGACAAGCTCCACGGTTTCCCGTGGCATATCCGACAGCCAGGCTGTTGTAGGCTCGTGGATCGTGACCTGGGGGCTCGAGGCCCTTCACATGTAGCGCAAATGCCTCACAGCCTTCGCCGATCTCTGCAGAAGCGCGCATCACGCCTTCGCCGAATAGATAGCCCAAGTTCTCCCGGCGACCGATGCTCTCAACCATATTCACGATAGACTTGCCGTCTCCCCAGTCAAGATCAATCTTCCTTCCCTGCGCGTCTCTGAGGATCCCTCTTTCAGCTGCCTCCAAGGCGAATCCGATGACGGCTCCCGTGGATAATACGTCCAAACCATATCTGTTGCAGAGCTCGTGCGCCTTTGCAACGGCTTCCAGATCATCGAGCAGTACGTTTGCACCTAATAGCGCCATAGTCTCGTACTCTGGTCCTGCTCCTTCGACGCCCGCGTACTCACCGTGATCGATCGCAACAGTTCGACCACAGCCCACGATGCAAGCTCCGCAGAAGTACCTTGATTTCAGGATCGTCCTCGCCATTGTCACCCCGGATAGCTTCTCAGCGCCTTCCTGCCAGCGTCCTTTCTTCCAGTTTCTCACTGGCAGGTCGCCAAGTTCTTCGGCCGGCGTCACGACTTGACTTGTGCCGTATTCGGCGAGGCGCCTTGTATTCTTGAGTATCACAGGCCCGAGCTCTTTCGTCAGTTCCGAAAGGCTCTTCGGGTCAGCAACCGTGACCTCCTTGTCTCCCCTCGCCACAACGGCCTTCAGGTTCTTTGATCCCATGACTGCGCCGAGTCCGCACCTTCCTGCAGCCCTTGCATCTCTTCCATCATGCATTATCGAGGCAATTCGAGCGAGCCGCTCACCTGCGGGACCTATGCATGCTTCAATCGCCTTCTGATCCGTCTCCGCCCTCAGGATTGGGCTGACTTCGTATGTGTCGAGACCCCACAGATGTCTGGCGTCCCGAAACTCGACACCGTTCTCGTTGATCCACAAGTAGGTGTGTCTGGCCGACTTGCCGGTGATGACTACTCCGTCGAAGCCAGCTTTCTTCAGTTCAGTCCCCCATCTTCCCCCTACGTCGCATTCGCCATAGACTCCAGTGAGCGGCGACTTTGCGGCAACTTCGTGACGACCCGAAAGTGGAACCTTTGTTCCAGTTAGTGGACCCGTCATGAATATCAGGACATTCTCAGATCCGAGGGGATCAGTTTCGTTGCCTGTCATCTCCCACAGGCGTTTTGCAGCCAGGCCGCTACCGCCGATGAACATTCGTGCTTCATGCTCTGTGAGTCCCTCGACTTGGGATTCCTGTTTCGTCAGGTTCACGTGCAGCAGTTTGCCCGCGTAGCCCTTCACTGATCCTATCGTTTCTTGGCACCTCCCATCACGGGCAGCAGAAGACTCACACTGTCCCCGTCGTGAACTTCATCAGACAGCCTAGCCAACCTGGAATTGAGCACTACCACCATCTGGTGCCTCTGCGCTTCATCGCTAACTGCGTCCACGAATTTCCCCATGCATGAATGTCTGCGGACGATCATATTCAGCACACTGGCCACGTTCGCCGGATTCTGACCTATTTCATATGTCTCTTCTCTGACACCTACGTCCTCGCGGAAAGGAGGGGAAAATTTGACGGTGATATTCAAGTGGGCCAGACCACGCCGCGTTTGGAACCGGTCCGATTTAGCCTTGATGATCATAGATCACTCGCCACATCCGCTGCCGGGATCTCGAAAGTAGGCTAGGCTAGATCATGTTTCAGTTTCGATCTTCTTCAACTGTCTGTGATAGATCTCAAGCGCTTCCTTCGTGGATGTCGCGTCTTCGGGTGACTTGTCGTCTCTGTATTTGCCGGTGAATCTTGGGAATCTGAGCGCCAACCCGCTACCGCGTCGGACGGAACCCAACGCGCATGTGTGAAGTGGTGAGAGAGTGATCTCGTCTGCTGAGACCTCAAGTACCTTCGTGGGTGTGAACCATACGTCGGCTTTCATTTCTGAACTGACTCTCGCGTGCCTGTGTGAAACAACGTCTTGTCCTAGGATCTTATGCAGCTTCTCAAGGTCCTCGTCTGTGAAGCCGCTGCCGAGCTTGGATATTGTCTCAAACTGGTCTGTCTCTGGGTTGTAGACGGCCATCAGCAGTGCACCATAGGTTCCGGCTCTCTTACCTCTGCCATAGAACGCCCCGACTGGAACAAGATCGAAGGTGTCAGCCACTTCGGCCTTGTACGACCTCTTGTACTTGATCCACAGCCATCCGCGAGCACCTGCCTGGTAGACCGATTCTGCGCCGGTACTCTTGACGACCAGACCTTCGCATCCCATCGATACTGCTTTGTCGAAGTATCGTTCAAGC
>Ga0116104_1001409_pt1 | contig 12026 bp, 6 predicted proteins | sample June2015DPH_4_15_FD_89715 | JGI IMG/M metagenome (GOLD analysis project Ga0116104, IMG submission 89715) | Peatland microbial communities from SPRUCE experiment site at the Marcell Experimental Forest, Minnesota, USA - June2015DPH_4_150 | ecosystem: Environmental > Terrestrial > Soil > Wetlands >...
AGATTCTTTCACGGCCTGCGGACTCGAGCTCCCGACAGGTCACTTGCAGCAGCTCGGCGGCGCCGGCCGCGTCAGCCGACCGCCGAAGGGCGTCCGCCAGCAGGGAGCGCAGGTAGAGTCGCATGGCGCCACCGCCAGCCGCTTCCCAACGCGCAATGCCGGTTCGGATTTCCTTGGCTCCATGACCCGGATCGCCCTTCATCATCAACGCCCAACCCCGCATGACATCCGCAAAACCGCCGAACATGGGCAGATGACCCTCGTCGGCAAGCGCCTTGCCACGGGAGCTCATCGACAGGACCCGATCCACATCTCCCCGCAGCTGGAAAACCTGGGCTCCCATGCTGAAGATGTACGTCAGGCTGAGTCGGTGAGTGGAGTCCCTCATCAGCTCGCACAAGCGGTCCATCGTGGAGGCGGCCCTGTCAGGGAAGCCCAGAAGCCAGAAACCCAGCGCCCGGTAATAATAGAGCGTGGTGGCCGGGTCGTGGCCGTAGATGAACGCAAGGATTCGGTGACGTGCGGGATCGTAGGCTGCCATTCCCGCCTCCAGTACCCGATCCGCCTCCTCCAGCCGTCCCGCATGCGTGAGCGTGCATCCGAAAGCGCGCTGGGCCTCAAGTTGAATGGATTCGTCAGCCAGATCGCGTCCCAGATCGACCAACCGCTGCACCAACTCCAGCGCCCGGGGCAGCTCCGATCGCAGCAGGTGGTAGCGCCACAGCCCGTAGGTGGCGGCAAAGGCAGCGGCGGACCGGTCCCTGGCGCCGCACAGATCGGCGGCCCGCTGGTAGACCTTCCGTGTTTCCGGAGAGCCATAGCCGGTCGTCGCGGTGATCGGTACTCCAAGAGTCACCAGGATCTCCAGCTCCGAGGCGTCTCGTTGCGGGCTGTCCGGCCAGCGGCGCACCAGCGCGAGAGCTCGTTCCAGGATCCCGATCGCCGCCGGGTTGTCGCTGGATCGGATCGCCTTTCGTCCGGCCTGGTGGAGATAGTGCACTGCCTGCTTGTCGCGACGCGCCGTCTCGTAATGATAGGCCAGCCTTTCGAAATAGGGCTCGGGATGCTCGCCAAAGAGCTTCCGGATCACCTCGGCCGCCCGCTCGTGCAGCGTGCGCCGCTGGGGCTCGGGAATGCCGGCGTAGACGGCGTCCCGAGTCAGAACGTGACGAAAGGAGTATTCCCGACGAGGGACGGTCCGTTCCTCGTAGATCAGGCCTTGATCTTCGAGAAGCCGCAGATGGGCCTCTGCCTCCGCATCGGCGCCCATCATGTCCGTCAGCACCGCGGCATCGAAAACACGGCCCATGACCGACGCGGCCCTCAGCACCCCGCGGGCGTCGGCAGGCAGACGGTCCGTGGTGCCGCGAATCACGCTCTCCACGCTTTCTGGAACACCGCCTGCAATGGGAGCGGCTCGCGTGCGCCAGCGTCCCCGGGCTTTGTACAGGGCACCTGTTTCAATAAGGGATCGGACCAACTCCTCGAGAAAAAACGGGTTCCCCTGCGAGCGATCCAGGATCGCCCGTGTCAGGGACTCCGGCAGCCCCTTTGTTTCCAGCAAAGCTTCGACGAGCTCGGCACTGTCCTCGGGCGTCAGATCACGAACGACGATCTCGGTGTATCTGTCCGGACACTTGCCCGACGCTATCGTAGAGATGTGCCGGCACCGGTGGTCCTGCAGGGGCCGATAGACGCACAGCAGGCCCAGGGCGGGGGGCGTGCCGGAAACCGATGTCCCAAGCGCGTCCATCAAATAGCTGATCAAATCCAGGGTCAACGAGTCGGCCCAGTGCAGATCCTCGAAGACCAGGACGAGGGGTTTGCATCGCGCCAGGGCCAGAAACAGAGCCCGTACCGCTTCGAAGACACCCGCCCTCATCGAATCAGGGTCATCGGATCCTGCATCGTATCCGCTGCCGGGATCCGAGGCCGACAGCAGCTGCAACAGGTACCGCATCGTCGGCCCGGCGCGCGGCGAGTCGAGAGCACCTCGTTGCTTGAGGTCGTTGATCGAGTGCTCGACTCTCTCGATGTGCCGGCGATCCTCGTCCTCTGGTCTCCAGGAGAAGAAGTGCCTCAACATATCGATGAACGGCCAATAAGCAGCCGTGACGCCGATGTCGAGACAACGACCCTCGAGCCAGAGGGGCCCCTCCGCGCCCCCGATCCGGACCGCACCACGGGCTTCCGCCACGAGACGGCTCTTTCCGACGCCCGCCTCGCCTATCACCGTAACCAGCCAGGACTCCCCGTGATGGACGTGATCGAGTGCCTGCCGCAGTTTCGAAAGCTCTTCGTCCCGGCCGACCAGGCGGCCGCCCAACCCCTCGATGCCGCGGGCCTTGCGGGGCTCGTCCAGAAGCGGCCCAAGGCGATAGCGCGGCGCCGTTTCGCCCAGCTCCCTTACCCGGGTGTAGCGCGCCGCCTTGCGGGTCGTCCGAAAGGTTGACTCCGTAACAAGGATCTCATCTTCTTTCGCGCTCACCGCAAGACGCTTCGCTTCGCTGATCGCTGGCCCCGCTATCGGTCCGCCACCCAAACCGGAGTTGGCTCCCCCGGATACCGCGATCAGGCCGGAGCTGATTCCCGCCGTGACCGTGACGCCGTGGCGCCGCGCCGCCGCCCGAAACTCGATGGCCGCCCTCACCGCCAGCTCGGGTGCGCTCTCCCGGGTCGAACCGCGGCCAAAGACGATGAGAACCATCTGACCTGCATGTCCTTCGATCCGCCCGCCGTACCGCAGGACCAGGCCGTACAGGGAGCTGAGAAACCTGGTCGTCGCCTCCTCCCGGCTTGCCGGCTCAGTCATGCGGAGTGCCAGCAAGGTTGCCGGATGCCGTTCCACGGCGACCGAGGTCGCTTGTCGTGCCGTGGCTTTCGCCTCTTCCTCGCGCTCGACCGCCGGCCCCGGGAAGCTTCCCGACTGTATGTCTCCGGCAAGGCGCTTCAGCACGGCGGACGGTTCTTCCCCGATCTCCTTGCGGATAATGCTCCTGCAGGTTTCGTACTGCCGGAGTGCCGCCGAGCGACTTCCGGAAAGTGCATGCAGCTTCATCAGCGCGACATGCGGCATCTCGTCCAGGGTGTCGAGGGCCAGCCACCGCGAAGCGTAGTCGATAGCGGTGTTGTAGTCGGCCACACCGGACAGACAGGCGACAAGCTTTTGCAGCAGAGCAGCATGGATGCGTCGAAACGCCTCGGTCTGAAAGAACTGCCAGTCATCAAACGCCGCGCTGTCCTTGAGGGTGAAACCGGCCATGAAATCCTCCCGGTACAGGTCCGCGGCCTCACGGAGCGGCCTCGGACACTCGGGACATCGATCATCGGTTCCGACACACCGCAGATGAGCCTTCCGCAGCTCGTCGATATCGATCCACAGCCGGGGATCGTCGCGGAGCGCGACCTGGTCCTGCTCGGCCAGCAGGAGCCCCGGCGGCAGCGCCGAGGCCAGCGCGTGGAGCGTCCGGCGTAGGACGGCTCGGCCGTGGCTCTCGTCGGATTCGGGCCACAACAGTGCGATTAGAGACGCCCGCGCGTGACCGCTTCGCTCGACGGCCAGGTAAGCGAGCAGGGCCAGAGCCTTGCGGGTGTCGACTATCGCTTTTCGACCGTTTCTCTCTATGGTCGGTGGCCCGAGGAGATGAACATGGACCTGTTCTCCCAGCACGAGTTTTTTCACGGCGTTATGATTCCGTCACACCTTCGTAACGCCCAGCGGTGAGCATTGGCCAATGATGAGCAAAAAGGTGGGTCTGTGCAACCAAATCTACACCCACCTGGAGGAGACGCCATGGTGCTTGTGGTAGGAGCAACAGGACTTGTTGGCGGTGAGGCAGCGCGGCTGCTTTCTGCCAAAGGTGTCGGGGTTCGGGGTCTGGTTCGAGCTTCTTCGGACCCGACCAAGATCGAAGGTCTGGAGAAGGCGGGCGTATCGATGGTGAGGGGCGACCTCCGGCAACCGGAGTCGCTCGCGGCAGCCTGTCGGGGCATCGATGCGGTGATCACCACCGTTTCGGCTATGCCGTTTTCCTGGCAGCAGAGCAATACGATCCAGGACGTGGATCGCAAGGGCCAGATGGCACTGATCGATGCAGCCAGGAAAGCAGGAGTTCGTCGCATAGTCTATGTCACCTTTCCCCACGATTCCGCAAACTCCTTTCCGCTGGGCAACGCGAAAATCGCCGCGGAGGAGCATCTGAAGGCCAGCGGTCTGGAATACGCGGTGCTGCAGGCCAGCTTTTTCATGGAGGTTTGGCTGAGCCCGGCGTTTGGCTTCGACTACGGCAGCGGGAAGGCGGCGATCTTTGGTGAAGGCAAGAACAAGCACAGCTGGGTGAGCTATCGTGACGTTGCCCGCACCGCCGCGGAAGCAGTCTCGAGCAGCAGGGCGAAAAACGTGGTCCTGCCCGTCGGAGGTCCGGAAGCTCTCTCGCCGCTTGAAGTCATCAAGGTCTTCGAGAAGAACAGCGGTGGCTCGTGGCAGGTGAATCATGTGCCGGTGGAGGCTCTTCACAAGCAGAAAACCGCAGCGACCGACGAGGTTCAGGAGAGCGTGGCGGGTCTGCAGATCGCATATGCCACTTGTAGCTGGGCCATGAGCGTCCGTGACTACCTGGTCTCCGATGGTCTAGGCTCGGTTCAGGACTATGCCAGATCCGTTCTCAAGCAGACCGCAGCGGCTTCGTGACTCGATGCGCCGCATCGGGTAATCTGGTGTGGCGCCCCCTTTCCAGGGCTTGTGACGCGAAAGAATGGAGTCGAGCATGTCAGAAACGCACCGGTTCACGGTGGGCGGCCTTACCTGTCTGGCAGTCAGCGACGGTTCCTATAGCTACCCGCCTGCTGCGTTGTTCGCGAATGCGCCTGGGCCAACCGTTAAGGAGGAGCTTGCTCGCGTCGGTGTCACGACGCCACTCGTTGTTACTCCATATACCTTTCTCCTGGTGGAAACCGGGCAGCACCGCATCCTGGTCGATCTGGGAGCCGGGCCGCTGGCGCCGACCACAGGGAGGCTCGCCGCGAACCTCCTCGATGCCGGCTACGGGCCGGACGAAATTGACTGTGTCCTCATCACCCATGCCCATCCCGACCACATCGGCGGCGCCCTGGATGCTGGTGGCGCCCTGCGCTTCCCAAACTCGCGCTACTTTATCTGGCGTCGCGAATGGGACTTCTGGTTTTCCGACGAGGCCGCCAAGGTGGCCTGGGAGCACTTCGATTTCACTTCCATTGCGCGCAGGAACCTTGCTCCAATGGAGTCCCGGATGACCTTTGTGGAGAGCGAAGAAGAGTTTCTACCAGGGGTAGCCATGCTGGACGCCTCCGGGCACACCCCGGGGCACGTCGTGATTGCGTTTGTCTCTGGACGGGAGAAGTTGATGTACGCGGCCGACACCGTGATCTTCCCCCTGCACTTGGAACATCCGGACTGGCTGCCTGTTTTCGACATGATGCCGGACAAGGCCGAGGCCAGCAAGCGACGGGTTTTCGACATGGCGGTGAACGACAACTGGCTGGTCATGGCTCAGCACTTCCCGCCGTTCCCCAGCCTTGGTCATGTCGGAAAGAAGGACGGCGGATGGACGTGGCTGCCGACCCTTTGAGCCCGATCACGCGGCGTTGCCTGGACCGCGCTGACCGGGGTCATATCTCCACGCACTTGAAGCCCAGCATGTGGCAACCGGAAATGTGACTGGCTCTCTCAGGGGTCGGCCTGAAAGAGCCAGTTCGTGTAGCGCTCGCCGCCGCTCCCCCTATTGGACGAGCTTCGAACTTACTGCTACGAGCATAAAATTGAGGAAATGCCTTCTCTTCTCGCCGTTTGAAGGGGCCGTTCGACTCGTTCTTTGCTCCCCCGGATCAACGTGAAGCGAACGCTCGCTCAATGCCCGCGCTCATAGAGGACACAATCCCGCTTCCCTCCCTGCTCCTCCTGCGGAGCAGGTCCTATCTTGACGGGCTCTACTCCAAACAGCATCTATCGGTCCGAGAGATTGCCCGGCTGACGGAGGAGAGCCGGTCCGTGGTGCTGGAGGCCCTGGACCGATTCGGCATCCCTCGGAACGGGAACGGGCACAAGAGGACTGGCCACGTGCCCTTCGGCTTCGACTACCTGAATCACCGGCTGGTGAAGAACAGCGCCGAGCAGGCGGTGATCCGAATGATGCGACAACACAGGGCCGACGGGCTCTCTCTGCGGGAGATCGCTGGCAACCTCAACCAGAGGCTCGTTCCGACCAAGCAGAATGGTGTCTGGCAAGCCAGCACAGTGAGGGAGATACTTGCGCGTGCTTGATACTGGCGGCCCGTCTACCAATTCGTGCGCTCTCCGGCAGTCTCTTGCTGGGGATCGGTAGGGGCCAATTGCAGGCCGACGCGCCCCAACGTCCACTATGATGCCCGTCAAGCGGGAATCTTCGATTCCTCCTGCGCTCCGCTGTTCCTTGTCCAATCCTTGAGCTTTTTCTGGTACAGCTCCTCTTCCTTCCATCGATAGGGGGTGTTAGAGAGCAGCATCCTGCGCATCATCCCGAAGGTCTTTCGCAGAATCGCAATGCGCGCTCGTCCATACCCTCTGCGCGGGACGAGTTCGCGGTAGAATCGCCCTAGCTGTGGCGAGGAATCTGCCAAGTGAAGCACAGCCTGGGTGAATAGCGTCCGCGCCAGGCACCGACTCCGCCGATTGAGCCGACCCACGCGCGTGGTGCCTCCGCTGGAACGCACCGTCGGCACTACCCCCAAGTAGGCCAGCAAAGCCCGCAGACTGCGGAATCGGTGGATGTCTCCGACCTCCGATAGAAATCCTAATGCCAGCAACGGCGTCACCCCGCGGATCCCGATCAGCAACCGCACCTGCTCTTCGAACGGTCGTCCCGCGCGGTAAATCTCCCGCTGCAGGTTCTTCTTCTGCTCCTTCAGCTGTGCAAGGATCGCGAGACTCATCTCGATGCTGAACAGACTGGCCGGGGAGAGCTCCAGAGCTGCAATCAGCTTTTGTCCCGCCGTGGGATTGTCCACCAGGTGCATACCGAGCTTGCGGTCGCTGATGCCATTCTCCACCAGCACGCTCTGCACCTGCGCCTTCAACTGGCGGCTCTGGTTGTTCAGTAGCTGCCAGTGCGAGAATAGCCGCCGCAACTCCCTCACCTCGGGAGTCGGCTGCCAGACCTCGGGTAGCACCAACTCCCCGCTCTGAGCCGAGGTCCACAGCGCCAGCGACAGTGCCCCCGCGTCATGGCGATCCGTCTTGTGCCAGGAGTCGCGTATAATGCGAAACCGATATGGATCGATGACGATACAGCGGGCCCCGCGGCGCTGAATCCGCTCTGCCCACAGGAAACTCCCGCAGCCGCTTTCCAACGCTACCGAGTCCTGCGGCCCCAGCGTCGCTACATAGCTGGCCGTCTCCACCCTGGCCACATAGCGCACCTCATGGCAAACCTCGTCGCGAATCGACACCGCGGCACTGCCTTTGTGTAAATCAACCCCGTGATACCTCATCTCGCCTCCCTCAACTCGGTGATCCACCGCGGAGGAGGAGACTCCCGTGAAGGCACTGATGGCTCCACTCTACTATCCAGCATCGCCTCGAGCGTGCTAAGTTGATGGTACGAAACGGCGGTAGGTGGCCGGCCAAACTTGTTATCGTGGTCGTCGTTGGCGCCACAGGACGTTGACGGCCATCTACCGCGCTCCTTCCCGCTCGGTACCGAGTCGTCACGCAGTATACAGCCACCCACCACCTCGTCGTCCATCAGCCTTCTCGGCTGACGCGCATCATATCAACTTGTTGGGGCGCTCATTTGAAGAGGGCCAGAGACGCGCGGCAAGGACGCCGCGGGTCTCTGGCCAAGGGGGGGCTTCAAGAGAAGACTCATGACCGCGTGCTGCCACGGGCCCAACGCGTTGGGCGGGCAACCTTGCATGATCAGTCCAGATCCACGTTCTCCACTAAGTTTCAGGAGAAGGGCGTCGTTCGAAGTAGGGCTTGATCGTCACGCGAACGTAAGGCGGGTAATGCTTACTATGCAGCACGCAGGTTAGCGGCGACAGACCTCGCAACATCCCCGCAAGGTGATCCGCCTCCGCGCCTGAGGACTTTCCGATCACTATTCGCTGGATCTCACGTATCTGCGTCAAGTCGGTCTGACTGAAAAAGAGCTTCGTTGCGGTAGAGCCGCTGATAGCAGGGGGCAAGTCTGCAGGAAACTGAGTCGCGACAAAGACACCCAGGCCGAATGCCCTCCCCTCACGCATCAGTGGTTCGGAGTCGAGAAGAGCCCTCGCCGATCTGGCTTGACTCAGCCTTAGTCCCAATCTACCATAGGCCCCAGCGGAAGATATTGCTTTCCCAAATGTCACGGCTCGAAGCGGGAACCCCAAAATGAAGAAACTTAAGACTATGCATCACCCAGAGAGCCGAACGCCGATTGGCAGATCCAGCTTGCGTCAGCACGAGCGAGTTGCTTTTCGCCAATTTCGCAGATTCCGTCCGAGGCTATCATTCGGATACCAGCAGAATCTTATCGCCGTCACGAGCGGACTCGAAGGGATTGCAACTGTAGAGGCTCAGTCGCTTCTTTCCGATGCTATCGCGACAGCAGATAGGCACGTCACCGATCTACTCTCGGCCGGATTGAAAGTCCCAGATCTTGCTCCCACAACGCGATATGCCGCGACGCTTCGAGTGCTCCGGGATCTGCTCCTTCAAGGCTGGCGTGTAGGGGACGATGATCAGGGAATCATCCTTCATGCTCCAGATTGGCCGGCTGTGGTTATCGGTGATCCGGAGCGCGCAAAGGAAGCCCTCAGGAGATCCTTCTCTTTCGCTCGAGACGCCCAATTCAGAGAAGAGCCGACACGGCGATTTGTGGAATCCATGGAGCGCCGCGGAATCGGAACTCTATTCGCGAGTGGCGCCGACCTATCAGCGCGACTCGCACGCGTCGCGAATGCCATTGAACCCGAAATCGAGCTGATCGAGCCCGGAGCCAGAGACGTGACAACCGGACTCTCTTTACAGGATATCTGGCGCTATGCCCGCCTCTTTTGGTCAATCCCCTACCAAAGTACCCCGGGCCGGAACCTTTTCTATCTCGTTAGAGACCGGGCCGCCCCCTCGCGGCCTCTCATTGGTATCGCTGCTCTTGGTAACCCGGTGCTCGGTCTCAGTCAGCGTGATGATCATTTCGCATGGTCAGTGCCCGGCTTCTTGCGACGGCTTCTCGGATTCACCGACAGCCAACGTCGTGCCGTTGCAGATCAATTGCGTGCTGTGATCGCACGGGGTCTGGAGGAGACACTGTGGGACGACATCCTGGACCCGAACTGGCAGGCAGACTGGCGCGCCGCAGTTCGGTCTCTCTCCGCAATTGAACGTACGAGCGCTAACGATCGGCTAGAGCAATTGGATGAGGCTGGCGAGATGCGTAGCGCCGAGTACCAGTACATCAGATCGATGCATACTGCCGCAGACGAAGGTAAGAGTTCTCAAATAGACTGGCTTCGTATTTCGAAGACGGCTCTTTATACAAGAAAGCGCGCCGCAACACTGGCAGATCTTATTCAAGCTCATGGCGTTTTTTCAGAATCCGCATTCGGAACCCGCAGTTTCGGAGTCGACCAACTGATAAAAACCGACCAGGGAATACACGCGTTGGAGATAGCGCTGCGGCGACTGAAACAAGAGGTTATTGCCTCCTGCGTTATGGAACTCATCACTTGCGGCGCCGTTCCACCGTATAGGGAAGTGCTCGGTGGCAAGCTTGTCGCAATGCTCATGCTTAGTCGTGACGTTGCTTCCCACTTTAAGCGACGCTACGCGGGCAGGGTGAGCTTGATTGCTTCCGCACTTGCTGGCCGACCGATTACTCGGCCAGCTCGTCTTGCTGTCCTAACGACCTCGAGTCTATACGCCTTTGGAAGCAGCCAGTACAACCGGATTCGTATACCGTTCAAGGATGAAGCGCTTTCGTACAAACGGATTGGAGTTACGGAGAGCTTTGGAACTGTACACTTTGCCCCAGATACCGTTTTGCATTTGGGCTCTGTGTCACGCTTAGCTGGGGACAACCGCCGTGACATCAACAATCTTTTTGGCGAGGGCACTAGCGCGAAAATGCGATTGATTCGGGGGGGCTTGGAGGCGCTGGGCCTGAACTCTAGCAGCTTCTTGCAGCACCACTCACCTCGGCTGCTATATGCTGCAGGACTTTGTTCGAACCTTGAAGACATGCTTCTCGGACTAGGCGAAACGCCAAAATACGTGCTACCGGCCGGACCGCGAGGAACTGAAATCATTGTAAACCATTGGAAGGTTCGATGGCTTTCCGCACGTGTCTCGCGTCCCGACATTCTTGAACGCCTTCATGAACAGAGGTTTGAAGATTACCGACTTGGCCTTGAAACCGCAAGGGAAGGCAAGATCACCATACACGCACCTGTCGTGATCCAGGGCCATATAGATTCGTCACAGGTCGGAGCGCAAATCCAATCACCACCTGAGCAGTCCTTTGTCGAAAGGCTCTATAGAAGCTCAAAGAGCTATGCAGACCGGATGAGCCCGAAAGAGATTGAGGCAATCCACGTTGATCTTGGCGTTGACAAGTATCTCCTCGAAGAGGCTTCGAGGGGCAAACAGATCGTCGTCACTGGCAACCCAGGCGATGGGAAGACCCACCTGATCGAAAGGTTGCGCACAAAACTGGAGAAGCTTGGCGCGAGAGTCATTACCGATGCGAATGCATGTTCTGACCAGGAAATCTTGAGGGCATGGAAGGCCTCAGTCAAAGATAGCCGACCTCTTATCCTTGCAATCAACGAATGGCCGCTGTACGTGCTGCAGCGCCTGTCGCGGCAACAGCATTTCACCCCGGTGGACGAAGCCATTCGACAAGTGACAAGCGCCAGGTACTTCGTCAGTGAGCAGCGACCGGACTCTCCGAAGCAGCGCGTGACCGTCATCGACCTTAGTCTCCGCAACTTGCTCTCACCGCCTGTAATTGAAGCTGTTATGGATCGTCTCACTGCCGATTCATACTATGAAGGCCTTAACCGAGCTGATCCAGTTCTGGCCAACCGTGATGCCTTGCGCCATCACCAAGTTCGAACTCGATTGGTTCAACTTCTGCAGCTTGTGGCTGCTCGAACCGGGCATGTCCCAATGCGTCAGCTAATAGGCTTGGTGGCCTTCTTGCTTACAGGGGGGCAACCCGCAAGCGATCGCCTTAGGATTGGTCAGGACGGTGCTGCGTCACTGTATTCAACCCTGGCCTTCGACGGAGGGGAAGGTCCACTTTTCGACTCCGTGAGGGCTGTGTTTGATCCAGCCAGGATTACACATCCTTATTGGGATGAACGGTTGTGGCTCGGAGAAACAAACCCGAGCGACTGGATTGGCCAGCCTCCGCCCCGGCCCGCAACTCTTCCAGAATCTGAGCGAGCAGAAGCACATCGGGTGATAAAGCGCCGTTTCTACTTCGAACATGCCAATGGTGATGACCTACTTGGCCTTGTCCCTCGAGACGAGATAGAATTTGAGCGTCTTCTTGGCAAAAAGGAAGAAAAGCCGACGGGCATTGTTAGGGATATGGTGCTCGCGCTAAACCGCTTTTATGAGCCTAGATCTCCCGTAGATCAGCGTGAAAGACTGGTCCTTTGGCAGAGCCATCGATATGACGTGCGTGCGCCTCTTGCTTTCGTCGCCGTCCACAACATTAGCCACAATCAGCTGAGAGTCGAACACGCAAAGTTGGCGCAATGGGTGGAGGCATGGTTGCCGCGGGCACAGATGGACCGTCGAAGCTTCGCCCTTGTAGCTTCGGCTGCTGGGAAGGACATAGCGCTACTTGAGGTGGATCGCGAGCTATACCTAACTCTTTTTGAATCGCACCGGGGCCTCGGGAGGGCAAGCTGGTCTAGGACCGCGACCCGTCGCATCACTCGGTTTGTTGATCAGATTCATGGGGCAGTCGAGAAGCAATCCGATGTGGAAGATATTCGCGTAAGGAACGTGGATAGTGAAC
>Ga0116104_1001414_pt1 | contig 12005 bp, 8 predicted proteins | sample June2015DPH_4_15_FD_89715 | JGI IMG/M metagenome (GOLD analysis project Ga0116104, IMG submission 89715) | Peatland microbial communities from SPRUCE experiment site at the Marcell Experimental Forest, Minnesota, USA - June2015DPH_4_150 | ecosystem: Environmental > Terrestrial > Soil > Wetlands >...
GGGGTATGTGGCGAAGGCGGGCGGGCCGCACAAAGGCGCCACCACGGAGTTCGTCGTGGTTCTCGCCTTCATCTTTGGTGCGCTCACGGCGCTGGGCTTCCTGATTCCCGCCGCCACTTTCGCCGTCGTCACCACCTTGCTCCTTTCCATCAAAGCGCCCCTGCATCACCTCGCCGAGAGACTCCGCGAAGAGGAGCTCTACGCCATCCTCAAGTTTGGGATTGTCAGCGTGATCGTGCTGCCGCTGCTTCCCAACCGTCCTTACGGGCCGTTCCAGGTTTTGAACCCCCGCTTGGTCTGGTGGATGGTGGTGTTGATTTCCGCCGTCAGCATGATCGGTTACGTGTTGATGCGTATGCTCGGAGCGCGGCAGGGCGTGGCCGTGACCGGCGTGCTGGGGGGAATCGCTTCGAGCACCGCGGTCACCTTCGGCCTGGCGCAGAAGGCGCGCGAGTCGGCGGATCCGCTGGCCAAGTACTTCGCACTGGGCATCTTGATCGCCTCCACCATCATGTTCTTTCGCATTCTGCTGCTGGCCTTCGTCATTGAACCCGGCCTGGCGCGCGCCCTGATACTCCCCATGGCGTTGCCGGTGGTGATCGGGGCGGGCGTGGGAATCTTCCTCTGGAGGCAAAAGGGCGCTGAGCAAGAGGCTGGGCTGCAGGTGAAGAATCCCATGGAGCTAGGCAGCGCCATAAAGTTTGGATTGTTCTTTGCCGCCGTTTTGTTCATCTCGCGCGCGGCTTTTCAATACTTCGGCACTACCGGGGTCTACGCAGCGGGAGCGCTGTCGGGCCTCGCGGACGTTGACGCCTTCACGATTTCTGCGGCCAGAATGGCGCAGCAGGGCGTGCTGGCGCGGGGTACCGCAGGCTCTGCGATTCTGCTGGCGGGGGCGATGAATACGCTGGTGAAAGGCGGGATGGCTGCCTTCCTGGGCGGTCGCGCCCTGCGCCGCGTCACCCTGCCGATTTTCGCGGCGTTGACTCTGGGCGCGATCGTGGCGAGTATCGCCGCAGCCTATTCCTGACCTGCCCGCCCCCCTCGGAGGTGAACTTTGGCAAGCAGCAGGATGCCTCTCATGCGCACCTTCTTCGTGACTGTCCTCTTCGTGCTGCTTAGCGTGCCGGCGCGTGCTGCCCAGGCGCTGGATGTCTATTTCATCGACGTGGAAGGCGGGCAAGCCACGCTCTTCCTCACGCCGGCCGGCAAATCCTTGTTGGTGGATACGGGCTGGGCGGACTTCGACGGCCGCGACGCCGACCGCATCGCTGCGGTCGCCAAGACGGCGGGCGTTACGCGCCTTGATTACGTGCTGATCACGCACTACCACCTGGATCATGTGGGGGGAGTGCCGCAGCTTGCCGAGCGCCTGCCGGTCGGCACGTATGTCGACCACGGGCACAGCGTCGAGACGGATCCGGAAGGTACCGAGCTTTTCCACGCTTACGTCCAGGTGAGAGATCGGGCCTCCCACTTGATTGTGAGGGCGGGTGACCGAATTCCCGTCGAGGGAATGGACGTGCGAGTCGTGGCCTCAACCGGTCAAGGGATTTCGCGGCCGCTCGCGGGAGCCGGCGACCCCAACCCGCTTTGTGCGAGCACCAAATCTCGCGTGGTTGATCCTTCTGAAAACGCGCAGTCGGTTGGCATCCTGATTCAATTTGGCCAGTTTCGCATGATTGACCTGGGCGACCTGACCTGGAACAAGGAATTGCAGTTGGTTTGCCCCAGCAACCTGCTCGGAAGGGTGGACGTTTACCTGTCCACACACCATGGCTTGGATGAGTCGAACTCTCCTGCCATTGTGCATGCACTCAGGCCGCGCGTGGCCATTATCAACAACGGCTCGACCAAAGGCGGCTCGCCGGAAGCCTTGCAGACGATTCGCACCTCTCCCGGCCTGGAGGACATCTGGCAGTTGCACTACGCCCGGGACGCAGGCAAAGAAAACAACGCGCCGGAGCCTTTCATTGTGAATATGGACCAGGAAAGCCGCGTGAGCTGGATCAAGCTCGAGGCCCAGGCCGATGGGCAATTCACTGTGACCAATAGCCGCAACTGGAAAACGAAGACCTACTTACCACGACCGTAACCTGGCCCCCCACAACCGGCAAAGGCAATTCAAAAGGCAAAAGCAAACCTCAACCCGAATTCGTCAGCTCAATCCCACTAAGAAAGACTGACCAGGATTCCCAAGCGCATTGCGGCAGAGGGGAGCGAGGCCTGGCGCGGCGGCAAGAAACGCGGGGGAACGCCCGGCACGCCCCCTCCCCGCAGGTTTTTCCTTCCCTGGGGGGACTTATTAGAACACCGAGGCTTAGGTTCGGAGTTAATAGGTGGTCACTGACTATTGACAACCGAGGGGGGGGGACCTATACTTCCGGACGGCTCATTTTGTCTGGGTAAATCGGTGGACCGCTCTAACAGCGTCGGTTCCTTTCCGCGGCATACGAGCAGTTTACCGCTCGTGTTTGAGTAAGCCAGTGCCCGCGAAGACACAGGGTGTCATTTATCTTCACACCAGCTGTGCACAACGGCGGTTTGACAGCACAAAGCTGACAAGGGCAAGTTCATTCTTCTCTTGCCGGGTGTGTGGGGCGACGCTTTTCGGGGGAACGGCGGGAAGCAGCGGCGAGGTGAAAGGACGTCCGGGTTCCTCCGAGAGGTGAACCCGGTGGTCTTGCGGGTTGCCGGGAACCGGGGCGGGGAAGAGGTAGGGCCTATGGTCAGGGAAGTGGGGGAGTTTCGAAAGCTCCGCATCGCCCTGAGGTTGGGCGGGTGGGGGCTGGCGGTTTGTCTCGGCGCCGGGTGGATCTCCGTGCAGGCGCAAGAAGCACCCGTCGCGGCCGCCGTGGAGTCAGTCACCACGGCGAAAGACAGCGCCGTTGCCGCGAAGCCGGCTGCGGCGCCCGGGCACGAAGCGGGGGATTACACGGTGAGTCCGGAAGACCTCGTGGACGTCTTTGTCATGGATGTGCCGGAAGTTACGCGGACCTACCGCATCAGCTCCAATGGATTTCTGACCTAGCCCTTACTTCCGGAGCCCATTGCCGCGGCCGGGCTGCCCCTGAACCAGTTGTCGCGCCTGATTGCCGCCAAATTCCGCGAAGCCGGCATGCTCAACAACGCGCAGGTGACGGTTTCGCTGCGGGAGACAAGGTTGCATTCGGTGATCATCTCCGGGTCGGTGCGGCGCCCGCAAGCGTACCCAGTTTACGGCCCCACCAAGCTTCTTGACCTCCTGACTCAGGCGGGGGGGCTTGCCGACGATGCCGGCAATGAGGCGATCGTCACGCGGGGCCAGACGGGGCTGCAATCGGCAGGAGAGGAAGGCAATCCCGCTGCGGAAGCGGATCCCACCCCCAAGGAACAGACTTTCACTCTCGATATCAAGAAGCTTGTGGAGACGGGTGAGGACAAGACGAACATCCTTCTCTATCCTGGTGACCGGGTCACGGTGCAGCGGGCAGCGCTTATCTATATTCTCGGCGCCGTCAGCCGTCCGGGGGGATACGCACTGCGAGATCCCCGCGAGCAAGTTACGGTGCTCAAGGCTCTGGCGATGGCGGGAGATACAACTGCCGTTGCCAAGAAGAAGCACATTACCGTTCTGCGCAAGGATCCGGCGGCTCCGGAGGGAAAGCGTCAGGAGATTGCCGTGAATCTCAAAGCCATGCTGACTGGCCAGATAGCCGACTTGAAGCTGCAGTCCGACGATATCCTCTATGTGCCGGAAAGTAGCGGACTCAAGGCCATGCGTCAGGCCCTGGGAACGGGCATTGGGGCCGGTACGGCGCTCGCCACCGGTCTGCTTATCTATCACTGAGGTGTGCCGCCGGGCAGGGTCCGCACCGGCGCGGGCCATAGCAGGGGGAGTTTGAACGTGGCTGATAACGAGTCTCTAACGCCCATTGAACGTGCCTATCCACAACGAGTCGGCGGTCTCATGCCGACGACCCTCGAGTGGGAGGCGCAAGGGGCGGAAGCCCACTTCACCTTGAGCACCTTCTGGCACGTGGTGGTGAAGCGGGCGTGGATGATCGCGGCCGTCACCTTGATCGTGTCGGTGCTGACCTCCATCTACACCTACCGGATGAAGCCCATCTACCGGGCCATGGCGACCATTGAAGTGGAAAGCGACTACCCCCAGTTGCAGTCCATCAACGATCTTTATCACCAAGCCTCCAATGATGACTATCTCTTCCTCGCCACCCAGACGCAGGTCATGCAAAGTGATAATCTGGCCTGGACGACCATGGAGCAATTGGGGCTCGACAGCCGGCAAGAATCGTCGGCCCCTCGGAGCACCCCGGGGCAATCCGCAGCGCAGGTGGCGGCGGCCCAGAAGGCCGCCCGCATTGAGAGTTTCAAAGCGGGACTCAAGGTGGAGCCGCTCAAGGAGAGCCGCATCCTGGAGGTAACCTACGAGGACAGCAATCCCGAACTCGCAGCGCGAATCATCAACGCGCTGGTCAACAATTACGTCGAGTTCAATTTCCGATCCCGGTATGACTTCACCCGCCAGGCGTCGAGCTGGATGGAGCAGCAATTAGATGACTTACGGAAGAAGGTTGAAAAATCCCAGCAGGCTTTGGTCGATTACGAGCGTCAGAACCTCATTATCAACGTGGGGGACAAAGGGACCATTACGGATCAAAGGCTCCAGGACTTGAGCCGTGACTATACCGTGGCCGAGAGTGACCGGGTGCAGAAGGAATCTCTTTACGAACTCGTCAAATCCAATGAAGGGGACATCGGGGTCATTGTCCAGAACTCGATGCTGGAGCACCTGGAAGAGAAGTACAGCGACCTGAAGGCCAGCTATTCCGATGCGCAAACCCAGTACGGGCCGAACTTTCCCAAGGTGGTTCGCCTGCGCGACCAGCTCAATGAGATGCAAGGCCAGATGGAAAGGGTGCGGAAGCAAGCGATTCAGAAGGTGCGCAATGATTACCTGGCGGCGGTCGGCCGGGAGAACCTTCTGGCTACGGCCATGGCGAAACAGAAGGTCGAGGTCAGCCAGCAGAATCAGCGCATGATTGAACACAATATCCTGAAGCGTGAATTCGAGACGAACCAGCAGCTTTACGAGAACCTCCTGCAGCGCTTGAAGGACGCCACCATTTCTGCGGGCTTGCACGCCACGAACATCCACGTGATTGATCAGGCGTCCCCGCCCACCACTCCCGTCCGCCCGAACAAGCCGCGCAATATTCTGGCCGGCCTGTTGGTGGGTTTGATTCTTGGGGTGACCATGGCCTTTGTGCACGAAGCTTTGGACAGCTCCGTGCGCTCCACGGATGAAGCGGAAAGGCTCACCAATGCCCCGGCGTTGGCCGTTATTCCTGCCGACCGGGATACTTACCGGCGAAAGCAATTACCTGCCAATCGCACCGAAACCCCAGCCGGGCCTTCCGGGTTGGGACTGGCGGTGCTGAAGAGGCCGTCTTCGCCCCTGGCGGAATCGTTCCGGAGCCTGCGCACTTCCGTCATGCTCTCCACCGCTCCTCGCCCGCCTCAAACCCTGCTCGTGACCAGTCCGCAGGTGGGCGAGGGGAAGACCTCCACGGCAACGAACCTGGCGATATCCTTCGCCCAACGGGGAGGTCCCATTCTGATCATTGATGCGGACCTGCGACGGCCTTCGGTCGCGAGAACCCTGGGGATCTCCAACGAAAAGGGGCTCAGCAGTTTCCTGACGGGTGCGCACACCCTGGATGAAGTTCTGATTCAATACGAAGGTGTTCCGAATCTCTGGGTCCTGCCGGCCGGCCCGCGGCCTCCGGACCCGGCGGAACTTCTCTCCTCCCATATGATGACGGCGACTCTGGAGGGGCTGCTGAAGCGTTTCACACAGATTGTCATCGATTCTCCACCGGTTCTGCTGGTAACCGATGGGGTGGTGCTTTCGGCGCTGGTGGACGGAGTCATTCTGGTGGTGGCCAGCGGAGTGACGGCGCGCGGCGCGCTGGCCCGGGCGCGGAGGGTCCTCGACAACGCGGGAGCCAGGGTTCTGGGCATCGTGCTCAACAAGGTTGACATGCGTTTCGATACTTATTACGGGTCCTATTACGGATCTTATTACGGCCCCTACTCCGAGTCCTATTATGATGAGATGACGGTGTCGAACCCCGCCCACTCGTCCGCAGGCGGCCGCTCCAGGTCCAAGGATTCGTCCCGCAGAGCATGAGCGGTCTTTGCCAGGAGGGCGGGCGGGATGGATAGGCCGCCTGAGAGGGAGCGCCGGCGGGGGCCTCACCTGGTTCGCCCATCGTTTGCTCCAGGATCATTCTCGTCATGAGTGAAATCCCGAACCCTGACCTTCCCGGCGGGAGGCCTGCCCTCCCACGCCAATCCCGGCCCGTTCTGGAATGGTCGCTCCGCCCGCGCTGGCGGGCGATCGTTTTTGTAACCTTGCTGCTGGCCTCCGGCATTCCGCTGATCTACGAAACCGTGCGCATCGCCCTCGCCAGCGCCCCCGAGGATTCCATTTCCATTCCGGCCGTCCAAGCCGGACTCACCCATGACCCGGCAAACCCTGTTTTATTGCATCAACTCGGGTTGCTTTATTCCTCCTCCCCCACCGGATTGGATCTGACGGAGGCGCTCAAAGACCTGCGGCAGGCGGCTGCCCTGAACCCTAGGCATTGGGACTATTGGGCCGACCTCGCGGCGACCTGCGATACCGTGGGAGACACCCCCTGTTCCGACGAGGCCTTCGAACGGGCGCGGTCCCTCAATCCCCGGGAACCGCGTTTGCTGTGGATCATTGGCAATCATTACTTTTTGACCGACCGACTGGAAAAGGGCTTCCCCTATTTCCGCAAACTCCTGGAGGTGCGCCCGGGGTATCTTGGCCCTACGTTCCGCTTGTGCTTGCGGGCCACGGGGGATCCCCAGCAGGTCTATCGCGAAGTTGTGCCCCAAGGAGAAGATCCCACTCTGAGGTTTGCTTTCCTCACTTTTTTGAGCGCGACGGGAGATCTGGACGGCACGATGCGGATCTGGCAGCAGATGATTGCCGGACCGGAGCGGCCCGTGGACTTGTCCTCCGTGAAAATCTTCCTGGATTTTCTCCTTGACCACAATCAGATTTCGAGCGCCCGCACCGTCTGGGACGACCTCGCACGGATGGGCCTGGTGGCCCAGGACGCTTCAGCCGAGCCTGGGAATCTGATTTATAACGGAGGCTTCGAGCAGCTCCCTCTCAACACCGGATTCGACTGGCGTTATAACGAAGGGTCGGATTTGCTGTTCGATTTCTCTGACCCTTATGCCTACAAAGGGTCGAAGTGCCTCAGGATAGAGTTTCCCGTGGGCCGCGACCAGGATTATATTTTGTTCGGTCAGGTGGTTTCGGTGATGCCGAATACCCGCTATCAACTGAATGCTTACGTACGATCGGAAGGCCTCACGTCGGACAGCGGTCCCCGTTGGCGGGTAGTCTTTGGGGGCTGTGCGAATTGCCTGGTCCCCACCAGCGAGCAGACGCTGGGGACGACCAAGTGGCACCCCGTCGACGTGACCTTCATCACTCCCCCCGAGACCCAGGCCGTGCGAATTTCCTTCTGGCGGCCTCCCGGACGACTTACCCCGCGTGACATCTCCGGGGTGGTCTGGGTGGATGAAGTTAGTCTGCGAGCAGTGGAAATCCCCGGGCCAGGTAAGGCCCGTGACGGGTCCCGGTGACCATGTCTACATTGCCGACATCTTCCGTGCTTCACGCCCGCCTCTCCGGGCCTGCGGGGCGAGGGGGAGCTGCGGCGCGCTTCCAGATGAGTGCACGCCTTCTGCTCGTCGCGACGCTTTGCGCCGCCCCCTGGGCTTACGGCGCCGTCCTGTCCTGGGGTTGGGGGGCCTTGACGGTGCTGGCTTTTCTGGCGCTGATTCTTTGGGCGCTGGCTTGCGCCCAGCGCGGCGTTCTCAAGATCGTGTGGTCCCCACTCTACTGGCCTTTTCTCGCCTTCCTCCTCCTGGCGGTCGTGCAGTTGGGGACTGGCTTGACTTACGACCGCGTGGCCACGCGGGAGTCGGTGGTGAAGATTTCGACCGACCTCGTGTTCTTCTTCCTGGCGGGCCAGCTTCTTAACGGGCAACCGGAGAACGGAAGAGCCTTGGGGCGGCTGGGGCTAATCTCGAGTTTACTGGCTTTTGCCTTGAGCGTTCTGGCGCTGGCGCAGTTCTTTACCTCCCCGCACTCTATTTATTGGCGGGTCACGCCCCCGGTGGGCTGGCCTTTCGGCCCCTACGTGAACCACAATCATTACGGGGGCTTGATGGAGATGCTCATCCCGATCTCCGCTGCCTACCTTCTGTCTCGACGCGGTGAGAGCGCCCTGCGCTGGGTGCTCCTGCTGCTTATGGCCGCGCCTCTGGTTTCGGTTTTGTTGTCAGCCTCCCGCGGAGCCATGGGAGTTCTACTCGTAGAAGGTCTCCTGCTGGGGTTCCTCGCCGTATGGAAAAGCCCCAAGGCAGCCCGCAGTGGAGCCCTCATCGGGGGCGTTGTTGTGGCGGGGCTGGCCTTTGCGATCTTTCTGTTGCTGAATTCGGGTCACCTGCCCGGCCGGATCACCTCGGTTCTCGAACCTGATAAGTACCTCCGAGACGAGGTTACGGATCGAGTGGGTGTGGCTAAAACTGCCCTGCACATCACCTGGGCTCATCCCGGCATCGGCGTGGGAGTGGGCTGTTTTGAGTACGCCTTCCCTCAGTACGCGACCTTCTCCACCGACATGCATTGGACACACGTCCATAATGACTACCTGGAGGTGATGGCGGAGACCGGATTGCCGGGAGCGCTTGTCCTCCTGGCGGCCTTGCTGCTGTTCTTCCGCTTGGTGTTCCGCCACCTGGAGGAGCGCCTCCGGCACGAATCGGGTTGGATCCAGGTCGGCGCTAGCGTGGCGTGTGTGGGATTGCTCTGCCACAGTTGTTTGGATTTCAACCTGCGCATCGCGGCCAATGCGGCTTGGTTTGTGGTGTGCCTGGCCATTGCCGTACACCCGCGTTCCGGACAGGGGAACGTCCGGAAGATGGTTCGTGCCGCGAGCCCGGAACGAACCGGCGAATTCATTGTTTAGCGAGCCGCGCGGGCCCGCCGCGGCGGGTCTGAACAGGGCGCGGAAAAACTCGTAGGCGGTGTCATTCTGAGCCCGTTCGCTGTCATCCTGAGCAGCAGCGACTGTCATCCTGAGCGAAGCGAAGGATCTGCATGGGTTTTCAGTAACCAAGGCAAATGCAGATCCTTCGTCCCGAAAGAACCGGGACTCAGGATGACAGCGTCAGCGATCGTGAATCTAAATGACTTACGCATCGAGTTTCTGCAGGGCGAAGCGAAGGATCTCGGTATTTCGCTCAGGGTAAACTGCGCGAAGAATCCCTGCATTCGTAGAATCAGGCAAATGCGGAGATCCTTCCTTCGTTTCACTCAGGACCGCCTGCGGCTCCTCAGGATGACAGTTTTGGCGGTTTTCCCGCAGCCTGTGAAGCCCCGCCCTTCCGGCAGCCCCCTAGAAGCGTTCTTGCGTGGTGAGAAATCCGCGCTAGAGCAAAGAGAGGTGTGAGTTGAAAGGTGTGATCCTGGCAGGGGGGACAGGTTCGCGGCTCTATCCGCTGACCAAAGTCACCAACAAGCACTTGTTGCCCGTCTACAAAGCCCCGATGATCTACTATCCTCTCTGGACACTTGTGCATGCGGGGATTCAGCAGATCCTCATCGTCACGGGTGGGCGCAACGCCGGAGACTTTCTGCGGCTGCTCAGTAACGGCAAGGAATTTGGCCTGAAGCATTTGGACTACACCTATCAGGAAGGGGAAGGCGGCATTGCGGATGCTCTCCGCCTGGCGGAAGACTTTGCGGAAGGCGAAAAGATTTGTGTGATCCTCGGTGACAATATCCTGGAAGGAAGCATCAAACTGGCCGCCGGCAACTTTGAACGGCAACTCCAGGGAGCGCATATCCTCCTGAAGGAGGTCGCGAACCCGGAGCGGTTCGGAGTGCCGGTTTTTGAGGGAGGCCGCATCGTCCGCATCGAAGAGAAGCCCGCCCATCCGGCGAGCCGATTCGCGGTGACCGGGGTTTACTTTTATGATTCCACGGTCTTCCAAAAGGCCAACCAGCTTAAACCTTCCCATCGGGGAGAACTGGAAATTACCGACGTCAACAACGCCTACTTGCAGGAAGGCAACTTAACTTACAGCATCCTGGACGGCTGGTGGACCGACGCGGGCACCTTCGAGTCGTTGCGCTCGGCAACCAACTTGGTGGCGGATAGCTTGACAAAGGAATAGGCCCCGCGGGGTGGCGCAGACATCGTTTTGAAGCTGTGAAAGAATGACTGCCTTCACAGCAGAGGCGCAGAGAGAGGGCCTTTTGTTTTCAGACCTCTGCGGTGATGAGGTTCTCGCCAACAAGCAGTAACAGCACCGCGCGTGGGAAAGCGACCCCTCACCCGTCCCGCGCCGGCTGGTGAAAGCGCCGGTCGCGGTCCACCCTCTCCCCAAGGGAGAGGGTTAGAGATCACGAGGGGGAGAGGGATAGAAGTTGAATAACCAGCCCTCTCCCCTGGGGAGAGGGTGGCCGACGTAGGAGGCCGGGTGAGGGGTCTCTTCGCGGGTGATGCATTCATAGCCCTGGAGGTATGCGTCATCCGCGACTTGGAAGGAACCGTGGTCTTGTAGGGCCGGGGCTTGACCCGGCCTCGGCCGCCCAAGGGGCGGCCCTACACACACGACGGAGACGGAGCGTTCTTAATGAAGCTCGTGGTTACGGGAGGAGCAGGTTTCATCGGCTCGAACTTTGTTCGTCACGTTCTGGCCAAGCACCCCCAGTATTCCATCCTGAATCTGGATAAGCTGACCTATTCCGGGAACCTCCACACGCTCCAGGATGTTAAGGCGGACCCGCGCCACAACTTTGTGCGCGGGGACATCTGCGATCGCCGCAAAGTCCAGGAAGTGCTCTCCGGGGGTGTCGAGGCGATCGTCCATTTTGCGGCGGAATCGCACGTGGACCGCAGCATCCTCGAGAGCGCGGCCTTTGTGAAGACCAACGTCCTCGGAACCCAGTGCTTGCTCGATGCCGCCCGCGCCGCCGGCGTCCGGCGCTTCATTCTGGTGAGCACCGACGAGGTTTACGGAAGCGCCGCGCCGGGCGAGAAGTTCACGGAGGAGTCCCGGCTGGCGCCGAATAGCCCATACGCGGCCAGCAAGGCCGGGGCGGACCTCGTGGCGCGCGCCTACTTCCGAACTTATCGATTCCCGGTTATCATCACAAGGTGCACCAACAATTACGGTCCCTACCAATACCCGGAGAAGTTCCTTCCCCTCATCATCACGCGGGCCATGCGGGGGGAGAGTATCCCCGTCTACGGGGACGGGCAGCAGGTAAGAGATTGGATTTACGTTACGGACCACTGCGCGGCCTTGGATACCATCCTGCACCAGGGCCGGGAGGGCGAGATTTACAATCTGGGAGCGGGGAATGAATGGGCCAATGTGGAAATTGCCCGGCGCATCTTGCACTTGCTCGGCAAGCCCGAATCCCTGCTGACCTACGTCCAGGACCGGCCCGGCCATGACCGCCGGTATGCCCTCGAGAGTGAGAAGGTGCAGAGGGAATTGGGCTGGGTCCCGGAAACGACCCTCGAGGCCGGGCTGAAGCAAACGGTCGATTGGTATCTGGCCAACGGCGACTGGATACGGCAAGTAGCGGCCCGCGGGTACCGCTCCTACTATCGCCAGCAGTATGACCGGAGGGATGCGACGCTGGCGGGGATTCTCAAATCGGGAGGAAAGAAGTAGTGCGAATTCTCGTAACCGGCGCCAAGGGGATGCTCGGGTCGGCGCTGCTTCCCTGCCTCGAGCCCCGGCACCAGGTTCGAGGAGTGGATCTCGACGACTTTGACATCTCGAAGGAACCCGCGGTCGAGAAAGCTTTTCTCGAGCTGCGGCCGGAATTGGTCTTTCATCTCGCTGCCTACACCGACGTTGACGGTTGCGAA
>Ga0116104_1001417_pt1 | contig 11989 bp, 7 predicted proteins | sample June2015DPH_4_15_FD_89715 | JGI IMG/M metagenome (GOLD analysis project Ga0116104, IMG submission 89715) | Peatland microbial communities from SPRUCE experiment site at the Marcell Experimental Forest, Minnesota, USA - June2015DPH_4_150 | ecosystem: Environmental > Terrestrial > Soil > Wetlands >...
CGTTCAGTTTTGAGCGGGCCACATTCACGCACGTTTTCGTAGGGGCGGTTCGCGAACCGCCCCTACTCGATGCCGCGCTGCGGTTGCGCGACCACCCCCTGCCCCCTCCTGAACCAGGAGGGGAATAGACAAGCACGGGAGTCCCGCGCCACCCCCTCAAATTCGCACTTTTGAATCCAGAGGTAAACTGGCAATCGTTAACCCGCAGCGGCCAGCGGCTAGCAACGATGTCGCCGCGGCTGAAAGTCCACCAATCTTAATGGCGGACGACCCCTCCTGACCGCGGGGTTTTCTCATGCCTGATCAGGCTGCGGAAAAACCCGTAGGCACTGTCATTCTGAGCCCGCCTTTTGGGCGAAGAATCCCCGTATTTTACTCTGTTCGCCAACCCCCGCGAACTGCCGGGATCCTTCGCTACGCTCAGGATGACAGACGAAGGACTCAGGATGACAGACGAGGGACTCAGGATGACAGACGGACTACTCAGGATGACAGACGAAGGACTCAGGATGACAGCGAAGGGATCAGGATGACAGCGGAGGGATCAGGATTGACCTGCTCCCCATTCTTGGTCCAAATCATAATATGAGTTGCTCGGTTTGAGCGAGCAATGGGTTTGCCGGCGCGAGGGGCGTGGGGGGAGACGCCCCTCGCGCCGGCGATTGCGCCGCAAACTCCTCCGGGGTTTGATATCCCAGACTGCTGTGGGGCCGCACCTGGTTGTAGTCGATCCGCCATGCCTCGATCCGCTCCCGCGCCTCCAGCAGATTCACAAACCAGAACTGATTCAAACACTCATCCCGAAACTTGCCGTTGAAGCTCTCAATGCGCCCGTTGTCGGTGGGCTTGCCGGGACGGATGAAGTGCAACTCCACCCCGTGCGTGTACGCCCATTGGTCCACCACCTGCGAGATGAATTCCGGACCGTTGTCCACCTGGATCCGCTCCGGCACCCCGTGCTCTTGCTGCATCCGTTCCAGCACGCGCACCACCCGTGCCCCCGGCAGCGAGGTGTCCACTTCGATGGTCAGCGCCCGCCGCGTGTAGCCATCCATCAGGTTCAGAGTGCGAAACTTTCGCCCGCTTACCAGGGCGTCGTGGGTGAAATCCATGGTCCACACCTCATGGGCTCGCGTCGGCAGCACCAGCGGCAAGCGCGGCGCCGCCACCCGCTTGCGCTTTCGCCGCCGCATCGCCAGTCCTTCCTCCCGGTACAATCGGTACACCCGCTTGCGATTCACCTGCCACCCTCGCCGCCGCAGCATCTCTCCCAACCGGCGATAACCGAAGCGCGGTCTCTCCAGCGCCAACTCCCGCAGCGCCGAGCGCAACCCTTTCTCATCCCTCACCTTCGGCTGGTAGCGACAACTGCTTCGCGCTACCCCGATCAGCTCGCAGGCCCGCCGTTCGCTCACCCGGTACTCCTGGCGCAAACGGCTTACTTCCGCGCGGCCGGCGAGCTCCAGCCGTTTTTTGAGATCACCGACTTCAACATCTCCTTGTCCAGGCTTAACTCCGCCACCAGATGCTTCAGCCGTCCGTTCTCTTCCTCCAGTTGCCGCAGCCGCTGCGCCTCGTTCACATTCAGCCCCCCGTACTTCGCCTTCCAGGCGTATACCGTGTGCTTCGAGACTCCCATCTCCCGCGCCACCTCGATGCACGTCCGCCCTGCATCTACCTGGTGGATCGCCCCGATTATCTCCGCTTCCGTGAACTTCTTCTTCGGCATCTCCTGTCCTCCCCTCTCAACTTACAAAATCGTATCCGATTTTGGTACAGTTTTCAGGGAGCAGGTCACAGTCTATGCCCGCCGGTCGGCGCTCATAGAGCGCCGCTACAAGTTATGTCGCTCTGTTTAGTAGCGGACGTATTCAGAGGGGAGCCGTTTCAGATGGCGTTCATTCACCGCGATAATATGATCCAGCAAGGATGGAAACCCTGGCTTAAACCTCAACAAAGTCTGGGTTAAGCACCTCTCCCACAGTGTCTACCATAGCCCTAAAGTTCTCGGGTTTGATGGCGGGATTAATCTCGCTCGATGTGCCAACAAGCATTCCCCCGGCGTAGAGAGCATTCGTTTCCAAGATAGTCCTGCGCACTTCCCGTCTGACTTGGTCGGGAGTCCCTCGTTCCATGAGATCGACGCCATCGATCCCTCCTGCCCAGACCATCTGGGGCCAGGCCTTCTTCAGGGCGACAATGTCCATTCCTACAGCAGGTTCAAGACAGTAAAAGCCGTCAACGCCGCAATCCACTAGATCGGGTATAACCATCTTAAAATTACCATCACTATGATAAATGACCTTGAGACCATGGCTCTGCCAAGCTTTGGTCATCCGGCGTACGCGCGGAAAAAGCTCCTTGCGCAGAAAGGGCGGGCTGAAGATGGGACCCTGCTTGGATGCAAAATCCTCGGGAATCAGCACAACGGGTGATAGCGTGGGGTCGGCAATGGCGTGCAACCGGCGTATGTCGCTATCCGTGTAAGCTTCGATGTAATCTGAAATGGCCCGTGGGTCTTCATCGTACAGCCAGACAAAAGTATCCAATCCCAACTGTGACCAACAATCACAGAAGCCGGTTTGAAGGCTATAATCTATAATGACAGTGTCGCCAACGTGATCTTGCAGCGCACGCATGTAGCTGTGGTAATTCTCCCGCTCTCTTTCCGCGTCAAACCGCGTCTTCGTGGCCGCCCTCGGCTCGATTCCCGGTGGGAACCCGTATTCAGCTTGCCGCCCGACTCGGCGCAGCTCATCTGTCTTACGCAACAAGAATTCCCTCGCCCCGGCCACATGGTGGAAAGGGCGGCTTACCGTCATAGAGTGCCAATTATCGTGTTGAATGACAAAGCCATCGTTGTTACTCACCCGGGCGGTACCGAGTGGCGTTATCGCTGGAAAACAGGCATCAAGCGTTTGCCGGATGACGGCACAGATGTCTTCATACTTATATTCAAATCCTGTGAACGTTTTGCCTGTGTAAAACGAAATGACTTTTGCGTTGTAACTCAGTTGATCGTGAATGGCGACGCGGTCTACTGGTTGCAGGTTCAATGTCTTTTCTACGCGCTCACGCTTAGTCAATCTGTCTGTATCGAATATCTTTTCCAATGGCCTTCAACCCCACATGTCTTTGTATTTTCGTTATTTGACCTGACAGGTTGTGGAAGAACCCTCTCAGCATGTCATCCTGAGGAGCCGCAGGCGGTCCTGAGTGAAACGAAGGAAGGATCTCTGTATTTGCTTGATTCCACAAATGCGGGGATTCTTCGCTTCGCTCTCCAGAAAACACACGCGGAAGTCATGTGTTTTCTTACATCACGGATAGCCCGCTTGCGGCTATCCATGCTCGGAATGACAGCCCTGGCGAGTTTTTCCGCAGCCTGCCAGGGAATACAGGTGGCCTGTCTTCGACCACTGTGGCTTCTAATTCCTGCCGAGCCGCGCCCTAATCAGAGTTTTCGAGTTATCCGTGACACCCGGCCTCTAATTAAGATATTCCTGGCGCTGGCAACGTAGGATACCACAATTAGACGCCCGCTCAATCCTGCGAGTCAAAGGCAGGTAGTAGACCACTACCCACTCGACACTGCCTGTTGACGCGAACGGCGAAAAAGCGTACCATGCTCGATCATCGAATATCATTCCTTGCCGATTGATTTGGTCCTCGATTCTCGCAGGAATCAGCGACCGATAAGAAATGAGAGAGACAGAGTCGGCGGCAGTGATAATGATCAGACGCTGCAACGCAATGAAAGCCGCGCGGATGATCAGGCGCACACGACATATGCTAATGGAGCTTGGAGGAAATCGAGGTGAACTTATGGTCCCTAGCAGAAACGCTCGCATGTTCTTGTCCTTGATCATCGCCTTAATTGGTCTCGCCCCTATCGCCCTGGGCGAGGGGTTGCCCGTAAAGCTGAAGCGGCAGGGCACTCGAATCGATGTTTTCATCGGCGGCCAGCCCTTCACTTCCTACTTCTTTGGCCCAGAATCACCCAAACCTTATCTCCACCCGCTGCGCAGCGCGCAGGGGACGATCGTGACGCGCGGTTTCCCGATGCGCAAAGATATTCCGGGCGAGAGGACCGACCACCCGCATCATCGCGCCATGTACTTCGCGCACGGTAACATCAACGGGATCGATTTCTGGGCGGAAGAAGCGCCGGGCAGCAAGGATAAAGAGACCGTCCAGGGTGTCAAGCACACCACCGAGGGCTTGCCTGCTGGCCGCACGGTGCTTCGCAAGCTCGAAAAGGTGCGGGGCGGGCCCGAATCCGGAACCATTCGGGCGCTTTTCAACCTTGTCGGTCCCGATGGCAAGGTCATCGCGCAAGAAGACCAAGCCTTCACTTTTGGTGGAGACGCATCAACTCGGACCATCGACTGCGCGTTTGCCATCCATGCCACGAACGGGCCGGTCAAGATGGAGGACACGAAGGAAGGAACCTTTGCCATCCGCTTGGCCAGTGCCTTGCAGGAACCGGACGGATATATGTTGAACTCGGAAGGCGCCGTGGGCGAGAAGCAAATTTGGGGCAAACGCGCTAACTGGGTGGACTACTCCGGTACGGTGGCGGAGGAGAAGCTCGGCATAGCCATCTTCGACCACCCTTCGAACCCCAAGCACCCCACCTACTGGCATGCTCGGGGCTACGGCTTATTCGCGGTGAACCCTTTTGGGGAACACGATTTCTATAATGACAAGACCCGCGATGGCGGCGTCACCATCCCGGCAGGCAGCACGATGGTGCTGCGCTATCGCGTATTGATTCACCCCGGCGACGCCCGGGAGGCGGAAGTCGCCGAAGCTTACCGGCGCTATGCTGCCCAGAGGTAATCATTCGAGATCCCAGCAAGGAGGAGGAAATCATGAGCAAGGAATCGGAGATCAGCCGTCGGGAGTTTTTGAAGAGCGGCGCCCAGGCCGGCGCCGGGCTGGCCGCCCTGGGCGGCATGGCGGCCGTCACTCATCCCGAGAGAGTCTTGGGCGCCAACGACCGCGTGCAGGTTGCCGTGGTGGGCCTGCGTGGGATGGGGTTAGGTCACGTCCAGAGGTACGGCAAGATGCCCGACGTGTCTGTCGCCGCAGTCTGCGACGTGGACGAGAACATCCTGCGCGAGCGCCTCGCCGACATGGAGAAGCTGGGCATGCCCAAGCCCAAGACTTACTTCGATGTCCGAAAGCTGCTCGAGGACAAGTCGATTGATGCCGTCTCCGTTGCCACGCCCAATCACTGGCACTCGCTGATTGGCATCTGGGCCTGCCAGGCAGGTAAGGATGCTTACATCGAGAAGCCTTGCTCCCACAACCTGTGGGAAGGACGCCAACTGGTGCGCGCCGCCGCTAAGTACAATCGGATTGTCCAGCACGGCAGCAACAGCCGTTCGGGTGTGGCCATCATCGAGGGTGTGCAAAAGATGCGGGACGGCTTGATCGGCGATGTGTACATGGCGCGCGGCCTCTGCTACAAGGTGCGGGACACTATCGGTAAAGCTCCCGCCGAGCCGGTGCCGGAAGGTGTGCACTACGACCTCTGGACCGGCCCTGCGCCGCTGAAGCCCTTCACGCGCAACCGCTTCCACTACAAGTGGCACTGGATCTGGGACACCGGCAACGGCGACCTCGGCAACCAGGGTATCCACGAGATGGACGTGGCCCGCTGGGGACTGGGCGTGAAACTGCCCACCAAGATCTCGGCCATGGGCGGCCACTTCATGTTCGACGACGACCAGGAAACCCCCAACACCCTTAACGCGGCCTTCGAATTCAAACTGCCCAGCGGCGAGCGCCGCATGCTGGAGTTCGAGGTGCGCCACTGGCTTACCAACACGGAAGCTGAAATCGGCACGCCCGCCTTCGGCAGCGAAGGCGTCCCGCCCGTTACCGGTGCGGGGGTTGTCGCCAAAGGGCCACAGAAGAAGCAAGCGAGCCAGACCGTCGGCAACATCTTTTACGGCTCAAAGGGTTATATGGCCATGGACGGCTACGACTCTTACAAGACGTGGCTGGGCGAGGGCCAGGAACCCGGCCCGCATTTGGTGCAGGGGGGCAATAACTGGGCGAACTTCATCGAATGCGTGCGCAGCCGCAAGGCGGAAAATCTGCACGCACCCATCGAGGAGGGGCACATCTCCTCTGCCCTAGTGCACTTGGCCAACGCATCATATCGCCTCGGTCGAACCCTGAACTTCGACCCGGAAACCGAACAGGTCATCGGCGACGACGAGGCCAACCAGATGCTGCGCGGCACCTACCGCGAGCCCTTCGTCGTGCCGGAGAAGGTGTAGGACTGGGCGGCGAGATAAGGGCCAAAGGAGCGGAAATGGACTCGGGCGACGGCGCCACGGACCTCGACGTGAATTCGCACGCCTAGGAAAACCTCCCCGAACGAGAAGCTGCGTGCGCTCCCAGAGGGCGGTCAACGGAGCGCCTGGCCCCATGGGGCCGGGCACCACCTGACCAAAGTGGTCGACTCTTCGTTGATGAAGTCAGGCGGTTTGGCTTAGCTTACTGGTCCCTGCCGCTGGCCCACGGTGCCCAGGTTGGAGAGGCCAAGGCTCCTCCGAACCCCTCTGGTCGCAGGATCATAACCTGGCGGGATCATCGGCTCGCTCCTGGACTGGGGGACATTACGGAGACAACTGTGAGTTCGGGATTCGTGAGATTTGGGGAGGGTGGAGCATTCCACCCTCCCCAAGGGAAACACTGACAGGCAAATTGATCCGGGCGTCCGCGACCGCCCAGTTGTCGTTCCTCAGAAGGAAAACCTCAAAGCGAACTGAAGAATCCTCGGATCACTAGAGGACCAGATCTGGCCAAAGTCGGAGTTCGGAACACGGGTACCAGGACTTCCGAAATTGGTATGATTGAACAGGTTGAAGAACTCCGAGCGGAATTGTATGTTGAGTTTTTCGGTGACCTTGAAATTCTTGTACATGCCCCAATCCACGTCGGCCATCCCTGGACCCCGGAGCATGTTGCGTTTGGCAGTGCCCCACGTCCCTATGGCTGACTCCTGGAAGCAAGCGGTGTTGAACCACATAAGTCGCGGGTCGTTGCCCGCATGGGAAGAAGCATCGCACCCTGGAATGTAGTCCGCATACGGGCGCACTGAAGTGAGACTTTGGCCAGTAGCGGAATAGAGTGCCAAGGGGGTTCCTGAGACAAGAGTCACTATTCCAGTGGATTGCCACCCACCCACCACTTGACGCAGGAAGGCATTCCCGTGAGGAGAGGGCAAGTTCCAATTGAAATTGGCTGCCAAGTGGTGCGTGGCGTCCTGATCCGCAACTGACCATATTTCGCTCCCATCGCCGTGGGGGTTGATTCTTACGCCGTGCGTCGGCGAGTCGCCGCTCAGCAACGCGTTGTCCATCTGTCTCGACAAGGTGTAGTTGACTTGGAAACCCAAAGTGCGACTTAGCCGCCTTTCGAGGGTTACCAGCAGCGAGTTCAAATCCCCGTGGCCATCGGAGTCAGCTACATACATACGCTCGTAATTATTGATCGGGCGTCGTGAGTCCATGTTCGCGGTGTCCAGGGTCGACAGCGGGTTGCCGTCGGCATCGTTGCCGGGGATATAATACGCAGCATTCGCGTCGCGGCCCCGCATGAGGTTCCCACTGAGCGATCCAACGTATGCCACGCGCAACATCATGGCACGCGGCAATTGCCTCTCGACAGTGAGATTGTATTGTGTATTTTTCGCCGTCTGGAAATTCGGACTGAACATGTAACTCGTCACCGGCAGGTCGACCGGCCAAGTACTGGGAGTGGGAACCGGTATGGGGAACGGGTTAACGTGCCCATTGTAGGGATCGGTGGTGCTATAGGGGTTCGTGAGGTCGACGCCGCCGGTAAAGGGGATCGAAGTCCCCATCCAGGAAGCTCCCGCATTATTAAGGGCGTCGTGGTATATCCCAACCCCACCTCTGATGCTGGTCTTGCCGTCACCGCCGAGATCGTAAGCGAAGCCCAAGCGGGGGCCAAGCCTACTGATACCCCACTGGTCCCAGAACCCACGCGGAGGGGCCCCGTAATCGCCGTCGTAGAGTGTTCCCGGTGGCATGTTCGGGTACATGATGGATTGCTGACCTGGTGCGAAGACCACCTGTTCGCCTTCCCTGCTTTTCCAGTTCTGCATAGGTTCGTAACGAGCCCCGAGGATGACCGTGAGCTTGCGATTCACGCGCCAGGTGTCCTGCGCGAAAAACATCCTCAAGTATCGGTCCCCGGTCCAGTATGTCGGGCTGAGCTGATTGAAACTGGCCGGCAGGCCAAGCAATAGGTCACCATAGGCAGACCCCGTCCGATCCGACCCCCAAGAATAAGCTCCGTCTGTGTTCCAGTATTCCGCGTCCAGGTGGTAGCCCTTGATGATATCCGCACCGACCTTAATTTCGTGGCTGCCTCGAACCACAGCCAGGCTGTCCCTGAATTGGAAGTTATGCCGAGACCAGTCCGCGGGCATACCGCTCCAGACGCTGAATCCCACGTCCGACCCCAAGTTCATAAACTGGGGCCCTGCGTGAGTCACTGGAACATTCGCGCCCATTTCTGGCCAGGTGAAACCCGGGATCAGCCCTTGGGCGCTGTTAAACAGCGTGCGGGTATAGGACAACGTCAAATGAAAGTCATTGACGATGGTGGGGGAGAAGGTGTGGGTCTCCCCAAATGTCCATCGGTGAACCGTAAACTGCGTACCCGGACTCAGCGTAATAAAGTTACTCGGATCGCCCCCGATAGGAGTCTCGTCGTTCTGCATGAAGAAACTCCCGAACAACCTGTCTCTGGTTCCAAAATTCTGGTCGATCTTCAAGGAATACTCAGGGACCTTTTCCCTGACTTGGTTTTGGAAGATCGAGTGGTTGCCCTCTGCGTTTGGAAGAGCAAGATACTTGAACATATTCTGGGTCGCCGCATCCATCCCGCCTGGCTGTCCAACCGCTGGGAGTTGAGTACGAAGCCTCGCTCCGGTAGGATTCTCCGGATCTATAGCATTGTACGTCACTCCGTCCCACGGATTGTGAACCTCGTCCGGCAGCCCTGTGAGATCGCCGGCCCTTTGTGCCGCGCTGGGAACAATCATACCTGCAGAACTCGGCAGTTGACTGCGCCGGGTATCCTGCCAGGAAAAGAAAAAGAATGTCTTGTCTCGCCGGATGGGCCCTCCGATGGTGGCGCCGAACTGGTTCCGCTTCATGCCGTCATCCGTGAGGGCAAAGAAATTGCGGGCATTCAGCGCGTTGTTGCGGATGTACTCGTAGGCGGTGCCATGGAATTTGTTGGTCCCGGACTTCATGACCATGTTAACCACTCCGCCCGCCTTTTGCCCATACTGAGCATCGATATTGCTGGTCTGCACACTGAATTCCTGGACGGCATCGGGGTTGGGTGTGGCCATGGAGACCCCTGTCCAGTAGTCGTTGTGATCCCCCCCATCCAGTTCGTAGTCGGTCTGGTTACCCCGGGCGCCGGCTACCGCGTATACCTGGACGGAAGGGTTAACGGCGCTGTTTTGCATACCCCCTCCCCCGCTATACTGTACGCCCGCCTGCAAAGCCATGAGTTGCTGTGTATTCCGGCCATTCAGGGGTAAGTTGGTAACCTGCGCCGCGGTAATAACATCCGCGATCGTTCCCGAACGTGTGTCCACCAAGGAGGGTGTGGCCGTAACTTCCACAGTCTCTGCCTTGCTTCCGATTTCCAACTTGATGTCGGCCCGCACCTTTTGGTCAACTTCGAGCACAATGCCGCGCTGCTCGTACGCCTTGAACCCCGCGTTGCTGCCGGTGAGTGTGTAGGCTCCAATCGGCAGGCCATCGAACAAGTACTCACCAGAGGCATTCGAGGACGTCATGCGCTCGTAACCGGTAGCCTCGTTCTTGACTGTCACCGAGGCGCCAGCAATCACCGCCCCGCTCGGATCGAGCACCGTCCCGAAAATGGCGCCAGTGCTGACCGCATGGCCCAGGGTGGGGACTAACAGGACCAAGCCTGCCAGAACGCATAGGTGGCAAGCTACTGCCACTAACCATTCCCTGTTTCTATTAGCAGTCGTCAATTGCATTTGATTCCTCCTTATAAATCCCAGACACCCGCCCGCTTATAAGGGGCATCGCTGCCGCCTCAATACTCAATGACAGTTGCAAGATTCGCCCTGCTTCGGCACGCTCCTGCTGGCACCGCCGTTCATAGAACTCTTTCCTCTCGACCTGACCAATCTTCGGATCTGTCCTTCGGTCGATGATCGATCTTATGGGTCGCCACGTTTTTAAATGAAGAATGTCCTTTTGTCAAGAGCTTTCTTTCCACCATAATTCTCTGCCCATCATCTCTTCTCGAAGATCGACTCCTGGGGTTACCCGCGTCCATAATGGGTAACACTCTCAAATTGCGCGACGATACCCCACGGGTAACATTCCAGGAGGTTGATGAAAAACGTGGTAGCGCCGACCTTTAGATCGGCACGTGCTGAGCTGAAGCTCCGCGCTACAACACGCCATCAACCTGGTCAGAGGCCGCGAGGACGTTTTTCATCAACCTGCTAGATTGCACGATACGTGCGCTGCACGCGTATACGATAATACGTGGTATGCTGCCTGATCGATCATCCTGAAGGTGTGGTTTATCAGAATGCGAGACTGCGTTTGATCGCAAGATGCGGCTTGACAAGCCGGTGCGTTTTGCCGGTCAATGACACGCTCGCCCTCTGGAGGTGAGAAATGCGGATTGTATTCAAGCCCTTCGAAACCGTGACCCTGCGCCGAATGATCGCCGACCGGATGGAGGAAGCCATCCTCAACGGCACTCTCAGGGAAGGTGAGAGGCTCGTGGAACGCCGCTTGGCGAGTCAATTCGGGACGAGTCTCACCGCTGTCCGAGAAGCTCTAATCGCCCTTGAGGCGGATGGGTTTGTGGCCAAGAAACCCAACGCGGCAACTTACGTCACCAAGTTGACTCACGATGCCGGGAAGAAGATTTTCGCCGTGCGCAGAGTCCTCGAAGGGTTTGCGGTGGAGCAAGCGGCACGCCTGGCAACTCTGGGGCAAACAAAGGAACTGGAAAAAGCCTATGTTGATTTGCTCAGTACAGCTCGCGCCAAGAAAAGGGGACTGTTTCTGCAGTGCGACTTCTCTTTCCACGAAAAGATCTGGGCAATCGCTGGCAACGAGTATTTGGAAACAGCCCTTCGGCGCATTCTCGTTCCCATTTACGCGTTTTCCGCCATGAGGATTCACTCGGGTGAAGCATTCGATCTCTTGCAGGACGCCCAATCCCACCTTCCCGTTTTGGAAGCGATCAAGGCGAGGGACCCCGTCTTGGCGCGGAAGCGCTTCCTGAGTGCCCTTGACGACTGGTACGCGAGCACGGAGGCGTACGTCCTCTCGAAATCTAGTCAGGAGAGATGAGTCCCGGCGCGTTCTCGCAATCCAGGCCTCGCCGCAATGGATGAATGCCGGCCTCCCCTACCCGAGCTCCCAGGGTTTCCCCCCGATGATCCGGGGACCCTTATTGGCACAGGACGTTATGATCTTCGACCGTCTCCCCCGGCACCCGCTTCGGGCTGGGCCTCCCGGGCCGCCGGTCGAACCGCCCGTCGTAGCCAGACTGCTCGTAGCGCCACCGCCAACGCCGTAGGCTCCGGTCCGATATGCCGATGATCTCCGCCGCCCGCCACCAGGTAATCTTCTTCGCCATCGCGCCGCATCACATCCTGTACCTTCATCGCCCGCTCCCAGGCGCCCTCCGGGTATCGCTTCATCCTGCCTCCTTCCCGCAGTATGCTTTATCCGAACTCCGCTCTCAGCGAACAAATCATGTGCTAACGACTCTAACCCGGATTTCTCACCACGGAATTGGAAGGGCGGGGCTTCACAGGCTGCGGAAAAACGCTGGTTTTTTGCTTTCCGGTTCTCTGGCGAGCTGATCGCTGGCCGTTTTGGGCTGATCCGCAGGGATCTGCGAGGTTCGTTTGGGTCTC
>Ga0116104_1001423_pt1 | contig 11913 bp, 9 predicted proteins | sample June2015DPH_4_15_FD_89715 | JGI IMG/M metagenome (GOLD analysis project Ga0116104, IMG submission 89715) | Peatland microbial communities from SPRUCE experiment site at the Marcell Experimental Forest, Minnesota, USA - June2015DPH_4_150 | ecosystem: Environmental > Terrestrial > Soil > Wetlands >...
ATCGTCGGCTACGAGAACAACATGTTCCGAGTCGAGACCGACTACGGCCTCGCCTTGGTGCGCAAAGACAAGGTGGCGTCGATTCAGATGACGAAGTCCGACGAGGCCTCCGCGAAGGCCGGCGCCCAGAAGCCCTCCGCCTTGAAACCGGGCGCGGAGAAGCCCGCTCCGGTTCTTGCCGCGCCGGAGAAAGTTCCGGCGCCGCAGCCACCCGCGGCGAAGCCGGATGCGGAGAAATCCGCGCCCGCCGCTCCCCCGCCACAAGTTGCTCCTCCCTTACCGGCTGCGCGTGCGGCTTCAGAAAAGACTCCGGCGCCTCAGCCGTTCGGGATGAAGCCGGAAACGGAGAAACCCGCGCCCGTCGCTCCCGCGCCACAAATTGCTCCTCCCTTGCCGGCTGCGCGTGCGGCTGCAGAAAAGGCTCCGGGGCAACCTGCCCCGCCCGCCCCGCCGCCTGTGAGTCGCCCGCTCGACGAGCCCTTGCCCGCGCACCTTCAGGAACACGTCGAGGGCGGCAATTACGTCAACGACACGTTCCAATTCTCCATGTTCAAACCGCCAGACTGGAAGATCTACGAAGGCGTACCCAAAGAGACCGGTTCCGGCATCATGGCCATGGGGGCGGAGGACGAGCAGACTCTGTTGTTCGTTGACCGCCAGGTGTGGAGTGGACCTCCCAACCTGACCAGTGACTTGGTTGAGTCCAAGCTCCGGCAGACCTACCAGGAGTACCGGAAGCTTTCGGAGGAGCCTGTCCAGTGTGATGGCCTGCCGGCCATCCGGCGAACCTTCACGGGAGTCATGGACGGCGCCGAGTGGCACGGTGTGGCGGTCCACGTCGTGCAGCGCAACATGGTATTCGGAATCATCGGACTCACCTCCGCGGAGACTTTCCAGTTCCAGCAGGCGGTCTTTGGCAAAATCATCAAGACGTTTCATTTTCTGACCCTGCCCCCACCTGCGGCCACCCCAGGGGCACTGAAGCCCTCGCGTTAAGATTGGCGTGGGACCTCCCAGCATCCTTCCTGTCGCCTCTCGACGCCCCAACCGGCGCCCCCACGGCACCATGCTGCCACCGGACAGCTTCCCCGAGCAGCGCTCACCGGAGCAAGCCCCGGCTTTTTCGCGCACTGGCCACCTGCTATTCCACCTAGCCGTGGGTCTGTGTCTCTGGAAGCTCCCTCAGCCCTCGCCGAGGGCCCGCAGACCCGCCGTGGCGGGAGAGGGTGGCGAGCGGAGCAAGCCGGGTGAGGGGGCGTGCTGCTCGTCACGGGTGGCTCTTCCATGCAATTCCCTTCATCCATCGTGTCCAAACCACCGATAACCGATACGGGGTAGTGTGTCACGCCGGGGTTTGGCCGTCGGCTTTGCCTGCCTTTCCGCCCTTGGGCATTGCCGCTTTCTTGTCACTCGTCACTGCTCACTCGTCACTGCTTTTGCAGTGTGTCACGCCGGGGATTGGCCGTCGTCCCCGCCCGCTGCGCTGTCATCCTGAGCCTTGCGAAGGATCTCGCCCTGCACGCCTTTCCGCCCTTGGGTTTTGCCTTTTCTTGTCACTCGCCACTCGTCACTTGTCACTTCTATTTTAGGTAACTCCATTTCTTTTCATCAACATCATGGAAAGAAGACTATAACTCTATTTGTTTCAACAACATCATGGAAAGCCTGAAAACTGACATTTTTTCACCATTTGTTTTCAACAACATAATGGAACTTACCTGCATTTTGGGGCCCCCTTTTCTTCGTAACCTTGGCCACCATGGAATGAACTAACTCTTTTAATTTCAGGTATATAGATTTTTACAAGATTTTCGCTATCCATTGCTAACCCATTTTGTTTCTAGTACATCATGGAAAACCGCGGTATTTTCTAAAGCTTCCATCTTACGTTGGCGGCGTTGAATCCTCATCAGCATGTTGGTAACCGGCCAGACTAGCAGTGGAGCCCCGAAGGGGCGGGCCAACCGGCAGGGACCGGGAAGGTGAAAATCGTAGCGCGCTCCTTCAGGGCTGGATGCCCACACTGCCGTTCCTTGCACCCTGGGCGTTGCCCAGGGCTGTGATGGGCCGCCCCTTCGGGGCTGAGCCGCCAAGGCGTGTTCGGATATTTTCAGTTTTTCTACCAGGGACATGGAAACCACTCCCGTGTTAGGCAGCCCTGGCGGCGGCCTGGTTGTAGCGGTGCTCTACCTGTCCCGATGATCTGTGTCGGGATGAGCGCCGGCCAGTGGCCGGATTGTAGCGCCGCGCGTAGGCCACCCCTCTATGTTAGGCACAATCGCGAGGGGCTTGTAAAGGGGGGGCCTCAATTTGGTGCCTACCCGTAGGCACTGAATTTTGACATCCAGCAGAATTGACCATTCCAGGGTGCAAGGTGAAGCTATGCCGCAAGTTATCGGGCATTTTGGCGGGTGTAGTGCCCCGATTTATCGGGGCGGTTTTTCCACCGCGCCGTGGTCTTGTCGGCGCGGCGGAGCCGCAAATGAAAGTCAAAACACAAAGCGCAAAACTCAAAGTCGGGTGTGCAGTGCGGAGGAGCCACAAAAGAAAATCAAAAGGCAAAAGGCAAAGGGCAAAAGTGAAAAGCCGTATGTTCAAAAACCCTTGCCAAGAAAACAAGGAATTACGGTATTGCAATGCAGAGCTCGCGCTCTGCGCGAGCCAGCCCTCGCCCCCTTGCGGGAGAGGGTGGCCGACGTAGGAGGCGGGGTGAGGGGGTTATGTCGCACCGGCAGGAAAAGCTGAACTGCCTCCGCAATAATCGGGTTAAGCGCGGCTGGGTGAGAGAACCGGGCGGCCGGCCGTGGTCGAGTTGGAGTTTCTATTTCCGGCAGGATGCGTCGATCCTGAAAGTGGACCGCTGGGATGAGCCCACAGCCAAAACCCGCCCCTTCGGGAAATTGCAGACCCCATAAAGCAGGGATCTCCGCCAGCCGACCCGTCCGGTGGGTGGTCCCACCGATGTGGGTGAAACCCAGAAAATTGAAGGTCTCCGCGGGTGGCGCATACATGCTGCTGTTTGGCATGTGTGCGGTGAGTGAACCACCAGCCGTAGCTGGTAGCTGCATCATGTTTTTGATCCCGTGGGTACGTAACGTCGCGGCCTTAAGAAGGGCATCAATATACTTGGCTGACCAAGTTCAGTGTATTGGTCTCCACGCTACTTGCATGCCTCTTCATCTTTGGTATCGTTTCCGTTTTCGCAGAATCTGAAGAAAGCAAGCGGGTCTCCGTATTGATGGTAGATGCAAAAGTTCGTCACGTGACGACAATTGAAGGTGTCCCTGTACCGAATCACCCCAAATGTATAGATTCTTTTCCTTCCACCAAGATAAGCGGCCACATCGCTAAGGGATGGCTTGAAAGCGTCGGTGGTGTAAGTGAAGTTCTTGTTTCCTGGCGAAAGGAATCCCCCGCTGACGCGTGGACCGCCCACGGAAAACACTGGTCGCATTGGCTCGCTGCCAGCGAAGATGTTTCCGCTAAGTGGGACAATATCTATGGCTGGCGTCCTTCCGGTATTTTCGAGGCTCACGGTAACCGAGAATACCTTGTCAGCTTCAAGGTCGGAAGTAGCTCTAAACTCGAATGGCATCACCCATGGGCGCTGCTCCAAACGGAAACTATCAATAGTTGTCTTGAGAGATCGCTTGGCGTTCTCGACAGCATTCTTGGCAGCCGCAGCCTGTTCCCTAGAGGCATCGGCATTTGTTTTCATGGATTCGCTCTGCTTTTGCATCTCCCTGAGGGTGTTACCTGTTTGACGGGATGCATTGATTGCGGCAACAGCACTCACTTGGGCGGCCTCAGCGGTAATCCTCGCGGCTTCATTCTGTTTCCACATAAGGTAATCGGAGAGTCCATTGCCAAGCACAAGCAGTCCAGTCAGGATCGCCAGCCTTTCAGTAATCCGAAGTTGTCGCTTTTTGTACTGATCATCTTGTTCCTCTCGGTCTCTTTGTTTGCGATTAAGTATATCAACAGGGCTTTCGAGAAGGATGGCGTCGCCTTCTTTGTGGATATTTCCTTGGGGGTCGTCTTCTGGTGTATCGGACAATTTATTGTCTACCTATGCGCCGTGATTACAGGTCCGTAAGTGGCTGATAAAGGACAAAATAAAGTACTTGACAGACCAAGGGATTTAAGGTACTATGCTGACCATGACGAACACCAATGATACTCCCAAAACGTTGCTGGAAGCGGTAAAGTTCTTCAGCGATTTTGCGCACTGCCACAAGTTCATGGTCGAAGCCCGATGGCCCGATGGCGTAGTGCGATGCCCGACGTGCAATTCCGAGCGTGTGACGTATCTGGAGAATGCACGAGTCTGGAAGTGCTACGCCAAACACGACCGCCCGAAGTTCTCTCTCAAGGTCGGAACGATATTCGAAGACTCTGCCATTCCTCTTGAGAAGTGGCTGCCAACCGTCTGGCTACTTGCAAATTGTAAGAATGGCATTAGCTCTTACGAAGTGGCCCGCGCTTTGGGAGTAACACAGAAAACCGCGTGGTTTATGCTTCATCGCATTCGCAAGGCGATGCAGTCCCGCACGTTCCTAAAGCTCGGCGGTGAGGTTGAGGTTGACGAAACCTTCATCGGCGGAAAAGCACGGAACATGCACAAGGACAAACGTGAGAAAAAGATCACGGGAACGGGCGGGAAAGATAAGACGGCGGTGATGGGATTCTTGGAGCGTGGTGGCAAAGTCCAAGCCACGGTCATAGCCGACCGCAGAAAGAAAACGCTGCAAGGCTTGGTAAAAAGTCGTGTTGCGGCTGGCTCCGCGATTTATACGGATGCGCTGGCGTCCTACGATGGACTCGACGGAAAATTCTTTCATCAAGTCGTAGATCATGCTGTTGAGTATGTACATGGAAACGTCCACACGAACGGACTCGAAAACTTTTGGAGTCTATTGAAGCGCGGAATCAAAGGAACTTATATTTCGGTGCGACCCTATCACCTGTTCCGCTATCTCGATGAACAAGCGTTCCGTTTCAATGAACGCAAGTTTGATGATCTCAGCCGGTTCATAGCGGTGCTGGTGCATGTCATTCACCGAAGGCTGACTTACAAGCAGTTGATTGGAGCGACCGTGTGAGAATGAAAGCAGAAACGTTTGAGGTGGGCGAACCCGACAAAGCGATGGGTCGTTTTGAGTCGCTTCTGGGAAAGCTTGTTAAGGTTCCTAAGAGCGAGATCAAAGCCAAGCGCAAGCACGTGAAGCCAACCCCAAAGCCGAAGCGGAAAGGCTAAGCCAACCCGGAGCCGGAAGCTAACCGCAGACACCTTATGAAACTTGGTCAGTCAACTATGTTAATGCCTTAAGAAGGCCCACGGCACAAAATCCCTGCCTGGGCTACGCTTGCTGCGAAGACCATCCTTCCCTCCCCGAAGGGGAGGAATTTCATTAGCCGTAGGTGAAACCTACGGTCACCCAGCGCCCAGGCCAAGACCTTCGACCCCGCAGGGGTCGAACATCCTACGCGCATCCACGGTTCCGGCCCGTGGGTTTCACCCACGGCTAATGATGTTGGACCTCTGCGAGGTCCTGGCCCGGATCATCCCTGGAGCAAGCGTAGCCCTCCGTCGCTGAGGTCTGCGGCTTTTCCTAAAGAAGAACCGCGGACCCCAACAACGGGGGTCCGCGCTACCGCTCAGATTCGCGCTTGCGAATCCAAGGGCAAACTGACCATCGTTAACCCGCAGCGGCGCATGGGTTGCGCCGCATTCATGCCGGAATACTCGTTCACGCCCGAGCAATCTACCCGCTCAAGGCTTCAAAACGAGAAAAGTAACACCATATCCGCCGAGGCTGACGGTGATCTGGGGCGCAACGGCGGCGCTCACGGGCATCCCGGGGCCGTGGGTGGCATCGGTCTTCGCATCCAGGGTCAACTGCTCCGCCGAAGAAAACTTGCCGAGCGCCGAAACATCCACAATGACGGTGCGTGGATCACCCAGGCCATTGTTGTCGGCTGGGGTGTGCACCGCATGGTCTGCCACCATGATCACGACCGATCCGTCGCTGTTCTTGGTAGCCAGGATCTCCACCGTGGTGGTCTCGGTGGCGCTCAGTTGCAGGATATCTGGGGCCGGCGCGGGTGGAAACATTGCTCCCAGCCAGTAGTCCACCCAGTAGCTAAGGTACTTGTTGCCCGTGCCGAAATCCACCTCGCCGTACTGCGCGTCGGCGTCGTAGTCCCAGTGGTATAGCGCCTGATTGCCGGCCTTGCCGAGCTGCGAAAACACGTAGGGCCGCCAAGCCGCGAAAAAGGCGCTGGTGCCGCGCTGGTCGGTCACGAACTTTTGTCCGGGGTTGCACGTGCTGTTGCCGTTGGCGTCGGAATAGTCCGCGTTGACGTTGTTCTCCGTCACCCAAACCGGCACGCCCGCCAGGTCCGGCCGCAACCGCAGCTCTTGGTAGAAGTACTCCACATCCTGGACAAAACCGGCCACCGTGCTGAAGAGCTGATCGTCACTGTCACTCTGGTTGCACGACGAGTAGAAATGAGTGGAGGCGACGTTCACGGGAGCGTTGACGCCGCCGCTGCCCGCCGGGGCCACAAAGGTCGGCAAGTTGTTGCGAGGGTCGCCCTCCTGGTAGTCGAAATCGGACAGCTCCAGCGCGGAGAACTGGAGCCTTGGATCCGCTGCCAGCATCGCCGGCACGACCGTGTTGTAAAGCTCGACGTACTCGCTGGGCGTGAGCCCATTGATGTTGTACTCGTTGAAGATGCCCCACCAGATGATGGGATAGTTGCTGGCCGACTGAAAATGCTTCCCACCCCAGTAAAACCCGCCCGTGTTGTAGTACCGCACCAGGTTGGCGCAGTAGGCCGCAAACGTAGCCAGGTTGGCCGGGTTCACAATAAGCTGGCCGTTCGCATTCAGCATTCCGGTCAGATTCGGCGCCACCGCGATCTGGTATTCGGGGCTGTGGTCGGTGACCCCCAGCACCGGTTGTACGACAACATCGAGTTCCGTAAAGTCCCAATCGCTCGCCTGAGGCGGGCTGGAGCTCGCCTTCATCGGCACGGACAGGTCCTGCAAGCGGATGTGGTGCGATCCAAGATCGTTGAGGGGTGTCGTGTCCGGGTGCTGCTGAAAGAAGGTGTAGTCCCAGGACGCCGGCTGGAACGAGGTCGCCATGAACTGGGCGAGCTTGCCGTTCAGGCCTAGCGTCGGATCGGGAGCGCTCCCCACCACCGCCACAATCGCCACCGTGAGTGCCAGGCTCGCGGGTGATGATACGGAGCCGTCGCTTGCTGTCACGGTGAGATTGTAGTTGCCCGCTGCCACTCCCGTGCCGGCCGTAAGTGAAACACTTCCGCTCGTGCCCGTTCCGGGCTGGGTGAAGCTCGCACTGGCGCCGCTCGGCAAGCCACTGACCGCGAGAGATACCGGGCTTGCGTCTCCGCCCGAGCGCGCGATGGTGGCGTTGATGACCGCGGGAGTTCCGTCCTGCGGAGCTATGGCCGTGCTGGCCGAGAGGCTCAGCGCGATCCGAGCGCCGCCACCCGGACCTCCGCCGGAGGGGGCCGGGCCGCCGCAGGCGCTGCACCACGCCGCTGCCACAAGGGTGGCGAGGATCTTCATGCGGCGCTTGCGGCGGTCGCGGTTTGCCGGGACACCGTGGTTGAAGAGCTTCATGAGTGATTCCTATTGACGGCAGCGAAACTCCGTATGGGTGTGGCGGCGCGCGGAGCCTGCCCTGTACGGGGGAGCCGACGGGACGAGCTCTGTGGCGCCGCAAGCGGTTAGCCACCGTTAATCGTACACTGGTTGACCGTGGCTTTCTACTCGATGATTGCAATCAACCACGGCAGGCAACGGAGATGGGCAGGAGGGTCAAGGAGCTTTCAGCATGGCGCAGCGGCGGGGCGCTGTCAGAGTGTGTGGTCAGACCCCGCCGTTCCGGAGAGCAAACTGGCTGGTCCCTCGGAGGCGCGGCCTGGTCGATTCTTTTCCCCTTGTCACCAATCCGGGGAAGATTGAAAATAGCGCCCGGATGAATTCCCTGCGCCTCTATTGGACGTTCGCGCGTCCCTTCACGTTGGTTCCTCCCATGATCGGGATCTTTTCCGGAACCCTCCTCGGCTACGGGGCGACGCAAGCGAGGTTTGATCCCGCTCGCGTCCTGCTGGCGGTACTTGCCGCGGGGGTGCTGAACGCTGCCTCGAACGGGTTGAACCAGATCTGCGACCTCACCAACGACCGCATCAACAAGCCCCATCGGCCGCTGCCTTCCGGACAGATGACTTTGCGCCAAGCCTGGGTTTTCACAGCCGTGAATTATGCGCTCGCGCTCGGGATGGTTACGGCAGTGAATCGCGAAACCTTCGCAATTTATGTAATTGCCGCGCTTGCTACGGTGGCTTATTCCGCGCCTCCTGTTCGGCTGAAGCGGCATCCCCTGGGCTCGAACCTGATCATTGCGCTCGTACGCGGCTGGCTGTTGAAGGTGGCGGGATGGGCGGCGGTAGCCACGGTACTCCATTCGATTGAGCCCTGGTATATCGGTTTCGTCTATTTTGTTTTCCTCCTGGGCGCGACCACCACCAAGGATTTTTCGGATATCGAGGGCGACCGGGCGGCGGGCTGCATGACCCTGCCGGTCAAGTACGGCGCCACCTGGAGCGCGCGCGCCATCAGCCCCTCGTTCCTCCTGCCCTGGCTGCTGTGGCCCCTGGGGCTCGGCCTCCACATCCTGAGCGGCGACCAGGTGGCGATCCTGGCGCTGAGCGTCGTCATGCTGGCCTGGGGCTCGTACGTTGCCTATCTGATTAATAAGGACCCGCACCGGCTGGTCACCGAGGGCGAGAACCACCCTGCCTGGCATCATATGTACTGGATGATGATGGTTGGCCACCTGGGCCTCGCCGGGGCCTATTTGCTTCGTCTGGTACGTTGAGGGACTCGCACATTTGCCAAGGTTGTTTTTTGCCATTCGAGACGCGGTTCAATTTCAAGTTATGGTTTGCTTCGAATGACCCGATGACACAATAATGCAGTGAAGCCATGCTTTTACTGACGGGCGCTACCGGTTATCTCGGCTCTCAAATCGCGCGCGAACTCATTACCCGCCGCGAGCCTTTCCGCGTCCTGGTGCGTGAGGCCAGCCGCTTGCCCTTTGACCCCGGGCGCTCTTCGTGCGAGGTGGCCCGGGGTGATTTGCGCGACCGCGAGGCGCTGCGCGCTGCCCTCGAGGGCGTGGAGGCGGTGATTCACACTGCCGCATTAGTCAAGGCGTGGGTTCGCGACCGTCGCGATTACTGGCGCGTCAATGTCGAGGGCTTGCAGAATCTCGTGCATGCGGCCGCCGAAGCGGGCGTCCGGCGAGTGGTTTATACTTCCTCGTTCATGGCCCTGGGACCGTCGGCGGATGTGAATGCCGATGAACGGCTGCGCCACGCCGGCCCCTTCGCGAACGAATATGAGGAGACCAAGGCGCAGGCGCTCGCCTGGTTACGCCGCGAAGGTCACGGCCAGTGCCCGGTCATCGTGTTGCTTCCCGGCGTCATTTACGGCCCCGGGCCGAAGACCGAGGGCAACCTCGTGGGTGGGATGATCGACCAGTACCTCGCCGGGAAGTTCCCCGGAGTGTTGGGCTCCGGCCACCAGCGCTGGAGTTTTGCCTTCAACGCCGACGTGGTAAGCGCGCATCTGGCGGCGCTGGAAAAGGGAAGGCCCGGGGAAGGATACCTGCTGGGAGGGGATAATCGCTCGCTCCACGATTTCTTTCAGGTGCTGGCTGAATCCACCGAAGTGCGGAGGCCGGTCCGCCATATCCCTTTCGTGGCGGGGAAAATTCTGGGCGGCGTCGAACTGGCGCGCGCCCGGATGTTCGGTCACACTCCCCAGCTCACGCCCGGCATCGTGGAAATCTTCAAACACGACTGGGTTTATTCGAGCGCCAAGGCCATTCGCGAACTCGGCTACAGGGTGACGCCTCTGGAGGAGGGCCTGCGGAAAACGCTCCAGGAGAGAACGCCGCCCGGCAATCCACTCTGAGGCGGAGGGCGGGCGTTGGCTGCCGCGCCCCGGTCCGATGAAATAGTCTCTGGTTGATCAGCATGCCTGAACTTCCTGGCTCCGAAACGCTGCTGCGCGCGCCGCTGTTTTCCACGCGCAAGATCGTGCACATGTCGATGCTGAGCTTCGCGTTCCTGCTGCCGTATCTCACCTGGACGCAGGCGGCGGGCTGCGCCCTCCTGGCCCTGCTTTTCAACCTGGTCGTTCTGCCCCGTCTCGACGTGGACCTGCGCAAAGGCACCGCGGCCGCTCCCCCGGCCGGCGTCCGGACCGGCATCGTAATCTATCCCATTTCAGTGCTGGCGCTGATTCTCCTCTACCGCCACGCGATGTATGTGGTGGGCGCTACGTGGGCCATCCTGGCGCTGGGAGATGGCCTGGCGGGCGTCGCGGGCAGCGCGTGGCGCGGCCCCACGCTTCCCTGGAATCGGGGAAAGACCTGGTCGGGTTTTCTGGCATTCCTCGTGGCCGGCACGGCGGGCGCGTACGTCCTGACCCGTTGGACGGCGCCCACTCTGGCGCCGGACTTCGCGCTGCGGGTTTGCGCCGCCACCGCGCTGGTGGGTGCGCTGGTTGAGTCCGCCCCGATTCGCCTGGATGACAACGCGACCGTTCCCCTGGTAGCCGGCGCCTTTATGTTTTGCGTTTGCTTCGTCGAGCGCAGCGCGCTGGACAGCAACCTGCCGTACCTCGGGCGCCGCATCTTGCTGGCCGTGGTGATCAGCCTGGCGCTGGCAGGGTTGGCGTGGGGCCTGAAGCTGGTCACGCCCTCGGGCGCCCTCAGTGGCTTCCTGCTGGGCGTGGCGGTTTATCTCGGCTATGGCTACAAAAGCTTTCTCCTGATGTTCACCTTTTTTCTGATGGGCTCCGCCGCGACGCGGCTCGGATACGCGCGCAAGGCGGCACGCGGCGTGGCGGAAAAGCGCGGTGGGGCCAGGAGTTGGCGCGAGGCCCTGGCGAACTCACTGGCCGGGGCCTTCTTTTCCATCCTGGTCATCACCACGCATCACGAGGGCGCGTTCCTGATCGCCTTGATCGCGGCGTTCGCGGAAGCCGCGGGCGACACGGTTTCGAGCGAGATTGGCCAATGGATTTCCCCTCGCGCCTATTTGATCACCACCTTCCGGCCGGTTCCCGCCGGCCAGGATGGCGGTGTGTCCGTGGGGGGTAGCCTGGCGGGCTTCCTCGCGTCCGCTCTCGTCGTGGCGCTCGGATATGGCATGGGCCTGTGCGGGAGGGGTGGCGCCGCTCTGGCGCTTTCGGGCGCCGTGGCCGGGAACCTGCTCGACAGCGTGCTGGGCGCCACGCTTGAGCGCCGCGGCCTCGTCACCAATGGCATCGTGAATTTCGCCGGCAGCAGCTTTGCGGGTGGATTGGCGCTGGCCATCGCGCTGCACATCGGGTTCTAGCGGTTCGAGCAAGAGCGTCCGGACGATATCCAGGGTGCTGGTGTCGTCTGCGAGACTCTGGCGCTACCAGGTGCAGTCATTCCCGCGAAAGCGGGAATCTACTCCGCAAGCCATTGGAAATGCGCCGCCGACGGACTGGATTCCCGCTCCCCGCCTTTGCGGGGACAAGCTTCGCGGGAATGACCAGTGTTTCGAAAGGGATCCCATTCCAAATGACACCAGCACCAATACCCAGAATCCCGTTTACAACTTTCGCGCATCGACGCTAAAATAATCAGGAAGCACGTGTGCGGGCCGGGCACTGTCTTCCATAACATCCATGGCGGCGATACTGGCAATCTATCCCGGATCTTTCGATCCGATCACCAATGGTCACCTCGACCTGATCCAGCGGGGCAGCCTCCTTTTCGACCGGCTGATCGTGGCGGTTCTGACGAACCTTGAAAAGGATCCGCTTTTCACGGTTGC
>Ga0116104_1001436_pt1 | contig 11833 bp, 10 predicted proteins | sample June2015DPH_4_15_FD_89715 | JGI IMG/M metagenome (GOLD analysis project Ga0116104, IMG submission 89715) | Peatland microbial communities from SPRUCE experiment site at the Marcell Experimental Forest, Minnesota, USA - June2015DPH_4_150 | ecosystem: Environmental > Terrestrial > Soil > Wetlands...
ATCTTGGCAATAACATGCTCTATAGAAGCTCCGCTATGAATAAGATTGCTTAAGCCCAAATTGTGCCCTCCTGCGGAGATACCCTTGCGTTGATGCTTCCTACTTCCCGGATTTTTTCCGACGACCAATGAATCATCAACGAAGTCCCGTTACCGGAAAATCCGAGGCTCCATTCCACGTCAATCCTCATTGATTCACATTTTTGTAGTTAAGCAAGAATGCGCCATAGGTTTCAATCCGCGGAACTGTAAAGCTAATACTTGGACCTTTTTTTCTAAAATCGATTTTTCGCATGCTCGGAACCTCTACGAGATCAAGAGGCACTTTTCCCTGTAGGCTCAATTTTACAACTACTCCTTCAACAGGAATGTTAGGCATTTCCTCTTGAAAGTTAAGTAAATTTATGAGGTACCGATTCTTCTCTTTCTGATCGAACAAAGAAAGCTCAATTGCCTTTGGTGCTTCAGAGGTAATCTTAAAGGGCTTTAGTTTCAACTCGCGTAGGATATTTAGGAGTACTTCCCTTTGGCTGTCAATTGGCAGTCCTTCTAGTACTCCAGCTGCATAAATAACCTTGCCCATTCCTACAGAGTTTACAACAATCGCGGGCTCATCTGTGTACATGCCTGGCGGATTACTAAGGATTTGCGAATAGTTTCTTGTGTCCTTTGGGTCCGTATAAGGAAGTGCAATGGTTGCGAGTACTTGCACGCGGTTACGTGGTCTGACCCTTAACTGCGTCCCGTTGACTGCAATCGGCCAGTCATAGCTATAGTCGCCAAAAATCTTTTTGAAATCTGCCCCTGGCACAATGTAAGTGAACAGCTCATCGGTTTCTCCGACAAAGTCAACGCCGAACAGCTCGGCGAGTTGAAAGTTCTGCTTTTTGGCGCCCTGTTTGTCGTAAAGCGAAGTAAATTTACTAGCGTAGAGCACACCTCCCTTAACCACAAATTCTTTTAAGGCTTTCACCTCGTCATCATCTACCATCAATAGGTTAGGAAGGAGCAGTATCTGAAAGTCATTCAAGTTGGCAAGACTCGCCTTAGTGATTACGCCAAATGTTACATGCGCGTTCATGAGGGATTTCGCAGCGTTGATTGATGCCTCCGTTGTCGATTGCCAAGAATTCTCGAGCTCTGGAAATTCAATCGCTGGACGCCCGTTATGATCAAAATCAATGCCTGATTCAAAATTTATGTAGATACCAACGTCCTCGCATGGCGTACCTCCCAAGTACGGCTCATGTTCTTTAGTTTGTTCAAATGCCTTTCCCATTCTTTCGTAGAACGTTCTATTTAGTCTTCCGTCGGGATGTGCATCATTGAAAAAGCGAATTGCCCCGTTCTTGCTAATGGCGGCATAAGTCTGAGCCAATAGTAAATGCAGTGGTTTTATTTCTGTGTGCGTCGCGGCTACAGGAGCCATTGGAAACTGAGCCAATTTGTTGTAGTCATTCACCCAGTAGTAGCTGCAGGTTATGTACTCGAAATGCGAGCTATTGCCCATTCGTGAGAATAATTTGCAGTGAAATGATTGGTTTACTGCATTGCCATAAAAGTCATGATTCATGAAGTCACTCTGCCTTGCAAGCTCAACAGATGCTCCCCGTGCCACCCAACGTCCCTCGGTAAACGCTGCTCCCTGGTGGTTGACGGAAGCTCCGGCTTTGTGCTTGTTTAGAGTGCCGGTAAGCAACTGGGCAAATTCTGCAAGCCATTCTTCACGCTTCCTTTGAAATGCGACCCATTTTGGATTGCTCCAATCAACTCTTGTAGGAATTTCCCCTCCGATTGACTTATCATAGCGTTCCTTGCAATGCTGGCAGTAGCACACAGTCGTCCAAAAAGTCATGTCGCACCAAATCCCCTCGAAATCGTACATCTCACAAAGTTCCCTGATTTGGGCGGCTGCAAAGTCCCTGTACGGTGAATTAGGACAACAAACCCCAGCTCTTCCATAGAATCTTTTTACTCCCTTGTTATTCATATCAATCATTCGCCAATCAGGATGATTCTCATAGGCCCAATCATTATAGGTAACACTATAATAGAGAATTACACTTATCCCTTTATTATGACACAGCTCAATTACATCTCTCAGAATATCCCTTCCCTTTAGACAGTTATGCATATGGCCTACCTTTGTTGGCCAGTGAGATAGTCCTGTGTGCGAGTTGGAGAATATGCAGGTAGTTTCCACCTTTCCAAGTAAAAGCAAATCAACATATTCCCGGGGATCAAATTTCGAAAAATACGCCGGGTTTTGTTCGCTAATATGCCACGTCGTTTCGGTTCGTCTGTAGCTTTTCTCAAACCAATTCTTCGCCATCTTGCTTCCTCCGTTGGTATGCTTCGCAACAGCCAATTGCTGTAAATGCTATTATTCGCACAGCCTATTTCTTGCCCTTTTGGCTCCAAACGGAAATACAAATTACCACACCGATGATGACTCTTTGCCAGTATGTGTTTACGCTTAGAAGATTAAAAATGTTGTAGAGAAAGGCAGTAATCAGCACCCCGCCGGTGGTAAAGAACACATTACCTATTCCACCTTTCAAAGAAGCCCCACCTATAACTACAGCTGCAATTGCGTCCAACTCCCAACCAACTCCTGATTTTACTGGATCGCCTGCGTGCATACGTGCCGAAAGCAATAGACCTGCGAACGCCGCTAACAGTCCACTAATAGCGTAGACTACATATTTTACTCTTATTACATTTACACCTGAAGAGCGCGCGGCTTCCTCGTTACCTCCGACGTGGTATATCTCTCTTCCAAGCCGTGAGTACCGAACAAATAGCGCAATCAAAAACATTGCCGCAAGAAATAATATTGTAGGGAAAGGTACTCCAACAACATCAGCCTCAAATAGTAAGTGAAACTCCTCAGGCAGGGTTCCAGATATTGACTGAGAGCCGGAATAGATCATCCCGACCCCTCTTGCCAAGACCATTGTTGATAAGGTTGCAATAAAAGGCTGAAATCCTAGACGGTTGATGAGGAAACCGCTGATTAGGCCTACGACAACGCCAGAGAAGAGCGCTATATACGCTCCAAGGATTGTCGGCATGGTAAGAGAAATACCAACAACGAGTATGTTTGAAAGTGCAACGGCGGAGCCTACTGAAAGGTCAATCCCACCGGAGGCGATCACAAGCGTCATGCCTAACGCCAGAAAACCCAACATTGCAGCTTGTTTTGAGATGTTCATTAGGTTGCCGACTTGAAGAAAATATGGAGAGATGATGCTGCCAATAATCACTATTGATAAGATCACTAGGATAATACCATAGGTTCGGAGAACTCTTGCTATTCTCATGGTTTGGAGCCTTCCGGGCAGATTGTTCTTAGCTTCCATTTATGCCGGCTCCTAACCTATTTCTCCACCTGCTTAGCTTTGATCGAAGTCCGCAAAACTGCATTTAGTTCCACTGGTTCCATGTTCGCCTCGAGGGTGAGTTTTCCTGCAAAGTCTCCCACCTGGGCGCCAGTTACTTTGCTCTTTACGCTAAGAGATTTTTTCCCCGGTATCTTTTCGAAGCTCCAGACTCTCATGCCCCAAAATTCAGATACTGACGCCGGGTTCGGCACAATCGTCTTAACGTCTAATCCCTTCCAGTATGTAAGTTCAATACGGATATTGACGTCATACATAATGCTATCACTGTTGTTGCTAAGTTCGATGAGAATCTCTCCCTCTTGTCCAATTCCTAATGACTTCGGGTAGATTAGCTTAGTCAACTGAAGGCTATTGAGCTTAGCAGAGCTTACTATCACCTGTTGTGAAGCTGACAATTTAGATATTTTATCAAGCGCTTGTTGTACAGTTAGGAAGTATTCGGGGTCAGCCTTTATATCGTACTCTTTAACAAGGCGATCGTACACTTCCTTCGCCTTATCAAAATCGCCATCGTCTCCATATAATTCGGCTTTGCCGATCAAGGCGCGTTTGACATATTTGAGCATACCTGGGATATTTTTGTATTTACCTACGAAATAGTCATATTTCTCGATGGCGGAGTTTTTGTCGCCCATAGCCCGATAGCAGTTCGCGATACCAAGCTGAGAAAAGACCGCGTAAATCGAGTCCGGGTATTTTCCAATTATCTGCTCGTAAATCGAAATTGCTTTCGGATGAACCCTCCCACCCTCAAGCCTGTAAGCTTCACTGTAAAGGCCCTTTGCCATATCAAAAGTAAATAACCCGGGAAATGCAATACGCAGGATGAGCAAGTGGCCCACTATGATCGCGGCTAAAAAGACTATCCAGGCGTTCCTCCCAGTTCTATGCATACTTAATCTTCAAGGGGCATGTTATGGTAACATGCCCCAGCCAACCAAAACCAGATTCTACGCTACCTAACGTAGACTTCGTTTGGATCATAGTATTGATCGACATTCTCCGCCGAGACGATTGGCGTTTCAGTTATGGTTCTCTTAGGGACCGGCTCCCCTTTGAGTACTTTTAGGGCTATGCGCAGCGCTTCAGCTCCGCCAGTCGCATAGATGGACGTTGCAGAAATCCATCCTTCTTTGATTGCTTCAAATGCTTCTCTTTGACCGTCAACACCTAGTACGCATATTTCGCCCGGTTTGTACTGCCCTGAAGCCTTTAGGACCTGCACGCAAGCTAAAGCCTGGGGATCATTCTGAGCGTAAATCACCTGAAAAGTTCCTTTTTTATATTTTGTTAGCCAATCCTCCATAATTGGAATCGTAGGTGCTAAGTCAAAATTGCCGACTTGTCCCTCTAGTCTCTTGATGCCCGGATTTTTGTCCGTAATTGCTATGAAGCCTTCATGTCGCTGAATTTGTGGAGTCGATCCAGGAACTCCGATGACCTCAAGCCAATTCCATTTAGTGCCCTCCTTCTTTACGACCCATTCGGCCAATTCTTTTGCGAGCTTGTAGTTGTCCCCACCAATAAATGCAACATAATCTTCTCCAACTATCTCGCGGTCAACTACTACCAGGGGAATTTTTGCTTTTTTTATTGCTTCAACGGCGGGCTGAAGCGGCCGAGCCTCACGAGGGCTCATGAGAATCAAATCGCACTTTTGTGCGATAAGATCCTCGACATCCGATATCTGCTTTTCATTTGTTCCCTTTGCGTCCGTGTAAACGAATCTCTTAATAAGATTTGGATATTTCTTGGCCTCTGCCGCCATGCTAGTCACCATAAAGGCTCGCCATGGATGATCCATGGTGTCTTGAGCCATCCCAATCGTCCAAGGCGGCGGTCCATACGGGTATTTTGCGCTTTGACCATACGTCGCCGCTAAGACGAATACCAAAAAAGCAACCGTAAACAAAGTTACAATAATTCTCTTCATTCTTGCCTCCCTAATTGGTTTATTAGCCGTCTAATACCATTAGCCCTTCTTCTCACCTTTCTGCCACCTCCCTTCTCGTAGTCAGTTGCCCAGGGCTAGTTGATTTACCTCCTTTCTTTCGAAGAATTGCCGTCAAATTAATGGATTGAACCCATACAGCAAGAATTATGACTACCCCTTTGCTAACATACTGTATTTCTGGCGCTACATTTAGAAGGTTAAACATGTTATTCAGGATTCCAATAATCATTGCGCCAACAAAGCTTCCGACGAGGCTCCCTTTTCCGCCATTGATACTTGTTCCTCCTATTAATACTGCTGCTATTGCATCAAGTTCAAACCCAAGCCCAGCTTGTCCGGGGTCACAAATCCCCATACGGGCTGTGAGGATCAGGCCAGAGAAAGATGCGAGAAGCGCACATGCTATATACACAAACGCCTTAACCTTCCGTACATCTATTCCGGAAAAGAAGGAGCCTACCTCATTCCCGCCAATTGCGTAGATGAATCTGCCGATCGGACGGAAACGTAAAATTAACGACGCGGCGATAGTTATGAATATGAAAAGCAAAGCAGCAATTGGAAGTCCTAGTAGATACCCTTGCGATAATAGCATAAAAGACTCGGGGTAATCTACATAGATCGTTTGGCCGCTAGTGATAACGAGCGCTATGCCCCTAACAGCTGATAAACTTGCGAGTGTAGCGATAAACGGAGGGAGTCTTAATTCAGTTATAAGAAGACAGTTCAAGAGGCCTATAATTGCGCCGGCAGCCAATGGAACGACAAAGATCAGTGCCGTATTGTTGTAGCTTTTCCATAGGAATGCAGCGAATGTACCAGATATTGCAATTACAGAGCCGACTGATAGGTCGATTCCCCCAGTCAGAATAACCAAAGTCATTCCAACGGAGGTAATGCCAAGCATTGAGGTGGCTCTGAACACGTTGAGTAGATTCTTTTCCGTTAAGAAGAGAGGAGAGACTAACCCTGCTATCGCCGAAATGACGATTAGGATTCCGACGCTGCTATACTTTTCAAACAACACAACCACCGCTCTCTCAGAAGACTCTCTCATAGCTCGATGATTCCTATTGTTGTTTACCCATTGCACATAACATTATGTTCTCGACGTTAAAATCCTTTCTTTGGAACTCGCCGTATATTCCCCCCTTATAAAGTACTATGATTCGATCAGATACTCTTGTCAGCTCTTCAATGTCCGAAGATATGACGATTATAGATGATCCAGCAGCAGCTAATTTTTCAACTATTTCAAAAATCATCTCCTTAGCACCCACGTCTATGCCTTGAGTTGGTTCGTCTAGCAGGTATACCTGGGTGTGACATCCTAGCCACTTCGCAAGAACAACTTTCTGCTTGTTACCACCGCTTAGGTTGTCAACTGTTTGACTTAGCGATGGAGTCTTTATGCTCAATTCTTTGACAAGATATTCGACAGTTTTCTTCTCTTCTTTGAAGTCTATTCCGAGGATTGACAGGAATCTTTGGACGAAGGGAAAGGTAATATTCACCGTTAAAGACAGCATAGAGACCAAGCCTTGGTTCTTTCTGTCTTCTGGAGCTAGACCGATTCCTAGCCTTATTGCATCTTTGGGCGACCTTATATGGATCTTTCTGCCGTTCATCTTTATGCTGCCTGATTCTATTTGATCTATCCCAAAGATTGCTCGCAAGAGTTCTGTGCGTCCGGATCCCATCAAGCCTGCGATTCCAAGGATCTCTTGGGAGTAAAGACTAAAGGTAATGTGCTTCAGTTTGCTATTTGCGTTTAGGTCATCGACATTGAGTACTGTCACTTTCTCCTTTTGGACAGTATGTATCTCTGGCCTATTCAAAGAGTGGCCAATCATCATTTGCACTAGTTCGGATTCTTTTAGCTCAGCTACGTCCCGTACCCCGACTAGTACTCCGTCACGAAGGACAGAAACCCTATCAGCAATGTCGAAAATCTCTTTCAAATGATGGGTTATGAACACGACAGCCACGCCAGCATTTCGAAGGCGCTGAATTATCACAAAAAGGCGATTGATTTCCTCAATACTCAAAGCGGATGTTGGTTCATCCATGATTAGGAAGGTCGCTTCCAGTGAGAGGGCTTTTGCGATCTCGACCAACTGCCTTTGTGCCATTCCCAAAGAAGAAACACGCGCAGAAGGGCTAATTTCCACCCCCAATTGATCAAATAGCTCATGAGCTCTTTTTTTCATTAGGCCCCAATCTAGAATGCCAAAATCGTTGACTATGAGGTGTCCGAGGAAAATGTTTTCTACGATACTTAGTTCGGGAATTAGGTTCAGCTCTTGATGGATAAAACCGACGCCAAGTCTCTGCGAATCCGAGGGCTGCCTAATAACGACCTTCTTGCCCTTGAAGTGAATCTGTCCTTCATCAGGCTGGACTTCCCCGGCTGCGATTCTCATCAGCGTCGATTTTCCCGCACCATTTTCTCCCACTAGGGAATGGATTTCGCTCTCTTTGACTGAGAAACTCACTTTCCTGAGGGCCTCTACTCCTGGATAGGACTTCGTGATCTCTAGCATCGTTAAAGCATCAGGATGCCCATTCGAGATTTCCATCACAATTCTCCAGCATTCCTTTCTACGTTGTTTCTGCCGGTTTGTCAAGATATTTTCTGAGAACTCTCAGAAGTATTTTTTAGATCGAAATTGTTTCAGAAAATTTTCTAAATCCTCTTGCTTTTTCTAAAAGATTGGCATTAATATTCATTGAGGAAACGAAGCAGAGAAAAAGGAATGGAAGAATCTAAACGGATCACCATGAAGAAGATTGCACAGCGAGCAAAAGTATCTCTTGCAACGGTTTCCCGGGTGGTCAGCGGGAGCTCCTCGATCCGGCCAGTCTGCGCAAGGCTGTGGAAGAAGCAGTGCGAGATCTGGGATATACATCAACAAAACCAAGAGAAAGAACTAGGGTGAAGAAAATCGCGGTAATGGTGCCGGACATTACAAATCCGTTCTTTCCTTTGCTTCTTAAGGGAATTGCAAATATCGCAAGAGTCCAAAATGTCCAAATTGCTCTTTATGATTCCTCAACAGATGAAACGATAGAGAAGAATAATATCAATATGCTACTTAACAATGGCATTAATGGGCTTATTATGATACCATTTTCCGAGCATATAAGCCCGATGATTCTCAAGCTTATCGAGGAGAAGTTCCCACTGGTGTTTCTTGATCGAGAAATTGACCGGGAAGACATTTCTTCCGTCACATCTGACAACGAGGAGGGCGCTTTCCAAGCAACAAAATACCTTCTCGATCTTGGACACAAAGATATTCTTTTCATCTCTGGCCCTCCGCATCTGAGCACATCAAGGCTGCGCGCCAGGGGATATGAAAGAGCATTGGCCGACCATAAGATCGACTACAAAGGGGAGCTAGTGGTAGTTGGTGACACTTCTTTTGAGAGCGCGTATTACGAAGTCAATAAAGCAATCGATGATAAAATCCGGTTCACTGCCGTTTTCGCTTCAAACGATCTGATGGCGTTGGGCGCACGGAGGGCTATAGAGAATCATGGATTCAGAGTTCCAGATGATTTTTCCCTTATAGGGTATGATGATATCGGTTTTTCATCCTATTTTTCTTTGACTACCATAGCACAGCCAAGTTATGAGATGGGCAAGAATTCCTTAATGCTTCTATTGGACATTATGGCCCAAAAGAGAATCTCGCCGCAAAGGATCGTTCTAAGAGATAGTTTCATAATCAGGAACTCGTGTAGGAAAATCTGAGTTCGCGTGTAGATCGTCAACAGTGGTCGAAAAATACACATTTCTGGCCGATGGATATTGCACACTTGAAGCCGTCGGGTAACGAACCCGACTCTGATCTGCCCTCCCTTGCTTTCTTGCGCGAACGAGATGACTGCTTCTTGAGTTTATTCTTTTCGCAGAAAGCCTTACGGCTTAACCCACTCTTCTGATATGCCTGATGCCTTTGTTTCCAGAGCTCCAGCTTCTTGTTCTTGGACTGCATCTATCCTCTCCCTTTGGCATGATCGTTGGGGCAAAGATGCCATCCATCAGGCACCGGCGGTAGGTGCGGTTAATTTAGCGGATACTTTTTGCCGGTTCGGCCGCACGAGACTCGACGCAATCACGCGGCCAGTTGTGGAACGATGGCTTGTCGATCTTCCCCTTTTGCGTCTCTGGGCCCGGGCTCCGTAGCGTATGGTCTACTCATACCGCGTGCGCTTTCTGTTGAATCATTCAGGCCAGGGAGGCGATCAGGCAGGCTGGTCTTCCCCTGCGCTCACCCTTTGCCGGCCTCACGGCTGCGGCTATCGCGGACCGGTTTCGAAGGCTGGTCATCAGGCTTCATCGGGCAGGAAGGCTACAGGCCCGATACTCGGTCCACGACCTGCATCATGCCTTCGCAGTCAGACTCTACTGTGCATCCCATGATATCTACGCCGTGAAGAAGGCCCTCCACCATGCTGAGGTAAGTGTGACGGAACGCTACCTCCGATCAATCGGTGTCGTTGAAACGGAGTAGTCCCACGTACCGACCACCTCGGCCGGAATATGTGTGATGGACAACGTCCGCGCTTGCGCGAGCTTGTCAGCCCACCCGTCCTTCTTGGTGGACCTCAAGACCACGCGAGACTAGGGAAGGCCGCCTAACTACGGTCGTTGTCCCGACCTATGCCCAGCAACCGTAGGGCATGAAGCCGGTCTTGAGCTCCAATTATCCTGTAGATCGCGCTCGTATAGTTCTTTACTGTCTGTTCTGCTATGAAAAGTTTCTGTGAGATTTGCCGGTTATCCAGCCCCTGCAATAGAAGATAGAGCACTTCAGCTTCTCGCCTTTTGAGGTTTCTGAAACGTGTTCTCAACTTCTCAATTCGTTCAAGATCCGTCTTGTTCCCTGTTTCCTTCTCGAATTCAGACTCAAAATTGCTGAACAACCGATACCCCACCGACGACGATACTAGGAGCGTTCCCTTGGCGACTGCCTTGATACACGCCAGGAGTTCTGCTGGCTCCACGTTCTTCAGCACATAACCCATGGCACCACTGCCAAGGGCGCGATGGACGTAGCTATCGTCATCGAAAGTAGTAAGCATCAGTATTCGGATTTCTGGGAAGCTCTCGTGGATGATTCTTGTCGTCTCCACTCCATCCAATTCGGGCATACGAATGTCCATTAGAATGATATCGGGCTTCACCGACCGCAATTGGGAGAGACATTCGTTCCCGTTGTACGCAACACCAACGACGGACAAGCCCTCCTGACGCGAGCTTTCGAGAACGACCTTCAAACTTGCGACAAACAGTCTCTGGTCGTCAACAATCATGATCTTGATATGATCCAACGTCTCCATCCTTTGTCGCAGTCGCCGCTCCGACTGGGATCCGCGCTGTGAGCACGAACCCATAGGGCTCTGCATGAGCGTCGACATCGCCTCTCAAAAGTGAAAGTCTTTCGCGCATTCCTTTCAATCCAATGCCTTCGCGAAGCATGTAGGCACCGGTGCCGTTGTCTCTTACTGAGACAAGAATGTCTTCTTCGGTTTGCCAAAGGCTGATGGTGATCCTGTCCGCCTTGCCGTGCCTGACGACATTTGTCAGTCCTTCTTGGACAATCTGATACACCGTCTTGTCGATCCTCTCTCCATTGCTCATCGGAAGGTTGCCATAGTGAAAGCTGACTTCGATGTGTGTGATTTGTGAAAAGACCTTGACAAGCCTGGCGAGAGCCTGCAGTCCGATCGGATCGTTACTTGCTACTGCCCGCAACTGGTAGAGGATTTGTCTGGCTTCCTGCAGCGCGTCTTCTGCCTGCGCTCTGGTCTGTTCAACCATCTGCATCGCTTCCGGCAGCCGGTCTGGCTTGTCTGAGAGGACCGCTCTAGTAGCATTCATTAACATAATCACGTTCGTCAAGGCGTACCCAACGAGGTCATGCATGTCTCGCGTGATTCTATTTCGCTCTTCCTCTGCCGATACAGACTTGCTCAATTCTGCATAGTCTTGGAGGTCTTTGTTGACTTTGGAGAGGTTTTCGATCGCATAACCGAGCCGCTTGGTCCGTTCTCGGTTCTCAGCAAGAGAATACTGGCTACGTGAAAGTAGCGAACTGATCAGGAACGTGGGGACCGTAATAGCGAGAATGACTGTGGAATGGATAACTCCCTCTAGAATGCTACCATGCAAGACTTGCCGGCAGTCAAAAGCGACTGTAAACGAAAGAGTCAGTACAAGCATGACGCCTTCTCTCGATAGGAAACGCCTATTCTCGCACTCTACGATGAATGGCAGTATGAACAGGACTTCCATTATTAGGTGATCTCCTCCGAGCACCACAACAGTCAGTGCAATCAAAGGCGCGCGAAACGTCTGGCAGTACGCAATCGCCCTCCGGGAATTGAAGAGGCTCGAAGCCAGAGAGAGAACGAATGCCAATACCGCAAGAAATCGCACTTGCTGCAAGAAACTGACAGGTTCAGTC
>Ga0116104_1001450_pt1 | contig 11753 bp, 9 predicted proteins | sample June2015DPH_4_15_FD_89715 | JGI IMG/M metagenome (GOLD analysis project Ga0116104, IMG submission 89715) | Peatland microbial communities from SPRUCE experiment site at the Marcell Experimental Forest, Minnesota, USA - June2015DPH_4_150 | ecosystem: Environmental > Terrestrial > Soil > Wetlands >...
AGTTCGACGCTGGCTGGCTGGAGCGGCGAATCGCGGAAACGATGACGGCTTTCGGCGCCCGCCGCTAGCCGCTGGGTTGGCAGCTCATCCTAGCAGGCGGAAGATCCAATCGTTGTTCACCGGGAGGTGGATCACTTCGGGAGGGGCCGCCGGCGGGACGGATGTCAGGCTGGGAGGGCGTTAGCAGACCGAAGCCGACCATGTGGATGAGGCTGAAACCGTGCGCGAAGAACAGCAGCCTGCGCGGCAGCAAAGAGACGGGGAGGATCACATAGGCGGGGACTATCTCGGTGCCCCAGCGGGCTCCAACAAATGGGCGATAAGGGCGCGATCAGCTTGACCCGGCGCGTTTCGCAGACCACCTGCCGGGTCCACGTCAGTTGTCGCGCGATAGTGGCCCCCGAAGATGCTCTGCGGGCAGACAGTGTTTTTGTTGGCCCCTGGCTCCCCGGCTACGCGCTCCTGGCCGGCCCTGATCGACCCTCCGACCATAACAGGCCGATCAGGGCAAGCTCGGCCAACTTGTCGATCGGGCCCAGCGGAATCGACCAGCTGTGTGCCTGGTAGCTAATGACTACATACACGATGATGGTCAGCGCGGTATAGCCGATGAAGGCCGGGCGCACGAGTCGGACAAGCGACGGCGGCAGGCCCACCCGCATGTATAGCAGGCCGAGCAACCCGAGGTACCCGAGGCCGTTGAGCAGGAAGATGAAATTGCCCTTCGGATCCCTGACGAAGAAGCTGAGGTGCGCAAGAGCCGTGACTATGGTAAGCGCAACAATCGCCCAACGTCGCATGTTCTCATCTCCTTGGCAGTCACATACGCGAATTTCAACATGGAGAGGCGCGCCCATTCACACCTCGGTCCTCACCGCGAACACCGCCGGCTTGGCCAGGTGCTGCGCAGGTGTTCGCAATGAATTGTGCCACAAAACTCCGGGAAACGAGGTCGCATCGCCAGGGAGGCCGGCAGCCAATCACCGCCCGTCGCCGCGGGCCCCGGTGGTAAAGAAGCCCCGGGCAGAAGATGGTATGCTCCCCGCAGCGCCGAGCTCGCTGCCGCCTGACCGAGCCCGCGAGGACCCAGGATCGAACGAGCGATGTGGTATCTGTACCTCCTAATTGGCTTCTCTCTGCTGCTGACCGTTTCCTTTATCGTCTACGCGGCGAATCATTACTACCTGCTCAACGCCTCGCAGCGATACGTGTCCCCGCCTCTCCCGAACCTGCCCGAATTTCGGCCGGCGGTCTGTGTTCATCTTCCGGTCTATAACGAGAAGTACGTGATCGAACGGCTCCTGGACGCCTGCACCCGGATGGCCGAAATCTATGGCAACGAGCGGGTGAGGATCCTGGTGCTGGATGACTCCATTGACGGCACGTCGTCGGAAATCGATCGGCTCGTTGAGGAGTACTCGAAGGCCGGGTTCCGAATTAGGGTCCTACGCCGAGTCGACCGCGCAGGCTTCAAGGCCGGTGCGCTTCAAGCAGCCCTCGACCAGACGCACGAGGAGTTTGTCGTCGTTTTCGATGCTGACTTCATCCCTCCCCACGATTTTCTCAAGCGCACGCTGCCGTACTTCGCCGAGGATCCTTGCCTTGGCATCGTGCAGACCCGGTGGTCCCATCTCAACCGCGACTACAACTTCTTGACGAGGGCCATCGCCATCGGAATTGACGTCCACTTCTTCATTGAGCAGGCGGGCCGGTTCGCCGATCGTTGTTTCCAGAACTTCAACGGCAGCGGTGGAGTTCTGCGGAGGAGCGCGGTTCTGGAGGCGGGCGGCTGGCAGGCGGATACCTTGGCCGAGGACCTGGATCTGAGCTATCGGATGCAGCGAAGGGGCTACCGGGTTCTCTACCTGAAGGATGTGGAGACACCCGGAGAGGTTCCTCTGACCGTCCCCAGCTTCAAAAGGCAGCAATCCCGGTGGGCAAACGGATCCCTGAGGACCGCGCGGAAGATCCTCCCAAGCCTCCTTCTCGACGGCAACGTGGACCGTAAGAAGCGGCTGGAAGCACTCCTCCATCTGAGCGGGTACCTGATCCATCCCTTGATGCTGACGTCGTTCCTAGTGGCCTGCCTGGCTACGCTGTTGGGCTTGGGAAACTCGGTTTTCTCCGTCAACAGCGCGTTCTCTCCCTTCCGCACTAACTGGTCGCTCACGAGTCTGACTGCGGCGGACCTGCACCTTCTGCTCTGGGGCCCCCTCGTCACCGTCATCTTGGTCGGCACGGTGGCACCATGGATCTCTTCGATCGTGGTCCTGAAGGCACAACACCTGCCCGTCGCATCCAACCTGCCTAGTCTCCTGGTCTTGTACCTGCTCGGTAGCGGGATCAGCCTCGTCAACACCATCGAGGCGGGCAAAGCGCTCCTCACAACCCGCGAGTGGGAGTTTACCCGCACGCCCAAATATGCTAGCCTGAATGACTTCGAGGATTGGCGCTCGAAGATTTATCAGGTTCCGCTCGATCTTGGGTGGGCGGCGGAGGTTCTCCTCGTTGCACTCGGGTTGGCGGCCATCATCCACGCCGCTTCGGACTCGGCCACTGTATCGCTGGTCCTACTCGTCCCGTACACCGGAGCGTGTGCATTCATCCTCGCCATGACTGCCCTGCAGAGCCGTCGTGGTCACCTCCCCTGAGTTGTCGCGGCCGGGGCCGGGCGCAGGAGCTTGGTGGCCCAGCGGCCGTCCTTCATTGCGCGATGCAACTCTGCTGGCTGGCAGCGTGCTCCTGCAGCTGACGCTCGGTCTGCTGTTCGGGCACGCTTATGACATGCCCATCTTCATGGCTACCGGCTATCTGGTCGCAACAGGTCAGAACCCCTACCTCGCCCAAAATCTTAGCAGCGTGTTCCGCAACAGCGCTTTTCAGGGCCTGACCTCCGTTGGATACCCCCCGCCTTGGCCGTTGGTCCTTGGCGGCATATATCGGCTGATCGGCAGCGCGACCCCCAGTCTGTTGGGCTTCAACCTGGCGATCAAGATCCCGATTATCGGTGCCAATGTGGGTTTAGCCTTCCTGGTGGCACGCCTTCTGGTCAAGGAGGGCGCCGAGGTCGCGGTGGTCCGGAAGGCTTGGTTGTTCCTGCTCTGGAATCCGTTCTTACTGGTGGCGTCGGCCGCCTGGGGCCAGTTCGACTCTGTCGTGTCCTTGCTCGTGCTCATGGCGTTGGGCCTTCTCCAGTCGAAGAAGAAGGACCTCTCGGCCATTCTGCTAGGCCTTGCGATCTCCGCCAAGCCCATCGCGTTGCCTCTCCTTCCGCTGCCGTGGCTCTACCTGAGGTATACGCCCGGGCCAAGTACCAAGCGCTACTATATACTGCTGGCGGCCTCGCTTCTCTTCTTTTGTTGTGGGCCTTTCGTGATCTTCGGCTGGAACCCGGAGATCATCCTCCGCAACTGGAACGCGCACCTGGTCGTGGGCGGGGGTATGTCGCTGCTTACGTTTCGCGAACTCACGAACGGCACGCAGGTTCTGGGTGGAGCGTGGCAGATTCTGGGCGTCGTGTGGGTGCCGGCCGTGGCGTTCGCCGCCTGGGCCATCCGGCGGCGGGTCCAGGAACCGCGAGGACTCTTGGCGGCCAGCGCGGCGGTGATCCTGGTTTTCTTCCTAACCCGGGCTTGGCTTTCGGAACCCAATATCATCCTGGTCCTTCCCTTAGTCGTGATCCTCGTGAGCCTGGGTGATCTTCCCTCCCTGGGGCTAACGGCCATTTGGCTTCTGCCGCTCGTGTTTGGGGTTTTCAACACCTCACTGGTGCAGCTTCTCTTCCCGAGCATGCCTGAAGCGATGGGCAGACTCCTGGCCCTGGCGGATACCTTCCGAATTGCTAGGCTGGTGGCCCGCACCGTTGTCGTCCTCCCGTGGCAGGTCGCCGGCTGGTGGATCGTTGTCCGTTGCCTGCGCAAACCCGCGGAGGGAGGCGGCTTGATAGCGAGGCGGCTGACGTCCATCCCAAGGGTTCATGCATGGAATTAGCCATCCCGCTGCCAGACGGTCTTGACTTGGTGATTTCGGAGGGACCTCCGGGAGAAGGGGCGTATGCCACAATGCAGCTGCAGCAGGGGTTTCGACTCATTGATCATGGCCAAGACCTTAGCGAAGAGGCAGTTGGCTTCGGCCTGCCGGTCGTCAAGCGAGGGTCGCGCACGATCTTCCCCGGAACGGTCGCTCTGATTTCGGAGCAAACAGGCTCGCTCTGGCGAGTCGAGGCGGAGTTCACCTTCAATCTGGAGGAGCGGATTTCCCGAGGGTCATCTCCGAGCCTTCGCAGCCGACCGATCTACATCGCGAGGGACTCGCTGGCCGCGATCATCCGGCGATTCCGTCCCCTGCACGGTCTGCTGATCGCGGCCTCGAGCTGGCTGCGTTCGCTGCTTGGCTTGAGCACGGTGTATGAGGAGGCTGGCTTCCGTGCCGGTCTCAATGTTCATTACGCCATCGATAGCGCGACCGGAGTGATCCAAGTATCGCTAGACGCCTCGCCGCTGATGGGGCAGGGGGTCACGGAAGTGATCATGATGAACGAGCAGGGAGGGTATTTGTTCGATGTCTATCGCGATTCGGCTGGGGGAAATCTTCACGGCGCGAGAATCGGTGCGTGGGAGCGGGTCACTGCCCCGGAAGCCTGGATGGTGAGCAGCACGCGGAAAGTTGTCTACACGGTAGCCGGAGGAGATGGGGCGAGCCTCTACCGCGGGCGGGAGGTGGTAGGTTCGCGCCTGGCCTGGTCCGGATTCGGCTATTCCTTCAACCCGGCCCTCGGAAAGCTCGAGTATGTAATCCGGATCGCGAGAGTCTCATGACGTCGGTGCTCCTGATCTACCCCTTCTTCCTGCCGCGACGCGACCGATCGGTCTTCCGATTCCCTCCTCTGGGTATCGGCTACATCGCTGCCGCCCTGGAGCAGGAGGGCCATCAGGTCCACTTGATCGACTGCACCTTCCGGAAGCGCCGTGAGGCGCTACAGGAAGCGTTGGCGGTCGGGGCGGATGTGGTCGGGCTGTACTGCATGGTGACCATGGTCGACGACTGCCTGTGGTTTGCCGATCACCTGCGCCCTACCAGCCGGCTGCTCGTCGCCGGAGGCCCGCTACCTACCTGTGACCCCTTGCCGTTCCTGGAGCATTTCGACGTCGTCGTGCGCGGCGAAGGGGAGAGGACGGTTTGCGAGGTCCTGCGGGGTTGGAGCAGAGGCGCCGACTTGGCTCAGGTGCAGGGGATCGTGTTGCGCAATGCGCAGGGTGCTGGCCCGGAAACAAAGCCGAAGACCACCTTCGCCGCCGACCGGCCATTCGAGGCAGATCTGGATGCGCTGCCTCGGCCGGCGAGGCACCTCCTTCCGAATGCCGATTACATGCGGCACGGGAAGAAGAAGTACGCGTATTCGATCTCGTCGGTCATGAGCATCCGGGGTTGCCCATACCGATGCGAGTTCTGCAGCAACGTAGTCTTCGGAGGCTCCTATCGTGAGCGGTCGCCGGAGAAAGTGGTCGATGAGGTGGAGGAGGTGCTTGGGCTTGGCTACGACCGGATCTCATTTGCCGATGATGTCTTCACGTTGAGGAAGGAGCGCGTCCTGAAGATCTGCGCCGAGATCCGACGTCGGAATCTCGACTTTCGCTGGGAATGCCTGGGCCGAGTCGACGCCCTTGATGAGCCGACGGCGCTGGAGATGAAGAAGGCCGGCTGCACACGCATTTATTTTGGGATCGAATCGGGGAGCCAGCCGATCCTCGATCAGATGAACAAGAAGACTACCCCCCAGGAGGCACGACGCGCTGTGGAGGTTGCCCGCCGGGCCGGCCTGCAGGTTGGGGCGTTCTTCATTCTCTGCTATCCCGGGGATACCGATGATACCGTGCTGGCCACACTGCAGTTCGCCGCCTCGCTCCCGCTCGACTATCTGGGCCTGACCATGCCCTATCCCCTGCCGGGAACAGCGCTTTACGATCGGGTCCGGAACCGCGTCATCCGCGCTTGGAGGCCGGAGGAGAGCCTGCTCACGAGCCACGTGCTCACCTTCGATGCCGACTTCTCGGAGCTCAAGATGTGGTTTGCCATTCTCAAGGGGCAGGCGGAGTTCCAAATCCGGCGCAGGGCAGGAAGGATGGCGCCTACGATACTCGGCTTCTTTCGCCCGGTCACGGATGCCGTCTTTCGGCTGATGCGATAGCCAACTTTCGGACTGTCCCTTGGGCGGGAACCGTCCGGGTGGCCAAGTGCCGCTTCTCAGAGAAGGCGCACGGCGCTTGTTGGATTCGGCCCCGGGCCAAGCTGGGTCGACTTCTCTGTCGGAAACGAAGTTGATCTTGTTCTCTTCCTCTCAATCTTTGTCCCGACGGTGGCGCGGAGTGGTCGGGACGGGATCCCGCTGCGATCCCGGAGGGTCTGCCCTACATCTTTAGTACGAAGGCCGCGACGTAAACGAGGACGCCGAGGAGGGTCGATGCCATGTAGAGGGTGTACGAAATCTGCATGAACTGCTTGTCGTTCTTGAACGCCAATCGCTTGGGGGTGCGCCGGTTCGCCTGGATCGCAACGAAGAGGCCCAGGATCAATCCCAGGGCTCCGACCAGGGCGTGGACCGCTGTGACCCCGTACGAGCCCTCAAACAGCTTGCTGGGGAGGCCGGGCAAAATGTTCTTTACGAACGAGGCGATCATCACGCTGAGAACGACGATCGCGTTGAGCGTCGCGGCGGTCGTCTGGACCCAGCGGTGCAACTCATACCGTCGGCCTGCGGCCAGCCGCCAGCCCAAGGTGAACAGGCCGGCGGAGAGAAGGATCAGGACCAGGGTGAGGTCCGAATACAGCGGGGCCCCGGTCCCGAAGAGCCCGGGTCCTGTCAGCCGTTGGGCCATCGAAGACGCCTCCCGTGCAACGCCGTCGCAGTTGCCGAGAATGGTAGCACACCCCGGTCGTTTCAAGAAACTCGTGGAGCGATTGTGACGGCCCCTCGGGCTGGTAGCCGGACTTCGTCTGCACGGAGGTCCGATTCTCGGCTGTCTAACTCCGCTTCAGGTGAGCTTGGCATGGGTCGGGAGGCACCGTTGCGCGTGTAACACCGCTGGTGGGTGGCAATGGCATTCTCAGCCGGCCCTTCGAAGCTGCCCTAGGAGCCCATCTCGCGTGCCGTCGCCTGCGTGATTTGGACCATGAACGGATCACTAGGTCGACACTGTTGCGCGTTGTGCTAGCTGGAAACCCCATCCCAAGATGCCGGCTGAGGAAGAACCGGACGAAGAGCCATGGGGACGAGCCTGCTGGTGGACTATGGTTAGGGTAGGGTACGCTCCCAGCACTGGATCCCGGGACCCGCTGGATACGAACCCCACGGGCTGATCAGTGATTGCAGTGTGTTGAATCTGCTGGGATTTGGCTGGAGACTGCGCAATGCGAACTGGATACTCAACAACACAACCGAGGCTCAAGGGGCCTCGGTTGGCTGTTCAGGTAGCGGGGGCTGGACTCGAACCAGCGACCTCCGGGTTTGAGCCCCAACCTTGGGGAGGGGGCCTCAAACAGGATTTCCAGCTGTTTGAGGGTGCCACCCGTGGTTCAGTATCCTCGAGCCCAACGAGGTTGATCCGTAAGTGTAATTCGGAGGGTACCTCTTGATGGAGGCGTTTGTCAACGGACCGAGATTGATTGAATCACAAAGGCTGCCAATTGAACCCTAGGTAGAAGGTCAGAATCCATGACAGGAGCATTGTGCACGTCCAATCCGGGCCCGTTTTCGGACGGACGGGGTATTTGGCCAGGAGGGCAGAGCCAGGAGGGCAGAGCAGGAGGACAGAATAGTGAGAAGGCCGGGGTAGATGCCGTCAATGACTTCACGCACCGCCTGAGCGGCAACCTGCAGTAGGAGTTTCAAAAGCGAACGGTCAGCATAGAAGAAAGGCCGCAAGAGATCATCGATGGTGAGGGTGATTTGCAGATGGGGCACATCGAGCATGTCTTTGGCGATATCGTTGACCCAGTTGTCCACGTGGACTTTTCCGCAGGAAGGGCAGAAGCGTGTCTTGCAGGAGAAGGGGACGCCATGCTTATACTGGCAGCCGGGACAGACACATCGGGCGTAACTGCCATCAGGGTCACGACACAGCAGCATGTGTTGGATGATATCCCGGACGTAAGCTTGCTGATCGAAGGGTACTTCATTGGCGAGGCGTAGGTTGCAGTAGAGATCGCAGTGGTCGAGGAAAATCTTCCAAAAGCGGTCATGACCGGTTGGGTGGTGGAGAGGATGCCAGGAGGGGAGAGTCTGATTCCGAAGGGGGATGGGTTTTCGATGAGGGAGGTTTCAGGCTTTGGCGCGACAGGCATTTAGGCGCGATAATTGCCAGGGTAATGGGAGAGAAGTCTATATATTGGTTAGGATTGTACTGCGGTGTGGCGGTGCGCCAAGAAAGCTTGATCGTAGCCGGATAAAAAAAGACACGGCTCGCCACCGCTTCCACATTACCGGACCATGAATATCGTCGAAATCCTTTTGATCGCCACCAGCCTAGCCATGGATGCCTTTGCGGTCTGTCTGGGGGTCGGGGCCATCCAGGAGGCCGCCGGTCCGCGCCGGACTTTCCGGCTGGCATGTCATTTCGGATTATTCCAGTTCATCATGCTTGTCCTGGGCTGGTTTGCTGGGAAATCCATTCTTCAATCCATTTCCCCATATGATCGCTGGCTGGCCTTCGGCTTGCTGGCATTCGTGGGCGGGCGCATGATCCAATCCGGCTGCGGCTCCGGGGAGCGAAACATGGGGCGCGATCCCTCCCGCGGATGGTCGCTGGTGCTGGTCTCCTTTGCAACCAGCATCGACGCACTGGCAGTCGGCCTCAGTTTGGGCCTGGTGGGGATCACCATCTGGTATCCCGCGGCTGTCATCGGAGTGGTAACCGGGCTGATCTCCTGGGTTGGTGTGATCTTGGGCAAACAATTGGGGGCCAAGTTCGGTCGGCGGATGGAAATCATCGGGGGAGCGATGCTCATCCTAGTGGGATTGAAGATCTTGATCGGATGATCAAGGCAGATCACCTGCCTCGGGGGGAAGGTCGGTTCGGCCTGTCCTCTGCCCCCTTGGAATAGGATCAACCCAATAGTCGTCCCCATGGCAGCACAGGCCATGGTTGACGAGGCCGTTCTTCAGCCACTTCCAGCCGCGGATTTGGATGGTTTCTGTCCCGCGGGTATGAAGCGGATGACGCTCGGTTTCCTTCTCATATTGGGGACAGCGGTAAATGGCCTGGACGGTTGCCCCCAGGAACGAGTCGAACAACGCTCCGGCCAATCCCGCAACCGTGATGATCTCGGCAATCGTCCAGAATCAACCAGCAGGTCCGAGCCCCCCGGCCAGGACGGCGATCAGGGCTGATCCTTCCACTGCGGAGAGCGTCGCGTAGAGCGAAATCGCGGCGGAGGTTGTGCTAGCGGAAAACCCCATCCCAGCAAGTCTGAGGTGCAAGAACGACGCAAAGGGGAACGGGCACGAGCCCGGTCGGGTTGCGGCACTTTGGGGGTGGCGCCCTGGAGTTGAACGGGAGATCTCCAGGCTGCCAGCCTGACGATCAGAGGTTGACATGGCATCTGACCCCGTATGATTCGGACGAGAACCAGCGATCTGGCGGTTACGGGTCCGACGAGCTGCCAAAGCACGTATACACAAGGAATCTCGGGAATTTCGCTAGTGTTTGACCGTCTACAATCCGTGGAATGAATCAAAACCGAGGCTCAAATGCCTCGGTTTTGGCTTGAGGTAGCGGGGGCTGGACTCGCCCGCCCTGGCTGGTCGGGCCAGGGAACCAGCGACCTCCGGGTTATGAGACCCAACCTGGGGCAGGCGGCCTCAGACTTGATTTCCAGCCGTTTGAGGGTGCCACCCGTGGTTCAGTATCCTCGAGCCCGACGAGGTTGATCCGTAGTTGTGATTCGAAGGGTACCTCTTCATGGGCGCATTTGTCAACGCACTGAGATTGCTTGAATCACGAAGACGGCGAATTGACCCCCAGATAGACGGTCAGACTCCATGATAGGAGGATTGTGCACATGTCCCATCCAGACCCATTTTCAGCCGGACGGGGTTTTCGGCCAGGACAGGTAGGAGTGACGTGGCATAGAGTTCCACCAGAACCATATCGCTTCTGGGAGACCGTGCGATTCTGACGCAATCCCGCAAGCGCTTGGTAACTAGGACATCTGGGCGGGAGCGTGCAACAGGAACTGAGCGCAGGGGAATCTGGTGGATTCCTCGAATAGACGGACATAGACCGAGGCTCAGATCCTCTCGATGCTCTAGAACAGGGTATGAATCAACCCGATCAGCGCCCCCCCGGCGATCAGCCAGGTTGAATTGATTTTGAAGCGCAGGAGCAGGAAGAGGCTCACTATCGCGATGAGGATGGTGATGGGATCGTGGATGGCGGTCGAAGCGAGCTGGGTGGTGACCCCTAACATCAATCCTAGCGAAGCGACATTTACCCCGTCCAGAAAGCCGGCTGTCCAGGGGGAATTGCGGATGCGGTTAAACAGCAGGCCTGCAGCGGCTATGAAGACAAAAGAAGGCAGGAAGATCCCCACGGTCGCCACGATTGCTCCTGGAACTCCGCCGAGGAGGTAGCCGATAAAAGTGGCGGTGGTGAACACGGGTCCTGGCGTAACCTGTCCAATCGCGATGGCGTCGATCAGTTGCCGATCGGTGAGCCAGCCGAGGCCGTGCACGAAATCGGCGCGCAGATAAGCCAGCAGCACATAACCACTGCCGTAGAGTGTCGCCCCAACTTTGAGGAAGTTCAGGAATAAAACCGGCAGGCTGAACGGCATGGAGCCTGCCAAAAGAGCCACCCCGGAGAGCGGGAGCCAAAACGCAACTGCGGGGAGGCTTTTTACCCTGGAGAGATTCTCCCCGAACATGGCAATCAACCCGGCCGCCAGAAGCAGGATCAGGATGTTAACCCCCAAAAAGTACAGGGCGACTACCAGCAGCCCAAGTACACCGGTCAGCCAGTTTTTCACGGCTTTTGTGCCCAGGTTCCATAGAGCCTGGGCGACAATGGCAATCACCACCGGCAGGATGCCGTAAAAGATCCCGCTGGCGAGAGGCGTGGTACCGAAGCGCACGTACGCCCAGGCCAGTGCCAGCACGATCAGCATGGCCGGCAAGATGAAGCAGACCCCCGCCAACACCAGGCCGATCCAGCCAACACGTCGGAAGCCCAGGTAAATTGCCAATTCTGTTGATGTTGGCCCGGGGATGAGGTTCGCCGTGCCGAGCAGGTCAAGGAAGTCCTGCTCGCTGACCCATTTTCGCCGTCTCACCACTTCATCGTGCATGATGGCAATGTGGGCTGCCGGGCCGCCGAAGGCGGTCACCCCCAACCGGAGGAAAAGCGTCACAACCTCGACCAGCCGGGACCGATAGGAGGGGGTGGGAGTCAGCGTTTCCATGTTTTTGATCGCTAGTATTATCTTCAACCAAAAGGCGGCAGCGTCAGGACCGAACGAAGTCCCGCGAAGTGTCCCGCCATTTGTCCACTCCGTCTATCAAGAGTCGGAGCTGAGGCGAGCCTCAGAGATGGTTGGCTCGAATAGTTCTATCGGGTTGCCGGAAGGGTCGTCAACAATAATCTGCTTGCCGCCAACTCCTATAACGATACGGTTTCGAAAATGGGCGCCTGCATGGCGCAGCGCCTCTACAGTTGTAGCGAGATCGCTGACTTCGATCGCGAATCGGTTCCACCCCCCAG
>Ga0116104_1001459_pt1 | contig 11699 bp, 10 predicted proteins | sample June2015DPH_4_15_FD_89715 | JGI IMG/M metagenome (GOLD analysis project Ga0116104, IMG submission 89715) | Peatland microbial communities from SPRUCE experiment site at the Marcell Experimental Forest, Minnesota, USA - June2015DPH_4_150 | ecosystem: Environmental > Terrestrial > Soil > Wetlands...
CCCTTTGACTAACCCTGCCGCAACACTCGCTCCCGCCGCCGCCGGACGCCCATTACGTCGAACCTCTCGCCCGCGAATACTATTTCCTTCACCGGTTTCCTCCCGTTGTCGCTGGCGCGCATCAGCCAGTCGCGCGCTTCCATCAAATGGATTTCGCCCTCGGATTCTCGGGTCACCCATGCGCCCAAGTCCCGGAGGGACGACCGATGTGTAGCCCACCGTTTCAACGGTGGGTGACCGGTTCACCCACCCGTCAAGCCCCACCGGGGCGGCAGAAGCTCAACCACGGATAAACGCGGATGCACACGGATGGCGCCGGGCCGCCCATCCACCCCTTTGACTAACCCTGCCGCAACACTCGCTCCCGCCGCCGCCGGACGCCCATTACGTCGAACTGCTCGCCCTTGAAGACGATTTGCTCCATGGGCTTCCTCCCGTTGTCGCTGGCGCGCATCAGCCAGTCGCGCGCTTCCATCAAATGGACTTCGCCCTCGGATTCTTGGGTCACCAATGCCCCAAGTCCCGGAGGGACGACCGAGGTGTAGCCCACCGTTTCAACGGTGGGTGACCGGTTCACCAACCCATCAAAGCCCTACCGGGGCGGCAGAAGTTCAACCACGGATAAACGCGGATGCACACGGATAGGGCCAAGATACCCATCTACCCCTTTGACTGACCCTGCCGCAACACCCGCTCCCGCCACCGCCGGCGAGTCGAAACTCATCTCAAACCCGGCAGTTTAAACCGCGAAAAACGCCAAAGACGCTAAAGCAGAAAGGGCCGAACTCCGCGAGCACTTCAGTCGTTCGATGACTGAGCTTCCGGCACAGACTGTTTCCGTTTCGCGTGTTTCGCGTATTTGGCGGTCCTGGTTCTCCTCGATCACATCACGCAGGAGGATCGGTTTGCCGCAATCAGGGCGGAACACTTTCCCCTTGCCGCCGGGAGCCAGCGCCCTGGCGATCTTCGCCTAGTCACCAAAAGCCTGCCCGAAGGCATCGCACTTCCTTTCCCCACAGAAATGGCGCCTCAGCCGCGCCACGTTTTGCGCGTGCTGCATGAGGTGATCATGCACGTAACACAAGAACAGCACCCGGGAGTTTCCGTCCACGTCCGGTTCAAAATAGACCTCCCAAACAGGAATGGGGAGCACACCCGCCCCGGGTGTGGCTGGACGCGCCCTCGCGTCCAGCGCTTTGGCGCGCGGTATTTCACAGAAACGTCGGGGAAGTTCGCTGCGCCCGATGTCTTCCGCGAGGGCGCGGAAAACGGCACGCGAGGCGCGCGCGCTCCCCCTGCCGCGTCAGCGTGAATCCCAATTTCGTTCCGGTCTGCGTCTTGAAATCCGCCGCCGACTTCCAGAGGTCCAGTCCCGCCAGGGACGATCGAGAATAGCCCAGCGATTCATCGCTGGGACAACGGTGCACAAGTCCATCCAAGCCCCATCGGGGCGAAAGAGATCATTGAGCAACTCGGCGATCATCTCTTCCGTCCCTGGCGGGACTCGTTCCCCCGTCACCTGGAACCCCAGCGTTGAAACGCTGGGCTATGGTCCTTCGTCCGGTCGGGCTGATGAAGGTCTCCAGCAGCGTGCGCAACACCACCGCCTCGTCCTCGCGTGGCAGCCGTTTGAAATCCTGGTAATCCAAATCTCCGGCCAGCAATTCGTCCTCGCGGATGCAACCCAACTCCTGCAGATGCTTCCGCACCCTCCGAACCACGGCGGCGGCGTAGCCACTGAGCAGCTCCCGCCGCAGCAAGATGAAGCCGCCAAAGTCCTGGCGCTGGATCATGCCGCCCCGGCCAGCAGCGTCAGCACCGCCCGCAGTTCCTGGTCGGCGAACCGCTTGAATTCGCCGGACTGGAGCCGCGTTCCGAACTGCTCACTGGCCAGAAGGCGAACAGACGAACTTGCTTCTTAATCTGCTTTGTCCTGCGATTCTCCAGCGGCGATCTTGACTTCAAGTGAACCCGGCATCCCTTTGAATGACTCGATCCACTGCTTCAGACGCGAAGCATGCTCTGGGGTTAATTCTTCAAAGCTGCTAACGTGAAAGTGAATCACCAGCGAGACTTCGCCGCTCTTTGGGGCTTCAACTCTCATCGGCCCCTTGTCCGCAATTACGCCCGGGGACGTCGGCGACGCAACAGTGGGAGCTACCGACGGTGTTTCCTCCTGAACTTCGTCGAGGTTGCCCCGTGTCAGTGCACCGTTCTCAGCCTCCTCCACGAGTCCGGTATAAACCACAAAATCGATGAGAAAATCGAGCGCACTGGAATCCCCCTCGCTTGCACCACACTTGATTGCCAACGACTTCTTGAATTCAGATCTGTTCAGGCTAGGACGAAGCGTCATGTTCTGGATGGCTACTTGGCCATACCAGCACCGGCTGACGATTTTACGCAGGTGTGCCTTAGCGCCGGCCTCGTCCCATGCGGACTCGCGCGCGAACCGGACCGCTCCTTCGGTTGGCAAATAGTAGCCGTATTTCGGAGAGGTTAGAATCTCCGAATCCTCAAGGAATCGATTGTTGGCGCTGACTCTTGTCGGAGGAATGTTTGCCGCACTGGCGACATCTTTGTAGTTTACCTGAGTTTCGCCTCCATTGGAAGCGACCGCATATCCTTTGATGATCTTCACCAGCACTTCAGCGTTCGCCTGAGGCAATGAGCGCTCGGCAGTCAATCTGGGAACCCGTATTTTTGCAGTTTCCTGTGACGCGATTTCGGATTGTTCTTCACTCATGATCTTCTCCTATTTCCAAAGCTAAAGCATACAAATATGGGATTTCAAAGCGGTCTGATTGGTTGACCGACTTCTTGTCCTTGATAGCGACGGCTCCGACTCTAACCAAATCGGCGATGACAAGTCCTGCATCAAGCCGGTCCTCCTTTCCCAACGCCTTACTCAATTCTGATCGGCTGAAACAGCGTGATGGGCTGCCTTTTAACTCGGCGTACGTGCGCTTGAAATTCTCGAAGACGTGCAGAAAGTCGGTGACCTTGTTTGCGGCAGTCTGCCGAATGGCCTCATGAATAGCCTGACCAGAAATGAGCTTGCCGTCCGAAGGAGGGTTTATGGCCTGCAGGTCATAATTCTGCTGTGTCCTTTGTGCGCTGATGCAGAAATTTATCAAGTCGCGCGGTAACACATCGCCGTTCCCGTCTTTAAGCAGTTCGTAAAGTTCATAAAAACTATTCAGCCTCTGTCTCCTCTGCCAGTCAAACACCTCATTGACCCACTCTATACTGACCGGGAAGGTCACTGGCCCAGTGTGCGATGGATGAAGAGGCAAAAGTCGGTGAGCCAACAAGATGGCAAGATCTTCCCGCGACCACTGCAACTCCAGTTTTAGCGCGCTGAAATGATCCTTGTTGACGTATGTGAGCGAATGGTAGATGTCGCTTCGGAAGAACAGTTTGAAGCTGATGTGCCTCAAACGAACCAACTCGGCGACGGCCCGCATCAGGTTGCTGAGCAAATCCTCCACTTCGTCGTGTCCATTCCCATTGACTGAAACTTCGTCGAGACTGTCCAAACACACCCAAATGTCCGCGCCGATAGTCTGTAGCCAATCGTTTGCCGAGTAGATCACGTAGTCGATCTCGGTCACAGCCAACGGAGTTGTCAGCGGAAATTCGGTCTTGAGGTAATCGCCGAGGCCAACGTTGAACTTCAGCGCGCGCATTGCCTGCCAAACCGTCGGTATTTCCCTGTATACCCTCCAGCGGACAAGGAACCGCTTGTAGTTCTTCTGCAAGTCCTCGGGCAAGCTGGCTTCCTCGAGGCAGCGTTTCGCAATTAGACTCGCCAGGTAGAACCGCCACAATGTGACCCGTGAGGTCATCCCGTGCTCCCTCAGCGTAGCCCAGTGATCGCGAGGCTGAGGTTCGTCGCTGATCCAGAGGTTCGGCTTGGACAGAATGTTGATTTCCGATTCAAGCTCTCGGAACATCCGGAAGATCGCACTCTTCCCCGCACCCTTTGCACCGAGGATCAGGTACGTCTTGTCAGAGCAGGCCAGCGCAAAGGAGCTAGAGCGGTAAAAATAGTTCTTGAGCTGCTGCTCCTGTTGAGCCGCACCCAATCCAAAATCGATCTTGTCCAGCGCACTCACAGGAGCACTTTACCTCTGCGTCAGAACGCCAACAACTGAAAATCCTGCCCAAACTGGCCCCCCTGCGACTTTCCGGCCCAGCCGATTACGATTGTGGCTTCTTTGGCGACCGGGCGGCTTCGGATGTTCCTGTTCGCGGTCTTCTGGGAGCCAGTTGAAGTAAAGGAATTGCGCCGGGGAAACGCGGAGCAATGGTCGAAGGATGAACGCTGAAGGCTGAAATGTGGATTGGGCGTCCTCCAGTCCTGCCCCGATTTTCGCGGCGTAGCGGCGGCTCGATAGAGCGCCGCCGTCTTTCTGCTCCCGCGTCTGCCAACCGGCCGAGAATGCGGCGCTCTGCCGAGACGCCGCTACGGGTCGCACCGCGAAATGACCGTTTTGACACCCCATCCTCTCCCCGTCTGAGGCGGAGAGGGAGAAGGCGGGCATGATGGCAATGTTGACCTGAACGGCGCGCGGACTGCGCAACACGCTCGACAACATGGCAACGCCCTCCTGAGTGAAGGCCTGCGGCAGATACTTGAAATGCTGGCCGCGCTTTAAGGTTCCAAATTGGAACCTTAATCCAACCGCCTCATCCGCAGTGAGTTGGAACATGAAATCGGGCGGAAAGCGGTCGGGATCTCGTTTGACAGCGCGATTCGGAGCCCCGGTGGTGACGCCGGAAAGCACCGCCAGGTCTGCGTCCAACAGCACTTTCTCCCCTCGGATGAGGTGGATCAATCTTCCGACCTGCTTCTTCCCGTTCGAGGCGGAGAGGGAGGAGACCCGCACCACCGCCTTGTCCTTCGGGCTGCGGCTCAGGAAGACGGCGTGGGTGAAGTCTGGGTCGCTCATGGTGTGGACGGCATACTATGGGAAGGAGTGTGGCATGGCAAGCTGACTTGGGCGGGCGTCGGCAACGGCGTGACGTTCTCTGCCGCCGCTTTCAGGGCGGGGATGAATGGTTGGGCCGGTTACCCAGGGCATCGCGCGGGGCGCTCAGCCCTGGGCTGGAGTCTCGCATCCCTCCAGGATGCCCAGGCGGTGGGTCGCGGACCGCCGGGCTGCGGTGGGGTTTCGGTGCTCCGCGGTCGGGCAGTGCCGTAACTGGTGGGGCTCTTCTAAGAAACCACCTTGGAAGACGTTGTTATACAGGAGCTTACCCTGGCGTCGATTGAGCACATCTTCACCCGGCATAGTCCTGGTTTCTTGCACGAGTAGGCCACTCAAAGAGTGGATGGGCGCTGACGAGCCCGCTGAACCCCACGGTGTGAACGGCTCGCGAGGACCTGCCTGTGCGTCGCACGCAGACAGGCGCTTGCCCCAGCGGGAGATCGAATTGAGACGTGGCCACGGAAATCGCGGCGTTCATTCCGGCCATAAGGTTGCCGGCAGAGGCGCGGGACGTTCTGCCGCCGCTTTCAGGGCGGGGATGAACGGTTGGAATCGGTTACCCAGGGCATCGCGCGGGGCGCTCAGCCCTGGGCTGGAGTCTCGCATCCCTTCAGGATGCCCAGGCGGTGGGCAGCCACCCAGGCGAGGTGCGAAGGACGAAGTCCGAATGACGAATGACGGACGGTGGGGCGCGGACCATCGGAATCACCGCTTGACGGGGCACTGGGTCAAATCGGACGATTCGCCCATGACCACCCAGGCTCTCGTCTCGCGAAACCGCGAAACAAAGGAGCGCGTGAAAACGTTCATCGCCCTGCTGGCGCTGTCGATGGCCGTCAGCGCCGCGCCTTTGCCCATGCCCCAACAGCTCGCCTGGCAGAAACTCGAGCTGACCATGTTCTGCCATTTCGGCGTCAACACGTTCACGGACCGCGAATGGGGCGAAGGCACGGAACCGGAGACGATTTTCAATCCCACGAACCTCGACTGCGGCCAGTGGGTCGGCGCCGCCAAGGCCGGCGGGTTCAAGCTGATGATCATGACCGCCAAACACCACGACGGCTTCTGCCTGTGGCCCTCGAAGTTCACCGACCACAGCGTAAAAGGGTCGCCGTGGAAGAACGGCCGGGGCGATGTCGTGGGCGAGTTCGTCGCCGCCTGCCGCGCGCAGAAGATGAAGGTCGGGCTCTACCTTTCGCCCTGGGACCGGCACGAGAAAACCTACGGCACCGACGCCTACAACGATCATTTCTGCAACCAGCTCACCGAACTGCTGTCGAACTACGGCGTCATTGACGAGGTGTGGTTCGACGGCGCCAACGGCGAAGGGCCGAACGGCAAGAAGCAGGTCTATGACTGGAACCGCTACTTCGCGCTCATCCGGCAACTCCAGCCGCGCGCGTTGATCGCCATCTCCGGGCCGGACATCCGCTGGGTCGGGAACGAGTCGGGCGTCGCGCGCCCGGGCGAGTCGAGCGTGCAGACGCGCGATGGCCAGCCGGTCTGGTATCCGGCCGAGTGCGACGTCTCGATCCGGCCGGGCTGGTTTTATCACGCCAGCGAGGACGGCAAGGTGAAGACGATCGCGGAGTTGATGGACATTTATTTCAAATCCGTGGGGCGGAATTCCGTCCTGCTGCTCAACGTCCCGCCGGATCGCGCGGGCCGCTTCGCCGCGCCGGATGTGCAGCGATTGCAGGAATTCGGCGTGGCGGTCCGCGGTCTGTTCACCAATGAAATTGCGCGCGGCACGGCCAACGGCATTGTCGAGTTCGGCGGCGAACGGCGATTCAACCTTGTGAACGTGCGGGAGGACATTGAGCAGGGTGAACGGGTCCAGGCCTATCACCTGGAGGTCCGCCAGGGCGGCGCGTGGCAGGCCGTGGCGCGGGGCACGGTGATCGGCCAGCGCAACCTGCATCGGGTCGCGGAGGTGAAGGCGGAGGCCGCGCGGTTGGTGGTGGAGCGCAGCAGCGCCGAACCGCACGTGAGTTGGTCGCTCCACCAGACGAAGCCAATCGGCCCGTGGGGAGAGGCGTCGGAGCGCTGACGAACCGGGCCGTGATGGGGCTGCGGTGTGCCGCGGCCGTGACTGCTCGTTCCGATCTGGTGGGGCTCTGACGAGCCGCGAACAGGTTGATGGTTGATGGTTGAGAGTTGAGCGACCGGAGGAGGGCCGCGGCAAGTTGTGGGGGAGAGCCGGCTCGTGAGGACGCCCCACCAGAGAATTTCGAGTTTCGAGGTGCGAGGGTCGAATTCGCGTGAGTTGGTGGAATTCGTGTCTCGGCGCGCGAGGACCTGCCTGTGCGTCGCATCTGCCTGTGCGGACGCAGACAGGCGCAGACAGGCGCAGACAGGCGCTTGCCCCACCGGGAGATTGAATTGCGACATGGCCGCGGAAATCGCGGGATTCATTCCGGCCACAAGGGTGTTGGCGGAGGCGGGGGACGTTCTGCCGCCACTTTCAGGGCGGGAATGGATGGTTGGACCGGTTACCCAGGGCATCGCGCGGGGCGCTCAGCCCAGGGCTGGATTTTCGCATCCCTTCAGGATGCCAAAGCGGTGGGTCACGGACCGCCGGGCCGCGGAAATCGCGGGCTTCATTCCGGCCACAAGGGTGTTGGCGGAGGCGGGGGACGTTCTGCCGCCGCTTTCAGGGCGGGAATGGATGGTTTGTACCGGTTACCCTGGGCATCGCGCGGGGTGCTCAGCCCAGGGCTGGATTCTCGTATCCCTTCAGGACGCCAAGGCGCTGGGTGGTGGACCACCGGGCCGCGGAAATCGCGGGGTTCAATCCGGTCGCGAGGTCATCGGCAGTTGTGCCGCCACTTTCAGGGCGGGAATGGATGGTTGGACTGGTTACCCTGGGCATCGCGCGGGGCGCTCAGCCCAGGGCTGGAGTCTCGCATCCCTTCAGGATGCCAAAGCGGTGGGTCACGGACCGCCGGGCGGCAGCAGCGCCGTTCGGCGGAAATCGAAAATGCTGGCCAAGGGTGGGCAACGGGCCTATGGGTTTTCCAGCCCTGAGTTTGGACATGAGACGTCGCTTGTTTTTGCAGCGCATCGCCACCCCGGTGCTGCTCGCCCCGCCGTTCGCCGGTGTGGCTCGTCGCGCGCTGGCGGCGGAGACGCCGGAGCCCTGGATCACCCTGCAGCAGGCGGCGGATTGGCGCACGCGCTGGGAGAAGGAGATCCTCGGCACCACCCGCACCCGTTATTGTGACAAGGAAACGGGCGAGGAACTGGGCTGGCTGGTCAGCCCGCTGCTCGAAGGGTTTTACCAGGGCTACCTCGCCACGCGCGGCGCCGAGTGGGTGGCCCGGCTCGTCGAATGGATGGACGCCTGTGTCCGCCGCGCCACCAAGGAGCCCGACGGGTTTCCGGGCTGGCCCAAGGGCGACGGCGGCGGGGGCGAATCCACCGAGTTCAGCGCCGACAGCCTGCTGGGCGAGGCGATGATGCTGCGGCCGGCGGTGCTGATGGCGGACACGATCCTGAAGACGCCCGCACTGGCGGCCCGGTTCGGCGACGCGGCGCGCGCCTACGTCAAACTCGCCGAGGACGTTTTCCAGAAATGGGACACGCGCGGTTGCTGGCGCACTGTGAAGGACGGCGGGTTGTGGATCGTGCCCGCGTTTGGCATTGACCGCCAGACGGGCCAGTGGTCCGCCGGGTATGCGCAACGCGCGACCACCGGTTTCTCGAATCCGGCCAACAAGGAGAACCACATCGCGCGCTGGCTGATCGCGTTGTTCGACGTGACCCGGAAACCGGTCTATCGCGAACGCGCCGAGGGCTGGTGGCGGCTGATGCGGTCGCGCCTGCGGACGCGCGAGGACGGGAAGTTCTACGTGTGGAATTACTGGGACCCGGCTGGTCCCTGGGATTACAAGCCCGACGGCTCGCCGAAGCACTGGGTGGGTGTGCATCCGAACGGCGGTTATTACGGGATTGATGTCGAGAGCATGGTTGTGGCGTTCGAGCATGGGCTGGTGTTCGATCGCGACGACCTAGCCCGGCTCATCCGCACGAACCGCGATTTCATGTGGAACCAGCAGATGACCGGCGCGCGGTTCCAGCGCATTGACGGCGGCCAGCCCGATCCGCGCTGGAAGAACTCGCCCGGCGTGCTCTGGACCGGCCTGATTCCCCACGACGCCACGCTGCGAAAGGTCTTTGTGGCCAACCATAACCCGGTCAGTTGGGGCGGTATCGCCGCGACGCCGTGGTTCCTGGCCAAGGCGGTGGCCGCCGCCGGCGCAAATTCCGCAACCTGAACCGAAGGCAGCAAATCACCCTGCGAACCTGTCATACCATGAATGCTCAACCCACTCTGAATCGCCGCGAGTTCCTCGCCAGCACCGCCCTCGCCACTACCGCCGCCGCCCTGCCGCTGACCCTGTCGGCCGCAGACACGCCCGCATCTGCGCCCGGCCGGCCCAAGGTCGGCTGCTTGAGTTGGTGCTTCCACAGCCTGGGCCCGGCGGCCGATCCCGAGCCGGCCATTGACATCATTGGCGGACTGGGCTTCGACGGCATCGAGCTGATCGTCACGGCGCGCCGCGATCTCACGGATTTCTGGACCGACGCGCGCATTGACCGGCTGAAGCGGAAGCTCGACAGCCACAAACTGCAGGTGTCGCAATTCGTCATCTTCCAGCCGGTGGTCGAGGATTTGTCGAGCACGCGGCCGGAGGAACAGGCGAAGGCGCTGGACTATTTCGAGGCAGGCTGCCGGATCGGACAGAAGTTCGCGGCGCCCATCATCAACATCGTGGCGCCGTGGGCGCGCGAGTTGAAGGGACCGAGCGATTACCTGCCGCGGTTTTACGAGCTCGATCCGGCCGCGCCGGGGCAGAAATTCCACATTGACATCGCGCCGGGATTCGACTGGGACAAGGTGTGGCAGGCTTATGTCGCCACGACGCGGGCCTGCCTCGAGCGGGCGAAGGCGCACGGGATGCGGTTCTCGATCGAACAGCACACGCATTGTCTCGTGCCGGAAGCGGCGTCGTTCCTCCGGCTGTGGGACGCCATCCGCGATCCGGTGCTGGGCTACAACCTCGATGCGGGCTGGACGCTGCTGCAGCGCGAATACCCGCCGCTGGCGGTTTACAAGGTCCGCGGGCACCTGATGAACCTGCACATGCGCGACATTGACGGCCAGATGCGCCGTTTCCCGCCGATCGGCGACGGGGTCATGGATTTCCGGGCGATTGTCGAGGCGCTGCGGCAGACCGGCTTCAGCGGGTTCGCCTCGCTCGAACAGGACAAGAACCCGGGCGACCGGGACATGACCGAGACTTGTCGCCGCTACGTGCGGATGATGCGGGAATACCTCGGTTGATCGTGCACGGCGGCCACAGCGCCCTTCCGCGCGGGGCGGACGCGCCTCTCCCGCGGCATCGGCCTCGGCGCAGGAACAAGCGATCCTGAAAAGCGGCTTGCATGTCGCTTATTTTTGCGGTATAGGCAACGGCGTTGCTTGCGGGGCCGGGTGGCCGGCGCGACAACCGTCAACCCGCAGAGAACGGAACGTGCGGGACCCAGTAACCCAATGGCATTTGTTGCCGGACAGGCATTCGTGAATCGGTTGTTCGCCCGCCGCGAGGTTGGGCGAACGACGGCGCTTGGGCGGAAACCGGCTTTGCCGGAGCGGGCGAAACCGGCCGCGCTCGACGTGCTCCATGCCTACGGGCGGCTGCTGAAACTGCGCATCGTCCTGATGGTGCTCATCTCCTGCGCCATCGGCCTGGTCCTGGCCAGTGGCGGACACGTGGTGGCGGCGGTGGTCGGCTGGACGCTCCTGGGCACGGCCCTGCTTGCCGGCGGCGCGTGCGCGCTCAATCAATACCAGGAGCGGGAGCTCGACGCCCGCATGGAGCGCACCCGGCACCGTCCCCTGCCGGCGGGACTGCTGGACCCACGGCGCGCCCTGGTCTTTAGTATCGCTCTTTTGGTTGCGGGCGGTGCCCTGCTGGCCTGGCGGGTCAACCTGCTGACCGCCCTGCTCGGTTTCCTCACCGCGCTGCTCTACAATTTCGTTTATACGCCGATGAAGCGGCGTACCTGGCTCAACACGCCGATGGGCGCGATTCCCGGCGCGATTCCGCCGATGATGGGCTGGGCGGCGGCCACCGGCCGGCTGGACGCGGGGGCCTGGCTGCTGTTCGTCATGGTGTTTCTCTGGCAGCATGTGCATTTCTACGCGATCGCCTGGCTGTTTCGGGACGACTACCGGCGGGCCGGGTTCCGGATGTTGCCAACGGTTGAAGGCGGGGGCGATCGCACCTTTCACCAGCTCCTCTTCGCCGCGTCGGCATTGATTCCGGTGTCGCTATTGCTGGCGGGGCTGCACCTGACGGGGCCGGCGTACTCCTGCGGCGCGGTCGTGCTCGGCGCCGGGATGCTGGCGGCGGGGATTGGCTTGTTCCGCTCGCGCTCGCTGCGGGCGGCGCACGTGGTGATGTGGGCTTCGATCGCCTACCTGCCGCTGCTGCTGGGGGCGATCGTGCTGGACCTGTATCTCTGAGGACATGAAGGACCATTCGAGACGACCATGACGATGACCAATGCCGTGATGGGCGCCGCTGGGGAGCACATGCATCATCAGATCTCGGTCTTCAACGCGCAATCCCCGCAAGCCGAATCCATCGTTCATCTCTTTTACGTGGACCTGGCAATTTCGGCGGTGATTTTCCTGAC
>Ga0116104_1001462_pt1 | contig 11684 bp, 9 predicted proteins | sample June2015DPH_4_15_FD_89715 | JGI IMG/M metagenome (GOLD analysis project Ga0116104, IMG submission 89715) | Peatland microbial communities from SPRUCE experiment site at the Marcell Experimental Forest, Minnesota, USA - June2015DPH_4_150 | ecosystem: Environmental > Terrestrial > Soil > Wetlands >...
CAAGCGGATGAACGGTCCAACCGCACCCTGTCCCGCCTGTCAACAGCGGAGCTTCGAACGGGTGATCGGCGTGAATTCGGTGACGATCTGGCGATGCGCCCTCTGCGGCTTGGGAACGACGGTCCCGCGTCCGACCGAGGCGAACGGCCATGAGTCGTTCGTGGAGGATCCCGCATATTTCGCCTCGGCCTATGCCCAGCCGAAGGACCGTTGGTGGCAGCGTTTCAACGACGTCCCGCTCGATCTCCTCCAGAAAGCTGGGACGATTCCCGGACAGAGGTTCCTGGACGTCGGATGCAGCATCGGCTATCTGGTGGCGAAAGCCCAAGGATGCGGGTACGAGGCCTCTGGTCTGGATGGCTCCCCGGCCGCGGTCGCTTTCGGCCGCGAACACCTGCGGTTGAATCTTGTCTGCGCAAGAATCGAAAGCGCCGATATCGAAGCGTCAAGTCAAGACATCGTCGTCATGAGCCACGTGCTCGAGCATCTGCCGGAGCCGGTGACAGTCTTGAAACGCGTGCGTGACTGGCTGAAGCCCGGTGGCCTGCTGCTGATTGGCGTTCCGAACTTCGCCAGTCCGATTGCCCGCTGGAGTCGAGAACGGTGGTCAGGCCTGGTGCCAACTCAACACATCTGGCACTTCACCCCCGACGCACTGACGCGGGTTGTCGCGGCCGCCGACTTCAAGCGAATTCGGTGGACGACACGGATGCTTGTCCACGTTCCCTGCGGCGTCGCGGGCTGGGCGAAATGGGTCATTCGGCGAATACTGGAACCCCTACGCCTCGCGGACAACTTGTTGCTCCTGGCCCGACGAGTCGTGGGTTCGGAGGGCAAATGACCCACGAGCCCTTGGTGACGGCCATCGTCCTGAACTATAACGGGGCGCACCTTTTGCCGGATGCACTGAACACCCTGAAGCGGCAGCAATGGTCCGCCCTGGAAGTCGTGGTCGTAGATAATGGGAGCCTGGACGACAGCGCCGCCGTGGCCACTGGCTATGGCGTCCGCTGGCTCCCGCTTGGAACGAATCTAGGCTTCTCCCAGGCCAACAACCGCGCGGCGCGGGAGGCCAAGGGAGAGTTTCTGTTCTTCGTCAACAATGACATGCGCTTCACCCCGGATTGCGTGGGGACGTTGGCGCAGGTTCTCCGGGACGATCCGTCACTATTTGCGGCAGACCCGACCCAGCTCGACTGGGAAGGCACTCGCGTGATCCACGGGCGAACCTTTTTCATTCCGGGATCGTTCCAGGATACAGTGGTCCCTCCCTTCGCCGTCCATTACACCGGTCTGGCTGATTCCCAGGTCGAGGTGCCATGGGGGTGCGCCGGTAGCCTGCTGGTGCGTCGAGACCGGTTCGAGGTCCTCGGGGGATTCGATCCGACCTTCTTCATCGACTTCGAAGACACGGACCTATGCTGGCGCGCTTGGCTCCGGGGGTGGCGGACCGTTTATGTCCCGTCCGCCCTGCTGTATCACAAGGTCGGAATGTCGGGAGATGAGTACCAGCACCTAATCCGCGGAGTCCAGCCCGGACAGGTCCCCCGATTTTGGTTCCGTCGCCGCGTGAGCTACCATGCGAACCTCCTGCGCTTTGCACTTAAGTGTCTCCCGATGATGACCAGTCTCCGAGTTATGGAGCATCTCATGGGCCGCATGGTTTGGCACCTAACGCGACGGAACTTCAAGATCGTGCTGGCGGTGATCACGGCGTTCGGGCGGAATATCCGACAGCTTCCGAGCACGTGGGTGGCCCGCCGGGAGGTGCGACGGACGCAGCAACTGGATCACGGAACGCTCCTGCAGCGATTCACGCCGTCAGAGGAGAAACCGTAGCCATGATTCCGCAACCTGTTTTGGTCACTGGCGGTGCAGGTTTCATCGGATCACACCTTGTGGAGGCCCTTCTGGCTAAAGGGATCGCCGTGCGCGTTCTGGACAATCTTGACCCCCAGGTGCATGGCCCGGGCGCCACCCACCCACGCCTGCTTCCTCCGAACGTCGAGTTCCTGCATGGCTCTGTCACCGATCGCCCCCTGGTGGACCGAGCACTTCGAGGGGTCCGGACCGTTGTACACCTGGCGGCGGCCGTGGGGGTTGGCCAATCGATGTATGCCATCGCTCCGTATGTGGAGGCCAACTGTCACGGCACAGGGGTGCTCCTAGATGCCATGGTAAATGGCGATCACGCGGTAGGCCGGCTTGTGGTGGCGTCCTCCATGTCCATCTACGGCGAAGGGAGCTACCGATGCCCGAGCTGCGGGCCGATGGCACCCCGCCTTCGCCCCCTCTCCCAGCTTCAGACCCGCGACTGGGAGATGCGATGCCCGAACTGCGGGCGGACCACCGCACTTCTCCTGACGGACGAAACCAAGCCGCTCTTCCCCATGTCGGTCTATGCCGTCACAAAACGGGACCAGGAAGAGTTGTGTCTTTGTGTCGGACGAGCGTACCAAATCGGCACGATTGCCTTGCGGCTGTTTAACGTCTACGGTCCGCGACAGTCGTTGTCAAACCCATACACTGGTGCAGCTGCCATCTTCGCTTCCCGGCTGCTTAACGGCCAGCCGCCGCTTCTCTTCGAGGACGGGGCCCAGACTCGGGATTTGATCCACGTCCGCGACATCGCGCGGGCGTTCTGTCTGGCGCTGGAAAAGGACGATGTCGCGGACGTGGCGCTGAATGTTGGAACAGGTCGAGCCACCTCGATTGCCGGTCTCGCCCGTCTCCTCGGCCAGGCGCTGGGCGTTCCCCGCGATCCCGAGATCGTGGGGAAGTTCCGCGAGGGGGACATCCGACACTGCGTCGCAGATATCGGGAAGATCCGCAAGGTCTTGGGCTTCGAGCCAACTATACCCTTGGAGGAAGGTATCCAGGATCTGGCAACGTGGGTGCGGGACCAACAGGCCGAGGACCGCGTGCTTCAGGCCCGAGCCGAACTGGAGGCAAAGGGCCTCGTCCGATGAACCGCGTGCCACGAAGCCCAGCAGCAGGCGCATGGTCTGAAGAGCATGGATGTGTGTTTCCCGCCTCGCGCACGTGCATTGGATGGAGCTAGTACATCCATCCGAGCCTCGCGCGAGGCACCGTTCCGATTGGCATAGGACCCCCTGAGGTGCCCGATGGCAAGTGGCCCTGCGAGGCGACATCGAGTCCTGGAAGTTGGGAGTGGCAATGCGCCGAATCCCATCGCGGACGTGTTGGTAGACCGGTATCCTTTCGAAAATACCGAACGAGCCCGCAAGGAACCGATCAGGCGGAACGGGAAGCCGCTGATCGTAGCGGATGGGGTGGCTCTTCCCTTCGCTTCGAAGAGCTTTGATCTCGTGATGGCCATCGGGGTCCTGGAACACACGGAGGAGCCGGTAGCTTTCCTGGAGGAGATGGCACGGGTCGGCAAGCGAGGGCTGGTCCACGTTCCCACCACATTCACCGAGCGGATCTACTACCGGCCGTTTCACAAGTTCACCTTCCATCTGGAGGGGAACACCCTGGTCATCCGTCGGAAGAACTTTCCCGACGTCTTTGGTGGCGTGTTCGACTTCCTGGCCCATTTCGACCCCGATTTCACCCGCTTCATGCAGCGCAATCGGTGGCTCTTCAATCTGAAGTATGCGTGGGAGGACCGGCCGTCCTATCGGCTGGAGGACTACGATCCCGTCCTACCCCGGTTCGCCTCTTTCGCGAAAACCTTTGATGGCCGACCGTTCGAATTCCAGCTCTGCGTCACGGAACTGCTCGGTTCCCAAGTGGACCGACTGCTGACGAAGGAACCGCGTACACGCTTGCGTCAAATGCGCTCTTAGCTCGAGGACTTCTTCCGGGAGTGAAGATCGGCCAACTTCCTGGAAAGCGTCGCACACGTACCGTCATATCAAGGGGATAGGAGAAGAATCCAGACCCGCCTAAGAGGGATCAATTTTCGTGACCCCGGGGAGGCCAGCCGTCCAGAGGATGTCGGAATGGGACGGTCCCGTCGTTCCGGGTGAGACCACCTGAGACTGGATACATTGGATACGGGGCTGCCGCGCCGGGGACCGGGTGCCTCGAATATGCGCGGGACCGAGGGCAATGGGCTTCATACGATGAATCGTCTCCTCGCGGTGGGTATGTACACAACGGTGGGCCCGCGTTGTGGGATAGCTGACTACACACGAGATCTGAGCAGCGCGCTTGGTCTCCACGTGAGTGTCACCATCGTTCCGATCTGCCGCGGCAATCTGAATCCGTTCGCCACGGTCCTCGCGGGCCTGCGGCTGGGCCGGAACGATGTGGCGCACATCCAACACACATACAGTTTCTTTGGCGTGGATCCGCTCACCTACACCCTTCTCATCCGCTTGTTGCTGCGCAGCATCCGCGCCCCAATCGTCCTAACCGCGCATACGGTTCGAGAATCGGGACCAGCTAGATACGAAGGCGGCCTTGGTAGTGCGCTGGCCAATGTCGTCGGCGCTCCCGCCTGGCAGGACACCGAAACCTTCCGCCGGCCTGATGCCATCATCGTCCACACTGCCTACCATAAGGAGCGCCTTGCCGCCCGGGGATTGCCTGCAGATCGAATCCACGTCATTCCGCCCGGCGTCCCAGCACATGTGCGGGTGGAACCGGCAGAAGTCAGTGCGTTCTGCACGAGATTCGGCTTCCCTTCCGATCGTCCGGTCATCGGTGTGTTCGGATTCCTGGAAGGTTCCAAGCGCTTTCTGGACCTGTTGAATGCGGTGGCTGCCTTGCCGGGCCGACCGACTCTCCTCGTTGCCGGAGGGCCACGGCTTCCGAACCAAAGACAGGCGGCTGCAAAACTGCGGACAGCGGCGGAGAGGCTGGGCATCGACGATCGGCTGGTCATCACGGGATACCTCCAAGCTGCGGCGGTTCCTGTCGCGCTCGAGGCAATGGACTTGGTTGTGGTCCCTTATGCCACGGACGAGAGCATGTCCTATTCCCTTCACCGAGCGCTCGGCCAATTTCGACCCGTGGTGGCCACCGATCTGCCCACCCTGCGGGAGGTGGAGGCTCGCGGACACTGCCTTGCCTTGGTCCCCCCTGCCGACCCCGTCACGCTTCACAAGACTCTGGCCGCCCTCCTTGAAGATGTGCCAGCGCGCGGGAGGCTCGTCGCGGCCGCCAAGGAGTACGCCGCACGAGAAGGTCCGGCGGTGGCTGCTGCGCGCACGGCGCGAGTATATGCGTGCATTCACGCGGCCCACGGCTGACTGAGAGGTAGGGGACGATTTCTGATCATCGAGGACCCGGGAGTCGCGGCCCGGTCCCTCGCGCCCGTGGGCAGCTGATTGCTAACTCGTAGGCAGCATAGGATGGGGCCGGACAGGGCCCATTCAGTGGATCGGCGATTACTAGCTCAGTGCGGCGAGTGGGCCTTCTATTCACCGGCAGAGGCTTCCGGTTGGTTCCGACCGAATGACGGATTAGTCTCTTACAAGTCAGGTCTTGCGCAAGACGGTTAAAACTTCTGGGTCATGCCGCCACCGGCTGATTAAGCATGGGGATGATGACGAGTTCCCGCAGCTTGAGGGCCGCAGTAGCCACCGTGCGGCCGAGGGTGGTGAGGTAGTACTTGTGGCGTTTCCCGATCTTCTTGAGCAGGCCATGCAGGCGCAGGCGTTTGAGCACCCGCGAGAGCTGGGCCCCGGAGAGGCCAGAGAGATGCTCGCGGAGCTGCCGGGCCTGGAAGCCGCTGATGGTGAACTCGCCCCGGAGGATGGTGCGAAAGAGATCGAGGTCGGGGCGGTGGAAGAGGTTGAACCCGCGGTAGCTCCGCTCCCCGTCCTGCACCGGGGTCGCAATCTTCTCGAGGGCCCGGAGGCCGGGCCGCGGATCCTCGATGGCCGCGAGGAAGTCGAGGTACCGGTGGGTGCCCGCCCCCAACAGATGGCGCAGGACCGGGAGACTGTAGATCGACTTGCGGACGGGGGCGAGCTTGCACTCGGTCGTCCCGTCCCGGTGTTCCACCATGCGGTGGTACTGGAAAAAGGTGACGTCGTTGGCCGTGCACTCGACGCGGGCGATCAGCCCGAACTTGTCGGAGCGCTTGATGGCGGCCCAGCCCATGGAGTGCTTGATCCGGGTCCCTTCGATCCGAATGGAGAAGTCGTTGCCCACCTCGTCCTGGTAGGCCGGGGTGAGCTTGCGCCCGAGGAAGGTGGCCACGTGGGCGGGCTTCACGGCATGGATGGCGGTGTGGGTGAGGGCCTCGTAGAGCGGCTGGAAGTCCGCTTGGCGAGCGAACACGACGTCGGTCGCGTACTCCACCTGCATCAGGCTCCAGTGGACCCCCGCCGGGAAGTGGCGGAGCACCGGGCAGTAGGTGGCCGCGAGCCGATCGAGCTGCCGGTGGAGCCGGTGGGGCTCCCAGGCATCGGCCAGCACCTGGGCCTGTGCCCAGTCCGCGATGTCCACGAAGGCGTTGTCCAGCAGGGTGTAGGCGATCCCGGCGCGGGTGAGCTGGCGCGCCAGAACGTGATGCCCATTGCAGTAGAACTGGAGACGGAAGGGGGCCCAGGTGGGCACGCGGAGGTAGCAGAGCCCCAGCGCGGGATGGATAAAGTAGAAGTAGTAGTGGAGGCACTTCGCCTCGGTGGACTTGAGGAACGTCTTCCCGCTCCGCTTATCGTGCCAGGGCTTGTACGAGGGGCAGGGCTCCATCGCCGAGAAGATGTGGACCAAGCCGGGGTGCTCGCCCCGGGTGGCGAGGAGCTGCTTGATCCGCTGCTCCTTCCGGACATCCTTGACCCGCCGGATGAACTCGATCGGGAGCCCGGCCTCCTGGGCGAGCCGCTCGGCATGGGCCCGGAGCTCGTCGCGGAACGGTTCGGCCCCGCGCGGGTAGTCGAAGAGCCGGATGTCCCGCGCCCCCAGGTACTTCGCCATGGCCCCCGCGTGGCAAAGATCGGGGAGCGTGCCCGTGATCACCACCCGGTCGAAGCAGGAGAGAACCCCATGAATCTTCTCGGCATGCCGTTCGCTGAAGGTGCTCATAATGCCGACCAGTGTAGCGCATGGAGTCGACAGTCACCACAGATAGATCGAGAACTCATGCCCTGTTTGGTTCCGGCTATGCCGGGTTAGGAGAGAGGAAGTCCAGTACGCATCCGCGTTCGAGGATGAGCGTGGACTACAGAGAATGTCCCAGAGGCTTCGCCAAGTGACCTCCACACTCTCGCGTCGCCAGGGGAAGGGATTTGTGCAGTGAAGAGATGGACTGACGGGCAGGTCGAAGATTGCACAAGAGGCATCGGGTCTCTCGGATCGGTGGCCGCGGTTGCCGTAGCGTCTCGAATTCTCGTCATTCTGGCTGGCAGATTCGCCAGCCGACATCTCCTCCCGGACCCGACAGCACCAGCGGCTACCTTTGCAGTATCGCCCTGGTTCCGATGGGACGCGGTCTCGTACCTCCAGCTGGCCAGTCAGGGATACACCGGCGAAACCTCAACGGCATTCTTCCCGCTTTATCCTCTCCTGGGATTTGTCCTGAGCCGGAGCATAGGTGTTTCGCCAGAGTGGGCGCTCCTCATCCTTTCCAATTCCTGTTTTGCCGCGGCATGTTTAGTCCTGTTTGATCTCGTGCGTCGCGAAGTGACCGAGGAAGCTGCGCTCATCGCAGTAGCTAGCCTCTGCTTTTTCCCACCCACGGTATTTCTCTCCGTCGCCTACAGTGAATCTCTGTTTCTCCTGCTGACAGGGGTCACTTTCAGGCTGTTACAGGCGGGGATGCTCTGTCCTGCCGCCCTTGTCGCCGGCCTCGCAGCCGCCGCAAGACCTCTAGGTTGGGCGCTCGCTTTTCCGGTAATGGTCGAAGCATGGTGCCTTCGCCGGCCCCCTACCTTGAAGGCCCTCTGGCGTTGCAGTCTTTTGGGCCTCGTCTCGCTCTGGGGCCTCTGCGCCTACATGGGCTACTTGGGCGTCACCTATGGAGATCCGCTTCTTGTATTCAGAGCCCACTTCCGCTGGCACTCGCAGCCGGTGGAATCTTTGTGGGCATATCTTCCGTGGCGCCTGTTCCTGACCATCGTTGGCACGGGATCCCGTGAAGCTTTGGTTAACGTCATTTTCTTCCTAGGCTTTGCTCTCCTAACAATCGCAAGCGTCAAGCGGCTGCCCGGCAGGTATACCGCTTTTTCTCTTCCCGTGATGATGCTACTCTACTGGCGAGCCCCCTTTGTGCTCTTCCAGGGTGCGAATAGACACATCTTGTCCATGGCAACGGTGTACCTCTCCATCGGAGTTTTGCTTAGTCGCCGCAGCGGATACGCCTTGGCCGTCATTTCTCTCTTCGCGGGCCTTTCCGTGTTCTGGACGGCACTTTACTTTCAAGGGTACCTCATCCGGTGAGCAACCGCGGCAGACCTCGCGACATCCATCTGGGTCGGGACGCAAAAACTCAGGCGATGGGGAGAAGACGGATCGCTGGGCCCGCCGAGGCTCTGGCTGTCCTCCGGCCGCTGGCGTGTCACCGGAGCAGGTGGCGCCATGCCATGGCAGCCCGACCTGCCCGGAATCGATCGAGAAGGGGAGAAGAAAGCCTGGGATGAATGTCTGTATGATTTGCCCTACTTTCCCCCCAAACGACAAGCCCTGCGGGGTCGGGGACTACACCCACGAGCTGGCACTCCGACTTTCTTGCCTGGGCCTCTCCTTGACCGTTGTCGCATCTACGTCGCATCGCGGCGACCCGCGCTCTTCCATCCCGACGATTCCATTCACGAGAGCATGGGACCGGAGGGCTCTTAGTGGCCTTCTCCGGATGATTCGAACGGAGTGTTTCAACCTAGTCCACATCCAGTACACACCGGAGCTCTATGGCCGGTCACCCTGGATGAAGCTTTTTCCTGCAGCCTCGGTTATCCTGGGCGGACCTCCGGTCATCGTTACTCCCCACACGTTGGTGGGAGGATATCCCTCGGCCACGGTACTCGCCCCCCTTCTGGTTGGCTTCAGCCGCCGGATCATCTGCCCGAACGATGAGGTGGCCTACCTGATTTCCAGGTACCTTCCCTTCCTGCGGAGACGGGTCAGACCGATCCCCATCGGCTCCAACATCCCCGGACCGCCGACGGCTCCGGCGTCGACGCGGCGTGCCACTCGGGTCGATCTGGGGCTCGATGAGGGGATGATCCTGCTGAGTCACTTCGGTTTTGCATACCCCGGGAAGGGCCTGGAAACGCTCCTTGGGGCACTGGCGGCTCTTCATGCGGCAGGGACACCGTTCCGCCTCGCCGTCATCGGCAGTGTGTGGCCGGGCGCGGAGGCTTATGCTGAGCAACTCCAGACGCTGAGCCGCAATCTGGGGCTCAATGACCACGTGCAGTGGTTGGGGCGCTGTTCTCGCGAACGCGTGGCAGCCTTGCTTTCGGCCAGCGATATCTATGTGGTACCTTATGATGATGGAATCTCCTCCCGGCGTGGGACCTTGATGGCCGGTGTCGTGCACGGTCTTCCCATCATCAGCACGTACCCGGCCAGACCCAGCCGCTGGTTCCGAGACGGCGAGAATGTTCTCTTGGTTCCCCCCAAGGATGAGGCGGCGCTGACTGAGGCCATCCTTGAGATGATTGCATCTCCCGACCTGCGTCAGCGGCTCCGCCAGGGAATCCAAGAGCTGGCCTGTACATTCTCCTGGCCGAGGATCGCTGAAGCCACGGCCGCGGTGTATCGAGAGGTGTGTCCGTGATTGGGTTGCGCAGCGGAATTGCTCGCCTGCTCCATGCCCTGTATTACGATTTCCCCGCCCGGTGGCTGGGGGGGGTTGTTCTCCCATGTCGAAATGTGACCCTGGAACTCACCTACCGATGCAACCTGACATGCGATTTTTGTTACCTGCGCGTGGAAGAGGAGAAAACCGGGCGCAGGATCGCTCGAAAGGATGAGTTGACCTACGACGAGATCTGCGCGATTCTCCGGAAGCTTCCCCGCCACAGTAACGTCACCTTTGTGGGGGGCGAGGTCACCATCAAGGATCGGTTCTGGGAGCTGGTGGAGTGGGCCGCGCGCCGCCATCGGGTGACCATCGGCACGAACGCAGTTCACTTCACTCCTGACATTTGCCAGCAAATCGTCGCGGTCGGGGTGTCCGGCGTGGGGACGTCGCTGGACGGTCCTGAGGAGGTTCACGACGCCATCCGCGGTCGCGGAACCTTCCAGAAGACCTGCACCAACATCCGGCGGATCGTCGAAGCCCGTCAGCAAGCAGGAAGTCGGATCCCCTTGATCAACCTGAATTGTGTCATGATTCCCGAGAACATCCCTCGCCTCGCGGACGTGATCGACGTCGCCCACGAGACGTCCGTGGACTCTTGCTCTTTCCAAGTGCTGGACCCTTCGCTGAGTCGGTCCGGCATTAACCTCCGTGACGACATTGTGGAGTTTGAACCCTGGACAGGCCACTTACCGTCTGTCGATCGCGAGGTTTTCGCGGCGTCCCTTGATAGCCTGGAGAGACGCGCCCACGCCAGGGGTGTTTCCTTTACCTTCGTTCCGTTCCGCACGAAGGCCGAAGTACTCGATTTCTACGCTGGCAAATTCGCCTACGAGCACTACTCCTGTTCCGTGCCCTGGACTACCATCCGGATCTCTCCAACGGGAGACGTCTTCCCCTGCCTGAACTACCGCATCGGCAACATTCGTGAGCAAGGTCTCAACGCTCTCTGGAACCATGCCCAATATCGCGAGTTCCGGAACCGGATGAAACGCCGGGGACTCTATCAGAGCTGTGCTGGCTGCTGTAAGATGACACCGCGATCCCCCGACGGACGCGGACCGCAGGAGGCGTGAGCCATGCGGCCCAACCCGGCCGACACCCGGCGATGAAGATTCTGGTCCTCACTCCCACATTCCTTCCCGTCGTCGGCGGGGCCGAGATGGTCCTGTTCGAGGTGTACCGGCGGCTCGCCCAGCGCCATGAGGTTCGCCTCGTCACGCCGCACCTGTCGCCGGTTCTACTTCGCGACCAGGCCAGCGAGGAGTACACTGCCCTCGTTCCGTTCCCAGTGGATCGGTACCACGACCGGGTGTCGTTCATGCGCCTTCGGGGACATCGGTGGACCGGAGGGGCAATCCCGCCCTTCTCTCTCTCGGCCGTGGCCGCCACACGGGACGCGGTCCAGCGGTTCCAGCCCGACGTATTGAACGTTCATTATTTCATGCCGACCGGACTGGCCGGCGCTGTCGCCGAGCGTATCCTGGGCGTTCCAACGGTCATGACGATGAATGGCCGGGATGTCCCGGGACCCGGTGTCCCCCCTTTGTGGCGGTGGTGGCAACGCACCTTGGCCGCCCTGGTGACCGACGTCACGTACGTTTCCCAGTACTGCAAGGCCATGCTGTACGGAGGGGCTTGCGGGCGGGGAGAGGTTGTTTACAATGGGGTGGAGATTCCTCCGCCTCCCGGAGACGGGGCAGCGATCCGCCAGGCCCTGGCCGTGCTGGTGGATGAACCGCTCATCTTCGCGCTGCAACGGCTGGGACCGGAGAAACAGGTGCATGTCCTCCTGGAGGCGCTGCGCCACTGCGTTGATCACCTCGGGCGCGGAACCTTGGTCGTCGGGGGAAAAGGCCCCGAGGAGGACCGACTTCGCGCACTAGCCGGCGAGCTGGGCATCGAGAAACAGGTCCGGTTTGTCGGCTACATCCCGCGCGAGGTGCTGCCCTCGTATTTCGTGGCC
>Ga0116104_1001467_pt1 | contig 11665 bp, 12 predicted proteins | sample June2015DPH_4_15_FD_89715 | JGI IMG/M metagenome (GOLD analysis project Ga0116104, IMG submission 89715) | Peatland microbial communities from SPRUCE experiment site at the Marcell Experimental Forest, Minnesota, USA - June2015DPH_4_150 | ecosystem: Environmental > Terrestrial > Soil > Wetlands...
CGGCGGACGCCGCCCTCACCACGTACCGCGGCCACATCGTCCCGTCGTTGTACGATCCGTGCAGCCCGAAATCCCACACGTTCGAGTTCGCCGCCCCCACCAGCGTCGAGTACGTCCCGAACTGCGTTCCATTCCACTTGCACAGCGCGTACATCGTCGATTGACCGAAGGTCAGCGCCTTCAAAAACCGCGTGAACTTCCGCGCATTCCCGAAATCCAGCCCGCGTGCCGTCCACGCCGGGTCGTAGCTCTCCGCTCCGAAGCTCGCTCCCAGCGTCCCATCGAACGGAGCCTCTTCGTACGCCCCCGGCGCCGCCGCCAGTTCCCCATATACCTTTCGCACCTCGATCGTCTTCGCCGCCCCGTCGCTGCCGTTGGCGATTCCCCATGCCCCGCCCGCCGCTACCGTGGCGCTCCACGAGTATTCCTGCCACTCCGCCGTCAGGGCGAAGTCCGGCGAGGTGCTCCCCAGCTTCAACCGGAACGCCGCTGGGCTCCCCGTCACCAGCCGCGCTTCCACGCGCATCGAGGCTGGCCCCGCGGTTCCCGGATTGCGCAACCACGACTTGATGACCGCATCCGGGTTCCCCTGGAACGCGATCTGTCCTCCACCCGCGGCCGTCGCGAGCGTTGCCTCCCAATAACTCATGTCCGAGCTGTGGATCACCTGGTTCTGCCGCGGCCCGCCGTAACGGCGGTCATACAGGACCTGGCTCTCCGCCCTCTGCAGGCAATCGAATTGAGCGAGCAATCCAGCTTGCGGAATCCCCCCGCGCCCGACCCCCGTCATCCCCGTTCGTCGGATCATTCTCTGTGTCCTCTGTGTCTCTGTGGTGAACTACATCGCCGCGGTGATATACAACACCCCGTCCACCGTCTCCCGCACCGCCGACACCTTGTCCGCCGCCAGACAACCGAAATACTCCGGCACGTTCGCCACCAGGTACAGACTGTTCGCGTCCGCCACCGGTGCCGCCCCGAACGCCACATGGCAATCCACCGTGGACATAAGGCGCACCACATCCGCCCCCACCACATCACTCGCCGCCGCGGCGGCGGCAACGTTCAGCTTTTGAGTCACTCCCGGCCGGATCAACGGCAAGGCACCAAGTTGATAGAGCTTCGTAAGGTAGTTCAGCATCACCCCGATTTTATGCGGAGCGCATGTCCGTTCTTGGCCCTCACTGGGCTAATTCACTCTGCGGAATCGGGAAATATACCAGGTTGCCTCGTGACGCCGAGGATTCGTTTCACAGCTTGAGGTTCTAGCGGGACCGCTTGGCCGGCTCCACCCATGGAGCTGCCAAAACTCTCGTGTTCTTCGCCGAGTCCTCCGACCGGACGGATACGGGCTATGAGGAGTCCGGAGGGCCCCTTCGGACCTCTCGACTGGCGGATTTCGATCGACTCCTCCTCTGCCGCGAGAGTTCACTCGGGGAGTACTAGTACCCCTTGAATTGCGCGGAATGCCTCTTTGGCCTTGCGGAGCACAGGGTGCGTGGAGTATTATGCTTGAGGAATATGGCGTGTCAGCTCGAATTGGGCGTCGCCAGAGGGGAGATAACATGCGGAGAGCGGTGGTTGCCTGCTTGAGCGTGGCGAATCGGACGTCGGGGTTCTCTGCCCTCCGCGCCACCCCGATTGACATCTGCGATGGCTGGTGCCCAGGAGGCCAAAACGGAAATCCTGGTTCTACATCTCGGCCTGGAACGACCGGCCAATGAGCCGTGCTTCCTCAGGCCCGCTCGGAGGTCCACAGTGCGTAAGTTTGCGTTAGTTTTGACTTTGGTCTGCGTGGCTGTGTCCGCGCAGGCTACCACTATCTTCAGCGACGGGTTCAACTTGGCGAATCCTCCGTCTACCCTCATCGAGGTGGACAACGGCGGGACGATCGGTCCCTGGACTGTCGGCGGCAACAGCGTGGACTGGATATTCGTCCCTTACTGGCAATCGGCCGAGGGCAACGGCAGCATCGACATGTCCGGGGTGGCTGCCGGATCGCTCAGCACAACCCTGAGCACGGTTGCCGGCCAGACCTATATACTCAGCTTTTATCTGGCAGGCAATATGGACTTCGGCAACATCGTGAAGTCGCTTCAGGTGCAGGTCGGCAGCCTTAACCAGACGTTTACCTTCGACACCACGGGCCACAATCATGCGTCCATGGGGTGGGTCCTGGAATCGGCTTCATTCACCGCGACGGGAAACGATACCCTCACGTTCACCTCTCTGGAACAAAATGCGTGGGGGCCGGCTCTCGATGGAGTGACTGTATCGGACATCCCCGAACCCCCCACCTATGCCTTTGCGCTGCTTGGCTTGGCCGGCGTTGGTCTTTTCCGGCGCCGCCGGTAGAGCTCCCGTTTAGCATCGCTGGACGCAACGGGCCGGAGACCCTTGGGGGATCCGGAAGATACTGATTGAAACCTGGGATGCCAACATGGAGATCTCGGCTACCGACTGATCGCGGCATGGGCGGTGGGTGACCGCCGCCCCCATTGCGACCGGCGCACTTGTCTGCTGGGAATCGGCACACCGGATCAATACGACCCAAAGCGTGGCACTTTGCCTCTTTCGCTTGGCCGCTATCAAGCAGGAATCCCAGATGAACCCTGTTGGCATCCCTACCGCGACTCGGTCAAACGCTGTGGCTGACATTTTCTTCGAGCCCTACGACCTTGTTCTCATCGATGATTCCTAGGGTGCCGAGGAACGGGAGCGGAACATCGCGCGAGTCGCATTCCGATATGCCGCGCGGATCCTCGTAATTGTCCACCACTACGAACATGAGGTTTACAGGCGGGCCGCCCGAAGGTTTCCTCATCGGTTCAACTTCAGTGCCTTCCTCCCAAGTACAGCCATCCTAATGGGATGCTCTTCGCCTCAAGAACTCCGAGCCTAGGCGCATGGATAGAATCATCACTCGCCACGCCACACGACTCCCACTCACAGACCTCCCTGGCTGGAAAGCTGTACTCCGCACGACCAGTTCGAGGGAGTTTCTCGCATGAGCGCAGACCAGACACTGTCCCCCCGACCTGGCACGGCCCGCAGGGTTGCGTTCTCGCTGCTGGCTGTCGCGTGCAGGCTCCTTCCACCCAAATGTCAGGGGCTCCTGGAGTACCACATGCGGCCACACTTGAGCGACGGTTGGGGTGGCCCGTTCAACGGCCAGTCTTTCCGGCAGCTTGTGTTTGCCGATTTGTGGAATGAATGCCGATTTGAAGCCATTGTCGAAACAGGCACTTTCTGTGGATCGACGACCGCCTTCATGGCGAACAACGCGAACATTCGTGTGTACTCTTCAGAACTGAATCCACGCTATTTTGCTTACGCGTCGAAGCGCCTACAAACCATTCCTAACGTTAGACTGGTTCATCAGGACTCCAGGCGGTTTCTGAAAAGCCTGGAGCTCGCACGGGACCTACGGCTGTTCTTCTACCTAGACGCACATGGGAATGATGACCTCCCTCTTCGGGAGGAAATCGAATACATCATTAGATCGTTCTCCAGTTTCGTCGCCATGATTGATGACTTCGAGGTTCCCAACGACCCGGGGTACGCTTTCGACGACTACGGAATCGGTAAGTGCCTAAGCCTACGCGACTTCCCGTTCCATCAAGACAAACGCGTGTCAGTCTACTTTCCGAATCGGCCATCACAGGCCGAAACTGGAGCGAGACGGGGCTGTATCGTTCTTGCAAGTCCGTCCCTTGCCTTACATGTCAGCAAGATCGGTTCTCTGTATTCTCCCGTCCTCCAGGACGTGCTTCCATCACACAACGCGTGAATCCCGTTTGAAGGCTGTTCGCTGATCGCCGCCAGCTTCTCCTCGGTGGGGAATTCAGCCCCAGGATTGCAGTGGAAACAAAGCAGCCCATACCGTTAGTGCAACGCGAAGGAGCTTCACAGACCCGGCCAGGGAAGGTGAAGCGGGCTGAACCTCTCAAATACGCAGGTGGCACCTTGTTCCCTCGCACGCTTTCGACCCTTGCATCCCCACCCTGTCCACAATTGCGCACCGGCGTGATGCGACGCGCTCTAGCGATGGCAGCCGCGGTTCGTCCATGAGTAGAACACGCAGAGCGGCAAAGGGCTTCGCTGCTAGCGCGTTTCAGTACGCGCTTCAGATCGGTCTGCAAGCAATCTTGGCCCCCCAGATCCTGAAATGCGCGGGCGCCGAAGTTCTGGGCGCGTACGCCGCGCTTTCGCAGGTACTCGGGTACATCAGCTTGGTCGACTTCGGCTTCTCGGTGACACTGACACGGTTCCTTTCGCAGTCCCACGGGGCCGAAGACGAGGGTAGACGCTTTCGCCGGGTTCTTGCTACAGGTCGTCTCTTCCTCTTGTGCAGCAACATCGTATTTGCTGCACTGGTACTGGTCTTCAGCGCTTACGTTGGTCGGCTTTTCGAACTGACGCCCCAGACGGCACAGCAGGCCCGAAACGGTCTCATTGTTCTCGCGTGCTGGGCGGTCCTGAGAACCCCGTTGGCCGCCTACAACTCTGCCCTAATCGCGAGCCAGGATCTCGCCGCTGCGAACTTGATCTCAACCGTGCAGAGCGTCGGCCGCCTGCTGGGCGCGCTGGTGGCCGTCCGATTGGGACTCGGGCTGTTTGGAATCATGCTCGCCAGCATCGCCGTGGAGGCCCTTGCCAGCGTCTTGTCCGCAGTCCGGTTCCACATGTTGCTCCCTCAACGCTGGCCCTCGTGGAAGCACGCAGACCGAGCGCTCTATCTCGAAATGCTGCGCTTCAGCGCTGGCGTGTTCGTCGTCAATATCGCCGGTCAGTTGACCTTCAATACCGGCAACGTGGTCGTCGGATCCATACTCGGCGCCGTCGCTGTGAGCACGTTCTACATTACGCAAATGCCGACCGTACTCATCTATCAGTTGGTTCTCCGCTTATCCGACAACGCGATGCCCGCGGTCAACGAACTCTGGGCAAAAGGCGATCTCCCTCGCCTTCGGCATAGCTACGAAAAAGTATTTCGCCTGACCTTGATGCTGGCTTGCCCACTCTCGCTTGGCATCCTCCTCTTTAACCGAGTTCTCATTGTGCTTTGGGTCGGTCCTGCCCGGTACGGCGGCCGGCTCATGACCGCGGGATTGGCGTTGTTCGCACTCATCATTGCTGTCGAGCACATCAACGTCATCTACACGGTCGCATTTGGCCACATCTCTCTGCTCAGTCGTCTTGCGATCCTCGAGGGAGTTGCGACTGTCATCCTTAGCGTCTGCTTGTGCCAACACTTTGGCGTTGCTGGCGCAACACTCGGTCTGACAATCGCGATCATTCCCAAGACCCTCTACCTATTTCATACTGCCCTACGGAAGCTCGGCCTCAGCACCGTCCGGATGCTGCGGGAAGCGGTGATGCCGGTGGCTGGCATCGGTCTCGCCGCAGCGCTGATCAGTTTCCTGACCCAAACGCTCTTCGGACCAGCCGCCGGCTGGCTCAGCTTCTTCCTGAACATCGGGCTGTTCGTGGGCATCTACTCCGCCCTTGCGTATGCATCGCTCCTCGGAGACGACGACAAATCCCAGATCCGAGCCATGTTCTTCGCCCGTTCAACTGCCCGGCTGTCCCATTCACTCAACTGATCCATGCCTGCTCCCAGTCTGACGGTCGCGATACCGACTTACCTTCGCGACGAGGTCCTCGTTGCGACGATTCGCCAGGTGTGGGCGCAGGACCCGCAGCCGGATGAGTTGCTGATCATTGATCAGAGCCCGAGGCACGATTCTTACACTGAGAGCTTCCTTGCCGAAGCGGATACTGCCGGCAGGCTTCGCTGGGTCCGCCAGCCTGAGCCCTCGTTGACCAAGGCCCGGAACCGCGCCCTAACGGAAGCCAGAGGGCAAGTGGTTCTCTTCATTGACGATGATGTGGTGTTGCCGCCAGGGTTTCTCCGCGCGCACATTGCCGAGTACGCCGATCTGTCCGTCTCTGCTGTCACCGGCCCGACACCAACGCCCGGCGAGGAGCCAACTCTGGCACCTCCGGTACCCGTGGGGAACCCCATCGCAGCCGCCCTTACGATACCCAGCAGCCGTCTCGGTCGAGTCACCGGGATTCCTCGGCTACACGGCGGCAATCACAGCGTCCGCAGGCGAACCGCCATCGAGGCGGGTGGATACGATGAGAACTTCGAAGCCTCTGCGCTGCTAGAAGACATGGATTTCGCCTTTCGGGCGACCCACCGTGGTGCTCTACTCATCTTCGAACCTGCTGTTTGGCTCACTCATCTTCGCGCCTCCTCCGGCGGATGCAGAATTCCAGAACGCGCTGAATGGTCCGAATCGCAGAAAATCGTTTCCGCTTTGGTTTTTTTCATCCGCCACCTCGCCAATGACTCTGCACCAGCTAGCGCACGTCGCACCGTCCTGAAGATGATTGTCCGCGCCGGACCCCTGCGCCGAGAGAACGTCGTCAAGCTGTGGCGGCAACCGGTCGCATGGTTCGCCTTGATTCGCGCCTATCGGGAAGCACACCGGCGCTGTGCCTCGGGAGTCAAGTCTCCCTTTTTGCCTCCGAATAGCACTGCAGCTCTTTAGGCACTTCCCCCGGATTTCCATTTTGAGCAGTTAGTGATAACTTCTTGATGTACTCGGACGTCTCCATTCATGCGGGTTCCAACAAGACGGTACTTTTCCGCTAGGGAGATATAAGTGTCGACAGAAGGGCGCGTCCTGTTCCCCCAGGTGTTCAAACCGTCGCCAATGTGCAATGTGTTTCCAGACCGTTCACGCCGAAGATGGATCGCGGCGCTTTGTCTACTTTGCGTTCTTGTCATCACGCAACAGGCTTGGATTCATCGGTTCGGGATGAACCCGGATGGCATTTCCTATCTGGACATTGCGGACGGGTTGCTGCAGGGCGACCTCAGGAGGCTGGTGCACCCCTACTGGAGCCCTCTGTATCCCTGCCTACAGGCCGCGGTTCTGAAAGTTCTCTCGCCGACTCCGGACTTCGAGTTTCCAGTTGTCCATCTGACAAACTGGCTCATCGGACTGGGCACGGTAGCGAGCTTCACTTTCTTCCTCTGCCGCTGGTTGCGGCTGCGCGGCGCCGGCCAACCAGTCACTCCGTCGTTAGCCGACTTTCGGGTTCGTACAAGCTTCGCCTATGCATTGTTCCTCTGGAGCACACTTCAGATGGTCGGGCTCAACTTGGTCACGCCTGACCTATGCGTCGCCGCTCTCGTGTACCTCGCCGCCGGTCTGTGCTGCAGGATGGCGGTCTGCCCGCCGAAGTGGGGTGCCTCTGTTCTGCTGGGCATGGTCCTTGGCTCGGCGTATCTTGCGAAAACGGCAATGCTGCCGCTGTGTGCCGTGCTGCTCGGCATCCTGGCCCTTCCTTGGTCCCCACTGTCGTCACGCCGATCTTCGTTGGCCATCGCTGCGTTGACCCTCGGTGTCACAGTTGCACCTTTTGTGATCGGATTGAGCCGCCAGCAACACCGCTTGACCTTCGGTGAATCTGGCAGACTGAACTACGCATGGCTGGTGCAAGGTGGAATCCCGGTCTACGCAGGCTGGGCCGGCCAAACACTGGCGCTCGGAACCCCCGCCCATCCGCCGCGAATACTTAGCCACAAACCGGCGGTTCTCGAATTCAAGGATACGGTTCCTGGGACGTACCCACCCTGGTATGACCCGGCGTTCTTTCATGAAGGCCTTCAGGTGCGCTTCGATCTCCGGAAGCAGATCATTGCATTGGGGAGGTCCCCGAGGGATTTCATTTCCGCTGGTGGCGACAGCCTGATCCCTCTTATGGCGGGGGCGTGCGTTCTTTGCTTCCTCTCGCCCCGGGGCTGGCGCCGCGCGGTTGTGCCGAATTCTTGGCTGCTTCTCTGGCCGCTCGCGGGGTTTGCAATGTACGCATTGGTCAGAATCGAGGCCCGGTACATCGCGGCGTTCCTCGTCCTATTCTCGCTTGCCATCTACGATACCGCCTCTCCCGGCAGGCTCCGGTTAGCTCAAAGTGCTGTCGTCACAATAGTGGCTCTCTGTGTCTGTCTATTCCAACTTAAGACCACACTGAAGGACACACTAGTAGTGTCAGCCGCATCCAAGCCGTTCACTGACATCGTCGTGTCACGGGAACTCGCTCGGCTTGGACTTCGCCCAGGCGACGAGATTGCAGTCGTAGGGGATCTGGCCGGGTTCGGTGCATACTACGCTAGATTGTCGCGGCTCAAGATCGTCGCAGAAGTCCCTGACGCCCGCCAGTTCTTGTTGCTGGGTTACGGAGAATCCAGTGCTCTGGAAGAGAATCTGCGCCGAGTCGGCGCCAGAGCGATCGTGGGACGGGTCGACTGCACCCTGACCGGCCGCGTCGAATGGCAGCCCATCGCAGACTCCGGGTACTGCGTTCGCTTGCTCAAGTAGTTCACTTTCCAGCAAGGCCATATTTGTTTCCTTCTTATCCGCTCAAAGAGCGCCAGGGCCGATTCCTTCGGTTTCCATAGATTCGCGTAAGCTATTGGTTCGGTCAGGTCGGTGGCCGCGTACATCTTATACCGGAATCCATTCGTGACGACCAGGTCCCGCTGAATGCCCAGCTGATCGAGGTAATTTTTGCTTCCCTCCCAACTCACACCACAAATGGCAAAACTGCACTCACTTGTAACCGGCGGTGCCGGCTTTATCGGCAGCCACGTTGCCGACGCGTTGATCGCACGTGGTCACAGAGTCGTCGTCCTCGACGACCTCTCCGGTGGATTCGCGGCGAATGTTGACCCCGCCGCTCAGTTTGTCGAAGGTTCCATCCTCGATCTCGTTCTGGTCGAAAGCTTGTTCCAAGCCCACGAGTTCGACTACGTGTTCCACTTAGCTGCATACGCGGCGGAAGGCCTCAGTCACTTCATCCGGCGCTTCAACTACACGAACAACCTCATCGGCAGCGTGAACCTGATAAACGCCGCCGTTCGCTTCCGTACCAGGTGCTTCGTCTTCACCTCCAGCATCGCCGTCTACGGTGCCGGTCAGGTTCCCATGACCGAGGACATGCTTCCGCAACCCGAGGACCCCTACGGCGTCAGCAAGTACGCCGTGGAACTGGATCTCGCTGCTGCCCGCCGCCAGTTCGGCCTGAATTACGTCGTCTTCCGCCCGCACAACGTCTACGGGGAGCGCCAAAACATCGGCGACAAGTATCGCAATGTCATCGGCATCTTCATGAATCAGGTCATGCGCGGGGAGCCGTGCACCATCTTCGGCGACGGCACTCAGACGCGGGCGTTTACGCACGTTGCCGACGTGGCGCCGGTCATCGCGGGCTCAGTCGATGAACCAGGCGCATATGGCGAAGTCTTCAACATCGGCGCTGACACGCCGTACTCCGTCAAGGAGCTTGCCGACGCCGTTCAAACGGCTATGGGCCGGAAGACCGGCACACTGCACTTCGAAGCCAGGAATGAGGCTCAGCACGCCTACTGCGATCACTCCAAGCTCCAGTCACAATTCGGTCGCAGGACCTCCCTTGCCCTCTCCGAGGGCCTCGCGCGCATGGCCGCCTGGGCTTGGCAACTCGGCCCCAGAACTGCGAGGGACTTCGAAGGGCTGGAATTGGAACAAGGCCTTCCCTCTGCATGGTCACGGATATGTACAACGGCTCCCGAGTAAGCGTAGTCATGCCGGCCTACAATGAGGCCGACGGCACAGAGCAGTCAGTTGCGAGCTACCTCAGCCTGCCTGAGGTCGACCAGGTGCTGGTCGTCGACAATAACAGCAGGGACGGCACCGCTGATATCGCCCGCCGTGCCGGCGCTCAGGTCGTCCTTGAACCTCGGCAGGGCTACGGATATGCCTGCCGAACAGCGCTCACATCCGCTTCCGGCGACATCATCATCCTCGTCGAGCCCGACGGAACCTTCAAGGCCCGCGATGTATACAAGTTCCTCGCGTACGCTGATGAATTCGACGTTGTCTTCGGCACGCGGACAGCCAAATCCTGCATCTGGGCCGGGTCCAACATGGGCCGCTTCCTCCGCTACGGCAACTGCGCCGTGGCTAAGCTTCTGGAGTACCTCCATAACGGCCCGTGCCTCACGGACGTCGGCTGCACGTATAAGATGTTCCGAAAAGAGGCGGTGCGGGGCATTTCGGCAATGTTTACGGTCGGTGCCAGCCACTTCTCGCCCGAACTCATGATGCTGTCGATCCGGTCTGGCCTGCTCTGCGTCGAGATCCCCGTCAATTACCGGCCGCGACTCGGCACATCGAAGATCACTGGTGACTTCTGGAAGGCTTTCCGCCTTGGTTGGCGTATGATAGCCCTCATCCTGGCGTACCGCTTCAAACGCATCCCGAGAATCAGGTCCACCGCCTGGCCGTCGCGAACGTCCCAAAGCGCCGTTCAGGCCGGCATCCGCACCTCTGTCGCCAAATGAACACCGCAGCCTTGTTTTTACGGGCTCATCGGATCTCGGAGATCGCTCTTTGGGTGTGGGGTCTGCACCTCCTCGCAGTCGTGGTCGCGTCTGCAACGCTGGCTGCGACTCATCCGCTGCACGGCTATCTCGGCTCGCAAGATGGTGGGGACCAGCTCAACTTTGCTCTGTATCTAGCCGAGGGGCGCAACTACTTTACTTCCCCTACTGACTACCCGATGTTGACCCCCCAAACGCCGGGGCTCTTTCCCTTGCTCCTCGCGCCCTGGGTGGGCTGGTTCGGCCCCAATCTGCTATACGGCAACGTGCTGGGTCTGCTTTCGCTTATGACGACAGTCACTGCGATTTCGGTTGCGGCATTTAGGGCATCCGGCGCTTCGGTGAGCATTCCCGTATCGTGGATACTGCTCCTTGCGATGATGCGGACCTCCATCACGTACTCCGCAAACAGGACGGATTCCTTGTCTGCGGCGCTCGCGGCCATTTCCATAGCTCTCCTGGTGACCCACGAGACCGCGCAGGAGCGGCCCCGCCGGGGGCTGCTCGTCGCAGCTGGCCTCTTCGGCCTATCGGCGATCTTCGCAAAGCAGTTGGCGGCATCGGTGTTCTTCGGCGCGATTCTCTTCTTCGTGCTCCGCAGGGCTTGGCGAGAACTCTACTGGTTCACCTTTCCCGCCGGTTTGTGTGGCGTGGGCACTCTCGTTCTCTTGCAGGCGCTGACGGACGGGGGGTTCTTGTATAACATCTGGACTCTCACCCGGGGCATGACCCGTTTCCAGTGGCTGCACTGGTTCCGCAATGCGGGGCTTTTCTCGGCCGGTAGTTTTGTCTCACTCGGGTTGGTGATTTTCGGAGCTGCCACAACAGTGTGGCGTCGCCTGAAGCTCCCGCCGGGCATGTTCCTTCTGCTTACGGTCGCTTGCCTTGCTTACGGTCTAGCTCTAGGAACCTGCTGGCATATTGGCGGCGGCTTGAATTACTTTGCGTACGCTAATGCGGCGCTTGCCGCGGCGGGTGGCTCAATTGCTGCATTCTTGCTCCGCCGGTATCGTGCAGTGCTCACGGTAATTCTCCTCGCAGCCGTCCTCAGGACTCCCCTATTGTCGTTAACGCCGTGGTCCACGCTGCGCGCAGATTGGCCACCGCTCTGGTCTGTTCGGCAGGTTCAACTCCCGCGCACCGAACGTCTCTACACTGCGACGGCAAAGCTCTCTGGTGAGGTTCTCTTCGATCGCCTCTCGGGGCTGGCCGTCCTTCAGGCGCGGC
>Ga0116104_1001481_pt1 | contig 11609 bp, 9 predicted proteins | sample June2015DPH_4_15_FD_89715 | JGI IMG/M metagenome (GOLD analysis project Ga0116104, IMG submission 89715) | Peatland microbial communities from SPRUCE experiment site at the Marcell Experimental Forest, Minnesota, USA - June2015DPH_4_150 | ecosystem: Environmental > Terrestrial > Soil > Wetlands >...
CCAAGGTGGTGGTTACTGACACTCCCCGGGAAGACCCGCCTCACAATTGCGGCCCATAGAGCTTCCAGATCACTGCCGGTAGACATGTTGCTCGCAATAAGACCTCTTTGCGGCCCGAAGAAGGTCTTGTGGGTTGAGCCTGTCACAATGTCCACGCCTTCCATGAACGGTTGCTGGAAATCAGGCCCGAGCAGACCCAGAACATGTGCCGTGTCATACATAAGGATTGGTCGAGGGGCCATATTTGTAATCATTTTTGAGATCTCTGAAACCGGTTCCCGGTACAGGGTCATGCTCTTGCCTAGAATAATAAGCTCCGGCTTGTGAAGCCAGATCAGCTCTTCTGTACGAGGCAAATCTATATTGTAGGGGTTTTCCCGAAGCATGGGAAAAGGGATCACAGCCGGCCTATCCGTTGCAGGATCTATAGCGACGAAGGACCGAAGCGCGCCCATCGGTTGGGCACTTAGGTGTCCACCGCGACTAAGGTGATGATTCATCACCTTGCGGAGTCGGCGTGGCTCAGCTTTCCTGTCCATTCGGTTGAGATAGTCGACGAGGCCGCCAAAAACCGCTGTGTTGGCCATCTGGCCACTTATAGTCCTCAATTCAACCTCAGAGCAGCCGAGATAGGCAGTAAGCTCTGCCACTAACAGTTGCTCCAACTCCTCGATCATCCGCGTTCCCTGGTAGTAAAATATCTCCTTCTCCCCCAAGGACGCCATCGCACGGTGTTCGGCGTACCGGTGAGATGCGTCCGTAATGGATAGCCACGAAACGAGAGGGGAGACGGTTTGCTCTGAAGGGATAAGGTTTATTGTTTGCCGCTGTCGCCAGATTGTGTTCTGCACAGTCTTTTCTACAAGAAGCTCCGCCGCCATAGAAAGCCCTATTGCAGGGCCTCTCGTTGATTTGCATTTTGGCTTTACCAGAACCGGCCTAGCGTAAGGGGGTGCCGCGCTTGAGAGATGCCGCACCACGATCACGGCCTCAAGAGTGCGCTCGCTCTGCTTTATCTCCAGAGTCTGCCCCGCCTCAAGGGCGGCGTCGAGATATGCCAAGGCAATCGCCCGCATCCCCTTCTCTTCGGATGGAACTGCGAACAAACCTTGGCCTGTGAAATTCCAATAGGGAACCATGGTGCCACTGGTCACATGGCCGACAAGACGACTCCCGACAAAAACTTCATACCCCTGACGCGCTATTCCGGGGCCGGTCATGGCGACAGGAACTATGACTTTCCTCAGAGTGTCCGTTTGTCCGGAATGACAGCCCTTGTGCTCTGCCCTCCTCTTCAGTTCTTCCTTCTGCCTTAGCAGCGCAGCCCGTCCAATAAAATCGCCCTTTTCGGAGGAGAAGCTGACAGCCGTCACAGTCGAAGGGGCCGCGAGGATGGGGATGCCTTTCCCTTCTCTGTCTGTCCCAAGTTCGTGCCCAAAGAGGGGAAGGCCAGCCTCGAGGCGCAAAGTGTCCCGGGCGCCCAGCCCCACTGGAGCCACGCCTTGACTTGCGGCGAGGATCCTCTCCCAGACTAAGACCGCCCTCAGCGCCGGCAGAAACAGCTCGAAGCACAAAGGTTCCCCGGTGTAGCCCGTGCGGGAGACCGTCAAGGGAATGTTTTCTCCTTCGATGCGGCACTCCCGCAATCGGTTTCTCCAGGGATCTGGGAGAGCAATCAGCCCCTCTTCGAGAATAGACCCCAAGACACACTTGGCGGAAGGACCCTGCAGGGCGATCATCGCAAGCTCTTGACTAGCATCTTCGAGGCTGACCGCATCAAAGCGGGACTTCAGATTGTTGAGCCAAACCCAGTCCTTCTCTACGTTGGACGCGTTGACTACCAGGAGAAAGTTCGGTTCTTCCTCCGCGAGTCCATCATCCAGTCGGTACAAATAGGCATCATCCACAGCGCACCCGTTCTCGTCGGGAATCACCGTATATTGAGCCATTCCAGAATCGAGGCCGGCGCAATTATTCGTCAGCGCGTATTGAAGAAATCGTACAGCATCTTTGCCACGTATGGTGAAACGCCCCATGTGTGAGACATCAAAAAGTCCAGCGCTTCTGCGAGTTGCCAAGTGCTCCTGAAGAATCCCCGCTGCGTAAGCTACTGGCATATCCCAGCCGCCAAACTCTACCATTTGGCCGCCGTGATTCCGGTGCCAGGAGTTGAGGACCGTCCTCTTCAAGGAATCACTCATGGCTTTCGTCCTTTCAAGCGTCCACTATCCAGACATCGCCGGAAGCGAAGGAATTTACTGGGCTAGGAATCAGCTAATTATGATAGCTTAGCGCGTCGAATTGTCAACAAGAAACCTTTCATAAAAAGCCTTCATGAGAAGAGTCCCCGAGCATGTTGCCTAGTTGGCAGGATTTGTTGAGCTGGTGTGCCGCTGTTGGATTCGGCAGGGATGGCACACTCCCACTACACTTGCATTGAAACCGAGGCCTTGATCGGGACCACACTGGAGCTGATCGAGAGGCAACATGTCATGCCTTTCCTCGCCTTGGTGCCTCCATGACTCCGCTGCGGGTTGTTGACTGGACAATCTTCTTGTTCTCTACTATGGTAGGAGGTGGCGCGATGTGAAGTGCCAAGCACAACATAGATGTGCACAGATGTTGCGCCGAGGCATTTCCTAGTTTCTAGACAAGGAGGAGAATCCTATGAAAAGAGCATTCTGTGTTTTTGTTCTATGCATTGGCGTTAGCAGCATCCTTGTTGCAGGCGGCAAAGCCGAAGCCCCCACGATCAGAGTCGGCGTGGTGGCCGAGCTGACCGGCGACATTCCGGCGGTGGGCGCATCGTGCAAGAACGCGGCCGAAATGGCTGTCAAGGAAGTCAACGACGCGGGTGGTTTGGAAGTCGGCGGCAATAAGTATAAGGTTGATCTGTTCATCGAAGACAACGCCGGTAAGGCCGACCAGTCCGCCTCGGCGGCGCAAAAGCTCATAACCCAAAACAACGTCGTGGCCATCATCGGCCCGAATGCCAGCCGCTACGCCATTCCAGCTTCGGAAATCGCAGAGAGCTCCAAGGTCGTCTTGATCACGCCCTGGTCCACCAACCCCAAGACTACGCTGGACGCCAGGACCGGCGCGCCCAAGAAGTACGTCTTCCGCTCTTGCTTCATCGATCCCTTCCAGGGGCGCGTGGTCGCCAAATTCGCTCTTGACAATCTGAAGGCCAAGAAGGCCGCTGTGCTCTACGATGTGGCCTCGGAATACAACAAGGGCATCGCCGAGTTCTTCAAGAAGACCTTTGAAGAAATCGGTGGCCAGGTGGTGTCTTTCGAGACCTACACCACCGGCGACAAGGACTTCTCAGCGCAACTGACCAAGATCAAGGAGACCAACCCGGATGTAATCTTCCTGCCCAATTACTACAGTGAGGTGCCGTTGCAGATTCAGCAGGCGCATCGCCTGGGCATAACGACGCCGTTCTTGGGCAGCGACTCCTGGGGTAGCGCGGATCTGCTCAAGTTGGGTGGCCAGGATCTGGAAGGATATTACTTCAGCACCCACTATGCCGCCGATGCGGCCACGCCCATCGCCACCAAGTTCATTGCGGCATACAAGGCCAAATACAGCAGCACGCCAGACGATGTGGCCGCGCTCACCTACGACGCGTTCGGACTGCTGTGGACAGCGCTCAAGAACGCCGGCAAGGTGGACCGGCAGGCGGTGCGCGATGCCCTGGCCAAAGTTCCCCAGTACGAAGGAGTAACCGGCAATATGAAATTCCAGGAAGGTTCCGGTGATCCGATCAAGAGCGCCGTGATCCTGCAGATCAAGAACGGCCAGTTCGTCTGGTTCGCCAACGCCAACCCGTAATCCTATTGCAGTGACAAGGTGGCCTTCACCTTGTCACTGCTTTTTTTGCGGCAGGTATGACCTACATCCTTCAGCAAACGCTCAACGCCCTTCAATTGGGAAGTATCTATGCGCTTATCGCTCTGGGCTACACTATGGTCTACGGCATCCTGACCATGATCAACTTTGCCCACGGCGATCTATTCATGATCGGCGCGTTTTTTTGCTTTGTCGCGGCCACGTTTCTCAGGCTCCCGTTTGTACCCACACTGCTTCTCTCAATGGCCGGTGTGGCAGTACTGGGTGTAGCGATAGAGCGGCTGGCCTATAAGCCGCTGCGCCAGGCCCCGCGTGTCTCGGCCGTCATTACGGCCTTGGGCGTGGGTATCTTTCTGGAAAACTTCACCCTGGCCCTCAGTCCGTATCCCCAACACATTCCTACGCTTATCGCCAATGTCACTTGGACCGTCGGCGGTGTATCCATCTCGTCGCTGCAGATCATCATCATCACGCTGTCGCTGGCGCTGATGGTGCTGCTGGATTTTATTGTGCGGCGGACAATGGTTGGCATGGCCATGCGCGCCATCTCGTGGGACAAGACGATTGTGCCGCTTATGGGCGTGCCGGTGAACCGGATCATATCGATTACGTTTGCCCTTGGCACCGGTCTGGGCGGGGCAGCCGGCACCATGTACGCGTTGGCCTACCCAGTGATTGATCCCTATATGGGGATTTTGGTCGGATGGAAAGCCTTTATCTGTGCAGTGGTAGGCGGCATCGGCAGTATCCGGGGTGCGATGCTTGGCGGTTTTATCCTGGGTGCGGTGGAGATTCTGGTGGTTGCCTCAAAGGTATTGCCGTCCACCTACCGTGATTTTGTCGCTTTTGGGTTGTTGCTCGTCCTGTTGATTTTTCGACCGTACGGCATTTTGGGCAAGCCTCGCCCGCAAAAGGTATAGGAATCGTGAATCAGGCAACAACCATGGGGATCTGGCGTACGTTGTGGGAATCTCTCATGGCTAAACGCTGGCTGTTACCCGTCTTGCTGGCGCTGGGTTTTTTGCTGTCCTTTGCCATCCCCTTGCTGGGTCTGCTCAATCAGTATGTCCAGCTTATCCTGATGTACGTGGGCATCAATATCATTCTGGCGGCGAGCCTCAATCTGATCAATGGTTATATGGGCGAGTTTTCGGTAGGACACGCCGGTTTCATGGCCATCGGAGCATATATCGCCTCCATTTTGACGGTCATAGTTTTTCCCTCCGGCGCGGGTGCCTGGCTGTTCCCTATAGCTGTGATTGCGGGGGGGTTGGGCGCTGCATTGGTCGGGATGGCGGTCGCCATCCCGTCGTTCAAAACCCGAGGAGATTACCTGGCGATTGTGACCCTGGCGTTCAATATGATAGTCAAGTCAGTCCTTGAAAACATCGAGGCGGTCGGAGGTCCGCGCGGTTTCTTGGGAATGGAAAAGCTCACCACGCTCCCGTGGGTATTTTTCTGGACAGTGCTCAGCCTGTGGATCATGCGCAACCTGGTTTATTCGAACTTCGGGCGTGGGGTAATCTCGATCCGTGAAGACGAAATTGCAAGCGACTTGGTGAGTGTGAATACGCGCCAAGTCAAGTTGGTCGCCTTTGTCACCTCGTCGTTTTTCGCCGGGATTGCGGGCGGGCTGTTCGCACACCTGTTGCAGTTCATCAATCCGCGGATGTTCGACATCCTCAAGTCCACAGATATATTGATCATGGTATACCTCGGCGGTATCGGCTCGATGGCCGGCTCGATCCTTGGCGCAACCATATATACGGTGCTGTTGGAGTGGCTCAGGCCACTGGGGATATGGCGCATGGTGTTGATGCCGCTGGTGTTGGTGCTGCTGATGATATACCGCCCTCGCGGCATCATGGGGCTGCGTGAAGCTCGGTGGTTCGTGCCCGCGCGCGACCTCATGGCCGGCAAGCGGTAGCGGGAGCTGAAGTGCGAGGACATGACTGATGCCTCTCCTGCAAGCCAAGAATGTCACACATTACTTCGGCGGACTGTGCGCCGTATCGGACTTCAATCTCGACCTCCAGGCGCACGAGTTGGTGGGCCTTATCGGCCCCAACGGCTCGGGCAAGACCACCCTTTTCAACCTGATCACCGGCGTTTATCGCGCAAGCCAGGGCGGCATCGTGTTCAATGGCACCCAGCTTGTCGGCAAGAGCTCCAACCAGATTACGCAGTTGGGTATTGCACGGACATTCCAGAATATTCGACTGTTCAATGACATGACGGTGTTGGACAACGTGCGCACCGCTCACTACGCTCAGACGAGCTACAGCCCCGTCGAGGCGCTGCTGCACATTGGGCACTACCGCGTGGAGGAAGAGCGCGTCGCGCGAAACTCGATGGACTTGTTGCGCGTGTTGAAACTGGACAGCTACTCCGATGAGCTCTCCAAAAATCTTCCGTACGGGCTGCAACGGCGCCTTGAAATCGGACGTGCGCTTGCCACGAAACCTCAGGTGTTGCTCCTGGATGAACCTGCTGCGGGGATGAATCCCAACGAGATCAACCAACTGATGGACCTTATTCAGTGGGTGCGCAAAGAGTTTGCCCTTACCATCATTTTGATTGAACATCAAATGCGGCTGGTAATGGGCATTTGCGAGCGAATCAAGGTACTGGACTTTGGCGCGACGATTGCGGAGGGGTTGCCCCGAGAGATCCAAAACAATCCCCGAGTCTTGGAAGCCTATCTGGGCGAGGAGGCTCGAGCATGAACCAGGATAGCATAATGCTCGCAGTCCAAGACCTCACTGTGTCCTATGGCAACATCAAGGCTGTTAAAGGAATTTCCTTTGAGATACGCGAAGGAGAGATCGTTACCTTGATCGGCGCCAACGGCGCTGGTAAGTCTTCTACGCTGCGGGCCATCTCCGGTATCGTTCCCTATGCCGGTCGCATTTCTTACCAGGGACAAGAGCTGCGCAATATCCCGGCAGACAGACTCGTGGCGATGGGTATTGCCCAGGTGCCCGAGGGTCGTGGCATCTTCGGCAATTTGACGGTAATGGAAAACCTCAAGCTGGCCACCTGGCAGCGCAAGGCCGCTCGCGCAACCGAGATTGCACGAGACTACGGGCGCGTCTTTGACCTTTTTCCGCGTCTGAAGGAGCGTACGAATCAACTCGGCGGTACGCTTTCAGGCGGCGAACAACAAATGCTGGCGGTGGGACGGGCGCTTATGAGCCGGGGCAAGATTCTGTTGCTGGATGAGCCTTCGATGGGGTTGGCGCCGGTGCTGGTGCGAGACATCTTCCGCGTGTTGACCGAAATCAACAAAGCCGGTATTACAGTTCTTTTGGTCGAGCAAAACGCGAACATGGCCTTGCGGGTGGCCTCGCGCGGCTACGTGCTGGAGACAGGAACGATTGCCCTGTCCGGCACCGGGCAGGAACTGATGGGAAATCCAAAAGTCAAGGAAGCATATCTGGGCGGGTAACGGCGAGCGCAAGCGGCGGGATTTTTGCTTGACGCCTCAGAGACGTCCATGGCAATCGGTGGAGCAGCCATGTTAGCAGGAATTGTTACCTGGGCAGAAATCGACCTGGATGCCATTGCGTCTAACGTGTGCGCTTTCAAAAAGCATGTAGGCGAAAAGGTTGAGATTATCGCAGTAGTCAAAGCCAATGCGTACGGCCACGGCGCAATCCCCGTAGCGAACGCGGCCCTGAATGCCGGGGCGACGCGTCTTGCCGTGCATCGCGCTATGGAGGGCGTGGAATTGCGCCGGGCCGGCATCGAAGCGCCTATCCTGGTCATGGGCTACACCCCGCCTGATGGTGCCAAGATGGTTGTACGCTGGCGACTTACGCCCAGCCTTATCACGCTCGAAGTCGCCCGCTCACTCTCTCTTGAGGCCGCCGCTGTGGGAGCGACCGTACCCGTACACATCAAAGTGGACACCGGCATGAGCCGATGGGGCCTCTTGCCCGATGAGGCAGTGGAGTTTGTGCGCGGCCTGCGCGACCTGCCCTGCCTCCGCCTCGAAGGGGTTTTTACCCACTTTGCAACCGCGGATTGGGTGGACACGAAGCACCTGCTCGACCAACTGGAGGTCTTCAAGCGCGTATTGGTTGATGTACGGCAGGCCGGTTTTGATGTGCCCATAATCCACGCAGCAAACAGCGCTGCCACAATGCGGCTGCCCGCGGCGCACTTTGATGCAGTACGGATCGGAATTGCTATGTACGGGATGGAACCTTCCAGCGAATGGCCGCCTGTGTTCCAGATCCGACCGGCATTGACCCTTAAAAGTACTGTGAACCGCGTCCGGATGTTGCCTCCCGGTTCGGGTATCAGCTACGGTCGCACATTTATCACCCAACAGTCAACGCTGGTAGCGCTTGTACCTGTGGGCTACGGAGATGGATATCATCGCGTTCTTTCCAACAAAGGCTGTGTGCTCATCCACGAGCAACGCGCACCAATCCTGGGGCGTGTGTGCATGGATCAGATCGTGGTGGATGTCACTCATATTCCCGAAGTGCGGCAGGACGACGAGGTGGTACTGGTGGGCCGGCAGGGGCAAGGGGTTATCCGTGCTGAAGAAGTAGCGCAACTGGCTGGTACAATCAACTATGAAGTGACTACCTCCCTCCTCCCACGCGTGAGCCGAGTGTATCTGCGGAAGGGGCAGATCGTATCTGTCACTCCGTTCGCCGACTGAAGTAAAACCTTCACGCGGCGCGTACTTGATCGAGAGCTGACGGCATATCGCCTCAAGACTCTCGCCCTGGCTGAGGAACACCTCGGCTTCTCGCAGCAAGTTGATAATCTCTTCGACGCGGAGGGCTCGTCTTTGCATCTGCTCCTCCTGATTCTATCCCAGCAAGTGTAACTCACCAGCTGGACTAGTTTTCGGGGGGCAGGTCAGTGGCGCGGTAAGGCACCGGCATCCGCCGTTTCTGCGAACAGGAAGGGCAGGCCAATCTAGAACAGCCGATAACGCAGGCTGTTGACGCTACCCGTATCATGCAAATCACTCGTACAAGAATTCGTACAAATCTCGCGCAATCGATGGAAACGGATGGAAACGCAAAATTCATAATTCTTTACTAGAGATAGCAATCCGCAACAGACGGCAACGGATGGCCCGTAACCATCGAAGAATACAGTGACTTTCAATGCCCATTCTGCAAGGAGTTCGCGGACCATGTGGAGCCCAGGATCATCGATGCGTACGTGACAAGCGGCAAAGCCCGGATCGTATTCCACTCGCTCGGCAACTGGGTGTCGCGCAAGGCGGAGGGCAACACGGAATCCCTGCGCACAGCGGAAGCTGCCTGCTTTGCAGCCGACCGGAACCGGTTCTGGCAGTTGCACGATCTTCTTTTCTCGCTCCAGGGCCGACCGAACTCAGGAGTATTCTCCGATGAAAAGATAATAGCCGCCGCTGGTCAGATCGGCCTGGATGCCGGGAAGCTGCGAACGAGCCTGACACGCCAGGTGTTCGCCGGCCGCGTGCAAAAAGACCACGACGAGGGCATCGCGCGCGGGGTAACCAGCGTACCAACTTTCTTCATAAACGGACACATGATCGTAGGCGCGCAGCCGTATGATGCGTTCAAGAGCGTGATCGACGACGCGCTGCGCGCAGGCGGGGAGACGAAAGTGCGTCCCTGAAGATCGCGGGGGGTGCCGGGGATCATGAGAGGCAGATAGAATATGCACATAAGGACGAGTACATTGGGGTGGCAATAGACTGGCGCTGATAGTGTCTGCCGTGAACGGCCAGAACCTGAAGTTCGAATCGTAGAAGACGCGCCTCTCTGCTGGACCTGAGGTTTTTAGCTTCTCGGATAGCGGCCTAGTTGTTGTCCCTTCAGGCGAATCTTGATCGCGGGGGTCGCTCCTTGGTATAGACGGAATACTCGAACTTATTCGCGATGATGAGAAGAATTCCACCTCGATGGGCCGTCTGTCACTCTGCGTGATGCGCCGGACCATCAGCAAAGGAGCCCCTTCCGGCCCGTTTCTCCGCCTCTGAGGGGCTCGCCACCTTGGCCGTGATGTAATCTGTGGCCGCCTCGATATTGATGGCATACTCCTCTTCCAAAGAAGGAATAAAGCGACTTCATTTTCAGGATCTTCTTCACGATCCCTGGCACGAGGTCCGGCAGGAGGTAGTTGGTGATCAAGGCAATCGGTTGCAGTTCAGGCTCCGGCGGCAGGAAATCTCCCACCTTGACGTCCCCACTTTCCATCTGCGCTCTCAGCGACGTATACACTCGCAGATAAAGCGGCCTGTCCCTTACCCCCATTGACAACCCCGGTCTCCTCACTGGTCAGCCGATCATCGGAATGGAGTTGCGTGACCGGTCTCCTTATCAAAGAGCAGCAGCTGCTGGCGGTCAACTGATATGCGCACAGGAGCACCAGGAGAGGACCGATAGTGTGGGGCCGCAAGCACCTGAAATCGCAAGTCCTCCATCTGGACGGTGACGACATTCATGTCGCCGAGAGGCTCGACCACAAAGACTTCTGCCCCAACGCTCCCATTGCTTTCGCCGGTTGATTGGATCCTCAGATGGCTGGGGCGTATCCCGAGAACAAGCAAAAACCATTCTCCCAGGCAAGCGCGGAATGACGTTCGAGTGCTTCGCATCAGGCTTTTCGGATTATGAAGGAGAATACATCCAGCGGAAGATCGCCAGAGGGGGGCATTTCTCGAGGATCTTCGCCCAGATCCGCGCAGGAAAGGTCGAGAAGTGGATCCTGCCACATTTCCAAGGTCAAACCATCCGCAGCATATGCCGGCCTTATCCACCGCGATCTTCGCCTGCCCCGCCAGGCACGAGTTCTCGCATCTCCCCGGATCTCGATGATGCTTCTGCGCGCCGCACATTTGACCGGTGCCTTCATGCGTTCACCCTCGCCCCTACGCCTTCGAAATAGGGAACGGTCTGCGGGCCCTCTGGGAGGACGCAGATCTTCGCCGTGGGCCCATATTTCTGCAGGAGCAGCCTCAACTGCTCTTCGATGGAGGCGCACGGCCTGAGCATTGCCTGGGTGACCTGCGCCGCGGTCAACCCGTCCGCGTATACGAAGACGTCGGTATTCTTCACGATGAGGGCCAGGATCTGGGCCTGCCACTGGTCGTCCATCATGAAGCCCTTCGCACGGATGCGCGTCAGAAGCTCATCGGCGTCCCGGGATTCCCTGAGGAGCCTTCCGAAGGAGCCATGGTCAGGAATGCCATCCGAGCATTCGGCGGCCACGAGGATGGATCCTCCCCGGCGCGTGATGCGAGCCGCCGCGCTCATTCCCTTGACCGACTGGTAGAGGTTCAGGTCCTGAGGATAGCCCGAGTTGGAAGTGAGGACGATCTCGAACAGGGAATCCACCTTCATCATCGCGGTGGCTTTCACGAACTGCGTTCCCGCCGTGTATGCCTTGCCCACGTCACCGGCAAATGAACGGGTGACCTCCTTGTCCCGGTTCAGCGCGACGTTCACGAGGAAGTCAGGCTTCACCAGCACCACCGCCTCCTCCACTTCACTGCGGATGGGGTTTCCGCCGAGCACCGCCCACTGTGCGTTGGGGTTGTCGATGTTGCGCGCGTTATGGTTGCGCATGACAGTATCCAGGTGCGCCATCCCCGGCATCACCGCCTTGCCGCCGCCTGAGAATCCGGCGAAGAAGTGCGGCTCGATGAAGCCCGTGAGTATCTTGAAGGAGCAGGCAAGGAAGTCGCTTTGGATCTTCACCGTGTTGCCGCTGCGCGTCACTCCCACCGAGACGTGCTCATC
>Ga0116104_1001497_pt1 | contig 11521 bp, 10 predicted proteins | sample June2015DPH_4_15_FD_89715 | JGI IMG/M metagenome (GOLD analysis project Ga0116104, IMG submission 89715) | Peatland microbial communities from SPRUCE experiment site at the Marcell Experimental Forest, Minnesota, USA - June2015DPH_4_150 | ecosystem: Environmental > Terrestrial > Soil > Wetlands...
AATTTCCTGGGCTGGTTGGTCGTGTCCCTGCTCATCGTGGTATTCATCGCGCCCTCATTGATTAATAAACAGCCGGGTAAAAGAAATTCGCCCGATTTTCATCCGTTCGCCATCTGGCTCGGCGCAATTTTGTTCTTCGGAATTGCATGTGCGCAGCATGAGCTTCCATCCGCCGCAATGGTGGATGGGATTGTGGCCGCTGTCGTAACCGTGTTCGCCATTCGCGGCGGAACATGGTGATCACCGCAACGAGTCCCGTATTTTCTCCCGTTACGACCTGGCATGTTTGACGATTTTCAAACGCACCACGCGCGGGCCGTCTATTTCTTCAACTCGTAATTCGCACGCGCCGACTGTCAACGCATCGCCGACCTTTGGAAAACCGCCGAGTTTTTGCGTCACCCAGCCGCTGGCGGTTGCGACAGATTCTTCGCGCTGCATCTCGCCAATGATTTTTCCCAATTCATGCAGCGGCAGTGTGCCGGCGGCTTCCCAAACGTTTTCACCCACGTGCTTCAGTTCCGGTTTTTCCTGATCGAACTCGTCCTGAATCTGGCCGACGAGTTCCTCCAGCACGTTTTCGAGTGTCACGATGCCGACCGTGCCGCCGTATTCATCCACAACAACGGCAAAATGCAACTTCCGATCGAGAAACAATTGCAGCAATTTCCACAGTCGCCCGGTTTCGGGAACGTAAATCAATTTGCGCGCTGCGGGCAGCAAATCCGCCGCCGTCCGTCCTGCAAGGGCGGGATCCCGCGATGCGGGATAAAGGTCCTTGATATGAATCACACCGCGCGTTTTGTCCAAATCGCCACCCTCGCAAATTGGAAAGCGCGAGTAGCGTGTCTTCTCCGCCAGCGCGAGACATTCGGCAATGCTCGTCCCGGTGTTGAACGCGGTGATTTCGTAACGCGGCCGCATGACTTCGCGCACGACGCGATGACGCAACTCAAGCGCGTTCAAAATGATGTTGCGTCCGCCCGCCTCGCTTTGCGCTGATGCAAGGACGAGGCGTAATTCCTCTTCCGAATGTGTCCGGTCGTCTGCCACATCCAGCTCGATGCCGATTTTCTGCAAAAGCCAGCGCGCCGAGAGGTTTAGCAGCCGGTTGAACGGATAAAATGCGATGTAAAACCACCGCAACGGGTGAGCCACCCAAAGTGCAATAGGCAATGGCTTTTGGATTGTCATCCATTTGGGCGCGAGTTCGCCCGCGGTGATGTGCAGAAACGTCAGCGCGCTGAAACCGATGGCGAAGGAAATGGAATGCTGCCATGCCCCCGACTCCACACCGAGCGAAATGAACAACGGAGAGAGCAGTGTGGTGAACACCGGCTGGCCAATCCAACCGAGGCCGAGACTTGCCATGGTGATGCCGATCTGCGTTGCGCTAAGATATGAATTGAGGTTGCGGACGATGTGCAGCGCCATTTTCGCCCCGCGCTGGCCCCTGCCAACGAGCGCATCCAGCTGGGTTTCCCGGACGCGGATGAGGGCGAATTCCGCGGCGACAAAAAATCCGTTCATCAGCACGAGCGCGAGCACCGCCAAAATTTTCAGCGCGACCAAAATGACAGCGTCCCAGTTCACAATTTCACCTCACCGAACATCACTTTCAAAATATCCTCAAGTGCCACCACGCCCGACTCGTGTCCGTCGCGCGCCAGCACAAAGGCCAGCCGCTCTCGGGTGCGCTGCATCTGCCGCAATGCGATTTCCAGCCGGGTGTCCTCTTCAAGAAACAAAGCCGGCGTCATATGCGCCGCGGCAGGTTTCTGCATGTCCAAATCGTCGCGGAACAACAGTGGGCCGAGCATGAGCAGCCCGGCAATGCGCCGGTGTCCGTCGCGTGTTTCCCAAACCGGCAGGCGCGAAAAATTTCGCTCACGCGCCAGTCTCAACGCCTCACTGATGGGTGTTTCCATTTCAACCGTCACCATTTGGGCGAGCGGCGTGGTAATTTGCCGCACGGTGAAATTTTGCAAATCGAGCACACGGTTGATCATGGCGCGTTCATCGCTTGTAAGGGCTTGTTCGGATTCCTGCATGATCGCGCGCATTTCCTCCCGGTTGCCAAAAAGCCGGCCGGTGAAGGCCCGTCCGCCGGTCCAGTGCAACACCATGACGGAGGTCCGCTCGACCAAGGCGACGAGTGGACGCAATGTGAGATGCACGAACCGGAACACACTGGCCACCGACAGGCAGAATTGGTTTGGATGGGTACGAAACACCATTTTCGGGAGCAGGTCGAACAGCGCGTAAAACAAAAAGACAACGACCGTGAAAATGGCGACAAGCCAGACGCCCCGCCCCGGCAGCCATTCGTAAAGCTTTGTCAAAATCCAGCCAAGAACGAGAAAATTCGCCAGCGTGTTACCCACGAGAATTGTCCACATGAACCTTTCGGGATTTTCGAGAAATCCATGGAGCAATTTTGCCGAAGGCCGGCCCGCACGCGCCATTTGCCGTATGCGCAACCGGTTCAACGCAAACACACCCGCCTCCATGCCTGACAGCAAAAACGACAGCGCCAGACAAACCGCCAACGCCACCCAGCTGATAACGTTTGTTGCCATTATTTGATTTGTTCCACCAGCAGTTCGCGCACACGACGCTCGTCGACGACCAGCGCTGTAAATTTCAAACCCCGGTACACTGCGGATTCGCCAGCCGCCGGCACTACGTCAAGCAAGTGCGCAAGCAATCCACCCATTGTTTCCACCTCGCCCACGCTGCCGAACGCGGGAAATTCGCGGCGGAAATCTTCCAGCCGCATTGTGCCATTGACGCGCCAACAGGCCGGCGCAAGTTTTTCCATGACGAACCCCTCCGGCTGTTGTATTCCGAGCCGGATTTTGCCAACGAGCAGGCTGAGTATGTCCTCCATCGTCACCAAACCCGCCGCGCCGCCGAATTCATCCAGCACAATCGCCAGACCGCGCTGCTGTTTTTGCAGGCTCTTGAACAGCTGCAACAAGTTCATCGTCTCCGGCACGAACGATGGGAATTCAATTGCGTCGGCCAGATCAATTTTCGGATCAAGCAACAACGCGCGTGCGTTCAAAATGCCAACGATGGTATCAGGCGTTTCGTCGTAAATTGGCAGACGGCGATGCTTGAATTTTTTCGCGGCGGCAATCATTTCTTCCACTGTTGCATCGTCCGAAATGCACGCCATGCCCGCGCGCGGGCGCATCACGTCGCGGACCGTGCGCCGATCGAGACTGATGATTTGCAGGATGATCTCTTTTTCAGACTCGGCGAGTGTGCCCTGCTGATACGCCATTTCGAGCAGCTCATGATACTCGGCATCCGTCAACGCTCCGGCGCTTTGTGCCGAAACCGTTTGAAGCGCGACCATTCTCAAAATGGCGGTGTCCAGCCATTGAGCAATATGACGCAGCGGCGTGGTTAATTTTTCAAAAATCAACAATGCTCCTGCCACGCGCAACGCCCATCGTCCCGGCTGTCGAACCGCCAGGGTTTTTGGAAAAACTTCGCAGCCGACAAGCACAAGCACCAGCAACGCGATCATTGTCAGCGCGAGCGCCCAGTGTGCATTGAACACCATCAGCAGCGCGACGGCGAGCATCGCGGCGTTGGCGAACGTGTTGCCCAGCGCCAGCGTAGCCAGCAAATCCTGCGGGCGTTCGAGCAGCTCCGCGACGATTTTGCCCGTGCGCGGATGTCCTTCGGACAGTTGCCGCGCCTGCCATTTGCTGAGGGAAAACAACGCCGTTTCCGCCAGCGCGAAAAAGAAACTCACGCTCGCGAAAACCAGAATCGCCACAATCGCCGTCTCCACGCACGCAGTTTGACGTAAATTGTCCGCTGAAAAAAGCAGAAAGGAGAGACGCGAATTACACGAATTGACTCGAATTTAATGGCTTGGGTAGGGTCGCCTCGCCGAGGCGACCGCACGGACGGCTCGGCGAGCCGTCCCTACCATTCAGCCTTCCAAAACCGCCATCACCGCCGCGTAATTTGCCGTGTGGCTCAGACTGATGAGCAACTGCTTCGCGCAGCGCGCTGCGAACAATTCTTTCCCTTTGCCGTGCAAAATCACAAACGGTTCGCCCGATTTCTTGCGGCAGATTTCCATGTCGTGCCAGCCGAGCGCCGCGCCGATGCCCGTGCCGAACGCCTTGGAAATCGCCTCCTTCGCCGCGAACCGCGCGGCGATGAACGGCGCTGGATTTTTGTGCGACAGGCAGTAAGCGATTTCGTTCGTGAGCAGGACGCGTTTGAGAAAACGCTCGCCGAACCGCTCATGCGACGCCTTCACACGCGCGACCGCAATGATGTCTATGCCCACGCCCAAAATCATTTTACCCGGGAAATGTTTTGTCTAACTGCGATAATTTTCCATCAAGCGCAGCATTTCTTTGACCGCGGTTTCGAGGCCGACCATCACTGCGCGGCTGATGATGCTGTGGCCTATGTTCAACTCCACCAGATGCGGCACACGATACAACGTCGGCAGGTTCACATAATTCAATCCGTGCCCGGCATTTACCTTCAAGCCGAGCTCGTGCGCCTGCTTTGCGCCGGAAATCAACCGCTCTAATTCCACCGACGCGGGAGGGCGAGGCTCCCGACGAGCCCCATTTTTCTGTGAAATCAATTCCGGCTCGCGGGGACGCTCGCCCTCCCATTGTCTGTAAAATTCCTCCGCGAATGCGCCGGTGTGCAATTCAATGAATTGGCTGCCTGTCCGCGCCGCCGCTTCAATTTGTTCCGCATCCGGTGCAATGAACAAACTTGTCTCGATGCCCGCGTCGTTCATTTTTTTGCGCGTCCCGGCGATGGCTTTTTCATTCGCGACCACATCGAGTCCGCCTTCGGTCGTCACTTCCAGCCGCCGTTCGGGCACGATGCAAACGATGTCCGGCTTCAGTTTCAGCGCGATGCCGATGATTTCCGGCACGATGGCCATTTCCAGATTCAGCCGCGTCTTGACGACCTCGCGCAGCTTCCAGACATCGCGGTCTTGAATGTGCCGTCGGTCCTCGCGCAAATGCGCGGTGATGCCGTGCGCGCCTGCGGCTTCGCAAATCCGCGCGGCCTCGACGGGATTCGGCTCACCGAAACCGCGTCCGCGATAGCGCGCCTCGCGCAGCGTGGCGACGTGGTCAATATTGACACCGAGTTTGAGCATAAGATTTCACGGTGCGGCCAAATTATTGGAACGCGGAGACAAACGCAAATCGCGACATGGAAAATTCGTTGTTTCGAGCCAATTTGCGAGTGCAACAAGTTCAAACGCCGCACAAAACGAAACGGTTAAAAACCCATTCATTGAGCGGCTTTTCTGTGCCAAATGCACCGTCGCTTGGCAAATCCAATCACATTCTGATTGCCCCGCCGTGACGAATCCGATTTTATTCGGTGTGCCGAACGTCCGCGTATTTTCCAAATACTGGCTGCCGTTGTTGTGCTGGATGGGGGTGATTTTCGCTGCCTCCAGCGACACGCATTCCTATGAACATTCGTCCCTTCTCATCGAACCCCTGTTACACTGGCTCTTCCCGCGCATGCCGAAAGCACAAATCGATACGATTCATCTTCTGCTCCGCAAATGCGCACACCCGGTTGAATACGCCGTGCTCGCGATGCTGCTCTGGCGTGGAGTGCACAAACCATCGAAGAATAATCCACGGGCGTGGAACTGGCGTGAAGTCCGGCTTGTAATGCTGGTGGTCATGCTTTACGCGGCGACCGACGAATTCCATCAACGTTTTGTTCTTACCCGGACCTCGCTGGTTTCGGACGTGTGCATTGACACTGTCGGTGCTGCCGCAGGTTTGTTGGCGCTTTGGATTCTTGGCTGCTGGCGAAAACACTGGTGAGATTTTCCATGAAACGCCCGCTCGTTGCCGTCGTTTCGTGTTATGCAGCCGGATTGCTGCTTGCTCAATTTTCTCAACTGCCACTCGTCGCGCTTTTTGTCTCTTCATTCGGCCTGCTCGCAATAACACTGGCTTGGGGACGACTTCGCCCGTTTCTAATCTGGCCGTTGCTTGTGCTTGTCGGCTGGACCAACCTCGTCAGCCACACCACCGTCCTTTCGCCAAACGACCTTCGCACCTTGCTCGGCAACGACGCTGCCATCGTGACTGTGCGCGGCAATCTGGTTGAGACGCCCCACATCAAAATTATTGAGCGCGATGATCAACAAACCGAACACTCGGTCGCACAAGTCCAGGTCACTGCGTTGCGCTGCGACGCAAACTGGCGACCGGCTGCCGGTTCAATCATTGTAACGACGCCAGGCGCGCTCCCTGGTAGTTTTTTCGCCGGACAGCCCGTGGAAATCAGCGGCGTCATTGCGCTTCCGCCTGCGCCGCTGGCCGACGGACTTTTCGATTACCGCGATTATCTCCAAACGCGCGGAATTTTTTACCAGCTTAAAACCAGTTCCACGAACGACTGGCAGCTCGGCGCGCCGCCGTTGTCCGGGCCGCCGTTGACCGATCGTTTTTTGAACTGGTCGCAACACACACTCGCGCTCGGCATGCCGGTCGAAGATGAACCGTTGCGTTTGCTTTGGGCAATGACACTCGGCTGGCGAACGGCGTTCACGGGTGACATCAGTGAACCGTTCCTGCGCGCGGGCACGATGCACCTGTTCGCGATTGACGGCCTGCGCATCGCGCTGATTTCCGGGATGCTCGTCGCGCTGTTGCGCATGCTGCAAATCTCGCGCGCGTGGTGCGGCCTCATCGCGATCCCGCTCATCTGGTTTTACACCGCCGCGACCGGGTGGGAATCGTCGGCCATTCGCGCGTCGGTGATGATGACCATTGTCATCGGCGGCTGGGCGTTGAAAAGGCCGGGGGATTTGATCAACTCACTGGCCGCCGCCGCGTTCATTATTTTGCTGTGGGAACCGCGTCAGCTTTTTGAAGCCAGCTTTCAACTTTCTTTTTTCGTCGTGCTCGTCATCGGACTAATGCTGCCGGCGTTGAACAAAATCATTGACCGGTGGTTGCGCCACGATCCACTGCTGCCAAATGAATTACTCCCGCGCTGGCGGCGCGCGTTTACTGCGACCCTGCGGATGCTGGGACGTTATTGCGCGCTTTCGTTCGCGGCTTGGGTCGGCTCGATTCCGCTGGCGGCAAAGTATTTTCATTTGTTCAGTCCAATCTCAACCCCCGCGAACATCATCGCCGTGCCACTGGGCACGCTTGCGCTGATGAGCAATCTCGGCGCGCTCGTCTGTGGCGATTGGTTGCCGTGGGCGACGGAATTGTTCAATAACAGCGCGTGGTTTTTTATGGTGGCGATGACGGATGTAAGCGTATTTTTCACGAAAATTCCCGGCGCATTTTTCTACGTGCCCGCGCCGTCATGGCTGGAAATTGGAATTTATTACGCCGTCCTCGTCGGCGCATTGAGCGGCTGGCTGTTCGCACCGAAACGGCGAATGTGGGGTGTGGCAGTGCTGATTTTGATCGGCACCATTTACTTTTGGCACTGGGAACAATCGCGTGATGAGATAAAATTGACTGTTCTGCCATTGAATGGCGGGCAGTGCGTTTTTGTGGACGCAGCGGGACGGAAAAATGACTGGCTCATTGACTGCGGAAACACAAACGCGGTCGAGTTCACTCTCAAACCATTTTTGCGCGCACAGGGCGTGAACAAAATCCCGCGCCTCGTTTTGACAGGAAGCGATGTGCGGAACACCAGCGGCGCAGCATTGCTCGACGAGCACTTCGGCATCGGTGAATTGGTCACCGGCCCGGTTCAATTCCGTTCAGGCGCGTATCGCAAAATCGTCGCGGAATTTGAAGAACCACCAGGGCGGCATACAGTCATTCAGGGCGGCGACAATGTTGGCTGCTGGCGGGTTTTGCATCCCGGTGTCGGGGAAAATTTTGCGCATTCGGACGACGTGGCGCTCGTGCTGCTCGGAAATCTTAACGACACGCGCCTTTTACTCCTGTCGGACCTGGGACGCAACGGCCAAAGCGCGTTGCTCGCACGCACAAATGACCTGCGCGCCGACATTGTCATCGCCAGTTTGCCGGACGAAGGCGAACCGCTTTGCGATGCGCTGCTCGATGCGGTCCAACCGAAAATCATCGTCATTGCTGACTCGGAATTTCCGGCGACGCGACGCGCCGGTCGTGAATTAAAGGAACGTTTGGCCGAAGGAGGTGCACCGGTGATTTACACGCGAACGGCGGGCGCGGTGACAATTGTCACGCGTCCAAAAGGTTGGGAATTGCGGACGATGGACGGACAGGAATTTGTATCCAGCAATTCTCGGTAGGGCGGCGCTGCTGCGCCGCTGGCCGCGCGGCAGCGCGGCCCTACCTTTTGCGTGCAACAACGACCGAGACGTGCCGTGCCTGCGGAATTGGAAATTTTTTGACTTCGACGGTGACACTTTTCGGTTTGAACTTGGACAAAATCATGTTGGCAATGTCGGCGGCCAATTTTTCAATCAGCTTCCAACTGCGCCCGTCGCCGAATTTCAAAAGCCGCTGGCTGACGGCGAAATAATCAACCGTGTCGCGGATGTCGTCGCTCTTGGCCGCCGCCGAGAAATCGCAATCCATCTCAACCGTCAGCAATAAGCGTTGCGGCTTGGCGCGTTCTTCGTCCGGCATGCCAACGCGGTAAAACACTTCAAGATCAACAATGGAGATTTTAGACACCTTTTTTGATTTTCGATTTTTGATTTTCGATTTTCGATTTGGGGAGCACGCGCGCCCCCGCGTGTGGCCGACGACGCCTCGTCGGCGGCGGTTCCCTCTGCGGTTGACGAGGCGTCAACCGCCGCACCCGAGGCGGGTGCGCTCCCCGTCCCCATGTTTTTAGAACCGCTTTCAGCAAAATTCGCGTCGGCGCGTTAAGCGGCATTTTCAGCGCCTTGGCGGTTGTGACCCAGCGAAATTCACGGGCTTCGTCGTTGAGTTTCACACGCGGTTTGCCTTTGCAACGGCAGGTGTAATTCAGAAGGACAAAATGTGCGTCACGATAAAATTCCTTTGAGTGAATACAGTCCTGCACGAGCACGAATTCGATGTCCGTCACGTTGAGGCCGGTTTCTTCCTGGATTTCACGGCGGAGCGCCGCCTCGGAGGTTTCGCCCCATTTGATTTTTCCGCCGGGAATCCCCCAAAGATTCGACCATTTGTGCGTGTGAATCATCAGCACCTTGCCCGCGTCGTTGAAAATCAGCGCACCGACAGTCGCCTCCGGTGGATGAATCTCCTCGAACTTTTTCGTCTCCGGCTTCAGGCGCAAACCGTTCTGTTCCAGAATGCGGCGTAATTCGCCAAGATGTTCGACGATCAGATCGGGCTTTGCCTCGCGCAATTGTTCCAGCGTATTGTAGCCGGTGAGCACTGCGCATGAATGAATGCCGCCGTGCCGCGCGGTTTCGATGTCGTGTTGCATGTCGCCGATAAAAAGCGTTTCGTCCGGCTTGAGATGGTTTTCGGCGAGGATTTCGTGGATTTTTTCCCGTTTATCCGGAACACCGGTATAAGAGCGGTCGAGAAAAACGTCGAAGCCGGTTACACGGCATTGAACCAGAAAATGCTCGTGTTGGATGGTGCTCAATACGAACGTGCGAAGCTTTTTCGTGCGGCAAAATTCGAGAAAGGCGCGCACATGCGGCAGTTCGGAGACCGAATCCTGTATTTGCCGGTAATGCGCGTGAAACCAGTCCTCAAGTTGCGGCAGCGGCACATGTGGCGTGTGGCGGTCGTAGAAATTCGTAAATGGCAGGGAAAATTCCGCGCGAAATTCTTCCAGCGACATTTCAGGCCGGTTGGCCATGGCAAGAACGACATTTGTCGCTTTCCAGACGGCGGGCAAATCGTCCACGAGCGTGCCCGACCAGTCGAAAATAATATTGCGAATCACACGCTCAAATTAACCACAAAGACACGAAGACACAAAGCCAAACAAAAATTATATCGGTAATTGGGAGGAACATCGTGTCGGCGTCCCCAAATTTCAGGGACGGCAAAATGCCGTCCCTCCCGGTTTGACGTCTCAAAATCCCGGCGGTAGCTTCTTGTTATGATTGATGTCGCTGAAATTCAGCCGCGCGGTGTGGACGATCTGCAAGTCCGCAAAGCGATGCCGCGCACCCGATTCGAGCCGCTGGCGAAGGAAATTTTCGTGCTCAAAAAGCAGCTCAACGCCGTCATCCTCGCGCACAATTATCAGGTGCCGGAAATTCAGGACGTGGCGGATTTTGTCGGCGATTCGCTCGGACTCTCCCAGCAGGCCGCCAAAACGAGCGCGGACGTGATTGTTTTCTGCGGCGTGCATTTCATGGCCGAGACGGCGAAGATTTTGAACCCGAACAAAATCGTCGTGCTGCCGGACAAGGACGCGGGCTGTTCGTTGGAAGAGAGTTGTCCGGCGGACAAGCTGGCCGCACTTCAAAAGACGAATCCAAATTTCTGGACCATTGCCTACATTAATTGCAGCGCCGCCGTGAAGGCCCTAACCGACGTGATTTGCACCAGCGGCAACGCGGTGAAAATCGTCGAGGCCGCGCCGAAGGACAAGGATTTGCTGTTCGTGCCGGACGAAAATCTTGGCGCATGGGTGATGGAACAGACGGGCCGCCCAATGACGTTGTGGAAGGGCAACTGCTATGCGCACGTTGAGTTCCGGCGCGAGCAGGTGTTGAAATTGCACGAAAAATTCCCCGATGCAAAAGTCGTTGTTCACCCTGAAAGCCTGCGCGAGGTGCGTGATCTGGCCGACGCGATTTGTTCGACCGAAAAGATGATTGATTACTGCAAAACCAGCCCGGCCAAACGGTTCATCGTCGTGACGGAATCCGGCATCATCCATCGGATGCAGAAGGAGAGTCCGGGCAAAGAATTTCTGTGCGCGCCGGCGTTCGACGTTATGCGGATGCCGTCGGACCGTTGCCGTTGCAGCGAGTGCAAATACATGAAGATGAACACGCTCGAAAAAGTGCGTGACTGCATGAAAAAACTCGTGCCGCGAATTGAATTGCCGGCAGAAATTTTAAAACGCGCCCGTTTGCCGATTGAGCGGATGCTGGAAATTTCGGCGAAACCGATTGAAAATGCGGGATAATACCATTTCTCAATGATAATCGGTGCAAAGGTAGGGCCGCGCGTCCCTACCAATGACGGAAATACCCGCCCGGCGGTTTGGATCGCGCGGGCTTTACTGAATCCAACCGGCGGCTTGTGCCAGCTTGACCAGCAGATAGGCGACACCAGCGCTGGCGGGAAGCGTCATTATCCACGCCCAGATGATTCGTTCGACCACTTCAAGCTTGAGGTGATTCAAGCCCTTGGCACAGCCGATGCCCATGATTGAGGTGGTGACGACGTGCGTGGTGGACACGGGCATTCCAAAATAGGCGGCGGTGACCAGCACTGTGGCACCGGCGGTTTCGGCGGCGAAACCGTTAACCGGATGGAGACGAATCATTTTATTTCCAAGGGTTTTGATGATTCGCCAGCCGCCCACGGCGGTGCCGGCGCACATCGTCAGGGCGCAG
>Ga0116104_1001514_pt1 | contig 11404 bp, 9 predicted proteins | sample June2015DPH_4_15_FD_89715 | JGI IMG/M metagenome (GOLD analysis project Ga0116104, IMG submission 89715) | Peatland microbial communities from SPRUCE experiment site at the Marcell Experimental Forest, Minnesota, USA - June2015DPH_4_150 | ecosystem: Environmental > Terrestrial > Soil > Wetlands >...
GGTCTTGTCACATCCACAAAGTAGCACCACCCCGTCAAGCGGATAGGCGCGAATGCATTCCTCCACGTCCATCGCCATCAAATTGCGATAGAGCATGGTGGTCGGCTTCATCAGCATTTCGCCCAGCGATATAGTGCAGAACTCGAGGGGAAATCCGCCTGCTTCCCATACCCCTCGCTTCACGGCTTCCGCCACCTGGCGCAGGTGCGCGTTGCAGTTATTCAGCTCGCTCCAGGAATTGCAGATGCCGATAACGGGCTTCCCCTCAAACACTCGCTCGCTGAAGCCTTCGGCGCGCAGCCAGGCGCGATGCGCCAGTCCCCAGCGGTCGTCTTTCCCAAACCAGTCGCGGCTGCGGAGTTTTAGGGGGTTGTCTGTGGGTGAAGGATTCATTTTTGGAATTATATACTTGACTCCCTTTTCAGTAGCGGGTTTGGTTTTACATCTCTAATTTTCAATTGGGCAACAAATTTCCGCCATTCTGACTTCCAAACATCCATTTGCACCTCTGTTGGTTCCAATAGGCGCGGTGTGACCAGCTTCACGAACCAGGGCTCCACTAATGTCGCTCGGATTCCGAAATGGTAAATACCTAGGGAATGATCTTTGTCTTCCATGTCACCCTGCAATAGCGCGGTGACCATGTGCCGGCCCACAGGATTTCCGAGGTGAGTTTTGCAGCACGACGGATTGAAGAGAAGGCTGCCAAGTGCGAGTGGTACAGGCGAACGGCAAACGAGAGCGTAGTGGGAGTTCTTTTGCTTTTTGCCCCCGCTAAATTCCATGACATGGGGAGGAAGGTCGTGGGGCTTCCCGTCAGAATCCTCCCATTGGGTCCACAGGCTCACATGATCGGGACGGATATCTATTCGTTGCGGCGGCGCTACCATCAGCGAGAATAGAACCGGCAGCGAGCCGCCAGCCTTACTAGCGGCTTGGCGAACGAAATTCTTGTCCACCGGGCTCCCAACACCCCACCAAAACACACCGTCACCGGCTTGCCTCTCCATTTCCTTGAAGAAAAGGGTTTGCGGGAGAGGGAGACCAGATTCCACGTGCATCTTCGTCCAAACAAAATAAGCCAATTTTGTGCTCCTTCCCATTCGGCCACACATATCGTGTGGCAATGCTCATTTCAATATTGTATAAAGGAATCAAGTATATAATTCCCTTCATTTTAGGGTCTGTATCGGCCCGGCGTTCTGCTGCTGCGGGCCCGGAGTGGGGCGGGCTTCGATGTTCTGTTCGGCCGCTTCGGACTAATTTGCTGGGAGGAGCGTCGCAGTTCGATGAGGCGAGTAACTTCAGGTACCAGGCGTTTGGGTACGACGACCACAGTCTGGCCCCGCAACCGGAATGCAGCTTCGTCTTCTGCGAGCGCCTCATCCTCAGTCTGTTGCTCGTAATGTTCCAGGACGCTCTGAACCCGGGCTTCGTCCCAGCCGGCCGGAAATCGATTTCGTTTCATCAGCGCCTTCCCCTCAGCCACCTGCGATAGGCGTGGAGTTTTTTTTGGGACAGAGGCAGGGAGCGCTCGATAGCACGCCCAGAAGTCCGGAGAGGCGTGGTGGTTCACAGCTTTGTAGAGCGCCCGGCGTTGTGGTCGCGTAGCGCACGTTCCGCCATGGCGTCGAGTTTCCCACTCTTTACGTCAGCCTCAAACTCTTGGTCCCAGGTGCCCGCGTCATAGGTTGTGAACCACTCGCGGAGTGCCGTCAGCTCCTCGGGAGAGAGCTCCTGGATCTGGCTTTCAAGGTCCTTCACCTTGCTCATGAGTCGCCCCTCTTTTGTAAGTATATCACCACTCACTCCCATACTAGCTACTGCCCAACGTAGGATTTCCCGTTTGCAGCCAAAGCTACGCATTGCCGAGGTGAAAGATCGGTTCAACTCCTGTGGCGCGCGCCATGAGCAAGCGCTCCTCATCCGGGCTAATGGGCATGAAACTCTGCCCCACGTCCATAGCGACGCGGAAGTATTTCTCGTCGCCGGGGGGAACTGCGGCCGTGATCGGTTTCGATAAAGTCCATCGGAGGCCGAGCGAGGCTTCTTCAGGAAGCGCCGCAGGCTGATACCAGCACTTGGGATTAGGCCGCTTACTCTCCTTCATAGCTTTTGGCCATGGGGTTTTCGCCATCTCTTTCAGCGCCAGGATTCCCATTCCCTTTTTTCGCGCCTTTTCGAGCACCTGTGGCCCAAAGTTGGCTTGTGAGAATAGGACAAAGTTAATCGGGAAGAGGATCGTATCAAATTCGTACCGGTCCATGGCCGCGAGAGCTGCTTCCACCGAGTGAGCAGAGAATCCGAGAAAGCGCACCTTGCCCGCCTTCTTCGCAGCTTGGAAGGTTTCCATGGCGCCGGCAGGCCCAAAAACTGTTTCGACATCGTCCATGGTGGTCAAGTAATGAAACTGGTAGAGGTCAAAGTGGTCGGTCCGCAGGAGACGCAGTGATTCATCGAGTTCCTGTTGAGAGCCGCTCTTGGTCCGCTCGTCAGTCTTGCAGGCGAGGAAGGAGCGCTTTCGGTAGGGTTGCAAAGCCGGTCCCAAACGTTGTTGTGCGTCTCCGTAAAAGGGCGCTACATCAAAGTAATTGATGCCACGGTCGAAGGCTTCCGCGACAAGGTTGTTCGCCCGAGACTGCTTCATTTTCATGACCACAATGCCACCCAAGCCTATGATGGAGAGGCGCTCGCCGGTCTTCCCGAGCGGGCGCTTGGCTATGGGTGCGAGCTTCCTCGCTTCTCCCGAACTCGCCTGCGGCGTCAGGGTTTTGTGCGGAGCTGCCAACCCCGCAGCCTCGGTTCCCTTCTTTAGGAAGTCACGACGGCGCATAGACCTTACTCCTTTCATAGCAGCAATCCCTCTGAAGGATATGGCTAACCATGTAGTTTTAGCATCCAAAACCAGCCCCGTCAATTCGGAGCGTGCTTCGAAAGTGGCGTGATCCGCCCTGGGCTACACATGTGACATCTTGTCTCTTGACAACATCCCTGCGGTGTTGTAGCCTATCAACGTGAGAACCGGAGCCGTTTCGGAACGGGACGCCTGCCTCCCCCCTGTGGGGGAGGTTTGCACTGGGATTTTACGCCACGCGGGCGCGCTTGACCGGGCTATTGCCCGCGAAGCGAGGATACTGCCGGACCTGGGGAAAGAATTCCCCGCCGGAAACACGCGGGCTACCGCCAGCGCCCAAGACGAGGACACCCGGATGGCGCACATCGGCAAGGTCCTGGGGATCGACATTCCGTCTAGGGACACTGGCCGTGCGCAGATGTAGTAACTTCAAAAATTGAACGAACAACGCGGGAATGTTATTGAAAACAAAGGAGCGCTGTGGAAAAGTCGGGGGTGAAGCGGGAATGTTGTTGAAAACACATAGAGTTAGGCGTTGAAAGCGGGAATGTCTATGAAGACAAAGGAGTTAGTTCAACACGCCGAGGCTGGGGTCGAGTAAGTTGCTTGGACCCAAAAGGGATCTGATCATTGATTCATTGAGCCATTGATCCATTGGAAGAACCATTCCGGTGCCGCTTTTCAATGATGCAATGACTCAATGGATCAATGAAACAATCAGCTGACTGACCCCAGCCAGCGGTTGCCAGCCGCCGCGCCTGCTTGTATCCCCAATTCTCGTAATGTAAGATGACGATTTGCGGATTCGAACGTTCAGGGAAGAGCAGGATTCGGGATTCAGGATTCAGGAATCAGGGAAAAGCCAAAAGCGGGCCTTCCTGAATCCTGACTCCTGAATCCTGCTGAATGGAGGTGCGGATTTGGCTGAGACTCCAAAGTACGACATTGTGATTATCGGGAGTGGGCCCGGCGGGTACGTCGCTGCGATTCGAGCCGGGCAATTAGGGCTCAAGACATTGATAGTCGAGAAAGATGACAAGTTCGGCGGGACGTGCCTGCACGTGGGCTGCATTCCGACGAAAGCCCTTCTATTGAACGCAGAGATCTACGACTATTTCAAGAATGCCAAGGAATACGGAATCGTCTGCAAGGAATTCTCCATTGACTGGGCGGCAATCCAGGCCCGCAAAGCCAAGGTGGTCACCAAACTCGTGAAGGGAATCGAGTTTCTTTTCAAGAAGAACAAAGTGGAAAGTATGCGAGGACACGGCCGCTTGGCTGGGCCGGGCCGGATGACGGTAACGGACGCAAAGGGGCAGACACGAGAAATCCAGGCTGCGAAAATTGTTCTTGCCACCGGGTCCGAGGCAAAGACGTTTCCAGGCTTCGAGCCGGACGGGAAAACCATCCTAACCAACAGGGAGATTCTGGCCCTGAAAGCGATCCCCAGATCGATGGTGGTTATGGGCGCCGGCGCCGTGGGCGTGGAGTTCGCCTCCATCTTCCACCGCTTCGGGACGAAAGTCACGATTCTGGAGATGTTGCCGCGCGCGGTTCCGCTCGAAGATGAAGAAATCTCAGCCGAGCTCGAGAAGTCATTCCGCCGGCAGGGCATCGCCATTGAGACGCAGGCCAAGGTTGAGAAGGCCACCAAAACGGCAAACGGAGTGGCGATCTCTTATACCGGAGCAGATGGGAAGTCTCAAACAGTTGAAGCTGAAACCTTGTTGGTAGCCGTGGGACGTTCTCCCAACACCTCAGGAGTGGGCCTGGAGAAAACCCGGGTCAAGTTGGAGCGGGGGTTTGTGAAGGTCGATCAATACATGCAAACGGATGAGCCTGGCGTCTACGCCGTTGGTGACATCGTTGCGAACAGCCCCCTGCTGGCGCATGTGGGCTCGATGGAAGGCATCGTTGCGGTTACACACGCGGCGGGGAAGCCGGTGGAGCCCATAAACTACACACAGGTCCCGAATTGCACCTATTGTGAGCCTGAGATCAGCAGTGTGGGACTCACGGAACGCCAGGCGCGCGAAGCGGGCCATAAGGTTCGCGTGGGAAAGTTCCCCTTCGGAGGCAACAGTAAGGCTGGCATCCTGGGCGCCCGTGAGGGCTTTGTGAAGATGGTGTGCGACGAAAAGTATGGAGAGATACTCGGCGTCCATATGATCGGGCCAAGGGTGACGGAGCTCGTGGCCGAAGCCACCGTGGCCTTGCGTCTGGAGGGCACGGCACTTGACCTGTCGCATACCATCCACCCGCACCCCACTCTTTCCGAGGCGATGATGGAAGCGGGTCACGCGGCGGTGGATTGGGCGATTCACATTTAGGGAAGCTGTCAGCTATCAGCAGTCAGCGGTCAGCTAGAACCGCAGGAACACATAAGCGAATCACCGCCGGACAAAAGCCGTGTTGATGAGGCTATCAAGAGGGTGGTTGAAGATAAGAAGGGGCAAGGCCGTCCGTTCGGGAGTTCGAGAGGAGCTCCGGTTTGGGGTATTCAGACATCCAAAGGTTCTACGCGGGAGGATGGACAGAAGCTCTCGCGGCAAATGGATTCCACTTTTCGCGCTACCACGACTGGCCAGATTGCCCCATTGAGGTGGTCGAGCTTGCCACGGAGATCAAGAATCTCGCCAACGGAGGCTGAGGGCTGATAGCTGACTGCTGATAGCTGAATGCTGCTCATGCTTTGTCACCTCGAACAACTCGGTCTGGTAGGCTACGAAGATGGCTTGCGGCTTCAAAGGGAACTCGTGGCGCGGCGCAAGACGGGGACCACTCCTGATACTCTGCTGCTGCTCGAACATCCCCACGTTTACACGCTAGGGCGCAATGCGAAAACGGAAAACCTCCTCATCTCAGCCGAGCAGCTTGCCGCGCGCGGCGCGCAGGTCTTCGAGATCGACCGGGGCGGCGACGTGACTTACCACGGACCCGGCCAGTTGGTGGGCTATCCCATCCTTGACCTTGCGGAACACCGGCGTGATATCGCCTGGTACATGCGCTGCCTTGAAGAAGTCTTAATCGAAGTGGTAGGGGAGTACGGGATTCAGGCCGAACGTCTTGCCGGCGCCCCGGGAGTCTGGGTGGGGAACGACAAGTTGGCAGCCATGGGAGTCCACATTTCTCGCTGGGTCACTTCCCATGGCTTCGCCTTCAATGTCAACACCGACCTGAGCTACTTCGACTGGATAGTTCCTTGTGGGCTGCGCGATAAAGGCGTGACATCGCTCCAGAAGCTGTTGGGCCGGCGGGTGGAGATGGAGGAGGTTGCGGGAAGGGTAGTCCGGCACTTTGGAAGAGTCTTCGAGGTAGAAATGGTCGAGGTCGCAGAGCAAGTCGAAGGTCGAAGGTCGAATCTAGCAGGATGCTGATAAACCGTTGTGAACGTTGTCATTCCGATCCCGCCCTGCGGGAGAGGAATCTCGCTCTGGAAACCCCGATCTGATCGGGGCGAGATTCCTCGTCGTCCCGATCAGATCGGGACTCCTCAGAATGACAGACTAGACGGTTTTTTCAGCATCCTGCTAGAAATCGCTGTTCATGGCAACTTGGGACCGGCGGCTTTCGGCCTGCACATTTCAATGGCCGTGAAACAACTAGATCGTTCGCAGCATCATGAGATCTACTATTACCTTCGCTTGAACCGGCGCGTGGACGAGCAGCTCACGAGCCTTTACCGGCAGGGCAAAGTGGTGGGCGGAGTGTACTCCGGCCTGGGCCAGGAGGCGATCTCCGTAGGAACTGCATACGCCCTCGAGAAGCAAGACTTGATTGGCCCTGTGATCCGAAACGTCGGCGCGTTGCTCATCCGGGGATACCGGCCAAGGGACCTGTTCCTGCAATACATGGCGAGGAAAGATGGCCCGACGGGGGGGCGCGATGCCAACACGCACTTTGGGGACGTGGCGCGAGGCGTCATCGCGCCCATCAGCATGCTGGGCGAGACCGTGCCCTTGATGGCCGGCATTGCGCTTGCTGCCAAACTCCGCAAAGAAAGGCGCGTCGCGGTGACTTATGTGGGGGATGGGGCCACCAGCACCGGCCCCTGCCACGAGGGCATGAATTTTGCCGCAGTCCTGAAACTCCCCTTGCTCATCATCGCCGAAAACAATGGCTGGGCTTACTCCACTCCGACGAGAAAACAGATGGCCATTCAGGATATTGCCGAACGCGGCAAAGCGTATGCCATTCCTGCCACCATCGTGGACGGTAATGATGTCCTGCAGGTATATGCAGCCACTCGCCGGGCAGCGGAACAGGCGCGTGGGGGCGCCGGCCCCTTCCTCATCGAGTGTAAGACGATGCGCATGAAGGGCCACGCGGAGCACGACGACGCGCGCTACGTCCCCGAGGAAGAATTTGAGAAATGGCGAAAGAAGGACCCGATCCTTTGCTACGAGAAATACCTCGCTCAGCACAAACTCATGACTGACGAGGAAAAGGGCGCGATCGAGGCGCGGATCGAGAAGGAAATCCGCGAAGACGTTGCCTTTGCGGAGGCCAGCCCCTTCCCGCGGCCGGAGGAGGCGGCACGGTCGGTCTGGGCCTAGGGGAAAGCTGGCAGAAGGCAGTTGGCAGTGGGCGGGAAGAGCCCAGCAAATCCGGCGACGAGAGCGGGCTACTGCACGAGGCACCCCGGAATGCAGGGCGGCGCGCGCAATGAAGCGACTTGTCTCGGGGTCGGCTTGATGACTCATGCCTGGGGGCGACGAATCTCGAGGGGCCAAGAATCGGAAGGCCCCGAAGGGGCCTCCCGTGAGTAGCCGCAGGTTTCAACCTGCGGTTGGCATTGCCCGATGTCAACGCATACGCAGATTTGCTATCACGTCGTCTTCTCCACCAAGGGTCGCCAGCCCACCCTCCAGGCAAACCGTCGCGAAGACCTTTTCCGGTACATCTGGGGTATCTTGAAGAACCGAGAGAGCTACTTATATCGAATCAACGGGACGGAGGACCACTTGCACATTCTGACCAGCTTCCATCCGTCGGTCAGCCTGGCGGATCTCGTAAAGGATGTCAAAACGGGCTCATCGCTGTGGATCAAGAAGGAAGGTGTCTTCCGCGCGTTCTCGCACTGGCAGGATGGCTATGGCGCGTTTACGCATTCGAGGCGGGAAATTGATTGCTTGATCGAATACATCAAGGGGCAAGAAGAACATCACCGCCGGACGACCTTTGTGGAGGAATACCGCAAGTTGCTGGAGGAGGCGGGGATTGAATTCGACGAGCGGTACATGTTGTGAAGGGGGCTCCAGTCCGGCCCTTTCAGGGCCGGCGCGGTTTCTTTACTTTCTTTCCGTGGGTTGCATCCCGCAGGCGCGGGACTACTCACGGTTCGCCCCTTCGGGGCAGCCGACTGCGGTACCCTATTCACGCGAATCGGAGTTTCCATAGGGGCCGTTCGTGTCTATAGACGAAGCGGGAATGAAACAATATAGGTTTGGTACCCAAAGTCCCGGCGTGTTGCGGCGCATGCTGTATTACCTGAAGCTCACGCGCGAGGCGGAGCGGAGGATTGAACGCGTCCTGTATCCCCAGGGAAAGATTGTGGGAGGGGTCTACATCGGGCGCGGGCAGGAAGCCATTGGTGTCGGCTCAGCCTTGCAGTTGATGGAGGGAGATGTGGTCCTGCCCAGTCACCGGGATTTTTCTTCCTTCCTGATTCGCGGTTTTTCACTTGCAGATATTTTCGCAAACTGGATGGCTCGAGCCGATACTCCCACGCGCGGGCGGGATAACACCTTGCACATCGGGGATATGAAGCGCGGCGTCATCCCAATCATTTCTCCGCTGGGCGGAACCTGTCCTGTGGCTTGCGGGGTCGGTATGGTGTTAAAACGGCGCGGAAACGCCAATGTAGCTCTGGTACACCTGGGTGAGGGCACGACCAGCGTGGGACAGGTTCATGAGGCGATGAACATGGCCGGGGTCATGAAGCTTCCCGTGGTTTTCATCTGCAACAACAATGGGTATGCTTTCTCCACGCCCGTTGAAAAGCAGTTCGCGGTAAGAAACCTATCGGTTCGGGGTCCCGCCTACGGCATGCCGGGCAAAACCATCGACGGAAACGATGTCCTGGTTGTTTATCGCGCTGTGGGAGAGGCGGTTGCTCGCGCTCGCGAAGGACATGGGCCGAGCTTCCTGGAGTGCATGACTTTTCGCATGGCAGGACATTCGGCTCACGACGCTGCGGAATATGTTCATGATCGACTGTTGCAGGAGTGGGCAAAGAAAGATCCCATCCAGAGACTTGAAAAATATCTGCTCACTCAAGAGATCCTGACAAGACAGCAGATTGACGATCTCGATCACCGCATCCAGAAGGAGATCGACGCAGCCGTCGCCGACGCTGAGGCGCGAGCGCTGCCCAAAGGCGAAACAGCATTGGAAGGTGTGTACTGTGAGTCGGATTGTTGGTGGAAGAAAAGCAGGATTCAGGATTCAGCAGTCAGGATTCAGGAATCAGGAGTCAGAAGTCCGAAGCCGGTAGTGTGAGTTCGGTGGTTGGTCATACAAGGTGACTGTTAACATACGGTGAAGGTCAGATGACGCTCGTCTAAATCGAGTTTCGAATTTCCAAATTCGAATTTCGGTATTGGCTGTTCGAGTCGCGTGCACGAGGTTCTTAGATGCCGGTTCTAACCTATCTTGAGGCTATTCGCCAGGGTATCTGGGAGGAGATGGAACGCGATCCTTCCGTGTTCTTGCTGGGAGAAGACATTGGTGCTTACGGCGGCGCGTTCAAGGTCACCGCCGGGATGCTGGAGAAATTCGGCGAGGAGCGCGTGATCGACACGCCCATTTCCGAGTCGGCCATTGTGGGCGCGGCAGTCGGCGCCGCGTTGATGGGCATGCGCCCTGTGGCCGAGATGCAGTTCATGGATTTCATTGCCTGTGGCTTTGACCAGATCGTGAATATGGCGGCCAAGATGCATTACCGGTGGGGGCCGGCAGTGCCGATGGTGATCCGGGGGCCGTGCGGAGCAGGAGTACACGGAGGTCCCTACCATTCCCAGTCGAACGAAATGTGGTTTGTCCACACTCCGGGGCTGAAAGTGGTGATGCCGGCAACAGCTTATGACGCCAAAGGTTTGATCAAAGCGGCCATCCGCGACGACAATCCGGTGATCTTCTACGAACACAAGTTTCTCTACCGGCGAATCAAGGAAGAGGTCCCTGAAGGGGATTACGTAATTCCCCTCGGCAAGGCTGCGGTACGGCGCGAAGGGAACGACATGGTGGTCATCACGTACGGCGCTATGGTCTGGGCCGCCCTCGAGGCGGCGCGGGAACTGGAAAAAGATGGCCTCTCCCTGGAGGTGGTTGACCTGCGTACGTTGCTGCCCTACGATGAAGAAGCGGTGTTGGCGAGCGTACGAAAATGCAACAAGGTCATCCTGCTCCATGAGGACACGCGTACGGGCGGCATGGCAGGCGAGTTGGCAGCGCTGATTGCCGAGAAGGCTTTCGAGGATTTAGACGGGCCCATCATGCGGATTACCGCTCCGGACACGCCTGTCCCCTTCTCGCCACCCCTTGAAGAATACTTTCTGCCGAACGCCCGGAAGGTGGTCGAGGCCGCAAGGAAGCTGGCGGAGTTCTAAAAGAATTGAATCATTGATCCATTGGCTCATTGATTCATTGAACCATTGATTCATCTGCCCATCAGTCGTACACGGCACCGAGTCAGAGGAGCGAGAGCGTTGGCGATGGCTGGTCAGCGTTTCGACGCAATCGCGCGCTTCGTCTGTTCAATGAATCAATGACTCAATGAGACAATGAATCAATAGATTTGAGGTTGCTATGCCCACGAATGTCATCATGCCCCAGATGGGTGAGAGTGTTGCCGAGGGGACGATTACCAAATGGCTGAGGAAGGCCGGCGAGCATGTAGGCCGGGACGAGCCTCTGTTTGAGATTTCGACCGACAAAGTGGATGCGGAAATACCTTCCCCGGCGGCTGGGATCCTAAGCCAAATCCTGGTGAAGGAAAACGAGACGGTGGCGGTGAATACGGTTGTGGCCGTGATCGATGGCGAAGGCGCTGCCGTGGCCGCACCCGCTGCTGAGGCAGGCGCGGAGGTCACAGCGCCTCCAGCTCCGGCTGCGGCCCTACCGCAAGCGCCGGCAGCGACCGCGAGCGTTCCAACCGCGGCTGGCGGTCCGACTGCCCCCACTGCTCCCGCGGAGGCAAGGTCGTCGCCGCTCGTCCGGCGTATCGCTCATGACTACCACGTTGACCTCACGCAGGTACGGGGTACCGGTCTAGGTGGCAGGATCAGCAAGAAAGATATCCTGGCTTATGTGGAACAGCGCCAGTCGGCCGCCGCAAGCAGAATCGCCGCGGCTCGGGAGCCTTTGGTGCAGCCCCCGCCCGCGACGGTTCAGCCGACACCTTCGCCCTCGACTCTCGCCGGGCCGACGCAAGTTGTTCCCATGACCCCCATGCGCCGGCAAATCGCCGAGCACATGGTGACGAGCAAGAGGACTTCGGCCCATGTCTACACCGTATTCGAAGTCGAAATGAGCAAAGTGGTGGAGGCA
>Ga0116104_1001539_pt1 | contig 11285 bp, 9 predicted proteins | sample June2015DPH_4_15_FD_89715 | JGI IMG/M metagenome (GOLD analysis project Ga0116104, IMG submission 89715) | Peatland microbial communities from SPRUCE experiment site at the Marcell Experimental Forest, Minnesota, USA - June2015DPH_4_150 | ecosystem: Environmental > Terrestrial > Soil > Wetlands >...
CGTCGTGCTTGCCATCCACAAGCTCCTTGAAGCCCTTAATGCTGTCTTCGAGTTTCACGTAGCGGCCTTCCATGCCCGTGAACTGCTTGGTCACAAAGAAGGGCTGCGAAAGGAAGCGCTGAATCTTGCGGGCCCGCGCTACCGTGACTTTGTCTTCTTCCGAAAGCTCGTCCATCCCCAGGATGGCGATGATGTCCTGCAGGTCCTTGTACTTTTGCAGAATGACCTTCACGCCGCGTGCGACGTCGTAATGCTCGTGTCCCACAATGCGCGGATCCAAAACCCGCGAAGTGGAGGCCAGGGGATCGACGGCGGGGTAGATGCCGATTTCGACGAGCCCGCGGCTGAGCACGGTCGTGGCGTCCAGGTGCGAGAAGGCCGTGGCAGGCGCCGGGTCAGTGAGGTCGTCTGCGGGCACGTAGATGGCCTGCACGGAGGTAATCGACCCCCGCTTCGTGGAAGTGATGCGCTCCTGGAGTTCGCCCATTTCCGTTGAGAGGTTGGGTTGGTAGCCGACGGCGGAGGGCATGCGGCCCAGCAACGCCGAGACCTCCGCACCTGCCTGGGTGAAGCGGAAAATGTTGTCGATGAAGAGCAGCACGTCCTGGCCGCCCTCGTCGCGGAAATACTCTGCCACGGTAAGGCCCGTCAGGCCCACGCGCAGGCGCGCGCCGGGCGGCTCAGTCATCTGGCCATAAATCAGGGCGACTTTGGACTTCTCCGGATCGCCGGCCACCATCACGCCGCCTTCCTGCATTTCCAGCCACAGGTCGTTGCCTTCGCGCGTGCGCTCGCCCACGCCGGAAAACACCGAAACCCCGCCGTGCTTCATGGCCACGTTGTGGATCATTTCCATGACGATGACGGTCTTGCCCACGCCAGCGCCGCCGAACAGGCCCGTCTTGCCGCCCTTCAAATAGGGCTCGAGCAGGTCGATCACCTTGACCCCGGTCTCAAACGCCTCCAGCCGGGTGTTCTGATCTTCCAGAGAGGGCGGATGTCGATGAATGGGCCACCGGACCTGGGTTTCCACCGGACCCAGCCGATCCACGGGCTCGCCGATGACGTTCATCACGCGGCCGAGCGTGGCCTTACCCACGGGCGTGGTGATGGGACCTTGCTGGTCCGTCACCTTCATGCCTCGTACCATGCCATCGGTCGCCTTCATCGCCACGCACTTCACCCGGCCTTCACCCAGGTGCTGCTCAACTTCCGCAATGACATCGATGGGGTTCGTCACCTCGAAGCCTTCGGAAGAGATCCGCAACGCGTTGTAAATCGGAGGAAGATGGCCGCCTTCAAAGGCCACCACCACGACCGGCCCAATCACTTCCACCACCTTGCCAACGAGCGCCTCTGCCATCGTGAATCCTTTCTATCGGGAAGTAGTCAGGAGCCAGGAGTCAGAAGCCAGAAGGTTGTGTACTGCATTCTGACTCCTGACTCCTGTCTTCTGACTCCTGTCCCTGTTACGTTGCCGCTGCGCCGCTCACCACTTCGATAATCTCGCGCGTGATTGCCGCCTGCCGGACGCGGTTCATGTGGAGGGTGAGCGAGTCAATGATGTCCGCGGCGTTGTTCGTGGCGGCGTCCATAGCCGTCATCTTCGCGGCAAGTTCCGCCGCCTGCGACTCGAGCAGGGCGCGATAGACTTCGCTCTCCACATAGCGCGGCAGCAAGACGGCGAAGATCTCCTCCGCCGGTTGCTCGTACAGGTAATCGATCAGCGACTCGCCGGTGGCCGGCTCGATGGGCTTGATGGGCAGGTAACGCTCCACCATCAACCGCTGCGTCATGATGGACTTGAACTCGTTGTAGAGGAAATCCACCGCATCCACTTTCCCTTCGGTGTAAAGATCGATGATCTGCTTCGAGATGGGCTGCGCCTGGGCGAATTTCAGGCGGCCAAAGAGATTGATGTGCTCGCCAATCAGCTTGACCGGCCGGCGTTGAAAGTAGTCGCGCCCCTTGCGCCCAACCGCGACAACGGAAATATCCTTGTCGCGATGCTCATCCAAATAGTGGTGCGCAGCGCGAATCAGGTTGGTGTTGAACGCCCCGCACAGGCCGCGGTCGGCGGTGACGAGCACCAGAAGCTGGCGTTCAATGGGCCGCTCGGCGAGCAGCGGATGCGCGCGCTGCGCGGTGCGCGCCGCCAGGCTCGAGAGCAGAGTCAGCATTTGGTTCGCGTAGGGCCGCGCTCTGAAGATGTGGTCCTGCGCGCGCCGCAGGCGTGCCGCCGCCACCATCTTCATCGCCCGGGTGATTTGCTGCGTGCTCTTTACCGAGCGGATACGGCGTCGAATATCGAGAAGGGCTGCCATTAAAATCTCGGGGAGTCAGGAGTCAGGAGCCAGAATGGAGTTAGCGATCTCCTGCCTCCTGACTTCTGGCTCCTGACTCCTTCATTATGCTTTTGCCTTGTTCTCCGCTACAAACTTCGCCTTGAATTCGTCGAGCATCTTGGTTATTTCGGCGCGCAGGGGTTCGTCAATTTCCCTCTTCGCGACGATCTGCTTCCCCACCGCCGGATACGACGTATCCATGAAATCGTAAAGCGCTTGTTCAAAAGGCAGGCATTGTTCGATCGGCAAGTCGTCAAGGTACCCGCCCGTGCCCGCGAAGACTATGGCGATCTGCTTCTCCACGGCCAAGGGCTTGTACTGGTCCTGCTTCAGAATTTCCACCAAGCGTCGTCCGCGATTCAGTTGCGCCAGCGTGGCTTTGTCGAGGTCGCTGCCGAATTGCGCGAAAGCCGCCAGTTCACGGAACTGGGCCATTTCCAGGCGCAGCATGCCCGCCACCTGCTTCATGGCTTTGATTTGTGCGTTGCCCCCGACGCGCGAGACGGAGATGCCGGCGTTCACCGCAGGACGAATGCCGCTGTTGAACAGGTCGGTTTCCAGATAAATCTGGCCGTCGGTGATGGAAATAACGTTGGTGGGAATATAGGCGGAAACGTCGCTTGCCTGCGTCTCGATGATGGGCAGGGCCGTGAGCGAGCCACCGCCGCCTTCCTTGTTGAGCTTGGCCGCGCGCTCGAGCAGCCGCGAGTGCAGGTAGAAAACGTCGCCGGGATAAGCTTCGCGCCCGGGCGGACGCCGCAGCAGCAGCGAAATTTCGCGATACGCCACGGCGTGCTTGGAGAGATCGTCGTAGATGCACAGCGCGTGGCGGCCGTGGTCGCGGAAATACTCGCCCATCGCGCAACCGGCATAAGGGGAAATGTACTGCATGGGCGCGGGGTCGGAAGCACTCGCTTCGACCACGATGCTGTACTTCATCGCATCGAACTCTTCCAGGGTCTTGATCACCTGGGCGATGGTCGAACGCTTCTGCCCGATGGCCACGTAAATACAGATCACATCGCCACCGCGCTGGTTCAGGATGGTGTCGAGCGCCACGGCCGTTTTCCCCGTCTGACGGTCGCCGATGATCAGCTCGCGCTGGCCGCGCCCGATGGGGATCATCGAGTCGATAGCCTTCAGGCCGGTCTGCAGGGGCTCGCGCACCGGCTGGCGATCAACCACGCCCGGGGCGATGCGCTCAACGGTGTTGTACTGATCGGTGAGGATGGGGCCCTTGCCATCGGTGGGCCGGCCCAGCGCGTCGACCACGCGGCCGACCAGGGCCTCCCCGACCGGCACCGACATGATGCGCTTGGTGCGCTTGACGATGTCACCTTCCTGAATCTTGGTGTAGTCACCGAGCAGCACGGCGCTCACCTGGTCTTCTTCCAGGTTCAGCGCCAGCCCCGCCACTTCATGTGGCAACGCGAGCAGTTCACCCGCCATGGCATTGTCGAGACCGTGAATGCGGGCCACGCCGTCTCCCACCGAAATGACGGAGCCCACTTCCGCCACCGTCACGCTGCGATCGAAATTCTCGATCTGCTCGCGGATGATTTTGGTGATTTCGTCAGCTTTGATTTGTGGCATTGCTTCGGTCCTAGCTGTCAGCGATCAGCTATCAGCTACTGCATGAGCTGACGGCTGGGTGCTGACCGGTTCCTTTCTAAGCTTTCTGCGATCAGCCATCATCTCTCAACTTCGGCTATGAGCTAAGGCGTTAGCTGCAAGCTGAGAGCTGATAGCTGACCGCTTCCTTAGCGCGCCAGTAATTGCTCCCGGATGCGGTCCAAGTGGCCGCGGATGGAGCCGTCGTAGACGGTGCTCCCGATCTGCGCCACGACGCCGCCAATCAAGTCGCGGTCAAGATGGAATTCCAATTCCGGCTGCTGGCGCATTAGCTCGTTAAAACGTGCCCGCAGGAGCTCGCGCTCCTCGTCCGTGAGGCCGGCGGCGGAAGAAATCTTCACCCGCACGATTCCCAGCCGGGCATAGGAGACGTTGCGGAACGCCTGGGTGACTTCTCCCAGGAGCGTCAGGCGGTAGTGGCTCAGCAGCACCCGCAGGAAATTTAAAGTCACGGGTGAAGTGCCCAGGCGCTGCGCGACGGCTGCGAGCACGCCCAACTTCCGCACCAGCGCGAGAGCCGGCGTTTCGCAAACCACCCGCAGCTCGACGCTCTCGCGATAGGCCGCGCCGAAATCTTCCAGTTCGCCCAGCACCTGGCGATAATTGCCCGTGCTTGCCACAACGTCTGCAAGGGCGCGCGCGTATCGATTGGCGATAACCGTCGGCATGGCTAGTTCTTTCTTTCCTTGGCCTCGAGCGTCGCCACAAACTGGTTCACCAGTCGGCGGCGCCCGGGCTCATCCAGGCGCTCGCGGATCAATCCTTCCGCCAGTGTAACTGCTTGCTGCGCGGCGTAGTTCTTCAGTTCCAGCTTGGCTCCGCGCACGGCGGTATCCAACTGGGCGTGCGCGGCCTCCAGAATCCGGGCTGCTTCCTCCGCTGTTGCCTGCTCGAGGCGCCGGAGCTCGGCTGCCATTTCGCGGTCGGCTGACGCTTTAAAAGCAGCTATTTCCTCTTCCAGGTGCACCAGTTTCTCTTCCACTGCATGAAGCTGGGCTTCGGATGTTTCCAGCACCTTGCGACCTTCTTCCAAACTCTTCTGGATGGAGGCCGAGCGCGAGCGGAAGAAATCCGCGGCCGGTTTGCGCAGGACGTACCCCAGTCCTCCCGCGAGCAAGGCGAAGTTGATTACCTTGTAAAGGAGTTCGCGGGCTGGTTCTTGACCTTTCTCCTCCGCCGCCGGCTCAACCGCCGGTGAGCGTGCGATGCCGGGGTGGGCAAATCCCACCAGGCAAATCCCGAAGCAACCCAACCGTGCGGCTTGGCGGAGCAATTGGATCAAAGTCGCGCCCCTCCTCCCCCGCCGGTGGTCGACTCGGGGCCCACCAAGCTCTGTGAAATCATCTCTGCCAGGGGACGGCAGGCACTTTCGAGTTCCGCCCTCACCCCAGCCACTTCCTTTGCCAGTCTGGCCTGAGCTTCCTGGACCATCACTTCAGTCTGTTGGCGAGCTTTCTGCAAGGCCGCTTCGCGCTCCGCCAAGCTCACGCGACGCTCCGCTTCGCGCTGGCGGTATACGTCCTGGCGCGCCGCCTGGAACCTTTCCTCGTACTCTTTCGTCTTCGACTCCGCTGCCGTAGCCTGTTCGCGGGCCCGCGCCAGCGCACCCAGCGTCGCATCTGCGCGTTTCTTCAGGACGGCAGTCAGAGGACGGAAAAAAAGCTGGTCGAGAACTACAAAGAGCACGAAAACGAAAATGACGGTAGGTATGGCTTGGAGGAACAGGTGCCCGAGCTGGCGAAAGATGTCACCCATGGGGAAGGCCACCCCTCAGAGGTGGACGTTTCCAGCAATACAAAGACTGGAAAATGTAGCACGCAGGTTCGGGGGTGTCAAGGGAAAGGGTGCCCTGTTCGTGCCCGGCCTTTCCCCATAACAATCTGATTTCATGTAAGTTATTTGTCATTGCGAAGGATGCGGACGCACGGAATTAAGCCTAATACAGAACTGTGAACGTCACCGATGAGTTAACCATCCAACTCGGAGGCTTGGTTGTACAGTATGCCGGAAGTCTTTGATTCGTCGATAAGGCAGGAAAGGAGTGAGGGCACGGCGTGATGGGTATGGGCAAGGTTTGGGGATGGAGCAGGTTGAGGGGGTGAAGGAAATTTGGCTAGAGTCGAAGGGATTGCACCTGGGAGGTGGGGAAGCCGGTTAGACTGGCGGCCTGCGCAAACTCGACAAGCCTTGGCCGACCGAATCCCCGATGCTGTTTGAAATCGATCCTGAACCGGCGACGGAAACGCTGACGGCGCTGGGCGGGATACCGCTGCTGGGGCAAGCGCTTCGCTCCCTGGGGGTGCCGGGCAGCGTGAAACGTCAGGTGCGGAGCAAGCAGCGCCAAGGCGGTTATGACGAACCGACGAGGGTGGAGAGCTGCGTGATCCTGAACGCGGCGGGGGGCGAGGCGCGAGCGCCGGGCAGAATGGATGGAAGCAAGGAGGGTGGTGTTAGTGCCGGCACCCGCCTGAAGGGGGATTCCTTAGCGACGGATTTGCAAGGCGTTTTTTGACCGAGCCTGATGGGGGAGGGTGAACCGCGCCCCGAGCGCACACTGAACGCGCCTGCGCGAGGCTACGCAGGTGTTTCAAGGACCAATCACTCTTCTTCACCCGCTTGCCAGGGCCGTCCAGCCCTCAACTCCAAACTGGCGGTGAGGTCTCTCCAACCCTCAACGCCGCTACCAACGGATTGGGGGCTCGACAACCTGCGTTGAAGCCGCCCGAAAACCTATGCTAGGATGGAGGTTTGCTTCACCCGCAGCCTCATCGCTCTTAGCTCAGTGCCATGGTTTGAAGGAGTTTCTGGTGAAAATCTACGAAGGCGAAAACATTCGCAATGTTGCACTGGTAGGTCACGGCGACACGGGAAAGACCCAGCTCGTTTCCGCCCTGCTTTTCACGGCGAGCATGGTGAATCGTCTGGGTAAGGTGGACGAAGGCACCTCCGTTACGGACTACGACGAGGAAGAAATCCAGCGCAAGTTTTCCATCAGCGCCTCGCTCGCTTATGCGGAGTGGGGCAAGACGAAAATCAATTTTATCGACACGCCCGGCTACAACATCTTTATGCACGAAACCGAGGCGGCCCTGGTGGCCGCGGATTCCGCCCTGCTGCTGGTTCACGGCGTGGCCGGCATCGAGGTGCAGACGGAGAAGGTCTGGGGATTCTGCGAAAAGTACGGTTTGCCGCGCGCCCTGGTCATCAACCAGTTGGACCGCGACCGCTCGAGCTTTGAGCGCACGCTCGAAGCCCTGCGTGCCGCATACGGGCGCGCGGTGGTTCCCGTGCATCTGCCCGTGGGCGAGGAGAAGAGTTTCCGCGGCCTCGTCGACCTGGTGCGCATGAAAGCCTATCTGTACGACCCCGACGGCTCGGGCAAGGCCCGGGAAGCGGAGATTCCCGCCGACCTCCAGGACGCCGCCAGCAAGGCTCACGAGGCCCTCGTCGAGATGGTGGCGGAAGGCAACGACAAGCTCCTGGAAGAGTTCTTCGACAAGGGCACGATCCCCGTTGAAGATTTGGTGCCCGGCCTGAAGCAGGCCATTGTCGAGAAGCGCCTCTACCCGGTGGTGGTCTCCGCCGCGCTGCTGAACATCGGCAGCGAGACCTTGCTGAATTTCCTGGCGGATTACCTTCCGTCGCCCCTGGAGCGCGGCGCAGTCGAGGGCCTGGACCGCGAGGACGGCCAGCCCGTGAAGCGCCCCATCGCCGACAGCCAACCGGTTTCGGCCTATGTGTTCAAGACCGTCGCCGATCCCTTCGCCGGCCGCGTCAGCTATTTCAAGGTCATGTCGGGCGTGGTGAAGAACGAAGCCAACCTGACAAACTTCAATCGCGGCTCGGCGGAGCGCCTTTCCCACATCAGCGTGGTGCAGGGGAAGACGCAGAGCGCCGTGGCCGAATTGCATGCGGGCGACCTCGGCGCGGTGGCCAAGCTGAAAGATGTGGTGACCGGCGACACGCTGGGCGACAAGGGTGCTCCCATCGTTTACCCCCGGTTGAAGCTTGCCGAACCCGCCATTTCCTTCGCCATCGAGCCCAAGTCACGCGGCGACGAGGACAAGCTTTCCTCCGCCATTCACCGCATGCTGGAAGAAGACCTGCTGCTGCGCTTCTCGCGAGATCCGCAGACCAAGGAGTTCCTGCTCTCGGGCGCGGGCCAGCAGCACGTGGAAGTCGCCGTCTCGAAGCTCAAGCGGCGCTTCAACATCGAAGTCACGCTGAAAGCGCCGAAGATCCCCTACCGTGAGACGATTCGGGCCAAGGGCGATGCGCAGGGCAAGCACAAGAAGCAGACCGGCGGCCACGGCCAGTACGGTGACTGCTGGATCAAGGTGGAGCCCCTGGTGCGCGGCAGCGGGTTCGAGTTCGTGAACGACATCTTCGGCGGCGCCATTCCCCGCAACTTTATCCCGGCGGTCGAGAAAGGTATTATCGAGGCGGCTGCCAAGGGGTTTCTGGCCGGCTACCCGGTGGTGGACTTCCGGGTGATCCTCTACGATGGATCCTACCACGATGTTGATTCTTCGGAAATCGCCTTCAAGCTGGCGGGCTCCAAGGGGTTCAAGAAGTGCATGGAGCAAGCCAAGCCCTGCTTGCTCGAGCCCATTATGCACGTGGAGATTACCGTTCCGGAAAACTATTCTGGAGATATTATGGGCAACCTGAATGGCCGCCGCGGCCGCATTCAGGGCATGGAACCGAAAGGCGGTTCCACGACTGTGAAGGCCCAGGTGCCGCTGGCGGAAATGCTCACTTACGCTTCCGACCTCACCTCCATGACGCAGGGCCGCGGAACCTACTCCATGGAGATGTCACACTACGACATCGTGCCGCAAATGATCGCCGATAAGATCGTCGCCGCGCACAAGCCCTCCGCCGAGGAAGAGGAGGAAGAGTAGCGCACCATCGTCCCAGGCTGCCGCTGGACCCCCGCCTGCGCGGGGGTGACAACCGAAGGCACGCGCCACCCGGGCTTCGCCAGAAAACTCTCAGCCCTCTCCCTCAGGGAGAGGGCTGAGAGTCTTTTTTTTGGTGGCGGGCGGCACGCATTCGCTCCTTGTAATCTTCCCGGTCCCCGCATAGGATTCCCCTCGCGCCGAACCTCGTCGTGAAGGGCACGCCCTTGCGCGCGAGGAGAGCGAGCGGCCAGACTCGTTTTCGCGGGTCCGCGTCGAGCAGGAGCGCCTTATGTTTATTCCGCAGGTTTATGCCGTTGCACTCGCCATGATGCTCATTAGCATGATCTGCTGGGGAAGCTGGGCCAATACGCAAAAGGTCACGGGAAGCTGGCGATTCGAACTCTTCTACTGGGATTACGTTTGGGGCATTCTCCTCTGCGCCGTGTTGATCGGCCTGACCCTCGGTCGCACCGACGCTGCGAGCCCTGACAGTTTCTTCCGGAACCTGGCCGCGGCGGACGCCGTGCACCTCACGTACGCCTTTTTGGGTGGAGTCGTCTTCAATATCGCCAACATTCTAATTGTGGGCGCGATTGCCATCGCGGGCATGGCAGTGGCGTTTCCGGTGGGCATCGGGCTGGCGCTGGTGATCGGTTCCGTGCTCAACTACCTCATCACGCCCAAGGGAAATCCCCTCCTGCTCTTCGGCGGCATCGGGCTGGTGTGCGTGGCGATTGTCCTCGACGCGCTGGCTTACCGCCAGCTTTCACCGGACACCAAGGTTTCGAGAAAGGGAATCGTCTTGAGCTTGCTGGGCGGTTTCGGTATGGGCCTTTTCTATCCCTTCGTGGCCAAGGGGATCAGCGGCGCGAACCACCTGGGACCTTATACCGTGGCGTTCGTGTTCGCGTTGGGAATCCTGGCCAGCAATATCCCCGGCAACTACATCGTCATGCGCCGCCCGGTGATGGGCCCGCCGGTCAGTTTTGCCGACTACTGTGCGGGCGCCGGCCGCTTGCATTTCTGGGGGATCATGGGCGGCGCGTTCTGGGCCGTGGGGACGATTTCCAACTTCGCGGCGTCTTACGCGCAGATGGTCGGCCCGGCCACCTCCTATGCGCTGGGCCAGGGTGCGACGATGGTGGGGGCGATTTGGGGCGTTTTCGTGTGGAAGGAATTCGCCGGGGCGGGCGCGAGCACGAGGCGGCTCCTGGCCTTGATGTTCGTGTTCTTCATCGTTGGACTCTTCTCGGTGGCGCTGGCGCCGGTGGTGAAGTAGGAAGAGAAGTCGAAAGTCGACAGTCAAAAGCTGAACGCATCAAAGGAATTCGCATGGGGAAAATATTAGCGGCCTTCGCCACCATCCTTCTGGCAGCGTGCTTTGCTGGCGCAGCGGATACGAAAATCCCGATCATTCTCGACACCGACATCGGCACGGATATCGACGATGCCTTTGCCCTGGCGCTCATCATCAACAGCCCCGAGCTCCAACTGTTGGGAGTGACCACCGTTTCGGGCGACACCGCGGCGCGGGCGCGCCTGGCGGCCAAGTTTCTCTGGGAAGCGGGGGGGAAATGGCGGCAGGTCCCGGTGGCGGCAGGCGTGCCGGGGTCAACGCAGCATATCGAGCAGACCCGTTGGGCGGATGACTTCGCCGGCCCGCAGATCCTCAAGGAAAGCGCAGTCGATTTCCTGCGCGGTCAGTTCCACCGCCGGCCGGGGGAGATTACGCTGATCGCCATCGGCGAGCTCACCAACGTGGCCGCGTTGCTCAAAGCTGACCCCCTAGTGGCGAAGAAGATTAAGCGCATCGTTTTGATGGGCGGGTCCATCGCGCGCGGCTATGAGCCCGGCTCGAACCCCGAACCGGAATGGAACATCAAATCAAACCCCGCGGCCGCCCGTGCCGTGTTCACATTCGGCATTCCCATTCTGATGGCGCCGCTCGATGTGACCGCTATGTTGCAGCTCGACGCGGCGGCGCGGCGCCGCATCTTCGATCACGGCACCGCGGTCGCGAGCGCCCTGGCCGCCCTCTATCATCTCTGGAACAGCGACACGCCAACTCTTTTCGACCCCATGGCCGTGGCGCTCTTGATCGACCCGAATCTCTGCCAGACGCAAGAGCTGGCCGTGGAAGTGGACGACCAGGGGTCGACGCGCGTCGCGCCAGGCAGGCCCGCGAACGCCACTGTGGGCATGCACACAAATCCCGCCACATTCTTCGAGTTCTACTTGAGCCGCATCGCGGGGAAGTAGCCCGGATTTCTCACCAGTGATGGGAAGGGCGGGGCTTTACAGGCTGCGGAAAAACGCTGGTTTTTTGCTTTCCGGTTCTCTGGCGAGCTGATCGCTGGCCGTTTTGGGCTGATCCGCAGGGATCTGCGAGGTTCGTTTGGGTCTC
>Ga0116104_1001546_pt1 | contig 11233 bp, 14 predicted proteins | sample June2015DPH_4_15_FD_89715 | JGI IMG/M metagenome (GOLD analysis project Ga0116104, IMG submission 89715) | Peatland microbial communities from SPRUCE experiment site at the Marcell Experimental Forest, Minnesota, USA - June2015DPH_4_150 | ecosystem: Environmental > Terrestrial > Soil > Wetlands...
GTCGCCGACATCACCGCCAGCCGCAGGTCGGGCCGTGCCGTCTCTTGTAGACGCCGCAGCAGCGCCAACGCCAGGTCCCCTTCGAGATGCCGCTCGTGGAATTCGTCGAGCACCACCACTGCGACCCCGCGCAGCTCCCGGTCCGAGAGCAGCCGCCGCGTGAGCACGCCCTCGGTCATGAACTTCAGCCGGGTGCGCGGTCCCGCCACTTCCTCGAACCGGACCTGGTAGCCGGCGGTCTCCCCCACCCGCTCGCCCAACTCGGCGGCCACCCGCCGCGCGGCCAGCCGCGCCGCCAGCCTTCGCGGCTCCAGCACCAGCACCTCGCCGCGCACGTCGCCGAGCAGGGCCGGGGGAACGCGCGTCGTCTTCCCCGCCCCCGGCGGCGCTTCCACCACCACCGCGCGCCCATGCTGCAACTGTTCCGACACCTCCGGAATCAGCGCATCAATGGGTAGCCGCGGAACTGGCATCGCTCTCAAATCCTGCCGCGGGCCGAAAACGTCGAGGGGAATCCTGGGTGCGGGCGGGATCCGCCGCCCGCATCCGTGGCAGAGGAAACTAGCGGCTCTGCGTGGCTTTGAGCATCTGGCTCTCGACCTGCTTGAATCCCGCCGGCACCTGGAACTTGGAAGCGTCCACCGCAGCCGAGGAGAACCCGCTCAACTCGGTGGTCGTCTCCATCATCGACGCCGGGCCGCCCGCGCCCTGCGCCTGAGGCTGGCCGCTCGAGGCCTGCTCCTGCGGCTTCTTCCTCCCCAGTCCGCCCAGTCGTCCGCCCAACCGGCCGAGCGCGCCGCTGACCGTCGGCTTTTCAAGATCCACCTGCTGTTGCTGGGGCTGCTGCTGTTCGACCTGCTGCGGAGGCGGCGCTCCGGCGCCGGCCTGCTGGTCCCCTTGCGGAATCGCGCCGCCCAGGTTCATTTTCGTGACCTGCCGCACCGGCACCCCGCTCAGCTTGGCCATTTGCTTGTATAGCTCGGCCATGCCCTGGGCGGAACTCTGCCCTCCGCCCATCATGCTGCCGCCGGGCGCCCAATCCAGCTTCTGCGCCATGCGCACCTGGAAGTTGCGCACCTCCGCGTATCCGGGCACTTCAGGCGCAATCCACATGTCGGAGACCATTATCATCATGGTTCCGCGCTCGTTGGTCTTCGGGTCGGTTCCCTCGAATTCCAGCGTCATCACCATCTCGCGCGTGCTCATGCCGTTGATCTCACGCGTCTGCCCGGTCTCCTTCACCGAGGGTTTGATCGTGAAGTCGGACTTGGACTTGGCCTGCATTTGCTTCAACGCCTCGGCCATTTGGGCGAAGGTCATCACCGAGTAGGTTTTCTTCTGGAAGTTGACTTCCGTGATCGTTTCGGCCGCCAGATCGATGATGTGGCCGCTCAACGGCGAGATCGTCGCCATGCGGTCGCCCTTGACCACCACCGTGCTGCGGATCGGCTCACGCAACTGCTTGGAGAGGACCGACATGCTTTTCAACATGCCGCCCGTTATGGTAGTGGTCTGCTCGTAGCTGAAGTCGGCCAGCAGACAGGCCGACGCCAGCACGGCAATCGTAAGGCAAACAGAAATTCGTTTCAGCATTGTGCATCCCTCGATGTCACATGATAGCACCCGCGCCACGGTCGCTGTAGAATAGCCTGGAGGCCTCATGGCGGACCTAGTCGTTCATCCCACCAGAAAGTGGCTCCGGCTCCAGTACACCACGGTGTTCATCCTCTGTTGCGTTGCGGTGTTCCTATGCAACAACTTCGGCCTGAGCGCATGGCTGCTGGTTTTCCCGGCGCTGCTGTTCCTGTTCCCCATCGCCGGGAGCATCCGCGTGCGCTTCACCAGGATGACCATCTCCGGCGACAAGCTGCGCTTCGAGCTCGGCATGCTGTCTAAGACCACGCGCACCATCCAGATCTCGAAGATTCAGGATGTGACAGTCATCCAATCCCTGGCACAGCGGCTGATCGGTGTCGGCACGCTTTCCATCGAGACGGCGGGCGAGACCAGCCGGCTCACCATCGCGAATATCGACGCCCCCCGGGCAGTGGCCGAGGAACTTCTCGATGCGGCGCAGGGGCACCCCCCGCTCGGGGAACGCTCCTCCGCCGGAGGCGGCAAGCCGGTCCAGCCCGGACCAAAGAGGAAAGGCGAGCGCGGGTGACGCCCGCGGTCGTGTTCTCCGAATCCGAGGCCCGCGATTTCGGGCGGCGCCTGCTCGAAGCCGTGGGTGTGGCCCCCGAGAAAGCCCTGCTGGTGGCCTCCGTCCTGGTCTACGCCAATCTGCGCGGCGTCGATTCCCACGGTCTGCAAGTGCTGCCGCACTACGTGGGCCAGATTGAGGCCGGGGACGTAAACCCCGCTGCCGAGGGGCGCGTCGTCACCGAGGACCATGCCTGCCTGCTCTACGACGGCGACCACGGCCTCGGCTCCGTCACCGCGGAAATCTGTTGCCGGCACGTCATCCGAATGGCTCGCCAGTATGGGATCGCCATCGCGCTCACCCGCGAGACCAGCCATTTCGGAGCCGCGGCCTTCTGGACCCAGCGCATCTCCGCGGCCGGCCTGATCGGGATCGCCATGTGCGACTCCTCTCCGCAGGTCCCGCCCTGGCAGGGAAAGGCGAAGCGGGTGGGAACCAACCCCATCTCGGTTTCGGTTCCTCATCCGGGGGGCCGCGGATGGCTGTTGGACATGGCCACCAGCACCGTCGCACTGGGCAAGATCGAGCAGGCCGCCCTCAATCGGAAAACGGAACTCCCACCGGGTTGGGCCATGGACTCCGAGGGACGGCCCACCACCAGCCTCCAGGCGGCGCTAGCCGGGTTCCTGATGCCCCTGGGCGGCTACAAGGGCAGTGGCCTGGGCCTGATGGTGGAGATCCTCGGCGGCGTGCTGGGCGGTGGCGGAATGGCTCCCGACATCGCCGGCATCCGCGACCACGGGCGCGTCGCGCGCGTCAACCACACCTTCCTGGCCATCGACGTCGCGCGGTTCCTCCCGCTCGAGACCTTCTACGCGCGCATGGACTGGCTGGTCGAGCACATCCAGTCCGCCCCGCCCGCCGCCGGCTACGACGAAGTGCTGGTGGCTGGCGACCCCGAATGGCGCCTCCAGGACCAGCGCCGCGCCACGGGCATTCCCATCCTGCCGGGTCCCTGGGAGATGCTGGCGCGCACCGCCCGCCGCCTGGGCGTCCCGTTGCCACGCTGACTGTGGCTCCCCTGTAGTCCTATCCGATCCGGGGTAGTACCGAGTTTTTCTCAAAATGTTACCTAAGGTCCCACCTCTCCCCTGTCGATTCCTCCTCCCAGAGGTGATCTATGAGGAGCACATTCCTTCTGCTCGGAGTCATCCTGCTGGCAGCGGCGGCATTTGGCGACACCGTCGTGGTGGCGAACCCAGCGGCGTTCTACGGCGGCTGGACCCCCAGCGAGAGCGGCACTCAGTTCTGGAACCAACACTCCTGGGACGGCAGCGCCTGCGCCGTCGGCTTCTACATCTACGGCAACACGAGCGATGGCTGCGGCTCGATCCAGGGAAACCCGAACGGGGGGCCGCAGGCGGCGCTGCCGTACCTTGGCGACGCCAGCGACCCGGACTCGGCGGTAACTGATTTCTATTTTGGGAACAGCTCGGGCGAAAGCCTGACCTTGAAGCTGGAGCTCGCGGGATGGGCCGAGTCCAACATCCTGGGCGCCTACTTCCTCAATCCGGACGGGAGCATCGCCGGCACCGAGGTACTGTTTTCCGGTCCCGATCATCCCGAGACGACGACGGTGTTGTTCAACCCCCAGCAACGGGACTTCGGTTTCTACATCGTCAACGGCGATGGCCAGACCCTGTACATAGTTGTACACACGGTATTTCGGACAGGGTGGCGGTAGGTGTGCTGGGGCGGCGGGCAGTGGGTAGGTCGTTGGTGGGGCTGGGTTTAGGGCGTTGCGGATGGGCGCGCCGGTGTGAAAGGAAAACAGATATTTATTTCGGACAATTGGCGAAGAAAAGGCGAATGCCGAACGAAGAATCAATAGGTTAGCGGGAAAGTTAGTTTCTGAGTGGCTTTAACGATGTAGTACGCTGATTTATAAGGGCATGTCGAACTGGAACCGCTAAACCGCCCGCTCGGCCTCGAATCTCGGTTTGGGGTCGCAAAACTCAGTACTTTGCAGTATAGAGTGGTTTGCTATCTAAAGAGCAAGGTGGTGGGAAGCAGGGGAACCAAACCTTGATTCCTGTTCAGCTTGCCGCCTCAACTGAGCAGGCGAAAACTCGGCGCGGCGGTAGAGTTTTCCAGGGGTGGCGGCGCCGGCGAAGCCTCTGGCGGTTGGGCCCAGGGGGCTTTCCGCTGGATCTCCAAGAGCTCGCCCAAATCATCTCGGATGTGTCCCAACAGGTAAGACGAGAGTGTCAACAAAGCCAGGCCGAAGGCGAAGAGAACACAGCCGACGATGGCGATGACCAACAGCACCAAATTGACGAGGGCGCCGTCCATAATCCACACCTCAGCCAGCCATCCTCGCTGAGCGATGCCCGGTCTTGGTGGTGAGCGCGATCTCGAGGTACTTTGCAGCATCAGTGAAACACTCGCGGACAGTCGGATCCAAGACATCGTGGTCGAGCCATAGGCGAAGGATCCGAACGATCGATGCATCCACCTCACGCTCACGGGCCAACAGGTACGTGACCAGGTGGGCAAGATCCACCAAGTTGGGCCGCGTCCTCCGGAGATCCTCCCATTCGCGCTTCTCCCGTTCGGATGGTAGGAGGGCTCTGCGCCCGTACATGGCATCGACCTCAGCCATCGCGGCAGAAATGGCCAAGTCTTCCTTGCTGCGGCCGAGCAGTTCCCCGAGCCGTTCCAGAACAGGGTTCCTCTCTGTGCCCTCCGCCAACTCCAATAGACGCTTCAGCACCAGAAAACCCGGTGATGTGCGCCCCAACTCATACTTGCTGATCTGGCTCTGGTTAACCCCGAGCGCCCTGCCCATTTCGGTAGTGGTCCAGTGCTTCCGTTCGCGGATCTGTTTGGCTATATCCCCGATTTTAGTCACGATAGATTTAGGCTTGACGCCTTGTCTAGTTATGGTGCATAATGTTTGTGATGCCTACCGTTGGCGATCGCGGATTCCAGATCACCGATCTTTCGAAGACGATCTGGGCCATCCGGAAACGCGCACGAATAGGACAAACCAACTTTGCCCGAGAACTTGGCGTAAACCAGACCCAGATCAGTCGATACGAACGCGGCGCCACAAAACCGGAACTCGGCCCGCTTGTCCAGCTTCTGGGCATGACCGCATTGCCGGCAGAGCGGCGAGTCATTCTCCGCGAGCTGAAGAGGCTGGGGATAGATTCGTTGATCGGCCGCCTTGTCCAATCTGGCCTTGTGTTGGATCTCGGAGCCATGCCTACAGTATGCATGGAGCAGGTTTCGGGGGCAACATCTTCTGAGGTTGCTATTCCTTCACCAGAAGGTCCGGAAACACAGGCTGAGAACCTACCAGGAGAGGTTGTTTTTCCGGAGGCGAGCGCGGGGGTTCGAGGGCAATGAGCGCGCTCAGATCCAGATTCCTCAGATCAGAGAGGCGGACTCGATCTGACCGCAAATTGAGCGCGGCGGCGATGGCGCTGCTAGAGACCGGTTTCGCGCGGAGGACACCATATAGGCAACTCGCCGGCGAGCTCGCGTCCATGGGTGAGGGCCTGGACTTCCGGCGCGTGGGAGAGCTGGCGGCGGAATGGAGGTGCGCTCGAGAACGGCGGAGATCGCGCATCGAGTTGGTCGGCATGTTGCTGGGGGTGGCGAAGAGCGACCGGGATCTGTACGACAAGTTGCTTGAAGCCCTCACGGCCATGGCGTTGCCTCCCGATTTGCTCCAGGAGGTGATGACGTTGGCGGATTCCGAGGGGCGTGAGGAATGAAAGCGACCGGACGGAATCTTCAACTTCCTCGGAAGGGGAACAGGATCACCGACAGGTTGAGCAAGACCGCAACCGAGTTGCTGAAGGATGGATTGCGCCGCGGTTTGCCTTACCGCGATATTGCTAGTGGACTCTTGGCGTTGGGCGAGCCTGTGGCCGAGAGGACCATCTGCCGCAGGAGCTTGGAATTCAGAGCGGAACGGGCGCGATTCCAGGCGTTGAAGTGGCTCGGGCGGGTTCCGGTGGGGATATGGCCGGTCGAGGATTTCGTTGCGCTCATTGAGCGCATGGACTTGAGTGATGGTTGGTATTTGCGCGCACGCAAACGCGCGCTCAAAATACTGCGGCGGTTCTTCGACGAACCTACCGGGCAAACCATCCGGAAGATGGAGGAAGAGCTGTTGGCTTTCGCCGTCCAATCCCATATTGCTCGGCGCCGGCCGCGGAAAACGGATCGTGACGGTGCAGTGCTTCTACCCGAGCGAGGCTCGGGCGGAATCTCTGCGAGTTCGAGGCTTTCCAAGGAAGGGGGACTACTTGGCTAAAACAAAACGCACTCCTGCTGTGAAGCTCGGAAGCGGTGGGGTGCCTGCAATTGCGTGGTTCGAAGAGACTGATTTTGATGACGAGCGATGTAGGAATCCCAGATTCTGGACGTCCAGGAGGGACGTCGTCGTGGGGCTGGCATTTGAGGAAAACAACCCGGCTTGCCGGGTCGATCAGGGCCAGCTCAGCGGCGCCCGGTTGGTGGTCTGTGGCACGGGGGGCGACGACACCGGCTTGAACGTGTATATCGGCCTGCACTTCCTGGGGTTCTTCTGGGGGCCGTGGCTGCAAGAGATTTTGCGGCGGATCCTGGACACCTGGACGGATGAGACCCAGCATCTGAGAATTGGCATCCCCGAGTCATATCCAGCGTCTGGGCCGCTGCCTATGAGCGGCGAGTTGCGCTTTCTCGGGGGTCAGACCTCGGAATTGCGGATCTTCGTTGGTGAACATTGTTTCGGGGTCGCGAGAGGTGCCAACCTGAAACAGTTTCTACGTCACGTTTCGATTCGTGCATCTCGCGGCATCCAGGCAGACAAGACCCTGTGTATCGCGAAGGGCCGGCGCCGGGAAACGTCGAAGCAAGATCTACCAGTCGCGGGCTGAAGGTGGGGTGGGGCTGATGGAAGCGGTGGTGACGGCCGAAAAGACGGAAATCAGCGACGGTTGCGCGCGCAGGCGCGTCACCTTCATCGGCCCCCCGGCCGACAAGCGGGCGCGCGACGAGCGGATTCCGCAGCCGGGCGATGCCGACGTGGCGCCTCCAGGAACGTCTCGCGATCCCATCGAGGGCATGGCCACGCTGGCCCTCCAACTTAACGCTCCTGTCGGGCAGAGGTTCACTGAAGAGGACCGTGAGCAGGCCCTCCAGCGGTACGCGGTGATTGAACCGCTTCTGTTCCCGGAGCGGTTCGAGAAACTGTGGTCGGATGCTGGCGGTCGCAAGGGATCAATGGTGGGAGCGCTCTGCAAACAACATCAGGTGTCCCGCACGACGCTTTACCTGTGGCTGGATTCCTGGCATCAAAACGGCCTCGCAGGATTGGCGCGGAAAAGTCGCAGGGATGCTGGACAACCGCGCTCCCTCAACCCGGCGGCGCTGGATTTCTTGATCGCCGCCGCGCTGCCATGCAAGGGCATCTACGGGCGGCTCAGCGTCAAGGAAATCTACCGGGCCTACCAGGAAGAGCGCGAATGGCGTAAGTGCCATGCCGGATACATCGTCGCAGAATTCGAGCAGAGTAAGTATGCACGTTACTTGGATGCGGCGGGCCGGCTTTCGCAGGATGCCCTATTGCCGGAATCAAGTTACGAAACCTTTCGAAATTGGCATGACCGGATTCCCGAGGTGTTACGGATTTACGCTCAAGAGGGCGTGGAAAGTTACGCCAACACTCAAGAAATCTTGTCTTGGCGCGCCATCGCCGAGATAAAGCCTCTCGATTTTCTTGTGATGGATCATCGAATGCTCGATTTGCTTTGTATGATCCCCATCCGCGGGGGCTGGAGGCTGGGGCGCCCCTGGCTCACGGCCAGTCTCGATATGAGGTGCCGGAAATGGCTCTCATGGCGCGTGGTCGAAACGCCTTCTAGCGATTCCATCGCCGCGGTGCTCAGGAGCGCTTTCGTCAGGCACGGCTTGCCTAAGGCGGCATATTGGGACAACGGACGCGATTTCCGCGCGGTGTGGTTCGAGGGCGGGCGCCCTGTGGAGCGCCAGGTCGAGCGCATCGGCGAAATGCCGGCGCCTTGGAATGGCGTCCTTGACGCCCTTGGTGTGCGAATTCACCACGCCATCGTCCGGAGGGCCAGGTCCAAGTTGATCGAGCCGGCGTTCCGGGCTACGGCGCTGTTCGATGAGACGCTGCCCTGGTATTGTGGCAACAAGCCCAGCGCGCGTCCGGAGCGATTGGATGACTTGATTCGCGAGCACGAACGTTGGTTGAAGGGCGAGGAATCGGAGTCGCCATTTCCGACAATCGATCAGATCTCCGAATTGTACGACCGCCTCCTCGAAAGCCTCAATGAGCGTGAGCATGTCGGCGAGGGGATGCGGAAGATCACGGCCACCGGATGGGGCTGGTACTCACCGAACGAGCTCTGGGAGTCGCTTATCGCGGGTGTCGAGCAGCGATCGGTGCCTTCCGATGTCCTCCACCTGGCCTTCGCCAAACGCAAGGTGTTAACCGTCCGCAACGGCGAGCTGCGGGTTACTCTTGGCGGGCGATTGTACCACTACAGGCTGACGGAAAATCCGCTCGGCCTGATGGGGTTGAATGGCTGCGAGGTGGAACTGGCTTACGATCCGATCGATATGGGGTTGGCCGCGGTATATTTCGAGAATCGTTTTCGCGGTTTTGTGTCGGCAGTAGAACTGAGGCGCATGGGCGAGAAGGATTTTGTCGCGGACGAACGTGACCGGCGGGCTGCGCGGCGCACCGTGCGCAAGTATATCGAAGCCGTTCACGCCTCCACGCCCATTGCCGGCCCCGTCGAGCGGCTTCAGCGCTGGGTTGAAATCGCGCGGCCGCGTGTCGATCCTCCGCGGGTCGAGATCATGGTCGCGGTGCCGGATGCGATCCTGGACGCTGCGCAGGCAGCGAAGCGAGAGTACGACAATTCGACGCCCGAGCCCGATCCGACGTGTGTGCCTATCGAACGCCGCGCGGTGGATCCGGACGAGGGCGCTTTCTCGTTCTTCGGGGGCGCCGATGATGAGTGAGCTTTCCGACCGCGAGGTAAGCCAGGTGCGCGAGGAGTTGCGGGCGTTCCTGGCCTTGCGGCCCGATCTTTCCCCGGCCGATCTGACTCCCCACACGACCCTTGGGGACGCAACGATACGCAGCTTTTTGAACAGGTCCATCCGCGGGGGGCGCCAGGTAGTTACGCAGATCAGGGCGATGATGGCACGCGCGAGGACCGGCGACATTCTTCAACCGCACCGCGACGCGGGGATCGTGATTGCACCCGAGCAAGAACAGCGAACGCAGGGAATCGCCCGGTTCCAGAATTGGTACGAAACCCAGACTGTGCGCAGGGTCGCCGAGGTGCTCGACTACTGCGCCGCGCACGCGGCCATCGGCATCATCACAGCGGAGTTCGGGGTAGGCAAATCGGCGGCGGTCAGGGCCTGGAGACTGGGCAAAGGCCGAAAAATACCAACTGCGGTTTTTGAGTTCGACGAGTTCTCGAGCGCGAATACCGTCGAGTTCATCTGCTGTCTGGCGAAGCAGCTCGGGTTGGAGGTGTCAATCGGATCCCAGAACGCCGGCCGCGTGTTTCGGGTGGTATGTGAGAAACTCCGCAGCGAGCCGGTACTCCTCGTCTTCGACCAATGCGAAACGCTGCGTACGCGCGTATTCAGCGTGATTCGGCAGTGCTGGGATCGATCCCATGAGGCCGGAGTCGGGATCGTTCTCCTGGCAGCTAAAGTTCTGATGACCCGGATGCTTGGATCGCGCATGGCCGACCTCGGGGCGCTTACTTCTCGGGTTGGTGTATGGGCCGCGCTGAACGGATTCACGAAGTCCGAAATGGCCGCGATCATCAGGCAGGAAGGCGTCACCGATATCGACGACATGGCCTTTGAACTGTGGTACCGCGCGACTGGCGGCAGCATGCGCCGGTTGATGTGGTCCCTAGAATTGTTACAGGCCAAACATTCCGGCAAGCGGGTCACCGAAAAGACGATCCGGGACGTTGCTGGGCATCTCTGGGGGATGCAGCTTTCAGGCGGGGACTCCGGCGTACTTCGGCAGGGAGAAGACAGACCGGCCGCCGTAAACAGAACCATAGAAGAGAGCGCGGTGGCGCGCGCGGTAGCGTGAGGGGGATGGTGTGGACAAGAAGACGGCTTTCAACGACCTCGGCAAGATGGATGTGTTTCTTAACGGGATCGTCCAGGACCTGATGAAGGAACGGGGAACACCCTATAATCAAGCGCTGCGGAAGGTTCGGCACCTGTATCCGCAGATCATACAACTGCGCGAGGCTCTTTACCAGAAAGAGCAGGATTCCGTCCACGACGTGAAGCACTACCACCTCATCAATGGGCAACTCAAGGAGGCGGACGACCAAATCGAGAGGTTGACGCAAACGGCGATCCAAGCCCATCCGGGACTGGATTATAGCCAGGCTCTTCGGATCGTAGCCAGCGACAATCCGGAATTGTTCCGGCGCCGCGAGGAGCTATTCAGCTCACGACACTGACACACCTTGCCGACGTGAGGCGCGCGGGTTCTCTTTCCTCCTTTTCGTCCCGCCCGCGCGCCTCAAAAGGAGAATAGATCGATGTTGAATTTGAGATCACTTTTGCCGGGAGACCAGAAGGCAGAACCCGGTTTTGATGATGCACTGAAAGTCCTCCTGGCGGAGGCGGGCGGCGCGATCGATGAGCGGGCGAAACTCCTCGCAACGATCGCCCAGGGCCAGACGACATTGACCGAGGCGCAGCAGGAGTTGTCGGCCGCCAAGAAGCGCCAGGTGGCGGGGAATACGAGGCCGCGCAGACTGAAGGCGGGCTGGCGATCGCAACTGCCGCAACGGAGCGAGCGGTGGCCGATGCCGCTCTGAAGGTCAAGTCGGCCCAATTGCGACTGAAAGGCCTGGAGACCGGGCGTGCGCGAACTGATGCGGCGCTCCTGGAGGCATGGCGCCGGATCGAGGGCTGGCGGAATCAGTTCGTTGAAGCGCGGGTGGCGGAGGTTCAAGCTGAGTTCGGCGCCGCAATCTCGGGTTTTTTCTCCCTGCTCTGCAGGGTCAA
>Ga0116104_1001553_pt1 | contig 11219 bp, 6 predicted proteins | sample June2015DPH_4_15_FD_89715 | JGI IMG/M metagenome (GOLD analysis project Ga0116104, IMG submission 89715) | Peatland microbial communities from SPRUCE experiment site at the Marcell Experimental Forest, Minnesota, USA - June2015DPH_4_150 | ecosystem: Environmental > Terrestrial > Soil > Wetlands >...
ACGAAACCGGTTTGTTGCTGGTACGGCACCAGCCGCGAGACATCGGAAGAGGGATTGGAGGTCCTACGTCTTGCAGCTGGAGGTCTGGAACAGCTGCGGGCGCAAAAACGCTGGGCCATTACGGTTTGCCCTGACAGCGCGTTGCAATGGGGTAAGAGTGCCATCGGAGTCGTGGTGATGGCCCCGGCGGACGTGCCCGTCGAAGTGATACCCGTGCCTTTCCAAGGCTCAACCCATCCGGTGACCATGGCTGGCGCTCTAGTGCAGTCAGCAGCCGAAGTTCTCGGGGTCGTGGTGTTGACGCAGTTGGTACGCCCCGGTTGCCCAGTGCTGTACGCGGCATCCTATGGAGGGATCATGGACATGGCTATGGGCACACATGTTTTCGGCACACCTGAGTCAGCGCTTTTCGGTGCTGCATCCACGGCGGTTGGACGGGCCTTTGGGCTGCCCACGGATATGATGCAGGGAATATCAGACAGCAAGTTGCCGGACGCCCAAGCGGCGATGGAGAAGGCGATGGTATTGCTGATGCCAGCCTTGGCTGGAGCCGACTGCATTACGCAAGCTGGTGCCTTGCTAGATTTTGCCTTGAGCGCCTCTTATGAGCAGCTGGTCATTGATAGTGAGATCGTCCATTATGTCCAAAAGATTGTGCGTGGTGTGCTGGTCGATGAAGCAACGCTAGCCCAACAGGAGATCATGAATCTGCCGTTTGGTGGGCACTTTATTGATTCCCCCCACACTCTCCAGCACTTCAAGAAGGAGCTTTATTTCACGAAACTGATGGACAGGCATCCGTGGCAGATCTGGGAAGCTGGCGGGGCCAGGGATCTGGCGGAACGCGCACACCTGCGGGCGGAAGAACTCCTGGCTCAAGCCAAACCGGTGCAGGGGATTCCGCGGGAACGACAAGAAGCCGTGGACACCTTCGTGGCCGAGATTTGCCGGAAGCATGGAGTCGATCCAGAGCCCTTGCTGTTTTGAAGACGATCGATGGCGAAACCCTAATCCGTGGCCGCCCTCGGGGGCTTCGATTTTCACCTCCAAAGCAGGCGGAACCCTCTCCGATGCCAGCGGATCACGGTGTCCGGCTTGACCATGGTCAAGGCCCTTCTCCAAGCGAACCGTCGGGCAAGGAACACCAGGGTCAACCGAGTGGCGTTATGGGCACGTGCAGGTTTTCGCCTTGCGCTCCATGTACAAAGCCCGCTGCTTGCCGAGGAAGAGATTCTCGGCGGCCAGAGCCCGTCTCGACCGCAAGTTGAGTTTGATGAACCTGAAGGTATCCCACACCATGGGGAGAGCGGTCGGCAGCAAGTTGGCAAGGAATCGAGTCATCCCGACGGGATCGCACATCAAGGCTCCTTCCGTCAGGTTGGCCCTGTGAGCGGGCGCACGGAATTAATGCGGACGACCCCTTTTCCTCAAGAACTCAGGCTCATAATCTGGTTGTTAGCCCAGGGTACATAATGCCGGTCTTGTCCTCGCTATCATCCCGGGATGCGCGCTGTCGGTCAGAGACGATTTCGCGGGCCGTGCACTCTTGAAGCAGACCCAGCCATGTCGAGGGAGGATTCCATGAACAAGGCTGTTCGCAGATCGACAAGAACATGTGACTCGGGATCACCAAGGATCGCGGCCGTCTTAGTCGTGGTGGCGCTGGGGTTTTTCCTCTTGGCCGGTGCAGGCTTCGCGCAGTCCAATCCATTCGTGACGCAGCCAGAGCAATCCGTGGGCAAGCCCAACGCCTACGTTGCTCCGGACCTGACCAAGCAACGGACGCTGTACGTCGTAGGTTACGCGCACCTGGATACGCAGTGGCGATGGGAGTTTCCGCAGGTTATCAGCGAGTTTCTCCCCAAGACAATGCGCCTCAACTTCGATCTGTTTGAGAAGTACCCGCACTACATCTTCAATTTCAGTGGCGCCAACCGCTACCGCCTGATGAAGGAGTATTTCCCCGCCGACTACGCAAAGGTGAAGCAATACGTGGCGGCGGGCCGTTGGTTTCCGGCAGGCTCGTCCGGGGAGGAGGGCGACGTGAACTCGCCTTCGCCCGAGTCGATCATCCGGCAGGTCCTTTACGGCAACGAATATTTCCGCCACGACTTTGGGGTGGCGAGCGCCGAATACATGCTGCCCGACTGCTTCGGCTTCCCCGCTTCCTTGCCGAGCATTATGGCGGCGGCGGGCGTGAAAGGATTTTCCACGCAGAAACTGACGTGGGGGTCGGCGGCCCCCGTGGGCGGCCCCAATTCCCCGGAACGGACACCGGCGGGGATTCCCTTCAACGTCGGCGTCTGGGAGGGACTTGATGGCAAGAGCGTGCTGGCCGCGCTGAACCCTCAAAGCTACGACGGCGAAATCCCTTATGACCTCAGCAAGAGCAGTCCCACCCCCATCGGGGAAGGTTACGCGGACTGGCCCAAGCGACTCGAGTTAGACGGGCAGGCCACCGGGCTGTATGCTGACTATCACTACTACGGCACCGGCGACACGGGCGGCGCCCCTTCGGAATCCTCGGTGAAACTCCTGGAAGCCATCGTGACGAAGAGCCCCACGGTTTTGCCCGCCCCGCGGGTGGAATCCGAATTCGGTGAGGCAGAGCAACCCCCTCCGCCGACGGGTCCAATCGTCCAGGTGGGTGATGGCCCCGTGCAGGTGGTCTCCTCCCGGGCCGATCAAATGTTCCTCGACATCCTCCAGAGCGGCGAGACCGCGCGCCTGCCGCGTTACAAGGGGGACCTGGAGCTCACCAATCACTCGGCCGGCTCCCTGACTTCCCAGGCGGTCCACAAGCGGTGGAACAGCAAGAATGAACTGCTGGCCGATGCCGCCGAGCGGGCTTCAGTCGCCGCCGCCTGGTTGGGCGGCCGCCCCTATCCGCTCCAGCGCCTCAACGACGCCTGGATGCTGGTGATGGGCGGACAATTCCACGACACCCTGGCGGGCACCGGGACGCCCAAGGCTTATGAGTTCGCCTGGAACGACGATGTGCTGGCGCTGAACCAATTCGCCGGCGTGCTGACCAGCGCCACGGAAGCCGTTGCGTCCGGCCTGAACACGGAGGCGGAGGGCACGCCCGTTGTCGTCTACAACCCCCTGGACATCGAGCGGGAGGATGTCGTCGAGGCTACGCTCTCTTTCCCCGGCGGCGCGCCCAAGGGAGTTCGCGTGATTGGGCCAGACGGGAACGAAGTGCCCGCGCAGGTGGCGGAAGCCGGCCACGGAACTGCCAAGGTTTTGTTCTTGGCCAAAGTGCCCTCCGTGGGCTTCGCGGTCTACGCTGTTCAGCCCGCGGCGGCCGCGGTTGCGGCCTCCGAGTTGAAAGTCACGGAGTCGTCGCTCGAGAACGCGCGCTATCGGATTGGCATCGACAAGAATGGCGACGTGGGGAGTATCTTCGACAAGGCACTCAAGCGTGGGCTGCTTTCCGCTCCGGCGCGACTGGCGCTCCAGACGGAACACCCCGAGGACTACCCCGCCTGGAACATGGATTGGGCGGACCAGCAGAAGCCGCCGCGCGGTTACGTGGGAGGGCCGGCCAAGGTCCGCATCGTTGAGAATGGTCCGGTTCGCGTGGCCGTGGAAGTGACTCGCCAAGCCGAGGGCTCGAAGTTCGCTCAGACGATTCGGCTGGCCGCGGGCGACCCCGGCAACCGCGTGGAGTTTGCCAACGCCATCGACTGGATGACCAAAGAAGCTGCCCTCAAGGCTAGCTTTCCGCTCGCGGCCGCGAATCCCCAGGCGACCTACAACTGGGGTGCGGGCGCGGTCGAGCGCGGCAACAACGACGTCAAGAAATTCGAAGTGGCCTCGCACCAGTGGTTCGATCTCACCGACAAAAGCGGGGCTTACGGCGTGACGGTGCTTTCCGACTGCGAGACCGGATCGGACAAGCCTGACGATCACACGCTGCGTTTGACTCTGGTCTACACTCCAGGCCTCGGGCAGGGTAATGGCAGGGACTATGCCGATCAGACCACGCAGGACTGGGGCCACCACGAGCTCCTGTACGGCCTCGCCGGTCACGCCGGCGATTGGCGCGAGGGCGCGACCGCTTGGCAGGCGTACCGGCTGCACGATCCGCTCCTGGCCTTCGCCAGCGCGAAACACCCGGGAGGACTGGGCAAGAGCTTCTCACTCCTGCGCGTCAACAACGAGCACGTCCAGGTAATGGCGGTGAAGAAAGCCGAGGAGAGTGACGAGGTCATCGTACGCGTGGTCGAGATGAAGGGCCAGGCGGCGCCAAACTTGCGTGTCTCCTTCGCCGCGCCGGTTGTGGCTGCGCGTGAAGTCAACGGCCAGGAAGAGCCAGTCGGTAAAGCCGCGGTGGCTGAGGGCGCGCTCGCAACGGCGCTCACGCCCTATGAGATCCGCAGCTTCGCCGTCAAGCTGGGTACTGCGGCGGCAAGCTTGGCTCCCGTGAGCTTCGCGCCGGTCACGCTGCAGTACAATCTCGCCACGACGAGCGAGGATGGCGCCAAGTCGGCGAGTGGATTTGATTCCGCCGGCGAGGCCCTTCCAGCCGAAATGCTCCCCACCCAACTCGCCTACAACGGCATCCGCTTCCAACTTGGTCCAGCCTGGACAGGCAAGCCCAATGCGGTTGTCGCTCACGGCCAGACGGTCGACCTGCCGACAGGCAAATTCAACCGTGTGTATCTCCTGGCAGCCGCCACGGATGGCGATCAGAAGGGCACGTTCCGCGTCAGCGACCGCGCCGTCGACCTGACAATCCAAAACTGGACGGGTTACATCGGGCAGTGGGACAATCGAACCTGGAACGTGAAGCAGGTTGCAGTCCCCGTGCCACCTGAGCCCGCCGCGAACGACCATAGTGCGGATGCCGAAAGAGCCCGCCGCTTCCGCGCTTACGTCGAAGCGCATGGGCCGATCATGCAGACGGAAATGGAATACACGGGCCTGACTCCCGGCTTCATCAAGCGCGCGCCCGTGGCTTGGTTTGCCTCTCATCACCATTCGGCGCAGGGAGGCAATGAGCCTTACGCTTACTGCTACCTGTATGCATATTCTCTCGATCTGCCCCCCGGGGCTACAACGGTGACCTTGCCGAATAACGGCAAGATCCGGATTCTGGCGGTCACCGTGGCGGACCAAGCGAGCGAGGTGCGTCCCGTTCAAGCACTTTACGACACGCTGGGGGAGCTCGCTGAGCCCTAGCGGAGGCTTATCGGAATCAACCGGGGAGCCTACGCCTTCTAAACATGATGCCGTAAGTAAGCGCGCATGACGGTCATCGACAGCCATTGTTTATGCGGCCCCGCTTTGCAAACATGCACAAATGCTTATTGCGCCCAGTTTAGCGACAAGGGGGAATTCATCGATGACGAGACGCGAGTGGATCACTGCCATGGGCGCAGTGGCCGTAATGCCTATTCGCGATGCGGCACGGCCTGCGCGTTGCACCATCCTTGACCAGAATGGTGAACCGCTTCCGCCCGATGCGCTGGTGCGATTTCACATTTGTGATCTGCTTTTTCGCCCTTCGCCCATAGAGCCAAGATTCGCTCCTGGCGAGGTCGCTTTCGAGCCACCTGACAAGGCGTTCCGTATTTCCGTCCCATTGAGGGTTCCGGGGTTCGGTCAGGTTTTTCTCTATGCCGACAACCGCGGCGCCGGGTACACGCGTGCTTCATTAGCGAAGAGCGGCGGCCTGTTATTGAACTATGAGTTCGCCGTAGATCGCCTGACGACGGTGCAGCATCTGGCCGAGGATTGCCGGAGGCTGGGCGTCGTTGTTTCCGCCGCCACGGAAGGCCGAATCACGGAGGCCACTGGCTTATTGCAGAAGGCCGACGGGGCGCGGCGGGTTCGAGCAGCTTGCGCACGCGTAGCGATGGAGTCGTTGCGCGAATCGCTCTGGGCAGGCGAATCGCTGGTGTACGAACGCGCCAACCACCGGATCTCACGACAGGCACCCCGTCCCGGGTTCCTGTTCGGCTCGAACGCCTTCCAGTTCGCCACCGGTCCGGATTGGTACCGGGAGTATTTCACTCAACTCTTCAATTATGCGACCCTCCCCTTCTACCGTGGCATGGTGGAGCGCCGGGGCGCTGTATCGGGCACCGGCGATGCGGAGCAGCGAGATAGCCAAGTTGCGGAGCGAGGCCATGACCTGAGCGCTGGCGCCTCTGCGGACACGCGAACGGTCTTCATCAAAGGTCCCATCGCGGACCCAGTGGAGACGGTTTTCAATTGCCCAATTGTTGCGGCTCAAGGCGAGGAGACGTTGGGGATGGGCTTTTTCGGGTTTGAGGCTGGTGATGCCGTAAACGGTTTCGGTCCGGGATTTCTGCGAGACCATCTCCGTGGTATCGCGCTGGATGGCGAAAACCTGTGCGGCATAGGGAAAGTCCAGATATCCGGTCAGTTCCGTGCTGGTCCAGATGGAGCGGACTTCCAGGCGGCCATGGCCTTTATCGGTGGTGGTGTGCGGGGGGGGAATAGATTCCAGATTCAGATCGGCGATGTCCTGCCGAAGGGTAGGTTGATTGTCTTTGACGATGAACAGGTAATCAGCCTTCTTTTCTGCGACCACGTAAGGGGCGGTGTTTTGCTGAGTGTGCCCCGCATCCGCCGTAACGAGGGTGCCTTCCAGCGGCAGCGGGTCGAGGAGTTGAGGCAGTTTGGGAATCTCGTTGGTTTTCTCTCACACATTGATCTGGCCGACCACGACGGCTTCCTGGTGGAGGATCGCGCTCACCAGACGGGGAGCCCGCTGGCCCGCCTCGTGGCCGCCCCCCAAGCTTTTCCCATCGACGGCGATCGCATCTCCGGCCCGCAGATGCTGAGCGGCGATCCATTGGCCGATTTCCGCATCCAAGCGGTTGGCATCGAGCTGTTGCAAGACGCGGCGGATGGTAGGTTCCGAAGGCGGAGTGCAGCGTTTCGATCTCAGCCGTTGCAAGGCATCGCGGCTGAGTTCCTGCGCCCATTCCGCAATGGCACAGAAACTCCGCGCTCCGGACAGGGCCGCTTAAACGGCGATGCCCACAATGGTGACCACCGGATGGCGCACGCCGCGCGGCTTGCGCAGATCCACGATGGTGGTCAGCAGGTCTATCAAGCCGCCTTCTCCTTCCAGGGCGAGAGCGTTCGCATCCATCACCCCCACACGAGTTCGGCCCGAGAATCCTTCTCATAGGTCTGAGTGTAAACTTCACCGTGAATCCCAACTCCAGCGAGTCCGACCCGCGTCTTCCCATTCCCAACCCCTCAAGGTGCTCCAGATTCTCAACATGATCGCGTGGCAGTAGCAGGAAGGTGAGAGACACGCTCAGCGCCGGGCAGCCAAGCATTTCAGTGTCTCCCCATACTTTGCTCGAGCTTCTTTGGCGTGTTTCCGCTCGAAAATGGCAACTCTCCCGACCCCAAAAGTCAAATCAAGTCTCTATCCGACCCGGGAAATGAAATCAATACAACATACGTTAACGTAAGTTTCAGTTTGACAATTAGCCCGAGCCATGTTCTGCTTATGCCACTCTGGAGCATTTATGATGCGGTTGTACGACGTTTTTTCCGAGGCTACACTAACCTGATGCTCTTGTTCCCCCTGCACTCGCTCAAGCCGCGAAGAACCATATGGTCGGGCCATGAGGCAGGGCTGGACTCATCCGCTCCCTTTGAACCCGATCCAACAGAGCGCCAAGCAGACCACCGGGGGACGTAAACGAGCGAGGCCTCGCACACCTCTTCTTAGGGAAATTCAGGTTGGGAGATAATACCGAAAATGCCTCTATTGTAAGTTCAAGGAGTCGGGTCTTATACGAGTTTAAGAAGGACAACGTCAGCACATTCCGTGAAGTGGTAATCTGGCTCCGAAACTGGCCCCTTAGGAATGGAGGGGCAGGGGGAGAGGGGGTTCGAAACGGGGCGAAAGGTTATTACCCAACGACGTCATGATCTTCAATCGGCATTAAAGGAGGATTCGAAATGATCGAGCAATCCAAAGATAGGCTTGGCCGAAGGGAATTCCTGGTGGCAGCCGCAACAGCGGGCTTCATGATTGTCGAGCCCCAGTTGGTGCGGGGCACGGCGGCAAACTCCCAGGTTCGCTTCGGGATCCTCGGCTGCGGCGATCGCGGCACGGCCGTGGGGACGGGTTTCGTGCAGAATGCCGGGGCACGGGTCACAGCCATCGGCGACCTCTTCGGCGACCAGCTTGAAGCCGGCCGCAAGCACTTCGACGAGATACAGCAAGGGAAGGGCTACGCCGCCATTGACTCCTCGCAACTCTTCAAGGGACCCAACGCTTATAAGGAAATCGTCGCCTCGAAAGAAGTCGATTTCATCCTCATCACCACGCCGCCCTACTTCCACCCGCACCATCTGGAAACGGTCGTCGAGGCCGGCAAGCACGTTTATTGCGAGAAGCCTGTGGCCGTCGATGTTCCGGGCGCCCATCACGCCATCCAGATCGGTGAGAAGGCAAAAGGCAAGCTGAGTTTGGATGTGGGATTCCAGATTCGCATGTCGCCGCCCATGGTGGAGTTAACACGCCGCATCCACGAGGGCGCAATCGGCAAGGTGGCATGCGGGCTTGCTTACTACTATTGCGGGCACGTCGATCTGCCCGAATGGTCCGGCGCCTCTCCCGAAGAGAAGCGGCTGCGCAATTGGGCTTGGGACATCAAACTGTCGGGCGACATTATCGTGGAGCAGAACATCCACGTTATCGACATGTGCAACTGGATGCTCGGAGGCCACCCGGTGAAGGCCATGGGAGCGCGCAGCCGCAAAGCTCGCACCGACGCGGGCGATTGCTCGGACAACTTCAACGTCGTCTTCACGTACCCTGGCGATGTGCAGATCAGCTTCGGCTCTACACAGTTCGACAATCCTACTTTCGACGCCTGCGTCGAACTCTTCGGGACCGACGGAGCTTCCGAGGCGCACTACGACTCGCGCGTCAATATCGTCGGCAAAAACAAATGGGATGCGGGATTGGAAGCCCCCAAGGAAGGCGAACAATTCTCGGCCGCGGGAACCTTCAAGGGCTCACTCGACCAGGCTGACCCCGAAAAACAAAAAGCCTTTGTCGCCAGCATCACCAGCGGCGAGTTTCATAACCAGGCAGCGCTGGGTGCGGAGTCTGCGATGAGCGCCATGCTGGGCCGCACGGCGGCGTATTCGGGCAAGCCGATCACCTGGGAAGAACTGCAAAAGTCCAAGGAAGTGCTCGATCCGAAGATCGATATTTCGAAATTTGCGTGATTGTTAAGGTGCGAGGCGGCCGCTGCCTGAAGGCCCCGAGTCTTCTGGTGTCTGCGGTGGCCGCCCCGCAATTCCGCAGGGCTGCGACGTGCCAAGTGGCTTGGGCTTGCGATGCATAGGTCCACCAAATTCGCACGCAGCCACAACTGGAGGTCATCATGAATGAACATTCTTCTCGTCGAGATTTCTTGAAAGTTTCGGTGGGCGCCGCCTGCGCGGCCCCGCTCGCTTCGCTGGGCCCGGCCGGCGCGAGCGTGGCCGGCGCCCCGCCCGCTGCTCCTGAGGGTGGACGGATCAAGAAGGCCGTGCAGATCTACATGCTGCCCAAGCAAATGAGCTACGCCGACCGCTTCAAGCTGGCCCGTGACGTAGGCTTCGAGGGCGTGGAGGGCCAGACCGTTGAAGACCCCAAGGTGGCCGAGGAGATCAAGAAAGCCTCGGATGACGCCAAGCTGCCCATCCATTCCGTGATGGATATGTCCGACCCGCTTTCCTCGAGTGATCCCGCTGTGGTGCAAAAGTCACTGGAGGGGATGAAGACTTCACTCCACAACGCCAAGCTCTGGGGCGCGGGTGCGGTGCTGCTGGTGCCGGGCGCCGTCAATCCCCAAACGAGTTACCAGGACGCCTGGGCGCGCTCGCAGAAGCATACTCGCGCGCTCGTCCCGCTGGCGGAAGAACTGAAAATCGTCATCGCCATCGAAGAAGTGTGGAACAAGTTCCTGCTCAGCCCGCTCGAGATGAAGAACTACGTGGACGAGTTCAAGAGCCCCTGGGTGAAATCCTATTTGGACGTCGGCAACATGGTGCTTTACGGATATCCCCAGGACTGGATTCACACCCTCGGCAAGCGCATCGCCAAGGTGCATCTGAAAGACTTCAAAGTGAAATCCAAGGGATTCAGCACCTTTGACTTCGAGGCGGAGTTCGTAAACCTCGGCGACGGCGACATCGACTGGGCCGCCGTGCGCAAGGCGTTTGCGGACGTTGGTTATACCGGCTGGGCAACGACCGAACTCGAGGAGGGTGACGAGGCCTACCTCCGCGACCTCAGCAAGCGCGTCGATAAACTGGTTCTGGGTTTGTAGCGACGATTCAAGGACGGGCAGGCCGGCCCGTCTGCGGCCTGCTCGCGCCCACAAGTTGTGCCCGCTTAGTACGGGGCAACGAACGTGCGTGGGGTCTATGGCCTCCTTATTCCTGCAACCAATGTAAATCACGGTCATTCCCGCGAAGGCGGGAAGGTGGATTCACGTTTGAAGTGCAACGCTAGGGCAAGGATATCTGTGGCCTGCACCTGCTCAGTAACTCCCCCGACCTTTTTACGGCCCTGCGAATTGGCCGTCCTTTGTGGACGAGCGAGTTTTTGGCAGGCATGGGACGTCGGGACGGCAAGAATCCGCTTGGCTGGCTAGTCGGCGTCCTTTCCGCAAGCCTGCTTAACTCGACCTTGCCGTAGTGGTAGCGCCGGTCTCATGCCCAGCGGGGGCAAGGAGGGTCGAAGATGGCCATTGAGCATTGGTTTTAAGACCGGATGTCAATAACAAAAGCCCGGACACCCGGATTTCTACCTCTTGCCAATAAGTGAAATCAATACGATACTGAATTTGACTTGTGAGGACCCGTAGGCGTGATCGCGAGTTTTTGGGCAACAAAATGAGAAGTATGGACCAAATTGCATTCCTAAGTTATTGAAAATACAGGTGGGCCTGTAGCTCAGACGGATAGAGCAACGGTTTCCTAAACCGTGGGTCGGGGGTTCGAATCCCTCCAGGCCTACCACCCTTTTCCTTTTGTGGTCAATGAGATAGAGGTTCAGCGGGGAGCTGTTGACAGTCCCCCAAATGGCTGACTGTAGTGAAACTGTAGTTGAACATTGCAGGCTTTCACGGTTCTTTCGGGAATGACGAGATTTCCGCGAATGAAAAACGGAGATCCCAGTTTATGGGAACGAGAAACATGACTACTTCGCGTCGGAC
>Ga0116104_1001558_pt1 | contig 11193 bp, 10 predicted proteins | sample June2015DPH_4_15_FD_89715 | JGI IMG/M metagenome (GOLD analysis project Ga0116104, IMG submission 89715) | Peatland microbial communities from SPRUCE experiment site at the Marcell Experimental Forest, Minnesota, USA - June2015DPH_4_150 | ecosystem: Environmental > Terrestrial > Soil > Wetlands...
AGGTTGATGTCGGTCTGCATCTGCAGCGAGAGTTCGCACTTGGCCTTCTCGGCGGTCTCTTTCAGGCGCTGGAGGGCCATCCGATCCTTGCTGAGATCAATCCCCTGGTCCTTCTTGAACTCGTCCACGAGCCAGCGCATGACGCGCTCGTCGAAGTCGTCGCCGCCCAGGTGGGTATCCCCGTTGGTGGACTTCACCTCGAAGACGCCCTCGCCCAGTTCCAGGATGGAGATATCGAAGGTGCCGCCGCCCAGGTCGAAGACGGCGATCTTCTCGTCCTTCTTCTTCTCCAGCCCATAGGCGAGCGACGCCGCCGTCGGCTCGTTCACGATCCGGAGAACGTCGAGGCCGGCGATCTTGCCCGCGTCTTTGGTGGCCTGGCGCTGGCTGTCGTTGAAATAGGCCGGCACCGTGATCACGGCCTGGGTCACCTTCTCGCCCAGATACGCTTCCGCCGACTCCTTGAGCTTTTGGAGGATCATGGCCGAGATCTCGGGTGGCGAGTACTGCTTCCCACGGGCCTCCACCCGCACGTCCCCGTTGTCGGCCTTGACCACCTTGTAGGGAACCAGCTTGATCTCCTGGCTGACCTCCTCATACCGCCGGCCCATGAACCGCTTGATCGAGAAGATGGTATTCTCCGGGTTGGTGATGGCCTGGCGCCTGGCCACCTGACCAACCGGGCGCTCACCATCCTTGGTGAACGCGACCACGGAGGGGGTGAGCCGACCACCCTCGGCATTGGTAATAACTACGGGGTCGCCGCCTTCCATAACGGCCACCACAGAGAAGGTTGTTCCCAGGTCAATTCCGATGACTTTTCCCACGGTTACCCTCCTGGCTGAGTGACGTCCTTTCAGGAACTAACAACCATTGTGTGCTGTTAATCCTCCAAACTCATACGGCGGATAATATAAAACCTGAGCCGGATCCTGTCAAGGCCATTTCAGAAGCCATTTCAGAAGCAGACGCGCATTCGGTGGAGCTATCTGGCCATTCAGCCCAGTCTCATTCTCATGCTTTCATCCAGGGATAAAATGTCTCCCGGCGATGAGCCATGGCCGTGCATTATCTTGACACTTCCGGCTACCTGTCCTTTAATGTGGTCAACCTCCTTCTTGAGGAAGGCCTCGCATGTCCAACAGCCGATGGTTCAAAGTCCTGACCCTGGCACTGTATGCACTCGCCTTCTTCAGCCTGGGGATCTATGTCCACGGAGCCCTGACCAGACCGTCCACGACAGGATCGAGCCCCGCCGGGAGCATCCCTGCCCCCTCCCCCCTGCCGGCCTCCAAAGGGGGAGGCGCTCCGCCCGAGAATCCTTTCGTCCGCGTGGCGGAGATGGTGACTCCCGCCGTGGTGAACATCAGCACGGTCACGACCGGCAAGGGCAGGACCCCAACCGAGCAGTTCCGCCCCTTCGGCAACGATCCATTCTTCCGGGAGTTCTTCGATCGTTTCTTCGAAGGCATGCCGCGCCAGCGTCGGCAGACCAGCCTCGGCTCCGGGCTGATCATCGACAAGAGCGGGCTGATCCTGACGAACAACCACGTGATCAAGGACGCCGATGAGATCACCGTGAAATTTGCCAATAACAAAGAGGCCAAGGGCACAATCGTGGGCACCGATCCGAAGACCGACTTGGCCGTGATCCGCGTCTCAACCACGGAAGACCTGCCGGTGGTCGTCCTCGGAAACTCGGACGCGCTCCACGTGGGAGAATGGGCCATCGCCATCGGGAACCCCTTTGGCCTGGACCATACGCTGACGGTCGGAGTGATCAGCGCCACCGGTCGCTCCGAGGTCGGAATCGCCGCCTATGAAAACTTCATTCAAACGGACGCCTCAATTAATCCGGGGAACAGCGGCGGACCGCTCCTAAACATCCGGGGTGAAGTTATTGGGATCAATACGGCCATCGTGGCCTCGGGCCACGGCATCGGATTTGCCATTCCTGTCAACATGGCCCGCAAGGTGATGGAGGACCTCGTCAAGAAGGGAAAGGTGACGCGAGGGTGGCTCGGCGTCGGCATCCAGTCGCTCACTCCTGAACTGGCCAAGAGCTTCGGCGTGGGCGCCGACGAGGGCATCCTCGTGAATCAAGTGATGCCCAAGAGTCCCGCCGAGGCGGCGGGACTGAAGACCGGGGACTTGATCCTGAGCGTGGACGGGAAACCGGTGAAGGATCCTCGAGAACTGCAGCGAATCATCGGGGACGCAGAGATCGGCAAGAGCATCGAGTTCACGATCCTGCGCGACAAGGCCAGGCAGACAGTGAAAGTGCAGGTGGGCGAGATGCCCGCGTCCTGATGCACACGATTCCAACGCCGACCTGGGAGGCGAGGCATGTCGGTACGTTCACGAGGCGGCGGGACCATGGTGGTTCTGGTGACCTGCCCCCGTCAGATGGTGGGAGAAAAGCTCGCCCGCGCCCTGGTGCAGGAGCGACTGGCCGCTTGCGTGAACGTGATCCCGGGAGTCAGCTCGATTTACCGCTGGGAAGGAAGAATCTGCCGCGACGCCGAGGTCCTGTTGGTGATCAAGACCCGCCGGTTGCGCTTGGCCGCCTTGATTCGACGGGTTAAGGCGCTCCACCCGTATTCCGTTCCTGAGGTCATCGCCCTCCCCCTCGTGGGAGGATCGGCCTCCTACCTCTCCTGGGTGCGTGACTCGACGACATAATCGGAGAATCGAGCAGGGCATCCTGCGCCGCCGGCTCTATCCCTCTGCTGGCCCTCGGCTGAAGACCCGGCGTTTCCGCCACCCCAGGCTTGAGGCGCGCCATTTCTGTCCGGCGGGCCCGTTGGAGGGGAGCTTCGTACGCCCGTATCCGCAAGTCTCATGCGATCAAAATAAGATTGAAGAAGGGCCCTCTACCAGGCCAAATCGCTCGAATAACTTGACAAAGACGGACGCAAACGGTAAAAGAAATGCGATTTTCGCGCCCGCTTGTTCAGGGGCCGCCAAGGACGCCCGATAGAATTCATCAACCCCCGTCGATCTGCCGGCGGCAGGTCGTGGCGGAGGAAATTGATGGGGCTTCGGCAACATCCTGGACCCCTGACCATCTCCGGCTTCGGTCTCATCATCTCACTCATCGGCGGCTGCACGCTGGCTCCCATGCCGGGTAGTTCTTTTTCCAGCCACCAGGGTGAGGTTCTGGTTAATTTTCCCACCGGGCTGAAGCTTCCCGCAGGGGAATCGCCGTCTTTCGCGGCCCCCGCCTCATCCACCCGGCCGACCCCCGTCCAGACCCCAACCCCCTCGCCTCTCGTTCTGGCCATGCAGCGCGCCGACTCGCACTACGAGCGGGGGCTCCAGGCCATGCGCCGCGGGAACGCGGACCAGGCTGAGTGGGAATTCGATGCCGCCTTCGAAACGCTCCTGGACGTAAACCTCGATGGCCAGCAGGGGACGGGGCTCCTGGAGGCGACGCGACTGCCGGCATATCCTCCCTCGCCGTGGCTTGGCGCCCTGGTGAACCCGACGCGGACGCTCACCCCCGAACCGGTCGCATCCGGGAACGTCGAGGAGCCGCCCTTGGAGGCACCGGCCCTCCTGACCCCAGAGGACGTGCAGGCCGTGACCGGGCCCCAACCGGAGGAGGTCAGACCCCTGCCGGAGCCGGATACTGGCAAGCATGATATCTCCGTCGTCTTCAACGACCAGGTCAAGACCTTCGTTCAGTATTTCCAGAGCCGGAAGTGGGGGGTGATCACGCGCGCTTTCGAGCGGGCCAGCCGCTACCTCCCCATGATGCGGAAGATCTTCCGCGAGAAGGGCTTGCCGGAGGACCTGCTGAATCTGGCCTTCATCGAGAGCGCGGTCAACCCCCGGGCGACCTCGCGCGCGAAAGCCGCAGGGATCTGGCAGTTCGTGCCGTCCACGGGACGATTGTACGGTATGCGAAGCTCCTGGTGGCTGGACGAACGGCGGGATCCCGAGAAATCCACCCGCGGCGCGGCTGAGTACTTGAAGAACCTGTACAACATCTTCGAGTCCTGGCCGCTGGCCCTGGCCGCCTACAACGCCGGGGAGGGAAAGATCCAGGCCGCGATCCAGCGCCAAAGGACCCGGGATTTTTGGTCCCTGCGCCTTCCCAAGGAGACGCGACTGTTCGTCCCGGCTTTCATGGCCATGACCATCATCTCCCGGGAACCGGAGCGCTACGGCTTTTCACCGCCCCCGGAAGAGCCGCTCGAGGTGGAGACGGTCTCCCTGCGGCACCAGACCGACCTCGCCCTCATCGCCCGAATTGCCGGGACGACGGTCGAAGAGATCCGCGACCTGAATCCCGAAATGATCCGTTGGGCCACCCCACCCAACCTGTCCAGTTACACGGTTCGCATCCCGGTCGGTCGCCGCGACGCATTCCTAGAAGCGCTCGAGCAAATTCCGCCCTCCCAGCGGATCACCTGGATCCGCCACCAGGTCCGGAAGGGCGAGACTCCGGCGGGCATCGCCAAGCGGTACGGAATGGATGTCCAGGTCGTCCTGGAAGCGAGCGGGCTCCGCAAGCGGCAGGCCTTCCTCAGGCAGGGCGCGACGATCCTCCTTCCCGCCTCCGCGGTGGGGAGCAGCCTCGCGCACGCGACGGAGGCGAAGCGGGCCAGCCGTTCCACTGCTCGCCCTACGCCGGCAAATCGCTACACCGTGAAGAAGGGCGACACGTTGGCCGGGATCGCCCGGGCCCATGCCGTGTCCCCGGAGGACCTCCGCCGCTGGAACAACCTGTCGCGGGACGCGGGGCTCCGGCCGGGGCAAGAGTTGGAGATCAGGAGTCCCGCATCATAGGTTATGGCCGACCCAATCCGCCGACTCCTCTGCCACGGGCCTGACCTGCCCATCGCATCTCGATCATCTCACACCCGATCGAAGTAACGGGCACGCATGCCGCACCTGGAACTATGACCGCACAGGAGGACACCCGATGACCAAGATCGAGCGAGTGCGGGCGGCCCTGGCAGGCAACCCGGTGGACCGGCCGCCCTCCAGCATCTGGTATCACTTCGGAAACCAGCACGCCTCGCCGGAGCGGACGGCCCAGGTGCACCTGGAGTTCTTCGAGGCCTACGACCTCGATCTCCTGAAGGTGATGAACGATTACGACTACCCCATGCCGGAGGGCATGGAGGTCATGGCCACGCCGGAGGACCTGAAACGTCTCGCCCCATTCGACGTGACCCGGACGCCCCTGGGCCAGCAGCTCAAGGCGATCGAGCTGATCGCCAAGTCGCTCGAGGGCAAGGCCCTCTTCGTGGACACGGTTTTCAACGCCTGGAATACTGTGTGCCGCAATCTAGTCAAGGAGGCGATGGAGCCCCTGATGACCGCGCATCCGGAGGCGCTGGAGGCCGCTCTCCACGTCGTAAACGACAACCTCATCCAGTACGCCCTGGCCAGCCTGGAGCGGGGGGCCGCCGGGATCTTCCTGGCGGTGCCGGCCTCCGCCGAGAGCGTCACCCTCGAGCAGTACGTCCGGTTCATGCGGCCGTTCGATCTGAAACTGTTAGACGCCATCCGCAACAAGGGGGAGTGCCATATCCTCCATGCCCACGGCGAGAGACCCTACCTTGATCAGGTTCTGGATTATCCCGTCCACGCCCTATCCTGGGCCGACCTGAACGGTGGCCCATCCATTGCCGAGGTCCGTCGGCGGACCACCCTCAGCCTGATGGCCGGCCTGGACCACATCAAGTTTCCATACGTCTCGGCCCGAGCGATTCGCGACCAGGTCAAGGCGGCCCGCGCCCAGGCGGGCAACACCAAGTTCATCTTGGCACCGGGATGCTCGGTCCCGACCTACAGCTTCCCGCCCCTGATCAGGGCTGTGCGGGACGCTGTTCGGGCGTGAGTCGGAAGGATCCCCTGCGGATGGGGTCCCCGGCGGGCCATCTGCGGCGGCGGGCCGCCGTACTCCTCCTTACTGAGCATGCCCTCCGCTTGCCTCTCCGGACCCATGGCAAAGCCCCCGCGGGGGGCGGATAAGCCTCTTCCTTTCACTTGACCGGCCTTTCCATGTCAGGAATCTGCGTTTCGGGGCGTACAGCCCCGGCCTACACGGCTTCGGCGCACGGCCGGGCACCCGACGATAGGGATGCATGCCGCAGCCCGTGCAGTGGTGTCAAGCCAAGAATGCCCTGGACGGACGTGGTAAGAACGACGGACGGTCCAGGTGGTTAGAGGAGGGATACCCTCTGCGGACTAGGTGGTGAACCGCTTGATGATGAATCGCCGGATAGCGTTGCGCTGCTCCTGATCCATCCAGACGAAACGGAGACCGTGGCGGAAAACCTGACCCACGCCGGCCACCATCTCGGGTGGGCCGGTCCAGACGACCTCCGAGACGGCACGCAGTCTGGAGTCGCCGGTCCGGAGGCTGATCTCGAGCAGGTTTCCCTTTCCGCACGGCTGGGGCAGTTCCAGCATGACACCGCCCTCGCTGAGATTCCGGATGAGTCCTACAATCCTCCCCGTGCCGGCCTGGCTGCCACGGCTGCGCAATCGGCAGATCGCTCCGATCTCGACGTTGAAGCGGGGGTAGCGTCGCTTGGGGTGATCATCGGCCGGGGCCGTCGCCTTCCCAGGTTTCGTCTTGGGACGGCCGACCCGCAGAAAGAGAGCCACGTTTTGGGCGAGGCGCTCCAGGCCGACAGGCTTGGGGATATACCCGATGCAGTGCCGGAACACCTCTTCCGCTCGCGTGCCCGAGATCTCCTCCGCGGTAAGCGCCGCCACCACGATGCCGGCCGTCTTGCGCTGCTCGCGCAGTTTCTTGGCGACCGATAAGCCGTCCACGTCCGGCAACCCGAGGTCCAGGAGGATGAGATCCGGAGGCTGCTGGACGGCCAGCGCATAGGCTTCAGTGCCGGTGCCGGCTTCGATGACCTCGTAGCCCAGGCGGCTCAGGGTATCGGCCAGGGCCACCCGCAGAGAGTCATCGTCCTCTACGATCAGCACCGTCTCCCCGGACATGCCGGCCTCCGCGCGGAACAAACTGGACACTAGCGATCAGCCAAGGGCGAGTCAAGGCTTTTCGCAATACCCCGGACCCGGCAGGAGAGAACGCAGGATTGCAATGGCGGTTTAGTCGAGTATAATTCCTCCACCCGCGGTGGCGACGCGGATTACCAACCGGAGCGAAAGGAGGAGGATCCCATGGGAACCATGAAAGAGTTTGCGGGGGTATTCTATCGCGAGGGAGCGTTGGACCCGAAGACCGCACAGTTGGTCGCCCTGGCCGCCATGGCCGCAGCCGGCTGTACCAGCTGAACGCCGGCTCGCTTCGCGGCCGCGAAGCAAGCCGGCGCTACGGAAGACGAGCTCATGGAGACCCTGTACTACGCCATGCGGGGGCCGCCCGGGCCGCCTGGAGCACCATCAAGTACATTGACGGGATCGAGGATCTGAACAAGAAGTGGAAAGAGAAGTACGAGCGCGCACCCGGGAAGTAACTCTCATCGGTCAGGAAATCGGCACGGCCCCTCCATCACTCGGAGGGGCCGTGGCTTTTCTGTCAAGTCAACTTCCCGACGCGGCAGCCCCGGCGACCTTGGCCTCCGCCGCCAGGATCCTGGCATGCGCGTCCTCGACGGCCTGGGTGAAGAGCTTTTGCGCCACCACCTCGTCGAGCGCGTGGGTGCCGATCATCAGGGAAAGGCTGTTGGGGCTGCGCCCCGTCTCTGCGACGAGCTTGGCTGCCCCGAGGACGACCTGGCAGGCCGCGGGCAGAGCGACGTTCGGAGGCAGATCGTGCGCGATGGCAGCATCGGCGAGGGCGGTGATCACCGGGAACACGTAAGTCGGCCCTACCGCCGTCAGGGCCGTAGCGATGGCCATTTGCTCCTCGGGGATCTCTTTCGCCTCGCCGAATACCTTCAGCAGTTCTCGGACCTCGCCCGCCTCCATTCGGCCGACATGACTTCCGAAGCAAAACGGATTCATGCCCTCCCCGATCCAGGATGGTGTATTGGGAATCAGGCGCACCACGGGTACTGGCTTGCCGATAGCCTGTTCCATGAGTTCGGTAGAGACAGCGGCGGCCAACGAAAGGACCATGTGGTTAACTCGCAACGCAGCCGCGACCTCTCTCAGGACCGGCACGGCGGCCAGGGGTGGCACGGCCAGGAACACCAGATCGGTTCCCGCCGCGACCTCGCTGTTGCTCTGGGCGGCCCGGACACCAAACGTGGTGGCCAGACGTTCTAGGATTGGTGTCTTGATGTCATAGGCCAGGATGTCTTCGGCCTTGGCCATTCCACTGCCGAGAAGACGGCGGATAAAGACCTCGGCGATGGCCCCCGCACCCAAGAAACCGAATCGTTTACCCGCGAGTGCGTTCATGAACGATCCCCCAGCCCCCCCGCTTTCAGGTGTCGTGCGCCTACCGGAGAGGCGTTGGCACGCTCCCGTTCAGTTGGCGCTTCCGGTCTCGGACAGAATCGCTTTCAACTCTCCGACGGTGGGGACCCTGCCCGACATCACAATTTTTCCGTCCACGATGACAGCAGGAGTGGCCATGACCCCCAACTTCGCAATCTCCTTCACGTCATAGATGTGCGAGATGTCGGCAGCCAAGTCCAGTTGTGCGCACGCATTGATGACGTTCTGCTCCGTCGCCCGGCATCGCGGACATCCGGGTCCAGCAATCTGGATCTTCATGATTCCTGCCTCCGGTCATAATGTTGGGTGGAGCGATGATGTTCCTCGAAGCTCTTGAGGCTGCTTGCCTCGGGCGCACTCGGAACTGGAACACGTAATCGTCGTCAGGAGTATGCCCTTGCAGAAGGGACAACTCATCGATCGGCTCGGGTCGTCAGGGAAAGGAGTGTCCCGCCGTGACGATGTCGTGCAGCGGCAACAGATTAAACAGGTACCCGACGATCAGGATGCCGGCGGTGACCACCCCGATGAACACGGCGATCAGGCGGGGCTTGAGCACCTGCCGCAGGATGATTGCCTCCGGGGTGGAGATGGAGATCACCGCCATCATGAAGGCCAGGACCGTGCCAAGCGCCGCGCCCTTGGCCAGCAAGGCCTCTACCACGGGGATCATGCCGGCCGCATTGGAGTACATGGGTACGCCGATGAGGACAACGAGGGGCACGGACCACCACGCGCTCTTCCCCATGATCCCTGCCAGGAAATTCTCCGGGACATACCCGTGGATGCCCGCGCCGACCGCTATACCCAGGACGACGTAGAACCACACCTTACCTACGATCTCCCGAACCACACCGAGGGCGTAGCGGATTCGCGCGACCCAGTCGAGGCGCCGCTCGGGCCCCCCGTCTCCCATCCGGGCTTCGTACACCCACTCCTCCACGTGCTTTTCCATGTGCAGGCGGCCGATCGTCCACCCCGACACCATGGCGATGGCCAGGCCGGTGGTCATATAGATCACCGCGACCTTCCACCCGAGCATCCCGTAGAGGAGCACCAGGGCGACCTCGTTCACCATGGGAGCCGAGATCAGGAACGTGAGGCTCACACCCAGCGGTACACCGGCGGTCACGAACCCCAGGAAGAGCGGCACGGCCGAGCAGGAGCAGAACGGGGTGACGATGCCGAGCAGCCCGGCCAGCACGGTGCCCACCGACTCCCGCTTCCCGGCGAGGATCCTGCGCGTGCGCTCGGGGGTGAAGAAGGAGCGGACAATCCCCACCCCGAAGACTACCAGCAGGAGCAACATGAGGACCTTCGGGGTGTCGAACAAGAAGAACTCCACGGCACCGGCCAGTTGGGTGCCCTGATCCAGGCCCAGCAGCGCGTAGGTGGCCCAGCGGGCCATGGGCGCCAACTGGCCGTAGATCAGCCACCAGGCCGCCAACGCGACGCCAAGGACCGCCAGATATCTGCCGGTGAGATTGTTCCGCACGGCCGCGGCCTGTCCTATTTCGCTCACCCCCTGCTCCGCAACCGCCATTACCTCTCCTCCTCGCCAGGCCCGTCGGCGGCCTGGTACTGGAGCCTATAAGCAGAGACTCCTCAGGTCCCTCGAATCGGCCCGGCCCTTCGACCACCTCAGCAGACGAACTTACGAGCCTACGGGGGCAGGAACGAGCCGGCGCACAAGTTCCGTAACCCTCACCTCGATCTCGTCCCGGACCTCTCGGAACGTCGCCAGAATCTGGTCGTCGCTGCCCGTCGCCGCGGCTGGATCTTCGAGCGGCCAGTGCAACCGTTTCACCACCGGCGGCAGGACCGGGCATCGCTCGTCTGCGTTTCCGCAGACAGTGACCACCAGATCCATGCTTCGGGCCAGCGCCTCGTCAAACCCTTTCGACCGCTGGCCCGAGATGTCAACCCCCTTCTCCTGCATGACGGCCACGGCAAACGGGTTCAACCGGCTTGGCTCCATCCCCGCACTGTACGCCTCTATCCGGCCCCGGCCGAAATGGCGGGCAAACCCCTCGGCCATCTGGCTGCGCGCAGAATTGCCGGTGCAAACGAACATCACCCTGACCGGACCTGGCATACTCCCCTCCCCGATGCGCGGCGCTCACCAGGGCGAGCGTCAGCGAGAGGCCACTGCCCTTTGAACTTTCGGCGCGAGCGCGAAGTACTTCCGCTGGAACCAGAAGGCCACATTGACAAGACTGATGAGTACCGGCACCTCCACCAGCGGACCGATGACGGCGGCAAAGGCAGCCCCGGAATTCAGCCCAAACACGCCGACCGCCACCGCAATGGCCAGTTCGAAGTTGTTGCTGGCGGCCGTGAAGGACAAAGACGCGCTCTTCGCGTAGTCCGCCCCAAACCTCCGGCTGATGTAGAACGAGGCCAGAAACATCACCACGAAGTAGATCAGCAAGGGAAGGGCAACCCGCAGAACATCCAAGGGCAGACGGACGATGTATTCCCCCTTCAAGCTGAACATCACGACGATCGTGAACAGAAGCGCGATCAGCGTGAGGGGGGAGATGCGCGGGATGAACTGCGTCGTGTACCACGCTTTTCCCTTGAGTCCGATCAGGCTGAATCGGGTGATCACTCCCGCGATGAAGGGAATGCCGAGGTAAATGAACACGCTCTCCGCAATCTGGCGGATGGAGATGTCTACCACCGCACCCCGCAGCCCGAGCCAGGTGGGCAGCACGGTGATGAAGACATAGGCATACACGGAGAAGAACAACACCTGGAAAATGGCGTTGAAGGCCACGAGGGCGGCGCAGTACTCGGTGTCGCCTTTCG
>Ga0116104_1001566_pt1 | contig 11160 bp, 8 predicted proteins | sample June2015DPH_4_15_FD_89715 | JGI IMG/M metagenome (GOLD analysis project Ga0116104, IMG submission 89715) | Peatland microbial communities from SPRUCE experiment site at the Marcell Experimental Forest, Minnesota, USA - June2015DPH_4_150 | ecosystem: Environmental > Terrestrial > Soil > Wetlands >...
GTCATCCTGAGCGTTGACAGCCTATCGGCTGCCCATGATGGGCAGAAACTCGATGAGGAGGACCCATCACCCAAACTGTCATCCTGAGCAGCAGCGAAGGATCTGCATGGGTTTTCAGTAACAAAGACAAATGCAGATCCTTCGTCCCGAAAGAACCGGGACTCAGGATGACAGTGTGAGGGGTTTTTCCGCAACCTGCTAGGGCTGATTCGCTTTGCCGCGCTCTGAAAACCTTGTGTTCTGCCCCTTCCAGGCAGTAAATTACTTTTGCGAATGCGCAACTACCGCCAGGAGTTCTCGGATTTCTCACCCACGGTTTACCTTGATTGCGCCTATCAGGGGCCATTCCCGCTCGCCACGCGGGAGAGGTTGTACGAGGCCATCGAACTCAAGGTCCATCCGGACCGGCTGGATGCGCCGGAATACTTTCGCCTGCCGGAGCGCGTGCGCGCGCGAATCGCCCGGCTGGTAGGCGCGGGCCCCTCGGAAATCGCGCTCACCACCAGCGCCACGCAAGGGATCGGGATTGTGGCCGCGGGACTGGGCCTGGGCCCGGGCGATGAAGTCGTGGTGGCCAGCTCGAACTTTCCGTCGAACCTTTTCACTTGGCTGCACCTGCGCCGGAAGGGCGTAGTCGTAAAGGTGCTTGCTTCCGTCCACGGCGAAGTGGGACTCGAACCGGTGGCGGCCGCGCTTAGCGCGCGCACCCGGGTCCTCGCGCTGGATTGGGTGAATTACACAAGCGGGTACCGGATCGACTTGGCAACCATGGGTGAACTGGTTCATGCCCGCGGTGGGATCTTTGTGGTGGACGGCACACAGGGGGTGGGCGCACAGGAGTTGGATCTAAACGCGCTTCCCGTGGACGTCCTGGTCTGCGCTGCCTACAAGTGGCTGCTGGGTCCTTACGGGACGGGGTTTGCCTACGTGCGGCGCGAACTGCTGGGGAAACTGGATCTGCCGGTCATCAACTGGTACTCGGTTGAGGGCGCCGAGGATTTCGACTCGCTTCCCAGCGAGCAGTTCCGCCTGATCCACGACGCGCGCGTCTTTGATTCCGGTGAAACCGGAAATTTCATCAATCTGCATGGCCTGGATGCGTCCCTGGAGTTTCTGGAGGGAGTCACGCCCAGGGCCGCGTACGAGCACTGCCGGCGGCTTCTGGAGCGGTTGGCGGATGGGTTGCGCGCTCAGGGCTGCGCTCTTTCGGCGGCGTCGCGGGTCAACCACGAATCGACGATCCTGGGGTTCCAGGCCTGCCCGCCGGAAGCGACCACGGAATTGCATCGCAAGCTTCGCGCCCACCACATCGCGGTGAGCTTACGTCAGGGCGTGATCCGGGTTTCGCCGTATCTCTATAATGACGAGACCGATATCGACCGGCTGCTGGAGGTCGTGGCGCGGCCGGGAGAATGAATGCCCTCGCTGTCATCCTGAGCGAAGCGAGTAAACTGCGGGGGTTCTTCGCCCAAAATACGGGCTCAGAATGACAGCGCCTAGGAGTTTTTCCGCAGCCTGTCGAGTCAACCCATGCGCCTGCGCTCCTTCCATTCTGCGGACCTCGGAAAGTTATACGAAATCGATCAAGCTTGCTTTGCTCCGGGGATTTCCTATTCGCGTGAGGAACTGGAGCGCTTTATCGCGCACCGGAATTCCCAAACCTGGGTAGCGGAGGAAGCCAGGGAGATCGTCGGTTTTCTCATCGCCAACCGCGAACCCCGCAAGACAATGCATATCGTCACCATCGATGTCGTCGCGGCCTGGCGGCGGCGGGGGGTCGGTGCGCTCCTGATGGATGCCGTCGAGCAGTGGGCGAAAGACCACGCCTTGGGTCTGATCGGTCTCGAAACCGCCCAGGACAATCTGGGGGCGCAGCGTTTTTACAAAGGGCGCGGTTACCGAAAGGTGGGTAAGGTTGAGAATTATTACGCCGACGGGACCGCCGCTTGGGTCATGGTGAAGGAGTTGTCTTGAAGTCGGGTATAATCGGCCCTGCTCTGGGCCTTTGCGCTCGAGGAGGCTGCGGAAGAACTCGCCAGCGCTGTCATCCTGAGCGAAGCGAAGGACCCCTGTATTTGAATTTTCTAGCAAATACAGAGGTCCTTCCTTCGTTTCCCTCAGGACCGGCTTCGCCTCCTCAGGATGACAGTGTGACGGGTTTTTCCGCAGCCGGCTAAAGAGGAATCCATGTCAACCACATTGACTTCTGCCGACCGCCGCGTGATCGCGATTGCGGTGTTGCTGTCGGCCATTTCGCTGGCGGTGGGCGTGAAGTACTTCTCCCATGCCTTTCCCGAAGCGGCGATTGAGTTTCGCGTGAATCGGGACGATTCCACACCGATGGCCCGGGAATTCCTGGCGAAACGCGGCTGGAGCGTCGAGGGCTACCGGCACGCCGCGGTGTTTGACTATGACGACGACGCCAAGGTCTATCTGGAGCGCACCCAGGGACTGGGGCGCATGAACACCCTGACGCGCGGTCCCGTCCGCCTGTGGCGCTGGTCGCATCGCTGGTTCAGACCGCAGCAGAAAGAGGAATTCCGGGTGGACGTCAGTCCCGCGGGCGAGGTTGTGGGCTTCGATCACGACCTCCCGGAATCGGCGCCGGGCGCGAACCTGGACGCTGCCAGGGCCCGCGCCATCGCCGAGAAGTTTCTCGTCGAGGTCATGCGGTTCGACCTGGGGAATTTGGAATTCGTCGAGACGCAAACCCAGAAACGACCGGCGCGAACCGATCATTCCTTTACTTGGAAACGGAAAAACGTGGAATTGGGGGAAGGCAGCTTGCGCCTGGAAGTGGAGGTGGACGGCGACCAGGTGGCGGGTTACCGGGAATTCATCAAGGTCCCCGAAGGTTGGACGCGCGGCTACGAGAATCTGCGCTCCCGGAACATCTCCGCCCAGGAAGTGGATGAAGTCTTCTGGATTCTCTTGTGCGTGGCCGCGCTGGTTATCCTTATCCAACGCCTGCGTGACCGCGATGTGCCCATTCGCCTCGCGTCGGGGTTTGCGGCGGTCGCCTCACTGCTCTATTTCCTCGGCCAGTTGAACACCTTCTCGCTTGCCGAATTCGGCTATCGCACCACGGATCCGTATTCCAGCTTCGTGAGCAGCTACGTGCGCGACAACCTGCTGGCCGCGCTGGCGCTGGGGGCAGCCATCTTCCTGCTGCTGGCCAGCTCGGAGCCCGTTTATCGCGAAGCTTACCCGAATTTCCTCTCCATCCGCCGCTACTTTAGTTGGCAGGGGCTGCGCACACGATCTTTCCTCCTGGCGAACGTGGTGGGCATTGCGCTCACTTTCTTCTTCTTCGCTTACCAGACGGTTTTTTATCTGGCCGCCGACAAACTGGGGGCGTGGGCGCCGGCGGAGGTTCCCTTTACGGATTTGTTGAATACCCGCTTCCCCTGGGTGACGGTCCTCTTCATTGGATTCTTCCCGGCCGTTTCCGAGGAGATCCAATTCCGTGCTTTCTCCATTCCCTTCCTGCGCAGGTTCCTGAAATCGGGGCCGCTGGCCGTTGTGCTCTCCGCCTTCATCTGGGGATTCCTGCACTCGGCCTATCCGAATCAACCCTTTTTCATCCGCGGCCTGGAAGTGGGATTGGGCGGCGTGCTGATTGGCCTGGTCATGTTGCGTTTTGGAATCCTGGCCACGCTGATCTGGCATTACTCGGTGGACGCGCTTTATACGGCCTTCCTCCTGCTGCGTTCGCCCAATCATTACCTGATGGTGTCAGGCGCGGTGGCGGCGGGGGTGATGCTCATCCCGCTCATCGTGGCGCTCGGGGCGTACTTGAGGACAGGCTCGTTTGCCGAGGAGGGCGACCTCACAAATTCCGCGGCAGGGGTCGTACGACCCCCGCGCGAGGATCAGGCCGCTCGGGAAACACCTCTGGTTTATCAGCCTCTTTCCCGGTCACGACTATGGCTGGCGGGCGCCCTGGCATTAGTCTTTATCGCTATGGCATTCCTTCCCGTTTATAAATTTGGAAAAGGGATTGTCCTGCGCCAATCCCGCCAGGATGCCTTGGGCATTGCCGACACTTTTCTGCGTCAGCGCCAGATCGACCCCGCCACTTACCGGCACGTCGTGTGGATTGACGACAACGTTGACCCCTTGGCGCTCCATTATCTGGCGGAGCGCAAGTCCCTCGAGCAAGCGGACCAGATTTACCGCCAGGCCACGCGCCTGGCGTTGTGGCGCGTTCGCTATTTCCGCCCCCTGCAGAAGGAGGAATACCTGGTCTTCATCGATCCAGCCTCGGGAGAGGTTTTTGGGTACCACCACTTGCTTGCCGAGGATGCGCCCGGGGCCGCGCTCTCGCCTGACCAAGCCCGGGAACTGGCGGCGCAGGCGGTGCGGGAGCACGGATATCGGCTGGAGGACTTCGAACTGCAGAACTCCGAGGCGAACAAGCGCAAAGCTCGCGAAGACTACACGCTTGTCTGGCAGGCCAAGCCGGGTGATCCCCGCAACGTGGGTGACGCACATTATCGCCTGGAAGTCGACCTTGCCGGGGACCAGGTGGTGGGGTTCTCGCGTTCCTTCAAATTGCCGGAAGAATGGGAGCGCGCCGAACGCGCCACGCATCTCAGCAACGTGGTTCTACGGGGCCTTTCCTTCCTGATGGTTTTTTGCCTGATGGCCGCGGGGCTGAAGCTCTTCGTCAAACAAGTCCGCTCCGGACAAGTGCCCTGGAAACGCTCGGCAAAGTTCGGAGTGTTGGCCGCCGCCTTGATGCTGATTTCAACACTAAATCAGATCCCCTTATTTGACCGCGGCTACGACACGTCGATCCCACTTACGAGCTTCCACATGCAAGTCGCCGTCAGCGTGATTGTCATACCGCTGCTCATGGGGCTGCTCACCTGGCTGGTGGTGGGGTTGACAGCGAGCTTGTATCCGGACGCGTGGAAACTCTTTCGTGGGTCGGCGCGCCGCGTGTGGCGTCGCGATGCTGTGGTGGCAGTTGTCTTGTGCATCGCCGCCCGAGCCGGGTTAATGCGGCTGGATGCGCTCTTAGCTACGGTCTTTCATGCCCACATGCCCATCCGGGCTGAACTCTTCCCGGCCGCCTTCAATACCGCTTGGCCCGCCATCGGGTTCTTCTTTCCGAGCCTCCTCTGGTCCCTGGTCTATGCCGCCCTGGCGGGCTTGGCCATCTTTGTCGTGCGCCTGGGGTGGCAGTTGCGGGCGTGGTGGCTCTGGGCGGCCATCGCGCTGGTGCTGGTTTCGCTGGGGCCTCCCCAGGCGCACTCTCTCGCGGCCTACGCCGTGGGTTGGGTCGCGAGTATCCTTCCGCTGTTGGTGGCCGTCGGGGTGGCGGGGCTCTTCTTGCGCGATAACATCCTGGCTTATGTGGCGGTTCTCTTGTTTTCCCAACTGGCGGGGCCGCTCCTGGAATCGTTTGGGCAACCCCATGAATTCTTCCGCTGGAACGGAGTAGCACTCCTGGTCCTGGTTGGGGCCACGTGGATCTGGATGATGTGGGCCCCCGGTCGGGAGGAAGGGACCACGACTGGCCCGGGATCGGCAGCCACGCCCGGGTAAAGGGAAAGACCCCTCACCCCCGCCGCTCGGGGCCCCCTGCCTCCTTCGTCGGCCGGCGCTTTCACCAGCCGGCGCGGGCCGGGTGAGGGGTTTCTCGGTAGGGGCGCCGAACAGGCTGCGGAAAAACCCCTCACACTGTCATCCTGAGCGAAGCGAAGGACCCCGGCAGTTCGCGGGGGGGTTGGCGAACAGGGTAACTGCCGGCGTTCTTCGCCCCAAAAGCGGGCTCAGAATGACAGCGCAAGCGATGCTGAATCTAAATGACTGACGCGTCGAGTCTCTGCAGAGCGAAGCGAAGGACCTCTGTACTTGCTTGAAAATTCAAATACAGGGGTCCTTCGCTTCGCTCAGGATGACAGCATCGGAGCGTTTTTCCGCAGCCTGTGAAACCGGTACGGTTTCGTGCTGCGTCGCTGCAGAGCCGCTAAGCCCTCCCGGTCCTGCGGTTAAATCAACATGACGGAATCCAGAAGCTGGCTTTCGCCGTTTCGCCAGAGCGCGTACTTGAGGTGGAAGCGGCTATTCATCGAGGCTGCCCCGATCTCTCCGCGCGTGTTGATCGCGATGACCGCTACTTCCGTATCCCGGTTCTTGGGGTCTGTCTTGACCATGTGACGCAGCAGTTCCAGGCAAGCGTCCTGCGGCGACGCTCCGTGCATCATGTGGTGGACGATGGAAATGCTGGTGCAGTAATTCGTCATCACATCGCCGTCGCCCGTGGCCGAGGCTGCGCCCACGTTGTCATCGGCATAAACTCCGCAGCCTACCAACGGCGAATCCCCCACCCGCCCCGGAATCTTAAAAGCGAGTCCGGAGGTCGAGCAGCCGGAGACGACGTGCCCTTTCCCATCCGTCGCCACCATGCCGATGGTGTCGTGGTTTTCCGTGCTCAGCCAGAAGGTTTCGTGCTTGGGATTAGCTTTCCATTCTTCCCACTTTCTCAGGCTTTCCGGGGTCAGTAGCGTTTGAGGTTCGAACCCCATCTTCAATGCGAAGTGAAATGCCCCCTCGCCCGCCAGCGTGGTGTGGCGGGTCTTTTCCATCACCAGGCGAGCCACGGAAATGGGGTTCTTGATCATGTGTAGGTTGCACACGGAGCCGGCGCGGTGCCGGGCGCCGTCCATGATCGCGGCGTCGAGTTCGACCACTCCCTCGGCATTGGGTAGGCCGCCATAGCCGACACTCGTCACTGCCGGATCGCTCTCCGGCACGTTGATGCCTTTCTCGACGGCATCCAGAAGACTGCCACCGCCTTTGAAGACTTCCGCGGCGCGTTCGTTGGCCGGTTTGCCGTGCACCCAGGTGGCAAGGAAAACCGGGCCAGTGTCCGCCGCGCGGGCCGCTCCGCCCTCCAGCGCGGCCAGGGCGGCCGTTCCGGCTACGCTCTTCATGAAATTGCGTCGATTGATGGGTTCCATGGATTCTCCTTGATGGCGCCGGGCGGGCCACAATCGATCCCGCTCTGCGGACGACGAATTAGCTGCGCTTACCTGCCCGAAGAACGCGTCCATTCTAGCGGAATCAAGGGCCTGGGGAGAAGAATCGTAATATTCTCCCGGACCGCGATAGCCTGCTTCGGCGCACGCCCATGTGCTCCTACCTTGTGCCCAGGGGAAACGAGGCGTGGGCGGTGAGGGTGATGCCGGCGCGCTCACCGGCCTGGAGTTTGTAGTAGCCGGCAGCGGCGATCATGGCGGCGTTGTCGGTCGAGAGCGCGGGGGAAGGGAAGAAGGCTTCGAACCCCTGGTGTTTGGCGGCTTCGACGAGGCGCTGGCGGAGAAGGGAATTGCACGCCACTCCTCCTGAGAGGAAGATAGTGTCAACGCGGCAGGCGTCGGCGGCAGCGAGCGTGCGCTCGACCAGGTCCTCGACCACGGCATGCTGGAAGCTTGCTATCAAGTCGAGGGTTGACTGCGAGCAATGCGCGCAGATCTCATCGTGGCCCGGCCGCTCGACGGTCTTGCGCCAAGCGCGGCGTTCCTCGGCTTCCCGCGCAAGTTCGGTTCCGCGCACGCGGTAAAGCACCGCGGTCTTGAGACCCGAAAAGCTGAAATCCAACGGATTCCCTTTCATCTTGATGCGCCCGAAATCCACCCCGTGGGGATTTCCGTGTCGCGCCAGCCGGTCGATAATCGGCCCGCCGGGGTACCCCAGGGCCAGGAGCTTCGCGACCTTATCGAAGGCTTCGCCTGCGGCGTCGTCGCGGCTGTGGCCGAGCTGGGAGTAAGTGAAGGGGTTTGCGGCGTGCGGGCTGGCCGCGGCGAGGAACAAGCTCGTATGCCCCCCGGAGGCCACCAGCGTGAGGGCGGGAAGGGCTGCCTCTCGAACGGGCTTGCCGGCCGCGCGGTCCATCTTGTTTTCGAGCAAAACGGCGTGGATGTGACCTTCCAGGTGGTTCACGCCGACCAGCGGCTTGCCGAGGGAAAGCGCCAGCGCTTTGCCATAGACGAGTCCGACCAGGAGCGAGCCGATCAATCCCGGCCCTTCGGTGACGGCGAGGGCGTCCACGGTGCGGATGGTCAGGTGGGCCTGCCGGCAGGCCTCCTCGACCACCGGCTCAATCTTGCGCAGATGTTCGCGGGAGGCGAGTTCGGGGACCACGCCTCCATATTTTTCGTGGGTCAGAACCTGGGAGGCCACGACGCTGGAACGAATTTCCGCGCCGTCCGCCACCACCGCCGCGGCCGTTTCATCGCAACTGGATTCAATGCCGAGCACCAGCATGCCCACACTCTCGATGTTCATCTTAGCATAGGCGGGGCGTGGCGCCCGAGCCGGCGGAAGGCCGAGAAGCATTGCCCGGGCCCTTACTGCACGCACTCTTTGACGTGGCAGGAAACATCGGGATACACTAAGACTCGCGCGGCGAGGGGTAGCGTCCGCCGTGGCGGGATTATCAGCGCAAGGCGGGAGAGAAGATAGCAGCGCGACTCGAAGGGATTGGCGCGAGGTGCCATGCGGATTCGAAAAGCTGTACTGCCAGTGGCAGGGTTAGGGACGCGCTTTTTGCCGGCGACCAAGGCTCAGCCCAAAGAGATGCTGCCGATTGTGGACAAGCCGCTCGTGCAGTATGCGGTGGAGGAAGTGGCTTCCTCTGGCATCCCGATGGTGGTGTTCGTTACCGGACGCGGCAAGCAGGCCATCGAGAACCATTTCGACCTGTCGGCCGAGCTCGAACAGGAGTTGGCGGGGCGGGGCAAGGAGGAGTTGCGCCGGCAATTACACTCGATTTCCGGCATGCTGCGCTTCGCCTACGTTCGCCAGCAAATCCCGCGGGGGCTCGGCGACGCCATCCTGACGGCGCGTGATCTGGTGGATGAGGAGCCCTTTGCCGTGCTGCTGTCCGATGACGTCATAGTGAATGAGCCTCCCTGCCTCAAGCAAATGCTCAAGGTCTTCGAGCGCTACGAGTGCAGCGTCATCGCCATTCAGCGGGTCCCGCACAAGACCGTTTCGAACTATGGGGTCATTCGCGGGCATTTAGTGGACGAGCCGGGCTGGGAGAAGCGTCTATACCGTCTTGAGGATATGATCGAAAAGCCCTCGCCCCAAGAAGCCCCGTCGAACCTGGCGGTCATCGGGCGCTACATCCTGACCCCGGGAATCTTCGAGGCGCTTTCTGCCACGCCCCCCGGCGCGGGCGGCGAAATTCAACTCACCGATGGTCTGCGGCGGCTACTCGCCCGGGAACGGGTTTACGGTTATGTCTTCGAGGGCAAACGGTACGATGCGGGTGACAAGCTGGGTTTTCTCCAGGCCACCGTCGAAATAGCGCTCCAGCGGCCGGACCTGGGCAGGGCCTTTCGAAAGTACCTCAAGTCACTCCAACTCTAGAGTGGGGCCGGCGCCGCCCCCGGCTCAGTCCTTCTTGGGGGTGGGCTTGGCGGGTTCAGCCGGCTTGCTGGGTTCCGGAGCTTTCTTGTCTGCTCCCTGGGAAGAATCGCTGGAGGGACTCTTGACGCCAGGAGAAGAGTCCCGCGCGTAGTCTGTGGCATACCAACCGGAGCCTTTGAACTGGATGGCCGATGAGGAGATGAGGCGCTCCAGTTCCCCGGCGCATTTTTCACAGGTGGTGAGTGGAGGGTCGGAGAATTTCTGGATTCTTTCTACGCGGCGTCCACACTTTCTGCACTGGTATTCGTAAAGCGGCAAAGGCACCTTCCTTTCACATGAGTCCGGATGAAGATTATAGCGAGCCCGCGGCGCGGCGTCAAAAGGTAGGGTGGGGCAGCGACAGGGGATTGCCGCATCTCCCCCATAGGCCCTTTGCGGCTCGGCGTAGTAAACTGTCTGTTTCTGATTTCGACGTGTCCGGACGGAAGCGAGGATGGTGGAGCAGGCGCCCCGCGGGCAGAGCGACAACCTTCTGCTCTTTCCGCCCGAGGCGGCAAGAAAACCAACCTGCCGGAAGGCCGTTGGCATCGAAGCACTGTGCACTTCAGGGCGCGCGGTGAAAGGCGGCAGTCCCCAGTGACCAGGAGGTCCATGCGATCATGATGAAGAGGGAAGTCGTGCGGAATCTGATGGTGGCAGCAACTCTGTGCCTCAGTTCGGTTACTGCCCAGGCCAAGGACCCATTCAAGAACCCCTTCAAGGACCTAAACATGACGGTGTTTGGAATGGTGGGCGGCTCAACCTTTTACGATAAGAGGGAATTCATTTCCGCTGACGAAAAATACAAATCGAGCTACGACGTACAGCCCCGGTATGTGTACGGAACCGGAGTGCCGCTGACCAAGCTTCTGGGGTTAGAGGTTGCATACTCCTCCGGGCCGTCCAACCTGCGGGTGACCAACATCAGCCTGAGCCCCCGCGCGGGGCACGTGTATGACGTCAACCATCACACGGCCAGTGTCAACGTGGTCTTGCACGGGCCTGCCAGATTCTTCGGCGTCCGACCTTATGTTACCGCGGGCTGGGACTACAACCGGTTTGCCCCCACGCTCGCGGCAAAGCTGTATGCTAATGCGCAGGGGTTTGGCGCCGTGAGCACGGCGACCTTGACATACACCGACAAACTGGGCATGAATGCCGGCGTGGGTCTTGAGCGCAAAATCATGCCCCGGGTTTTCCTTCGCCTGGACGCCCGTGATCACATCTGCGGATCGCCTACGTTTGGACTACCCGCACAGGCAAGCACCAGTGCGATTTTCCCCGTCACCGGGAGCGCGCACAATGTGGAATACACAGCAGGCATTGTCGTCCACATCGGCAAGAAATAGGCGCGGATGCATGGAGGCTTCCCGGCCACCTGTGGCATCCTGACCGCAAGGGCCGTTGCACCTGTGCCTCAGCTCAGAACGTAGGAGCGAGGAGGGCGGTCACGGCGAGTTGAGCAATGTGGCTGGCGCGCAATGAATCCATGACGAGGTTGGAGGGAACGGCCGCGCTGGCCGGACGCCGGCCCCGTAACCATCTGAAGGTGCGCGTCGTCGAATAAGTAGTGCCGGGTCCATCGGGGACACAAGAGTGTATTTATTCTCAAAAGATTGGCGAGGTCCTGCGGGAGTGCGTCCATCCCATGTCGAAACTGGGCCAGCCCTGGGGGCCGGAAGAATCGACGCCACCCAGTGGGACTACCGCCTACAGTTCAAGGGACTGCCAGAC
>Ga0116104_1001576_pt1 | contig 11104 bp, 10 predicted proteins | sample June2015DPH_4_15_FD_89715 | JGI IMG/M metagenome (GOLD analysis project Ga0116104, IMG submission 89715) | Peatland microbial communities from SPRUCE experiment site at the Marcell Experimental Forest, Minnesota, USA - June2015DPH_4_150 | ecosystem: Environmental > Terrestrial > Soil > Wetlands...
TCATCTGGCCCTACAACGAGCAGGTACGCATTGGTGTTGGCGCGGCACAACTGCGAAAACGCCGCCGCCAAATCCAGTACTCCCTTGTCTCTTTTCAGACGCCCCACGTAAACAAACACAGTTGCGTCTTGAGTTATGTTCAGACTGCTTCTCACTTTCTTACGAAGCAGCAAATCAGGGCGGAAGCGCGTGGTGTCTGCCCCGCTGATTGACCCTTCGGCCAGCACAGAGGCCTTTCGCGGCGTGACAACCCTTTCCCGGGGCAAGAACTCCTTCTGAGAGTGACTATCGACCAGAACGTGTGTCGCACAGGCCACCAACAGCCTGTCCAGATTCTTTAGCAGCATTCTGCTAAGGCCCGCTCGCGTTGCCCATACCTGCCCAGTAAACGTGTGAATTCTCACAGGGATACGCGCAAGCCTGCCAGCGAGCATTGCCAGCAAACCCGCTTTTGGTGTGACGGAGTGGATAGCGTCGAACTTGCGCCGCCTGAAGAGTGCTAGGAGGATGAAGAGACACGCGAGGTCCTTTATGGGCGATACATTCCGCACCAGCGGCGCGTATAGCACGTCGATCCCTATCCCTTGTTGTCTCAAGTGCTGTTTTGTCGCGGCAATTGGCGACGAGGCACACGTCATAGATTCGCGCCATGGCGGAAACGTGCCTCAAGAGGAATGCTTCCGCCGTCCCGATACTCGAAACCACCATGCAGACTCTCCTCAGGCGGACCGTCTCCTCCTCCACGTCTTCATCACCGTCCTTCCTCCGATGAGGCTGATCAGAGCCGAAATTGGTTTACTGTGGGTATATGCTTCAAAACACAATCGTTTCGTAGATACCATGGTGGCCACCTCTAACATCGTGCTCGCACCGGCCTGTGTTGGCATCGTATGTGGTGGCCACGCCCGGGCGACGCCGTGACAGTTCTGGGGGATGACTCGCGCGCCTGTTGAGTCACACGGACCTGTCGTTGGGATGACGCTCAGGCGGCACTGCCCCGAACCGTCTCAGAACCCGCTTGCCGATCCGGTCTCGTCCGGCGAACAGCGCTCGAGAGCGAAAGACCGACGCGGGGGTCAAATAAAGTCGACGGCACGTCACCAGTGAATCCCCCGACCGCCATGTGTTTCGGAAACGTGCCGACGCTCTCATGCCGCAACACACGGCTATCGCAACTAAAGGGATAATCTGAGCACGTTGCCTTGAAAGGAGACCCAGGTTTGGGTTTGGGCTATACAGCAAAATAAGGGGTATGGCACAGGTGACCGCAAAGAGCCAGAGGGGGCGGGTGGCAAATCCTTTCAACGCGAGGCGCTTTTGGAAGACTACGTGGATAACGCAGAGGGCCAAAGCGATGTTCTCAATGCTTGCCAGGTATGCGTTGGAGTTGTGCGCCTCCCACGGAAAGGGGCGAAGAAACATGTTCACGCATCCTCTAGGGGCCAGCAATATGAGCTGCGTGGGGCTGTTTGGCGCCTCTTGATCCAGGCTAGAGCCGCCAACTGCGTTGGCAATGTAGGACCGGTTGGCACGGTTTAGGATGTCCGGCGTCCTCAGATTATCGATTTCGACGTAGCGCAGCGCAGCAGGGAAGAGAGCACACGCCAGGGCCGCCGCGCCAACGAGAAGGAATTGTCGAGATGACTTGGCTCGGGGCTTCATGACACACGCGACTATAAGAAGGGAGGGAACGAAAACGAAAACAAGGTAAGGACGAAATAGCAGCGCCGAGGCCGCACCGATGCAGATCAGCTTGACCGCGCCACGTCGACTCTTCTCAAGAATCGCGCATCCATATAACATTGTAGATAAGCCGAGTATTACCCAACTGTCCTTTCCAAATATGCTAGACCAGACTGAAAAGGAGGGGAGGAAGCACATCAGGACCGTGAACCGTCTAGCCACTACTGGGGGCAGCGCGATTTCGGCAGTTCTCCCAAGTACGAGCGCGGAGATCACGCCGAGGACTGCACCTTGAAAGTACATTGCGATCATGTTCGGACCGGCTATGCTATACACCGCGCCGGTCACGATGCCAACGGCATGCGTACCAAGGCCCCAGTCAATGTTGGCCCACATACCCTTTCTGAGCAATAGTGCAATTTCAGAACCTTCGAGGTGATACCGCACAGCGTCGAAATCAGAACCCCCATAGAACGGCAAAACCCAAAACGCATAGAAGCCGAACACGCCAGCGCGCCACATTATCAGGATAGGGAAAATTCGCCGTACGTAACCGCCCTCTCTCAGGAGCACAGCAATGATCGGCGCTGCGACAATTACGGTCAGAATCGATATCAACAAGCCAGCCGCTATCCCACCGTCATTCATTTGGGGCCCCCAGCGCACTTGCTGTCCGCTTGTCGCTCCGCTATCATTTTCGAACCTCCGTGGCCTCAGATTGGGCAGCAAAGGTTCGCGCTAGGAGCACTGGAAAGTACCACGCGGTGATGGCGATGACGGAAGTGCAAAGGGCAACCATCAGGCGTGCATCCCCGTGGGAGATGACAAGGGGCACAGATGCAGCAAAGGCGACAGCGCGCCAAAACATCGCGCCCGAAGCCGCCCTCATGGCCCCAAGACCCAGAGCCAAGGGCCAATGAACATTCTCCCACATGGCCAACAGGACGTAGAATCCACCGAGCCAACAGAGTTTCCCATCCACATAAAACGGTCTGTGAAGCCAAAGACTTAGAACCGAATTGGCCGCCAACCCGAACACCACCAACCCACAAATGCCGTAAGCAAGTGAGGCTACACGGGCCCGACGCACTACCATTTTTATCCAGGCGTAGTCTGCGCGTGCAACCGCGTCTGCAATGGCCCCCCAGAGCGGCAGTGCGAAACTTGTGCCGAAAGCCAGTACGAAGAAAATCAATTGAAAGAAGACGGCAAATGTGGAACTCTCGAGCGGCGAACGAGCGCGAGCCATGAAATAGATGGGCCACTGGTACACCAACATATTTCCTATACCCGACGCGCCTATGTAGCTGAGTCCGTCCCCGGCGAGGCACCGCGCTTGCAACCACGAAACACTTCCGCTCATGGCGAACAGATAGGGACGCCGGTGGAAGAGAAGCGCAGCGTTGAGGATGCGGACGACGAGCGGCCCGAAAACCATCACCGCAACAAATGCCGGCAGCGTTGGCGCTAGCCATGACGCCAAGAGCAATCCCAAACACAGAATTCCATTTGATAACGCGTTTAGAAGGTTGTTGACGTGCAGCTCCTGGTACGCTTGACGCACACTCTCAACCACCGAAAGCGGGACAGCCACGACAGTTCCGATGCAGGCGAGCACTGCTGCAGCCCGGAGCGCTGGTCCGGACGTTCCCGTGGCGGCAAGCCCAAACAGCGTCCGGAGCGGAAAAACTGAGAGCAAGGGGAGAGCTATAGCCAAACCAGCGATGGCAAGGGCAATGACCGGAAGGAGCGCCGAACGGAAGAGGCTCGCTTCGCGATACCGGTCTTTGTCAGCGGCTGCTTGAGCGAGAGGGGTGACGAGCGCCCCTCCCATTCCGAGATTGAGGAAACTGAGGATCGACACAGCGGCGGTCACAGCAGCATAACCGGCGAACTGTGCTGGTCCGATGGAGCGGTACACAATCGGAATCGCAATAATCTGTACAAGCAGCATGCCAATCTTGGATGGGGCGGAGGTAACCCATGCGGAGAGCACTCGCCCGGTCCGATGGTGGCGCAATTGGTGCGGATCAGTTGCTGCCACCGTACAAATTGCAATGTCAGGCACTATCACGGTTGACGCGTCATCGAGGCTTGAGTTTTGAACCGTCAGCAACGGCATGTCGAAACCGGCTTTCCTATAGCGTCCGAGATTGGCTGCCTTGGTGGTAGTGGTATTGACGTCCATACCCGTAGCCGGAATGGCTCGTTTTCCGTGGATTCCATTCGTTCAGGATCGTCCCCAGCACGCGCGTTCCGTCTTCCGTTAGCCGTTGGGCCGCGCCCGTTAATTTGCCACAGGCAGGTGATGCCCGGGCGGACGCTGAACCGGCGGCGCTGCCAGTCCTGAGTGGTCATGGGCCTGCGGCCCACCCAAGGAGATGAAAATCACCATGATTGTCACCCCCGCGTAGGCGGGGGTCCAGGCCGGTCGCGGTAGGGCTGGATTCCCGCCTTCGCGGGAATGACCTCCGTAGCGCGATTTCCGAGAGAGCGCTGGGCAAGTCGTCCGGAAGCCCCTGCCAGGAATGCAACACGCAGTAACGAATTTGATGTTCATCAAGAAACCGGAAGAGCAAGCGCAGAAAATGCGAGAGGCCGTGGCCTTGACCAGAATCCCTAGTTGGGGCCTTGTGTCTCTCTGTTACCTCTAATTCCCCTTTATAAGGGTTTGTCAAGCATCGAAGGGCTCGATATCTCCGGCCCTTTCCTTCGTGAGGCAGTTGCGGCTGTCTTCGCGACCGCGAGCCCAACATGTCCGCTAGCTAGCCCTTGTTCGCGTCGTAATGATAATGGCGGTACGCATACGCGTAGCCGGCATGGCTCGTTTTCCGTGGATCCCATTCGTTCAGGATCGTCCCCAGCACGCGCGTTCCGTCTTCCGTTAGCCGTTGGGCCGCTGCCGCCGCTGCGTCCCTCGTGGTCTCGGCCGAGCGCACCACAAGTATGACGCCATCCGCAAGTCGTCCCAGCACCCGCGCGTCTGCCATCTGCAGCATGGGGGGCGTGTCGATGATGATCGTATGGAACATCTCCCGCATGTGATTCAGAAACTCCAATGTCCGTGGTGAATGGAGCAAGGGTCCGATACTGGATGGTGTTGACCCGGTTGGCAGCAGATACAGGGGCTGATAGCAGGTCTCGACATACATCTTCGCGCGGCCTTCGGGCGGCTTCTTCCCCGCGAGCAGATCGCTCAGCCCCCACGAGTTGGACACTTGGAAGATTTCGTGCAGCCGCCCCTTGCGCAGATCGCCATCAATCAGGAGGACAGGCCAACCGATTTCGGCTAACGCTAGCGCCAAGTTGCTCGCCACCGTCGTCTTTCCCTCCCTCGGGCTCGCGCTGGTCAGCACGATGACTCGTGGCCGGGTGCCATTCTCCCCGGCATACAGAATCGAGGTCACTGTGGCCCGGAAGGAGTCGGCCAAAACCGATAGGTTTCTTTGCGAGGTGGCCAATTCAACCTGCCGGGATCGTTCGTTGTCCTTCAATTCAACCCCCTTGGTTGCCCTTCCTTTTTGGTAGTAAGCAAAGAACCGGCTCCGTTCGGCATCCAGTGAAGGGATCACGCCCAGTTCCGGCACGCCAAGGGATAACCCGGCCTCACCGGGGGCCTGGATACTCCGGTCGGCGCGCTCGCGCATCACGACGAAGACGAAGCCGAAGAAGGCTCCGGCAAGAAGGCCCAGCGCCGAATTCAAGACGAGGCTCGGTTTGTAGGGACGTGTGGGGGGTATGGCGGGATCCACCACGCGGATATTGCTAGCGCGCAGGGCGGAGGTCATCCCGGCTTCCTGGACGTTGTGAAGCATGGAATCATAAAGCTGGCGGTTGGTATCCACCTCGCGCTTGAGGATGTTGTAGTGCGACACCTTGGCCGCTTGGTAGGACATGACACGGGCTTGGCCAGCATAGTTTGCGGCGAGCAGATTCTCGCGACGATAGGTGGACTCATATTCGTTCCGGATCCGCTGGATGACGTTTGTGCGTTCCTTCTGGAGGGCTGACTCCAGGGTGGTTACCTGGGCTTGGACTTTCTTTACTGCCGGGTGGGCCGGCGTCAGGGAAGATGAAAGCTCGGCAAGCTGGCGGTGAAGGTCGGTGAGCTTGACCTGATACTCTTCCAGAGTCTTATCATCGAGCACCTCGGGGAGGGACTCGGGAGGCGCGGTGGAAGCCAGTTCGTACCTCGATTGCTTGGCGGCACGATCGGCCTGAGCCTTGGAGATCTCCTCCTGAAGCTGCCGTAGCTTATCCTCGGCGACATTGTCCTTCTCCGAAGTGAACAGCAGGCCAGAAGCGTGAGCATAGCTTTGTAGCTCGTCTTCGGATTTCTCGAGTTTGATCCGGACGTCTTCCATCTGGCGGGTGAGCCACTCACCTGTCTGCTGTGTGGTCTTCCACCGGGCCTCGAGATTCTGCTGGATGAACTCTGTGGTTAGGGCGTTGACGAAGTCGGCGGCAAGCTGCGGGTCCTTGGAGTCGTAGAGGATCTCGACAAGCCGCGTGTTGACCTCGGTGCGAACTTTTAAGCTCCTGGCAACCAGACGCAGGGCCTCTTCCCGGGGCGAGTCCGGTCTCCACTCGGGCAGACCCAGGGCGTTGCGCCAGGCGGAGAGGCGGCCACGGTCCTTCTCCTGAGACAGCTTTTTCTCGAGATTGAGCTTGGCGATGACCCGCTCGCAGACGGATTCGCTCTGGAGAATCTTCACTTGGGTCTGGAGATCAGATTCGGGCAGGGATGAACCCCCTTCGTTGCTCGTGGGGTTCACGTTGCGCATGTTGAGGAAATTCTCATTGAGGTTCTGGATCTCGAGGGAAGCCCGGGCCTGGTAGATCGGTGTCTGCGGAAGCGTGAGCAAGAGCGAGGTGAGGAGACCCAGGAAAGCTATCAGAATCAGGGTGCCTTTGTAACGCCGGACGATATCTAAGTATTCGAGCAGCAGGCCGGGGCCCTGCTCCTCGATGACTGCCGAGGACGGCACTTCTATGTACTGCGGCCGCGCCGGCAGATTGCTCTCGCCATTCTTTCGTCTTTGCAGGTCCACGGGTCCCTCCAAAAGGGGTCGGTCTTCCATAGAATCCTCAATAATGGTAGATCGCAGCGTAAGCGGCGGCGGACACCAACGAGGGAACAGAGTAGGTCGTAAAAACCTTACGGCTGCTCGTGGGAATGACAAGGACGTCTTGGGGCAGCAACACGATATCCTCTGCCTTTCCGTTAAATATCTGCTTGATGTTGACAGCGATCTCCTGGGGCTTCGCCTCCCCCGGAGAACCGCGAATGATCCTCGCCTTCTCGGGCTTCGCCGTGCGTCCGAGTCCACCCGCGAGGGACAGCGCCCTGAGCACGGAAAGCTTTTGGCGCCCGCCGAGAGTGAACGCACCTCCATGCTCCACGTCGCCGACCACGTAAATCATGTTGGAGTTTGCCTCGGAGACGGAGATCGTGTCATTTGGCTTGATCTCGATATTTGCCGCCGGGTTCTTTCCCTCCAGAATTTCCTGCACGTTCAGCTCAGCGGTGTTGAATTGTCCGGTAGGATCTATCGTTGCGCCAGGCAGCGGGATCTCGCCGTTTTCGCGGCGACGCGTGACCGTAAGGCGTGAGCCCGCCGTCTCGTTAGGCCCGCCGGCCATCGAAAGGACCTCATAGAGCGTCTTCCGGCCTCGGAGTTGAATCACTCCCGGTTTGGTGACTGCGCCAAAGACGGAAACCGGCTGGCTCCGGAACTCCGCCACCGTCACTGAAACCTGCGGATCGTGCACGTATTTCTTGAGGTGGGTGTTCAACTCCGTTTCGAGTTGCTCGACGGTGAGACCGCCCGCCTGGACTCGGCCGATCAGCGGCAGTGTGACGTTTCCGTTCATTCCAATGAGGAAGGGTTTATCGGAAATCTCCGGGGAGTCGATGGCATGAATGACAATCTGGTCATCCGGCCCGAGGACATACCCGGAATCAAGTTTCTTGGCGGTCTCTGCCGACTGCTGGGCAGCGGCGCACAAGGCAAACAGGACTACGATGGAGAACGTAACTTCTGTCCACTTCAAAACGCTCTTCATGCTGCTTCTCCTGATGATTGGCCTGACCGCGAGACTCCGGGGAGCCTCCGCGCCAGTTGCTTGAACTCTGCATCAAGCGCATGGACTTTCCCTTCGAGTTCATGAATGGCCGATGGGTTAAGCCGTCGCACAACCGCAATACCCATCGCTTCCCTCGGTCATCTCAGACTGGTTGTACGTCATAGCCATCAATGCGGACGGCTAACGATCGCTGGATCATCTCGATCGAGAGAACCAGGCTTTGGTCAGAGTTCTTGGCCACATGAATCCCCTCCATCCCGTCCATACATCCCCCCCGGATTCGTACGCGGCGTCCGGTTCTGAGGAACGGGTAGGGCGCGCAGGGAATGTTGTTGGCCAATAGAGTTCATATGTCCTCTATTTCTTTGTCAGGTATGGGGAGACCGACACCACGGATGCCGACAAATCCGACTACGCCGGGTGTCTTTAGAATATGAAGGTGCTTCTGTGGCTATGATTCCAGGCAGACGAAGGTGTAGCAGTCAAAGAGCATACACTGGATTGTTTTCTGCCGATCGCTCCATCGATGCGTCTGCCGAATTAGCGGAAGAAACGTTGTGACGCCTTTGCGTTGGAGTTGCGCTGTGACTGATTTCTCATGGCGGGCACGCGTATGAATAGCGTACCAGTGGGGTTCTTCGACAACGGCTCCCAGAGCGGGCACAGCCAGTGTCGGTTCCCAAAGTTGCTGGATGCTGCTCATAGCTCCGCTCTCTGAGTCATATGTCTGCAACTTCACTTTTCGTTAATGCCTTCCTTGCGTTTGGCCGAAAACCCTCGGCCAGAGCTGCTCCGACTCTCCAAACCTTGCAGTACAAAGCTCCCGGGATCCTCGGCGCTCACGCCCGGGATATGGAACGCCTACCTGCTCAATACAATTCCCAACGCCCAAGCCTCGGCGGAGTACTCACTTCCACGGGCTTTTCTCGTTGCTTCACACCGTGTGGCCCCCGAGACGTGTCGCCAATTGACGGAGGGAGATTGTCGGAGGTAATTGGCATCTGCTCCTCTCCTGACCAGGGAGCACACGACGCGGTAGTGAAGGGTAACGCGCTCCGTGTGGGAAATAGGGCATTCTTGCTCATCAATCCTCCGCCCATTTGCGAAATACGATCCGGCCTCCCGCAACCGCGAAACCTGCGGGAAGGCTGCCGGGTGCTGGCTCCACGCGAACCACTTGTCCTTGTCCGAAGATCCGCACTGGCAGGACTTGTCCACCCAGCGGAAGCAATGCCTTGAGCTTGATGTTAGCGTCCAGCGGCAGAGGGCTTGTAGTGAAGACAAACACTCCTCTGACGCTGATGTCACGCGTGAGGCCTATGCCCTCATGCTGAGTGTCTCGCGCGTCCTTCCAGAAAAACATCACGGGAACTCTGAGTCGGTAGCGATGGTGTTCTCGAGGCTGCGCGATAGCCCGTCTCCTTTTTGCGGGTTGTTTTATCGGCTCCCATCTCGCGCCGCCGCTAGCCGATCAGCAGCGGGACGTCATCTATCGTGTCGGCACGTTATTTATCGGCTCGGATGTGACCCCTCCGCTAGCTGGTCATCGGATGAAATGAATCACCGAGTCTACGCACGCAACAAAGATTCCGCAAGAAGCCAAGAAGCTCCCCACTAGTAGGGATGTGGTGCGATCTGGCCAAGGGAGACGAGCGGCTCCGCGGGACGAGATTTAGGTTTGGGGAATTAGTCCTATGCGGGACCAAATTCGCCTCACGCAGTTCGGCTGGGGTATCCGGCAGGGGATTATCAACGTGGTCCATAGCAGCCTAAGCAATTCAACTTATTTTTTATTTGACGAGTGTATGATATTGTACAGACGCATTGACCTTGGCATGGTTATCGTTAGGCGAAGTAGAGGGGGTGTCATCCCTACGCCAATAACGATAATTGTCGCGCATCGCAACCCGATGGCCGCCCAAGTGCTGTGTTGTGCGCTGAGAGGGCAGCGCAAACACTTTGCTGTTGTGGGCTGCGTACACACACCAGAAGAGCTTCTTAAGCAAGTATCTGAGCATCACCCCGACATAGCTGTGATTAGCTCAATCCTGCAAGGCGATCCCGACGGGGGTCTTAAGGTTGTCCGAGAACTGCGCGTTTCTGGCACAACTACGCGTCCCATCGTGCTACTGGAATTCTCTGACGCGAAGCAGGTATTCGACGCCTTCTCCGCAGGTGCCAAAGGTGTCGTTTGTCAGACCGACCCGTTCGAGGCAATGTGTAAGTGTGTTCGGTGTGTACACGCCGGGCAGATCTGGGCAGACAGCACTCAGCTCCAGGGGATTTTCAAAACCCTGGCGGAGAGGGAACCGGCGCGCATAGTCAGCGCTAAAGGCATCCCTCTGCTTACCAAGCGGGAGGAACAAATCGCGCACATGGTCGCCGAAGGCCTGCCCAACCGCGAGATTTCCGCGAAGCTCGGCGTGACCTTGTACACGGTCAAAAACCACTTGTTTCGGATCTATGGGAAGCTTGGTATATCAAACCGCGTCGAGTTGGTTCTCTACGCCCTTAGCAGCCGGCAGAGTAAGGCTTCACCATAAATCTCTAGGGCAATGCGTGCGCCAACCCGTGTGACCTCTCCCAAACAATTAGTGGCCTAGGTTTCAGCGCTCTTTCAAATAATGTGGAATTCTGAACAGCAGCCGCTCTGAGTCAGGCTTGGCATTATCTTCGCAGGCGTTGTTAGGTCTGGTTCCTGAAGTGTGAGTCAGCGTTATCTTGGCAGCGTTTTTGGTTCAAGGCCGAGCGCACAGGGCGGTTACCGCCGCCCCTATGCCGATCTGGTCGGCATGTCGGAAATTGTCGCCGCGATCCGGTCTTTCGATAATCTGGCTCATGACTGGCACGCCCATTGCCTTCGTGCCGGTGTTTTCAGGGGCTTCCGGTCATAGTCCGCTGGTCGCGGATAAGCAGTCTCTCAGCCGCATTAAGTTTAAGCTGCTTGCCGATCGCCCAATGCCACACAGCCGCCACCGACTGAAACGATGCTATCCGCCAACTCCCATACGAGTGGCGTATGGCAGATGAAGATGACTTGGTGGAATCCGCCAAGGTCCATGGCTCGGCGCAGCATGCGCACGTACTCCTTGGCGTTGGTCGCATCCAGAGCTCCCACCGTTTCGTCCCGGAACAGCGTTTCGTAGCGAATGCCCTCGCCCTGCCCCATATTGTAGATGGGGATGCCTAGGTTGACAGCTTCATTGACCAGCACGAATTGGCCGCCCGAAAGCTCATCCACGAGGCACGTACGGTCCAGATTCTTGTTGCGAACTTCCACATCAAAATCGTCTACCATCCCTTTGCCGTCCGCCTTCGGGCGTTGCGTCCTGAA
>Ga0116104_1001595_pt1 | contig 11018 bp, 9 predicted proteins | sample June2015DPH_4_15_FD_89715 | JGI IMG/M metagenome (GOLD analysis project Ga0116104, IMG submission 89715) | Peatland microbial communities from SPRUCE experiment site at the Marcell Experimental Forest, Minnesota, USA - June2015DPH_4_150 | ecosystem: Environmental > Terrestrial > Soil > Wetlands >...
AGGCAGAGTGAAAAAGACTGTCGAACCTTCCCCCGGTGTCGATTCCATCCAGATTCGACCGCCATGCCACTCAATCGCCTTCTTGCAGAGTGCGAGTCCAAGTCCGTTGCCGGGGTATTCCTTTCCGTGCAGCCGCTTAAAGACGCCGAAGACACGGTCGCGGAACGCAGGATCTATACCCAGACCATTATCTTGGACCCAGAATACCCACTCGAGGTCCTCCCGCCTGCAGGAAACGTGAACGCGTGGAGGAAGTGTTCCACGGAACTTGATCGCATTGCCGATCAACTGCCCCAAGAGCTTTGCGAGTGTTTCGAAGTCTCCCATCACCGCCGGTAATGGATCATGAGTGACGATTGCGCTCGCGTCTCGTACCTGCTTGCCGGCGCCGAGGAGCGCCTGGCGGAGGACGGCCTCCATGTCGGTCCGGGATGGTTGCCTGTCGCCAGTGCTGGCGGCAGAGTAATCCACTATGGCGGAGAGCAGAGATTGCATGGCGGCGACCCCGTCCTGGATCCGGCTGAGATACAGACCGGGGTGCGCCTCCCCCAGCAGTTCGCTATAGGACGCCACGGCGCGCAGGGATTCCCGGAGGTTGTGAGACGCGGTGGATACGAACTCCTCGAACTCCGCGCTCGCCCGCTCCAATCGCTTCTCAAGCTGAAGCCGCCGCCGCGTTTCCGCGTCCAGGGCCTGGCGCAAGCTTTCGATCTGGCCTTCCAGGCGCCTTCGATTGGAGCTGTCCATTTCGGTCCACGTACCGCCGCTAAGGCCCGTTGCGGCGGGCGGCAATCAAAAACCTGAGCGCAGCCCCCTGCCCCTTTTCCGATTCCACCCAGATGCGTCCACCGTGGCGCTCAACGATCTTCCTGCAAAGCGCAAGTCCAATGCCCGTGCCTGGAATGTCCGGTCCATGCAAACGCCTGAACATGCCGAACACGAGCTCGGCGTATTGCGGATCGATACCGACTCCGTTGTCCCGCACCGAGAACAGCCAGCCGCCCGCGTTTCGCTCGGCCGAAACGTGGATTCTAGGCGTTTCCTCGCCTCTGTACTTGATCGAGTTGGCGATCAGGTTCTGGAAGAGCTGCGTCAGCATTACCTCTTCGGCTAGCAGTGCCGGCAACGGATCGGAGGTCACGATGGCGCCACTCTGCACAATCGCGGTTTGGAGGTTGAGCAGCGTTTTGCCGAGGACATCGTTGCAGTCGACCGGGGCCAACCGCTCTTCGGCCCGCTCGGTGACCTCCCAATAATTGAGTAACGCCTTTACCAGGGCTTCCATTCTCCGGGCGCCGGCGACGGAGTATGCGATGTATCTGTCCGCGTCCTCGCTCAGCTTTCCTCGGTGCTCCTGCGCCAGAAGCTGAGTGAAGTTCACCACCATCCGTAGGGGTTCCTGCATGTCGTGCGTGAGCGCATAGGCAAAGTCCTGGAGTTCGGCATTGGTAGCCTTGAGTGCGTCCTCAGCGCGCCTGCGGTCGGTGGTATCCTCGATCACGAGAACAATGGACGGAGCCTTGGTATTCGGATCGAAGACTTCGCAAGCGTTCAGAAGCATCACTTTCCGCCCCACACGCTCAAACTCGTGCGTCACTTCGAAGTCCCTGAAACTCGAGTTGACAGCGAGAATGTCTTGCAGGAGTACGCGCAAGCTGGGAATGTTCCATTGCCCGTCTCCCAGATCGTAGATGAGGCGCCCCTCGGTTTCCTTCCGGGCGGCCTGAAAGGTCGCGTAGAATGCCTTGTTCGCCCTCGCGACGCGAAGATCCTTATTCAGAATCACGAGAGGCTGGCGCATGGTTTCTATGACCGCTTCGGCGAAGTCAAGACCGCGCTTCGCCGCATCAATATCGATCATCATCATCACTGCGCCATCGATTTTGCCGTCCGGCCCCACGGACGGCAGGATGCGGAGCGAATACCAGCACCCGTTCGAGTCCCGGATGTCGCGCGGTTTCGGGTTCCGGCCCTCCGTGGCATCCAGCAGCAGTCTCCGCAGATCGAGAAGCTCAATTTGCGGCTGAAGATCGCTTATCGACCGCCCGGTGTCGGAAGCGATCAGATTCAGCATGGGCTCGATGGCCCGCGTGAAGCGGCGAATGCGCAGGTCCCTTCCCACCATGACGAGAGGGATGCTGATGGTTTCAAGGAGAGCAGTCAGGTCCCGGTTGACCCGACTCAATTCCACGTTGCGCTCCCTCATCTCGTCGTTGAGCGTATTCAATTCTTCATTGGCCGATTGCAGTTCTTCCTTAGCGGTTTCCAGTTCCTCGTTGAGGGCCTGTGCCTCTTCGTTCGCCGACATGAGTTCTTCAATGGCGGTTTCCTTGGCCGTGATGATCGATTGCAGATCCTCGCTGGTGGTGGAAAGCTCCGCTCGCAGCCGGGCGACCTCTTCAATGTCGTGCCTCACCGCTTTACGCCGGGCCCCCGTGGGCTTTGGCCCCGTGCCTGGTCCACCGGCCGGCCCTTTGTCCTCGAACAGAATCAAGAAGTAGCGTTCCCTGGGAGAGGACGACCCTGTGAGCGGGATCACCCTGATCTTGACCTCTCTCGACTCGCTTGTACTTCCGATCCGCAAGCCATCTTCTTGCGCCACGGCGTTCTCTTGCCGGGCAATACGGAGTGCCTTGCTCAGGCCCGCTCTCAAGCCTTCGCGCACCATCCTCAAAACGTCATGGCCGGGCGGTCCCTGTGAGAGCTCAAGGTACGGGCCCGTATGCCCCCGGACCTGAACGATGTTCATGTCATCGTCAACGATCACTCCGGCGGGACCATATTCGGCCAGCACCAACCGGTCAGCTTCTCTCTGTACGTCCTGACCAAAATGGCCCCCGGCGATCCTGCCGGCGGAATCCACCCGGCCCTCGGCGCCGCGGCGCTCGCTCAACTGGGGCACCGGCCTGGATGCGGCCGGCAGCGAGCGGTAGATATTATGCTTCTTCTCCTCCTGATGGAATAACTCCGAAAGCGTGCCGATGCTTTCCGAAGAGCCGAGTACTAGGAAGCCCGCCGGCTTGAGGGCATAATGAAATATCGACAGCACCCTGCGCTGCAATACCGGTTCGAGGTAGATCAGCACGTTGCAGCAACTGATGAGGTCCAGGTTTGAAAAGGGCGGGTCCTGTGCCACGTTATGCTCTGCAAAAACGCACGCATCACGGATGGTCTTCGCGACTCGCCAGCCGCGTCCCGACTTGGTGAAGAATCGTGTCATTCGTTCTGGCGGGAAATGCGCCAGCGCGGCTTCCGTGTATATGCCTGTGCGGGCTTTCTGGATCGCTTTTTCGCTGATGTCCGTGGCGAAGATCTGGATCGGAACACTCAGCCGCCGCTCGTCCAGGAATTCCATCAAAGAAATGGCAAGCGAATAGGCCTCCTCGCCAGTGGCGCACCCAGGCACCCAAGCCCGGAGCGGATTCTCGCTTCCTCTGCCGGCAACAAGGGCCGGGAAGACCTTTTCCCTCAACTCCTGGAAGACCGCGGGCTCCCGAAAGAAGGCAGTGACGGAGATCAAGAAGTCCTGGCATAACGCGTTTGCCTCCTCGCGGTTCTGCTCAAGCTCCTGGACGTAGTCTTCCATTCTCTGGAATCCGCGCAGGGCCATGCGCCGCCTGATGCGACGCTTGACTGTACCGTGCTTGTAATGCGTGAAATCCACTCCGCTGGCGTTCCGCAACAGCCGGAATACGCCGTCCAGTTCGATGGCTGCCTCACCCGGCTGCTGGATGGCTTTCTGCGGCTCCGGGGTAACATACAACTGCCGCGCAAGGGTCACCAACTGGCGGGCGATCCCGGCCGGCGGCAGCACGAAATCTACCGCACCGGCCGCGATAGCGCTCCCCGGCATGCCGTCGAACCTCGCCGATCGCCTCTCCTGAGCGAACGTGATGCCACCTGCCGCCTTGATCGCCTGGAGGCCGAGGGTCCCATCCGTTGCCGTTCCCGACAGAACGACGCCAAACGCCTGGCTGCCCTGGTCTCCTGCCAGCGCGCGCAGAAAAGAGTCGATCGGCATGTTCCGGCCACTGTCCAAGCGAGGCAGGGTGTGCAGAACTCCACCGGAAATGCCCAAATTGAATCCGGGTGGAATCACGTAGACGCGATTGGCCTCGGCCCGGGTTCCGCCCTTCACTTCGGTGACCGGCATCTTGGTCGCCTTGGCGAGCAGCTCCGTCAGATGGCTCTCGTGCTTCGGATCGAGGTGCTGAATCAGCACGAACGCCATGCCGGTATCGTCCGGCAGATGAGTGAGCAACTCAGTGAACGCCTCCAGTCCGCCGGCGGAGGCTCCTATGCCGACAATGGGGAATGAATCGCCTGGGGCGGGTTCCTCGGCGGCTGGTCCCTGAAGAACCGTTGGGGAGACGGCCTCCCCGGGAGGTTCCGCGGAGCTTCTCCGCGGTTTTGGGGAGGCTCGCTTTCCAAGGGGCTCCGGCACGCGCGCCGAACGCTCAGCCTTGCCGTGCCCACGTACCACGGTCTTCTTTGCCACACGCCACCGATGCCTCTCTGGCTCGACGATCCGGCGCTATTCCAGCAGATCCTTGATGATTTTGCCGATCTCCATGAATTGATCCAGCCCCGAGGGCTTGGTGATGAATCGTGCCACTCCGAGATCCATCAGCATAGCCCGGTCTCGCTGGGATTGAGAAGAGCTCCATACACACACCGGCACTCCGGCGAGGTGTTGGGCGTCCCGGATCGCGCGCAAGATGTCTTCGCCGCTATATTTGGACAGGTGCAGGTCCACCAGAATCAGCTTCGGAACCGCCGCATCCGCGTAGGCGCCTTGCCTGCGGATGAAGGCCAGGGCCGCCGCCCCGTCCGCCAGGTGAACCAGTTCGAATCGCAAATCTTGCTTGTTCATGGCCCGCTCGAGAAGGAAGACATCCGAACTGTTGTCTTCAATCACGAGAACCCGGGCTGGAGGAACATCGGAAGCGTGTTTGGTGCTCACTCCCATTTCACTAACTGTCACCGACTGCTTCATCTTATCTCCAAACCAACCAGGTTGGGCGCCGGTTCAGCGTTAACCCGCTGAGGCTGCTTCCCGCCAGGCGGTTTGGCGGAGCTCGCCACCGCCGCTTCCGGTGACACCTGTTTTGCCCTCACGACGAAGCGTTTGGGCGCGGAGCCTATGTACGAGAACGGATAACAGGTCACCATCGTCAGAACGTTCTCTCGCGTTGGAGCGAGCACCGCGACGTTATCCGGATCGACGACAGTCAGCGACTCGACCTGGTACTTGAAATTTCCTCTGGGCGTCGAGAACCGAATCTCGTCCCTGAGCCTCAAATCCTTCAGTCCCCGAAAGAACGTGTCGCGGTGACCCGCGAGGCCGACATTTCCGGCTTGTCCTGGAAGCGCCGTCAATGGGATGTGGCCGACGGCGACGCGCAGTGTCCTCGGATCGACGCCTTCGCGTACCATCGCGGAGAAGCGGAGCCTTGGAACCGACAGGCGTCCAATGACAGAAACCGGGAACGCGGGCGCCGGCGCCGGCATGGATTTGCCGCCAGCCTGAACCACGCCCCCAGGCGGTGTTGTTTCAGGATTAGAGCCCGTAACGGAGGCAGGGCTGGCAGCCGCGCGGTCGAATAACCGGCTTTCATGCGCCTGGTATGCAACCCGCTCGATGTATGTATAGCCGTACAGTCCAAGGGAAACGATCGCGAGAATCAGGAACAAGTACTGGCTCGCGGTCCAACGGGTCCGCCGCCTCCGGGAGTCCCCGCCTGGCTGGGGAGCGTGCGCGAATGAGACACGGACTTTCATGATCCCGGCTTCCCATTCGGCTCGTCGCGAGGAACCACCAAGGGACGTCTGTCCGGAAGGAAATAGGTGGTACGCGTGTGTACCACCAACCCGTGCCGGCCGGACTGCGAAGCAACCACTCTGACCTTCCGCAGAGAGCCCTTGTCGCCAAGTCGAACCGGAACGTAGCCGATGGTGTAACGGGCGCGGATGTCGTGTGCGATTCCCTTGCAGATTTCGGAAATTTCAGCGAGCTTCTCCGGAAAGAAGGCCTCACCGCCGCTGACTTGGGCAATGTGCCGAAGCAGGCCGGGGTTCCGGTCTCTATCGCTCTCATCGAAGATCCCAACGGTGTAAATCGTCGCGCGGGACTCCCGAACCATTCGCACCACATCTTCGGAGCCATGCACGCTGTTGTTATCGCCTCCGTCGCTGACCAGCACGAGGGTCTTCCTGTCGCGCGTGCCCTTTTCGAGATGGCCGAGGGAGAACAGGATCGCGTCGTAGAGAGCCGTCCTGCCTTCGGGCTTGTTCACCGACAAGGCGGCCCGCAGTTGGTTGATATCGCTCGAAAATGGAATGCTCTCGGGGAGACCGCTCTTCACGCCGTCGCTGAAGTTCACGACGAACACTTCATCTTGCCGATTGCTCGCCTGAATGAACGCCAGCGCGGCCGCGACGACCTCCGCCTGCTTCATCCGCATACTGCCGCTGGTGTCGATCACCAAGCCTACCGTGACGGGCACGTCCTCGCTCCCAAAATGGGTAATCGCCTGGAGGTTCCCGTTCTCGTAGACCCGGAAATTGCCCGCCCTCAGGTTTGAGACGTGCCCACCGGCCGCATCTTTAACGCTCACATCCAGAAGCACCAGTTCGGCGGTCGCGGTGAGCTTGAAGGGTTGTTCCCCTGGCGCGACCGCCGGTGTCTGCCCACTGAGTGCTTTCAGCGCCAACGCCAGCACCAGGGCCAGAGTGTGTTCGGCACGCATACATCTTGTCCAGCGCATGAAGTCTCTTGGGCCGGCGCCCCCGTCGCGCCGAGGTCTCCCTAGTTCGAGACCGCGGCGGTTGGCAAAGCTGCTCGCTTCCTGCTAGGAGGAGCGTCTGGAACGAATTCTCAGGGCCGCAAAGGCAGCCGAAGAGATGAGTCCGATCAAGCCGATCAGCGGCATGAAGCCGGCGGTATGCGGCAGTTTCTCCTGCACTGGTTCGGCAGGCGCGGGTGTCGGCACAGCCGCCACCTCAACTGCTTTCTGAGGCTCGACCTGAACGGCGGGTGCCGGCACTGGCGCTGGCACTGGTGCCGCTATCGCCACTGCGCTCGTTTTGCCGCTTTCGTCCACAATCACGACCGGCGCCGTCTTCAATTCCTCTGGTGCGGTCGTCTCAACTGCGATGGCCGGCACGGGGGCCTTCACGAAAGCTGCGATCTCCACGGCCTTTGGCTTAGCATATGCGAACTCCTGCCCGAAGTTGTCTCCCGGGTAGAACCACGCCCGAAGAGCAGGGGGCTGCCCAGCCGGAACTTCCCAGTACTGCAGTACGGTGTTCCCCGTCGGCTGCAGGCGGTAGTTCGGAATCGCAAGGATCGTCGTAATGACGTGCTGCTGATCCTTGTCGAACACCCGAACGATGTGCCGGTCCGAGAGGGAGTCCACCAGCAGCAACACATATTCCCCCGGCTCGAGTACTACAATGTGGTCCGGGGTGCAGCAGGACGGCAGTTGAATTCGCTCATTCACCGTCAGAATGGTTTTCTTGTTCCAGGTATCGGCCTGAGCAGTTGGCGCCAGCGCGACGCTGACAAGGCCCGCGAAGGCTGCCAGTGCAAAACTCTGTCCTTGTTTCATTTCGTCTCGGTCTCCTTTTTTCCCGTCACGCTCCTCTGAGCAGTTTCGGAGCCAAAGCGGAAACTCTCCGGAACCGCAAGTGGTAACGCCCGCACGCCCTCGCCTTGATCTGCTGTTCCGGGCGGGTTTCAGGCAGATCCTGCACTCCCGATGGCAACTTCTGCACGCGCCTTGGCGGGCTTTGGCTCTCTCCTCGCGATTGCGCTGTAGATTGGGGACTGTGGACCGGAATCACAGTGGCACGCCTCGTGCAACAGGATGCACGTCGCCCGGAACCCCCGGAGGATAACCCGGCCGACAGGAGAGGTGAGAAATGAAACTGATCACAACGGCTACCGTGACTCTTGCTCTCGGGGTGCTGGGCCTGACCTTTGCCCCGACAGCCTCGGCAGCCAGCCACAAAGACGCGAAAGCGGTACAACAAAGCCTGAGCGACAAAGGTTTCTATCACGGGCCCATCGATGGTATCGTGGGGCCTCAGACACGAGCTGGCATTCGTGAGTACCAGAAATCGGAGAATCTGCCTGTCACCGGGCGCCTGGATGCGGAGACGGCCGGCAAACTGGGAGTGGGACCGGAATCGATAGGCGGCGAATTCAAGGGCGCCGGGCAAGAGGTGGGACAGGGAGGCAAGGAAGTTGGTCACGAGATGAAGGAAGGTAAGCCCCTGGCAGCCGGCAAGGAGTTTGGGAAGGGAATGGGCCGCGCGGGCGAGAAGGTTGGGCAAGGCGTCAAGAAGGCGGTCACTACCGAAAGCGACCGGGGGGATCGAGAGAAGAAGCAGTAAGTCGCGATTCAGGACGCCGTCGGCCAGCACACAATCCGGCCTGGCGAATCGGTTAGCGCGGGAGTTTCGGAGTTCGCGCCGGTTGTCCGCCAGCTTGGCGGCGCTGTCTCGCAACTCCCTGCGCTTCCATGGCGGTGCGCCGGAACGGCGTGTGGGGCAGAGCTACCCTCCTTGCTTACTGAGGGCCAATGGCGCAATGTAGACCTGGTATTCTTCTGCGGCCGGTTGCGCTGCTGTCATGTCGATAGCTTGGAGATTCCAGCGCCACGGCCAGTGGGCCGCGCGTGTCCCGCTCGTCCCTGGTCCAGCGGTTGCGCGTCGGGCGAAGAATGAACTACGTCTCCGCCTGGTCTCGGACCTCAGACGGAAGCCGCTTTACCACCTCGGCCAGGATCATATGGGCCAACGCACTCGCCTCGTCCACTTCGGGCGCCGGAGGTTCCGCGAGATTCGTCGGATATCGGTAGGCCCAGGCATATTGGCTCAAATCATCCAATCGGTCGATCAATAGATCCAGCGAGTTGTCGATCCCCTTGCACTGGCTTCCCAGGGCGGCGAGATCGTGCGTCTTCCTGAAGGGCTGATCGTGCCAGGTAAGAAATGCCTTCAACGCTTTTTCGGCCGCCTGCTGGCAGTGAAAGAGTGCGTCCTCGACGTCCGGAGGTTCATCCCCAAGACATCGCTCGACCCGGCGGAGATCCTGCCCTGCCTTCCGCAGCCAGGCCGTGGTGTTCTCAACCAGCACGGGATCATGCGCCATACAGAACTATGCCATCGCGAAGCACCGTGGAGGGAAAAGACGCTTTGAGGTGAAGCTGTCGCCGGAAGTTGCTGGCCGTGGACACAAAAATGTCCCGCGCGGCGCCGAGATGTCGAACAGCGCGGTATCCCACCCTGCTTCTCTGCTGCTCCGGCGGCGTATCGTCAGGCACCACAACCATGAGATCGTAGTCGCTGTCGGGCCCCGCCTCACCTCGCGCGACGGAACCGAACAGCAAGATGCGCTCCGGGCGATACACCTCCACCAACCGGCGGACCATCTCGGCCAGCACCGGATCGTCAGTCGTCGGTGGCTTGCTCCAGCCTGCTTGCCGCATAGCCATAACGATACACACTCAGTTTGCCACAACGACACTCTCCCCCGCCCGCTGTATTCCGTTGCCGTCAATGACCCGGCCGCACGGTGATCTCAAGAAGCGCAGCCGGCACAAGGTGGCGGTCGGCGCTCGACTTCTCGGGCCTGTTGAGGGTTTTCACCGCTCTTGACACGTCAAGCTCGGGGGTCCCGCTGCTAGGCGCAGCAAAAGAACAGCGGATCTACCAGAGGTAGTGGGCCGCATCTGCTGACCAACTGGACAGGATCGCTGGGATACATCCCTCAAGGCGCTGCGCGCCTTCCAACGGCAGCTTGCCGCCGTCTCCGTGCAACAGTCCTAGCGGACGCACTTCATCTTCTGTTCGGACCCCAGCTTTCGACTGGACGAGAGTGACGCCGGCATCATCCCTGCGCTGCCCGGACTGACTGCCGCTCGCCAACACCGTGATTGACCATCCGACGGCAACCCGGGCCGGTGTTCAGACGCCCGAGCAGGCCGGCATCCGCCATTCCCGACGTGAGCGACTAACTCACGGCCGCAACCTGATGCGACGGACGGGATGAGAACTCTTGGGCTCTCTCCAGGATTTGGTGTCTGTTTGGTGTCTATTTCAGGAACCGTACGACACGGACTTTGGAGAATCCAGAGAAATTGGCGACCAGCATTAAGCCTTGATACCTCAGTGGATTGCAGCTGAGATGCTGTAGCCTCAGACACTTGCGAAGATTGAGGGGTTCGAATCCCTCTCTCTCCGCCATGTCTTTTATTTTCATTTACTTAGGAGCAAGATACTCCAGGATTTCGTGTGATGGATAGGAGAGAATTCGATCTCTCTCCACATTTCCCTGTGGGCCCTGCAGGAAGCGATCCGTTGGTGGGATTCCCCGCCTGACAGTAGGAAGACAAGAAACACTCCGAGCTTTCTCGTGATGGCCTCCGCGCACGACATGATACTGCGGAGGCTGCGGTGATTTCGCTAATCTGATCTCGCCCACCTCCAGAACCGGAGCCCGGTATTCTGTTTCGGGCATTCTTGACTGCAACGGAGACGGTCCTTGACAAGGAAGCAAACCAAAGTGGAGTTGTTCGAACAGATCAGACGAGAGTACTAGCACGGCGTGGGAACCATCACCGGGGGTGGCGCGGAAGTTCGGCGTGCACCGGCGGATGGTACGCCAGGCGGTCGCGAGCGGGATACCGCCGGAGCGGAAGGCGGCCGAGCGGGACAGCCCGCAGCTCGGGCCCGCGAAGGAGTTCATCGACGGGATTCTGGAAGCGGACCGGAAAGCGTCGCGGAAGCAACGCCACATCGCGCACCGAATCTGGCAACGGATCCGGCGAGAGCGGCCGGAGTGCGAGAGGGGCGAGTCGACGGTGCGGCGCTACTTGAGGGCGCGGCGCCAGGAGATGGGCCGGTTGGGGAAGGCCGAGGTGCTCATCGGACAGTCCTACGACTGGGGCTCCGTCACCAACTTGGCGTTCTGCAACGCTCGGTGAAACAGCCGAAACTGACCGCCGCTGATC
>Ga0116104_1001620_pt1 | contig 10900 bp, 19 predicted proteins | sample June2015DPH_4_15_FD_89715 | JGI IMG/M metagenome (GOLD analysis project Ga0116104, IMG submission 89715) | Peatland microbial communities from SPRUCE experiment site at the Marcell Experimental Forest, Minnesota, USA - June2015DPH_4_150 | ecosystem: Environmental > Terrestrial > Soil > Wetlands...
CCAAAACGCCACTTTCGACCACCTCTCACCGCAAGGCGAATAATCAGGGATGGGGCTTGATTAAGAAACGGAGAGGGAAAATATGGAGAAGTTTGCAGTTGAAATATCAGTCATCTATGGTCAAAACATGGATGTGCCAGCAGATGAAATACTGAAAATAATAAAGAAGCATAATGCAGAGATCAAGAAAGAGGCTAATGCTTGTATTGGACTAACACCATCTTCTTAACAATAATTTCCTTTTCTGGTGTCTCATAGAATCCTAAGAAATCACCAACCTTAACATCAAGTTTAGCCAGTATATTTTTGGGAACCGAAATTCTGTTATTCATAACGATTTGCGCGTTACCAAGATGCTCGTTTTCATCTTTCTCTTTACCATTCTTCTCTGCCATAATCGTCTATACAATTAATCGGTTAATATCCTTTTATCTCAATACCAAATTACATAAGGTAATCTATTATATACCAAATTACCATATTACCATACATGAAACAAATAGCCAGAACAAAGATTGTAACGAATGGTAGGATTTCCGTTCCAACCGCCGTTCGTGAGGCATTGGACCTCTCCGAAGGAGACACCATTCTTTTTGAGGAATCGGAATTCGGAGTTATCATCAAAAAGGGCCTGATCGTTGAAGCCCCCCGGAAACCCCAGGCCGCATCGGCATGACCCTTTCCACTGACCGCGACCGGGCAGCAGCGACCCAGACCTTCCCCGGACTGGGCGATCCATCCCGTAGACCATCCTGCCCGGCCTGCCATTCTTCTGACCGCGCTGGCCGACCTCGACACCCGGCCAACTATCTTTTTTCTTCAAACCTAGGAGCGTTGAGTCAATGACAACAGAACAGGAAACGATAAGGCGGGGGCTTAGGAAGCTCCCGAAAGAAGAGCAGGACATACTGATCGAGGAAGCAAGGCGGCAGGATACCCCCATGACCGGCTTCCGAAGAAAACGAATCGACCGGGGCGACGCTGACCCGATGACGATCTACGACGAGGGGCTGACGGCATGAACACTCGCATCATGGGAATGTGTGTCCAGGTCGTCAAGTGGTTCTGCGACCTCGGCGAGATCACCGGGCCTGACGTGTGCAAGACGTGCCCCAAAAAGGCGACATGCGGCGGTGGTCACTGATGCCCGAAGCTGTTAAGCGCCCTAACACCGATTTTGATGCGCCCGATGAACGCTGTAATGTCTGCGGTGGGGAAACATACTCTTGGGTCACTGGCTACGCTTCCTATCGCGTCTGCAAGTCCTGCGGCGAGATGAAGGCCCTCAAGCCTCCCCAACCCCCGATAACTATCAGGGACATAGCTAGGAACGACGCGGACGGCACAGAGGACGCATTGAACGAGCTTACCAAACTCCAATACAGTGACGACGAGGACGAGCGGATCAACGGGTTTCTAGGGGGCTAGGCATGAATGCCACGGATGCCATTGATAAGAAGGCGGGAAGGGGAGTTCCTACAGGAGTGCTCGGACTCCATGCTCTCGGACAGCGCCATGAGGACATATTCTTCGGCCATAAACAGCTTCATAAAATTCGGCAAGAAGAAAGGCTGGCCGACGAATCCCAAGCTGATCGTACCGAAGCACATGCGAGAATACCACGATCACGTCAGGGAGGTCTACAGTTCGGGAACGCAGGACCTCTATCTCAAATCGGTATTGAAGTTCCTTCGGTCGTTCTGCCAGAATACGAACCTGGACAAAGTGAAGTTTCACGTCCGGGTATCGAGGACCAATATCCAATGGTACGAGAGGGCCACCATAGGGATGCTCATCCGCAACGCCGATTACCCGCCGCTTCGCGGGGCGCTCGTGATATTCGCCTATACCGGGTTGCGGATCGGGGAGGTTGTGCACCTGAAAACCACGGCATTGTCCGAGGAGCAATTGGTCGTGACCTGGGCCAAGGGCGAGAGGGAACGGAAGATACCGCTGGACAATGCTTTCTGGTCCGCGTTCGAACCGTATCTAGATTGGCGAAGGGATATGGAAAGGAGGAATGGCAAGTCCACTTTCCTGATAGTCTATCAGAGGGGGAAGAAACTCCATCCATACACGACGGACGGCCTCAGGGAAATGCTCGTTCGCTATGGAGACCGATTTGGCATCCATCTTACCGCTCACAGTATGCGCCGCTCGTTCGCCTCGGATGTCTACGAGGAGAGCGGTCACAATCTGATCGGTACGCAGCATCTTCTGGGCCATGCGAGTCCGGCGACCACCGAGCCGTATGTGCAGAAGGGGAAGCAGATGGTTTCGACCATGGCGACCAGGCCGGACTATCTCAATTTGGAAAAGAAACCTTCTGGCCGGAGAAAACGAGCAAAAAGAAGAAAACTGTACCTGAGAGGGTCCAGCCAGCCATCGGACAAAGGTTTGCCCTAATTAAGGTTTCGTCAACACTGGCCGAGAACTCAAGGTACACTTTTCATATCAAATGTCTGGCTAGGAAGATCAACATCGAATATCCGATTAGCCAGAGGGTGAACTGATGGATGGCCTGACTAGCATCGTTCTTGTCTTCATCTGCCTTTGGGCGGGGATGATCTCCGGCGCTATGATTCTCATGGTGGTCTGATGAACGACTGGATCCACGAGAACCAGATACCGGAGACATGCCTAGAACGCTCTCATCGGCTGCGTGATGCCGTCGTTGGGTCATTGCTCATCGGGGCGCTGCTCTGCGTTCTCATCGCATTGAGCGTGATAGGATGATGCCCTTTCCCACCTACGACGCTGTAGAGCACTCCGTAGTGTTCCGCAACGCTTTCCTAGCACTCTTGATCATCTCGGCGCTAGTCGGCGTATTGATCGGGGTGTTCTCGTGAGGCATTGCCGACCGCTCAAGGGAAGCTGCCCGTTACAGCCCGAATTTAGGTGCAAAGAGCCCTGCAAACTCGCCAAATCTAGCCGTTGCATTTGCCCCTTAACAGGTGTAGATGAAATCCAACCCCTTATCCAACCCCTTGGATTCGCGCTGGCTAGAGAAAAGTTGGACAAAAAGTTGGATTCGCAATCCAACCCGTTGGAATTAGGGGGTGCCGCCTCTGCCTGAGATCAAGATAAGCCGTACCCGTCTTGGAGTCTACCGTTACCTCGTAGACGGTAAAGGACCGGGCACGGGAATAACTATTGAGGAGATAGCTGGCAAACTGAAAATCTCCAATGAGGCGGTTCGTAAGCACGTCAAGTTCTTGGAGTCAAATTCCTACATATTGAAGATTCCCGGCACAATTCGCCCAGTTTTCTACAAAAGAGGGCCAAAATCTAACTTGCTGGATAAGGCGTTGATAGGGTTCGAATCCAACCCCCAATCCAACTTTGACAGTGGGACTGTCAACTCCAACCAAATATCTGAGGTCGAATCCAACCCCCTTAACACCCCTAATAATTCGGTAGAAATCTTCGACATTCCAACCGCTAGGACACATATCAACGGACGGGTGATATTTGAAGTCCTCAAGATCGGCGACATGCACAATATCGCCGTACCGGATGGTGAAGGCAAACGCACGTACCCGCTTTTTCCGAAGGCACCTAACCGCGATCAACACAACACCCGCTCATGGCGGTGCAAGGTGCCTTTCGATGGATACGAGGTATCGATAGAGCTTTGGGAGACGGAGAACCACCGCCAGATGTTCGTCTGGCCACCCCAATTGGAACTGGTCCCTGAACAGTTCGGGAACGCCGAGGCCATGATGATAACCCGCGCTCAACAAGCGGTTAATCTCCTGGCGAAGTATGGCGGCTGGCAGTTCGGGATTATCAATTTCAAGGGTGAGATTGAGTTCGCCAGCACAGACGACCGTCTTTTGTGCAACATTCCCGAGGATATGCGGTCGTTGCCGGGGAGCGACCTCTATGTTGATGGCTCGGCAGGAAAGGGAAAGAAGGGACCTGGCCCGGAGCTAGAGACCAAGAATCACAAGACGGCCAAGGTCGTATTCGATTTTCCGACCACCGTAAGGAACTTGGAGAATGGCCAGGAAGTTCAAACATCAAGGGTTTATGCGCTGGAAATGACCACCGAGAAGCTACTCCGGGTGGTGGAAATGCTCCTTGAAATGAAGACGATGGAACTGGAAAAGGAGACGAGCCAGCTTATTCAAGAAGAAACGAAAAAGGCAAGGGTCGGGAAGCCCGGAGATGAACTGGCCAATGCCAAACCAAGCGACAATGGGATGATGTATCAATGACCGACCCCGAGCCCCCTATGGACCAGGGGCAGATCATACCCGAGTTTCGACACGGCAGGATCGACTATCATGGCCAGCCGGTGCCAGAAGCCATCTATCGTTTTATGAAAGAGATTCAAGACAAGAAGAAAGGTGAAAAGCATGAGTGACAACCAACAGGAAAACAAGATTCGTAATTTGAGTGGAACTGTGCATCAAATACCCAATTTGACGAAGGAACTGCCCAACTCGCAGAAGTATAGAGCTCAACCAAAGGTGACGGCTTTCTGTTCCTGGTCCTTCGTCTCGGATCACAACGGATACCGTTACTGCGGAGACCCCGCGGTGCTCAAGGATAGGGGCTATAGCCCATACTGCCCGGACAATCCAAGCAATGCGTTCGTCTGCCCAAAGGGGTACAGAACGGTCATGCCCGAGGGACCGAAGCAGCTCACATTGGAGGCTTTCTGATGTGCGTCACCGACTGTTGTTATTTCAGGGTCCGCGAGGTAGAAAACACATCAGAGAATCAATGGAGGAAGCGGATCGGGATAATCGATGGCCTTTGCATCGTATGGCCGAGATGGTTGGCAGAGGTAGCAGCCCACACGGATGCGCCAGCATACCGCTGTCCATACTACATGAGGAGGGCGAACTAATGTCTCACGATTCAGGGGATTCTATGACAAACGGGGGCGATTCCTATTGACCGCAAGCTTACGGTCGGAAGCCTGTTCTCCGGTATCGGAGGCATCGAGCTTGGACTTGAACGCACCGGAGGATTCGAAACGAGATGGCAATGCGAGATCGATGGATATGCTTCAAAGATCCTTGAAAAGCACTGGTCCGGCATTCCAAATCTCGGAGACATCACCAAGGTTATCGAATTCCCACCAGTCGATGTTGTTGCCGGAGGACCGCCTTGTCAACCATCAAGTGTCTGCGGTAAAAGAAAAGCACGGAAGGACGAAAGATGGCTATGGCAAGAATACATTCGTGCCATTCGCCAAATTCGACCCCGATACATCATTATGGAGAATGTACAGGGGTTGCTCTCTGCCGATCACGGGAGAGCCATCGGCGAAATATTCAGAGACCTGGCCGAAAGCGGGTATGATGCAGAATGGGATTGCATATCTGCCGTCCAATTCGGAGCTCCTCACCTTCGTTATAGGGTATTCATTGTTGCCTACCCCAACAGCGAAAGAAGGCGGGAGGAATCGTTCCGATTCAAAAGGAAGCAAGGTGCGGCCAAGTCTCGGAATGATGGCGAGAAAGGGACTGTGGCCGACACCTCGAGCAAGCGAGAGGGGAGATTACCAATATTCGCAGGGAAGGCACGACCACCCTGTGTTGACCCTAATAGGGATGATCCATGCCTTGGAGGGTTCTGGTCCAGAGAACCCTGCCCTCCCGGAGTGGCTCATGGGGTTCCCTCCCGGGTGGACCGAATCCGGTGCATTGGAAATTCAGTCATCCCCCAGCAAGCAGAATTCATCGGAGAATGCATCCTCGAGTACGAGGCAGGAGTGATTTGAATGGACAATCCCGAAATCGGATATAAGGCATCTAATGACATGGAAATAGAGCACATCAATTGCCCTAATTTATACTGCTCAGAAAGGAATGTTCCGACCTGTGAAAATGGATGTCCAAATTATTCTTTATTCATTGCATTTGTCAATAAATCCGCAGATGAGGTATTCTGATGAGTCATGAACTTAGTGAAAAAGCGACGATTCGCATAAGTGAACCGGGTAGATTCGGAACATACTTTGAAATTACTTTACCATCTGGACATAAAGAAATCTTCCCGAACGCAGGTGCAATTATGGATTTCAAGGTAGAAATCGAACGAGCGATCACCGAATACATGGCAAGGGGTTACTGATGGTTCCTACAATTCGCTCTTTTGTGACGGGCTACTATCTCAAAACGGGATGGTGGCACATCGATATGTGGGAATGGCCTCACTTCTATCTTAACGGCGTTAGCCTTTGTGGAGAATCTCAATGGAAGCCGGGACATAGCGAACCTAGAGAAATGTCCATCCTTCATTGTGAAAAATGCGAGAAGCGCATGAAGGAGGCTCTTGGCAATGTGTCGTAGAATATGTAAAAATGGGAATCTGCCCGTTCGCAGAATTGACTATTACATGACGGAAACCGACCGTCTAGGCATGAAAAGGGGGGTCTAGATGCCTATAAACGATGATGAAAAAAGAAATGCGAAAATTTCAGAGGACGATGAGAGCGAGAGTTCCGAGGGCCTAGAGCTCCCGAAGATACTCACCTACGACGAGATCGATCTATTCCTTCTAGCGATAGACGACCTTGAGGATCTCATAGCTATCCGCTTGATGCTGTTCTCCGGGCTTCGGGTAGCCGAGGCATCCTCGGTCAAGGTCAAGGACATCGACCCCGAAACGAAATCCGTCTTTGTCAATCAAGGCAAGGGAGCGAAGGACCGTTACGCCCCAATCGATGTCGGCACGATAGCCCTTTGTAAATGCTACGAGTCGTCCCGAAAGCTCCGGCCCGATGATTTCCTGTTCGACCGGGACAAACGGACGTTGCAGAACCATGTCACGCAGACGGCGATCAAGGCGGGATTATCCTACATCAACGACCTAGGCAAGACGGTAACATGGGTACATGCTCACACTCTCCGGCATACGTGCGCGACCTGGCAGCTCGACAAGGGCATCCCCCTGCCGATGGTCCAGAACAACATGGGTCATTCGTCCATCGAGGTCACGCAGATCTACCTCCACCTGAACATCAGGCAACGGTCGCAGAAGTACACGGACGCCACGAGGTTCGGGATATGAGCAAGTTCCAATGTCGGTGGTGTGGGGAGTTATACTATTATCCAGGCATCCTCCGGCACTCCCCTACATGCTGGAACCGGGCAGCGATGGAGGCCGAGCTCCACGCCATCCGGATAGCCAATGAGAAGCATCCATACGGGCTAGAAATGTATTGCAGACCCGAGGGGGATTCTTGCAGAGAGCACCTTCCGGTACTCAATACCCCATCGGACTTACCTGCAACAAAAGAAGGGGTCTCCGGAGTTAAATACTTTGATGGGAAAAATGAGCCAGAACAATTTAGGTGTTTTGTGCAGGGTGAAACGGGTGCTAAATGACCTCGGAAGCCTCCCCGATCATCATTGACATAATCATCGACGACGGGCAGGGCAATAAGAAGAGGATGAACGTCACCATCAATGTGGAGTGGGCAGACGCCATCGATAAGTACGCCTCATTGTCGGGGGTTCCAAAAGGCGAGGTCGTCAATAAGATGGCCGAATCGTTCTTCTGCGCCCCGCTCGCCACCGGAAAGTGGCGAGTTCGCAAACAGTGATATTTCTTTCTGTTGTATATAAATGGTCGTTCCTGCGTCGTAAGCGACATCATAAGACATCTTTGTACAATATTGCCTCAATGAAGTTCCTCACAGCGGTTAAGGAAAAGTTCAGCAGGGCAGATGAGCGCGTCGAGGCTTCTCTCGACAAGCACAAGGACAAGTATCAGGCGATGGCCGTCCTCGGTGGGATCTTGGTCCTGGCAACGTCAGCGATTACCGGGAACGCATCGGCGGTGACTGCCAACGAAAACGCCGTCTATGCGGGCATGTCGGTGATCGACATCGTTCTCCTGGCCATCGGCGCTGTCGGATTCGTCGCCGCGCTGTTCCTGCGTGACTTCCGTGTCCTGATCGTCAGCGTGGTCGTGCTGGTCCTAGCGGGTGTGGCGTTCTACCTGGGGCTCTAAGGAGATCGACCATGTCCGAACCAAAAAAAAATTCCATCTCCGGGCCATTGTGCCCATCTTTCTCATTCTAGCTGTATTCCTCGGCCTAGCCGTGCTGCAGCCTCCAGCCGTTGATGCTTACACTTTGAGCGAATACCTTGAAGGGGCGGCGGCCGGCGCTATGGCGGGCGGTGCGATCGGTGGCTTGGCGGGCGGCGGTGTTGGTGCAATTCCAGGCGCTATGGCGGGATTGCTAATAACGCCAGTCGTTATGTATCTGACCGAGCACAACAGCAACGCTTATCAAAGCTCCGGTGCTGCTGCGGTGTATTGCCAAAACCTACGGAACAACACCGACCGGGCTATTGAATCATACTGGCAAAACGCTGAAAACCTGGTCAATCTGTATGACACGTCTGGCTTTATGTATGCCAGATACGCGGCGAGCGCGGCAGACATGATGTACGATTATCAGACCGCACACAACATCAGCCACGTTTATTCGGCCGAGTACGTTCTAAGCAATTCGCCAATAATGAACGACATGATGTCGATAATGAATCAGTCGCTAGGTTGTTATAACAACCTTTTCAAAAACTACGTTGACCTCTCTCAAACCTTCATTGGCGACGAGTCCAGTTGTACTTGGGGATTGAATGGCGCGTCACCCGGAACATGCATAAGCAGCTATTCCAGCAATGCCAGGCTCGATATGGAATGGACATATAAGATAAACTGCGGAAACGGTCAATATGTCTATCTGCCAAAGAACGCGACCATAACCCTATTTGCGGCCACTGGAACAGGGGCCAGCGCTCTCGGGTTCACCGTTAAGAATGCCAACGGGACAACAATATTCTCCGATAACGCTGGAACGGGGGCGGGCGAGGTTCGGGTTTATCACTTGAACAATTCGATAGGCCGCTATTCCATAACGGAGGCAGCGCCAGGATATTCACAGTTCTTCGGCTTGGCAGCGCCGGATATTACCAATTCCGGTTCTGTCGTGCCCTGTGTCATTCCGGTGCACGACGTGGGCAACGCGGTTAACTTCTGGTATCCGTGTTCATGGGGTTCGGACAGTACGCACGATGGACAGGTAAGCTACTCTTACGGATCCGGCTCTTTATTCTTCGAAGTGAACGGGGCTGGAAATAGCCAATGGACAACCATCAGCCTACAAAAGCACTTCAACGCGCTGCACGACGTTCAAAACAATTATTCGTCTATGATAGCCATAGCGAACAACGCGGGCCAAACACAGTTTAACGCGCAGGTCGCCAGCAACGGAACAACGCCGAGGATCTCGCCGGACATAGCGTTCTTGGATCCAAACCAGATGAAAGGGCTGACATACCAGCAGATGTACGCGATCTATGTCGCCTACCTGAACGCCATGAAGGGTTATTTCGAGAACTACAGCCAAATGAGTCCAGGGTTTGTTAACGTATCTGGCGAGTCTTTCGACCTAATCTGTAGGGGCGCTATCTACAATGAGAACGGAGTGCAAATTTTCGATAATCAGACCATATTCACGCCATACATCAGTCTGGCAGATATGACACTGGTTATCGGAAATAACTCAATGACACAGCCAGGTTATTTCCTGACTTGGGCGCGAGGATCTTCGATAGCTTCAACGGATCTGACCAACGCTACGAGTATCCGTTATGTCCAGTTCAAAGCGGGAACAAAATTCCATATCGAGGAAATGACGTTCAAGGGCGCGAGGGTCACCACCCAAACCCTAACGGTCACAAAACTAGTTTGGGTCTATGGCGACCAGGGCCAGAACGAAACGCGGCCGCCCCAGAGCATCACCGACACGCAATGGCTCATCGCCCACTGGTACCTGTTTGCGTTGGTCCTCGGCGTCATCCTGTTGATGGCGGCGGTAATGACCAGGAGCATGGTCGTGGTAGTGATCGGCGTCATCGCCCTGCTCGCCGGAGCGATCGGTTGGTACCTCGCCGGTGATACCCTCTTCGGCATCCATCTGGCCATTCAGCAGAGTTGGAACGATTGGTTCTGGGTGAAACCTTGAAACCCCTTTCAACATTTTTCTTATTCTTCGCTCTCATAGTCCTACTATCGCAGCTAGCCATCACCGGGTTAACGTCTGGTGCTACTCTCGATACTGTTTCCTTCTCGGGGCGTACCTGGGATGTATCAGTCTACGAGAACTTTTCGAACGATGCAAGCCAGGTTTGGGTCGATGCCAACGGTTCGCTGCACCTCAAACTATCTCAGGCCACCGGATCTTGGAAGGACGTTGAGGTCGTAAGCCAGCAGACATTGGGCTATGGCAATTACACCTGGGTAACTCAGGGCGTTCACGCAATAGACAAGAACATCGTCCTCGGCATGTTCCCCTACCTCGACAACGATCACGAGATCGACATCGAACAGGCCCAATGGGGCAACAGCGCCGCCCCCAACTTCGATTTCTGGGTCCAGCCAGGGAACGATAACAGCCAGGTATTCAACGTGCCTTATACATCAGAGAATACCACCTTTGTCATAAACTGGCAGCCCACTAGCATCCACTTCTCGATCACCGAAGGCAGCACATTGATCCATCAATGGACCTGTGACCAGGCCAGGGACGCCACTGGCGTTTTCGGCATAATGAACCTATGGCAGTTCTCCGGCGCTCCTTCGAACGGCCAGCCGGTCGAGGTCGTGTTCAAGAGCTTCCAGTACCAAGAGTACATCGCCTCAGCGAACAGTACTCAGTCCAACCAAAGCAATGGCAACGGTTCCAACGATACCAATTCAGGCGGTTTCACCACCGCCGACTATTGGGTCCTGCACTGGTATTATATCGTCGGGTTCTTCGGCGTCTGCATCGTCATGATCGGGGGATTCACCAGGCATTGGCTAGTTATGCTTCTGGGCGTCGTGGTGATCGTGTTCTGCTATCTCTATGCGACATCGGGCGGCGTCC
>Ga0116104_1001625_pt1 | contig 10865 bp, 12 predicted proteins | sample June2015DPH_4_15_FD_89715 | JGI IMG/M metagenome (GOLD analysis project Ga0116104, IMG submission 89715) | Peatland microbial communities from SPRUCE experiment site at the Marcell Experimental Forest, Minnesota, USA - June2015DPH_4_150 | ecosystem: Environmental > Terrestrial > Soil > Wetlands...
ACATATTTGAAATTTCCGGATCAACCCAATTCCGCGATCTGGTCGGTTGCGTAGCCGAGAATCGTCACTACGCGACCGGAGTCGCGATCGATAGAGACGAAGGCCTCCCCTTCGATGCCATAGTTGCCTTTCCAGCCGATCGCGAAGTTGCTATCGGTTTCCTCGATGTCGATCGGCTCGGGATCCCGGTCCCGAGCCAGGCGGGCAGCCAGATGATCGGCAGGGTCGAGCAACCAGGCATCGCCGGTCTCGGTCGAGAACAACGCCAGCGAACCGATGCTGACAAAACGCCCATCGCGTTCGGCGGCACGGCGCTGGATGTACCGCACCTCATCGGCCAGACAAAAGTCCTTGCCGGCCAGCCGCTGTTTGCCCGGCCCGCGCCTGATGGTTCTCCGGCCCACCGTCTCCCTCCTCCACGGAGTAGAGTGAATGTTCCGATGGAACTGTTCACCCAGCTCTTTGGCCACCTGCTCGTTTTTGTATACCACTGCTTCGACCGCATCGTCATCCATGGCTACTTGAGCGGGCTGTCCCGCCCCGAGCAAGTCGTCTATTTCTTCCGCCGGGTCCTCGGCATCCCGGTGGTGAGCAAGGAAGCGCTCAGCCAGCGCACCAACGACTACCAGAACTGGGTGGAGGCTTACGCCCGCAACCATAGAACCCCGATCGAATGGGCCGAGAAGGGAGTCCGCAAAGAAGACTACGTGCTGCCCTGGCTACGCCGCATGGTCAAGCAAAACGCCCATGGCGTCTACTTCATCGTCAGACTCGTCAGAAGAATTCATGGGTAAGCTCTGGCTCGGGCAGCTTGGCAAGTGAGTGATAGAGCGCGAGTTCAAGGATGCGGAAGGTCCGGAAGCCGTACGATTTTCTCATGGTGACTTTGGCTTTGTTGTTGAGGCCCTCGATGACACCGCTGGAGAACTGCTTTTTGGCCTTGAAGTAGTTGAGCAGCAGCTCGCGGTGCGCCCGCAGCATGCGGGCGATCTTCTTCATCGGCTCGATGCGGGAGCGCATGGTTTGGCAGCACCAGAAATCCAAGAACATCCCGGCCCAGGTGGGCGAAGTGTATTCCCAGAACTGCTGGAAGTCCTCTTTGAGCAGATAAGCGCGCACGGTTTGCAGGTTGTAGCGGAGCAGATCGCGCAGGCGGAATCTCTGCTGAGGGGTCAGATTCTCTTTGCGCTTGAGGACACACCAGCACGACTTCTTCAGCAGCGGCTCGTGGCCCTCCTGGGCCATCTTGCGTGACTCGGCCGCCCGGACATCGTCCAACGCCTGGTTCATCTTGGCGACGATGTGAAAGCGGTCGAGGATGTGCAGTGCCTGGGAGCACTTCTCCCGGACGACGCGCAGGTAGGGCTGCCACATATCCGAGCAGACGAACTCGATCTGAGAGGCGAGTTTGTCTCCGACGAGGGTGAAGAAGCGCTGGAAGGATTCGAGGGTTCGTTCCCGGCCGACCCACAGCAGACGCGTGAGACCCTGGTCGATCTGGTAGACCAGCGTCAGGTATTTGTGGCCCCTGGCGTACTGGATCTCATCCACGCCGATGGCACGGATCGGCTCCAGCGTGCGATGCTCCAGACCCCAGTGGACGACGTACTCGACGGCGTCGCAGACCTTTTCCCAGGAAGTGCGGAACGCCTCGGCGGTTTCTTTCCAGGAGAGCTTGCGGGCCCAACGGGCCAGAAACAGCATGTAGGCTCTGGTCAACGGATGCTTGCCATCGCCCCACGGGACCTCCTCGACCACCACCCCGCAATTGCGGCAGTTGACGCGCCGCATCCGGTACAGGAAGAAAACCAGAAAGCCCCAGAAAGGGATGAACTCGAAGCGGCGCTCGGGAAGATGATCATACCCGGGCGCCGGCTTGTGGCAACCGGAGCAGACCGTCGTCGAACCCTCCCGCGGCCGCACCCCCACTTCGATGGTCTTCTTGTCGGAGCCGAAGCGGGCGTGCTGGTAGACGAATCCCCGATGGTGGTGGCAGTGGTTTAGAATCGTGATCAGTTCCATGGCGCGAGTGATTTCCAAGACGAAGACTTCCACAGTAAACCGCGCCACCACGTCTGTGTCTCCTTCCGATGTTTCCCGCTATTGCCGCGATCTGGAGAACTGGCCACGTTCGTGGATGGGGTGGGAAAAAGATCTGCCGCTCGGTGAAAGGCTGGTGACGTGCTTCCGGCCATTCATCGAGCATCTGGCGTCATCCAGTCTTTCCCGGAAGACCATTCGCAGGCACGTGGACAACCTCTGGATACTGGGCGGAGAGATTATCCGCGACCTGAACGAAGACCCTTCTCTGAGAAAAGTCCCCGTGGAACAGCTTCTCTGCGATGTGATCGACGACGACGGTGGACCACTCACCCATCACAGCGACTTCGAGGAACACCAGCGCTCCTTCGACTCGACCTGCCGCAAGCTCCACCGCTTCCTCAGTCAATCACAACGCTGAACCCAGCCAGCTACCCACAGATTCCCCCGACGAGGCCACAAGGAAGGCTGGGAATCCCGGCCGGCCCGGATTTCGTGGCACGTTCGGCACATCCGTACGTTCTAACTCCCGTTCGTTTGACCCTTGCGATCCACCCACTAAGCTAGCTCAAGTTTTTCGCTGAAAAACAGGACACACGTGCTGTCGGCTACAACGGAACCGCACCGGCCTCCTTGCAGGACCCGGTGGATCTTCGTGCCGCCTGTGTCGCAGTGAAACACGGCGAGGACCACGGTGCTATGGTGCGCGTCGGCCGCCAGGGTATTGGATCCTCACGCCTCATTTCCATCGGCCCCTGGAGCAACACGTCGAGGAGCTTTGGCGCAGACGCATATAACCTCTTCAACCGGCACGCCGGGCAAACCTCGGCGTCCCAGAACATCAACAGCGCAACCTTCGGCGGGATCACGCCGTTCCAGATCAATGGCTCCCGCCAGCTGCAATTGAAATTGCGGATCGAGTTTTGACGGAGCCAAACACACCCGTTAAACACGGGCAAATAAGAAGAACGAACATGGACATTCCCCGACGTCAGTTCCTGTTAACGTCAGGCTCACTCGTTTCAGGTGCGCTCTTCAGTGCTCAACAGCGACGCGCTGCGAGCACCCCTTGGTATGAAAAAGTGAACTTTGGCCGCGTTGCGTCCGCCGCTGGACCTCACCTCCGGCGCGGAATGGTGGGGAATGGATTGACCCAGTGGCTGTACCGGCCGCAGATAGTGCAATGGCAGAGGATGGGCCGGCGCGGAGGTGCCGGCGACTTGATCGTTTCGACAGCTTGATCCGTCACGCGGGCCTGAGCCTGCAGCCGCCGATAGCTGCGCTGGCGATGACGCTGCGACTGTCGGCCCCGTTCGCTTTGTTGATACCGGCGGTTGGCTTCGCGCCGCTGCTTGCGCCGGACTTGCTCCCGGCATAGCCGGGCTGCAGTACCGCTGTCCACGGTCGCAACTGATACACACAGCAAACACCGCTCGGCAGTCCGGGAAGCCACAGATTCTCTGCCGGAGAACTGTCGCAGCCTGGCGGATCGGGTGTCCCACACGGGCATTATGCCCCTCAAAGAGCCATCGAATCTACATCCAGGCAGGTCGAAAAGAAGATGCTCGACGGATGATTCACGCCTTCGGGGCGCGCGCGGCGGCTGCCTCCAAGCGCCCGGTGGTGTGTTTGCCGCTCAGGCGCACTAGGCCGAGGCAAGAACGGTGGCCCATTTACGGATGCGGGCTTGGTGGCCAGGATCTGGCGGAACAACTGCGCGGTGTGGGGTTCGGCGGCATCGGCCCAGCTCAGTAAACGCGAAGGCGTCCACTCCAGATATTGCTGATGAGCCTTGGGCCGGTGTTCGGGGATGGTGGTGGCTTGAACGGCCACAAAGCTGCGGGCGTGACTGGCCACCCGCAGACCCTCATGAAAGATCTCGACCGTGGGTTCGTTTTGCAGCAGCAGTCGCTGGTTCACCAGACCCGTTACATACGCCAACAACCGCGCCCACTTGTTGTCTTGCATGGTGAACGTACATCATACGTGGTCTGGCGCTGAATCGGCAGGTCGAATATTTTGACCACACGCGCAAAAACATTCTGCGGCGATATTGTCATAGCTCCACCACAGTTTCAAGAGGTTAGGTCTGCACTACATCGGATTTCGGCGAAGCCTGCGTTGCAAGGAAATCACTTCTACAACGGGCCACGCCGAAAATAGTCAGAATCGACCTCGCCGTGACGAAGTTGGGCTAGAATCGTCTGGCCCACATCAGATAGGGATACAGATACCCGCCAGGCTTGCCAGACTCGTTCAGGTACGCGCCTGCGTATATCTTGGCAACTCCCACAGTGACCTCAGTGTAACTTCCCACGGTCCAAACTACGTGTGCGTCGGGCCCATAACCGACGTGGTGGCTGTCAGCCTTCCGATTCAGGACGACTCGGATTCCGGTGGAATTGTAGAGCCCGTCCGCGACAGTGGCAAGGCGAAAGTCACGGTAATCGAGCACTGCCTTGACGTGATGGCCGGCACTGAAATCCACCCCGGTTCGGAGCGTATACAGGTTGCGCCAGCTAGTCATTCCGGTATAGCTGAAGAAAGGCTGACTGGCGCCGTAGAGGAGATCGAGCGCACCTCGGCGTCCATCGTTTGGGTTGCGATCGCCGGAACCGAAGCTGTAGTCTGCGCTTAACCGGGGTTGCCAGTTGGACTGGTCGATCTTCCAACCAAGAGTGTATGTTGCGGCGTAAGCGCTCATGGTATCGGCGGCCCAACTGCCCCACTGCCGCAACATCTCCGCGCTGTAGTCGATGCCTCCGGAGAGCGTCCCAGTCCAGCGGAAGCCGCCTGTGTAGACCACCGCGTCTCCAGGAGGTCCGCGCTCGCCGGCGACTCCGCCGGTCACGACCTTCGCAATCAGGTACGGCTCGATGCTGCTGTTTGGAACTAATAAGTTCTTGATAGTGTTGTAGGAGGCGAAAAAGTGTTCGCCGGCCTTGTGCCGGTCGAAGCGGGAGCCATCCACCTGCACAATTGAGCCTGCGATCAGTTCCGCCCGGATGGCCGGGCGATAGAAGGCGGCCCTTACCGCATCGAAGCTCTTCGATGTGTTGCTCCAGGGGCCGATGGAGATGAGGCGTGAGGATCCGATTGCCATTTCCTGGCGTCCGACGCGAAGCATCGCGCCACGATCGTCGCCGTGTTTCGCTTCCAGGTAGGCGGCCCGGAGGTCCAACGGGTTCTGCAGCGGGGCTGGCGCGCTCCCGTGGTAGCCAAGGGCGCGCGTGTCTTGTGCCTCGGCGAAACACTTGAGCCAGCTTAGGGGTGTCACCGCAACGTTCAGACGAACGCGCGTGAGGACGTACGGATGCCCCGAACGCGCCACGAAATCCCGTCCGGCCGGAGCTTCCAGCCTTGCGCGCAGTTGCCCGCCGATCTGGAGCCAGGACGGCGTCACCGCATCCAGGGCATGCGACTCCTCGGAAACGCTCTGACCATAAGCAACCGTTGTTGCTAATGAAAAACAGATCGCCGCAACCCGATTCGTAATGGACGCCGCCTGCCTCAATCGCATGGGAGCTGAACTTCAGTACGTAAGTCGCACAATGGCCCAAGTGCGCAGTTCCGGCAGCACGACGCGCAAGTCGTGGCCAAACGGTTTGACATTGAGCGGCTGCGGGGGCGCGCCTGGCGTCAGCAGTTGGGCGGCCTTAATCCGTCCCCAGAAGCCCTGCTGCAGTAAACGGACGGCACACTGTTCCACCGGCAGGGCCCGGCTGAACTCGTCGAAGTTATGGTTGATCAGGTGGATCGCCGCGGACTTCCCTACTCCCGGCTTGGCCCTGACCGTCGCCACCACATTTTGCGCCTCCACCTTCAGGGCCGAGATCCGGCGTAGCAGTTCCGGGCTCGGTTCGCCGGGCGAGATCAGGGCGTTAGGGAAACGGCCCTGCAGCTCGGTCGCGTCAGTCAAATTGATCACCGTCCGCAGCCGTTCCGCCCACACCGGGCTAATGTATGGATCGAAGAACACGCGTCCGAGCGGCAACAGCACGAATGGCACGTTGGCTTCGGCCAAACCCTGCACCAAGGGCCGGAACCGCTTGTCTTCGGCCTTGGACGTATCCACCGCGACTGCCACCGTGGCGACCGTTTCACACGCATCCAACAGTTCAGCGTTGCGGCGAACGAAGCCGTACAGGTCCACGTAATCCGCGGCCTTGCCGAAATGCCGCGGCAGGTCGCTGGTGTGCATCCATATGTCGTACGGGGCGAGGCAGAGTTGGCCGAGCGCGTACTGAAGCGCAATCTCCGCGCGCGTCCGGTCCACCTTGTATGGGAAGGGCGACAGGAAAGACGTGCGGTGCAGCGACTCCGCCATCTTCGCGTTCACGAACATGCCCACGAGCGTTTCATCACCGGCTTCCCCTACGAAGTAGTCGGGAAGGTTCCCCGCCACCAGTGCCTTGCTGTCCTGGGAGGAGGAACCGAGGTTGGCGTTCACCGAAAGCGCGGCTCTGCGCCCTTCCGCTGGCGCGTTTGACGCCAGTACGGGGGAAGAAGCCCTGGCAGAACAGACGGGCATCCTGGATCGAGCCGAAGCGGCCGGGAAACTCCTGCCGGTACTTCAGGGTTTTAAACTGGCTCTCGGAAAACGGGTTGCCGTCGGGAACGTGCGGCCGGCTGTGGGTCTTGGTCACACCCAGATCGGCGAGCAGGAAGGCCACCGGCTGGGAGGTCATCGAGGAGCCGCGGTCGGCGTGAATGATGAGCTGGCCCGCGGCGATGCCCTGCTTGGCGCAGGTTTCCCCGATCAGCCGCTTGGCCAGTTCGGCGCTCTCGTGAGGGGCCACCATCCAGCCGACCACGTAGCGGCTGAAGATGTCCAGGATCACATAGAGATAGAAATACGTCCATTTGGCCGGGCCCAGCAGCTTGGTGATGTCCCAGCTCCAGACCTGGTTGGGCGCCGTGGCCAGCAACTCCGACTTCTGGTAGTGAGGATGACGAAGCTGATCGCGGCGCTCCCGCACTTGGCCCGCTTGCTCCAGGATGCGGTACATCGTGCGGATGGAACAGACGTAAGTGCCCTCGTCCAGCAGAGTGGCAAAGACCTCGCCGGGAGCTTTGTCCCGGAAGCGTTCCGAGTGCAGGTGGTCCAGGACCGTCTGCCGCTCGGCAGCTCCGAGCGCGCGAGCCGGAGTCGGCACCGGCGGAACTGCCGGCTCAGGGCTGCCAATGTGCCGATACAGCGATGCGCGCGGAATACTCAGAACGCGGCAGGCCGCCGCGCGACCGACGTTCGGGGCGAGTTGTTCCACAACGGTCACGAGTTGCCCTCTCCGGCAGTGCAATCCTCAGCAGGGCGGATACTTTTTTTAACATTCATGATGAGCTCGGCCTGCTCGAGGCGGCGCGCGAGGCGGACGTTCTCGTTCCGCAGTTGCCGGTTCTCCTCAGCCAGCGGGTTGAGTGTCGGCTTCCGGCCGCGCTTCTTTGGGTGTGAGAGCCTGGAGCGCGCCTTCTTCCCGCTGCCGCCGCCAAGTGGTCAGGTGCGACGAATACAACCCTTCCCGGCGCAGCGACTCGCCGATGGCGCCTTCTTCGCGGCAGGCATCGGCCTGGGCCAGAATCTCCTGTTTGTACTGGGCAGTAATAAACAGCCACCGCTTCGCCTTGGCTGGGACCTCGGGGTCGGGAATCGCCGGGCCGGCTGCCGCGCCGTCCGCCGGGCCGCCGCGGTCGGGCTCGCTGCGCTCTCCCTCCCTCGGCCCGGGAACCTCCAACTCCCCAGTCTTCGGTTCCATCCGTCTCAGATTCGATCTCCTCATGAGTCTTCCTTCCCGCCCCCTCGACAGTAATTAAGAGTGGGTAAGGTGTCTCAATCATGTTGGCACAGAGGGGGCCTGCAACAGCATCAGGATCCCCGCGAAAGCAAGGGATGGTCTCAAGGTGAAAAGCATCGCAATGTCACCTCACATAGAATTAGCGGCCCAGAATATATATATCAGAATATCTCACTATACAATAGCAGCATCTGAACCAGTTGTCAACGGGTAAATTCGGGTTAATTCGGGTTATCCCGATCCAGGGGGACTCAGAATCAACGATCCATCAGCGCCGTAGCGAACCTGGTACGGACGGGACAAGGCCCACTCCGGAACCAGGTGAAACATTGCAGCGTCGCCGCCATTGATTTCGCTATTCTAATCTGGCCCACTTCGCTCATTTGATTTGGCCCACCTTCAGAACAGGAGCCGGGTATTCTGTTTTGGGCACTCTTGCCCGCAACGGAGACGGTCCTTGAAAAGGAGGCAGACCAAAGTGGAGTTGTTCGAACAGATCAGACGAGAGTATGAGCACGGCGAGGGCACCATCGCCGGGGTGGCGCGGAAGTTCGGCGTACACCGGCGGATGGTACGCCAGGCGGTCGCGAGCGCGGTACCGCCGGAGAGGAAAGCGGCCGAGCGGGACAGTCCGCAGCTCGGGCCCGTGAAGGAGTTCATCGACGGGATTCTGGAAGCGGACCGGAAAGCGCCGCGGAAGCAACGGCACGCGGCGCACCGAATCTGGCGACGGATCCGGCGAGAGCGGCCGGAGTGCGAGATCGGCGAGTCGACGGTGCGGCGCTACGTGCGGGCGCGGCGCCAGGAGATGGGCCGGTTGGGGAAGGCCGAGGTGTTCATCGAACAGTCCTACGACTGGGGCGTGGAAGCCCAGGTGGACTGGTATGAAGCGGTGGCGGACCTGGGCGAGGGCGGGCAGGTCTGGCAGGCGTTCAGCATGCGGAGCATGGCCTCGGGCGGAGCGTTCCACTGCGCCTATCCGCGGGCGACACAGCAGGCGTTTCCGGAGGCGCACGAGAAGGCGTTCGTCTATTTTGGCGGGGTGTTCCGGCGCCTGCGCTACGACAACCTGGGCAGTGCGGTGAAGAAGATTCTGCATGGGCGGCAGCGGGAGGAGACGCAGCGGTTCGTGGCGTTCCGCTCGCACTGGGGCTACGAGGCGGAGTTCTGCACTCCGGCGCGAGGCAACGAGAAGGGCGGGGTGGAAGGTGAGCAGGGTTACTTCCGGCGGAACCACTGGACGCCGGTGCCGCGGTCGAAAGACTTGGCGGAGTTGAACGCCTACCTGCTGGCGTGCAGCCGCCAGGACGAACAGCGGGTGATTGGCGGCCGCCCGCGGCCGGTGGGCGCGGGCATGGTGATTGAGCGGGAGCACCTGCTGCCGCTTCCGGCCGAGGGCTTCCCGTTGAGCGAAGTGTGCTTTCCGCGAGTGGACACCAAGGACTGCGTAAAGGTGCGCACGAACTGGTATTCGACGCCGCTGCGGGCGGGAGTCAAGACGCGGGTGGATGTGCTGCCGTCCTACATCGAGGTGCGGCATGACGCGAAGTGCGTGGCCCGGCACGAGCGGTGTTATGAGCACAACCGGAAGGTGCTGGATCTGGAGCACTACTTGCCGGCGCTGTTGTACAAGCCCGGCGCGCTGGTCGGCTCGACGGCGCTGGAACAGTGGCGGTCGCAGGGTCGCTGGCCAGAGAGCTTCGATCATTTCTGGGCGGTGCTGATGTTGCGGCGTGGGCGGCAGGAAGGGACCCGGGAGATGGTAGAGCTGGTGCTGCTCGGCCGTGAGCATGGCTACCGGAAACTGGACGGGGCGATGCGCATGGCGCTCGAGTTAGGCTGCTCGGACGCGGCCGCCGTGCGGCACTTGCTAACCACGGAGGCGAAGCCGGCGGCCGCGCAAAAGGTCGCGCTGGCTGTATCCGATCTGGGCGCACTGGCACGATACGAACGGCCGCAGCCGGTGATGCATAACTACGACCAGCTGCTGCTGATCCCAGCCACCGAGGTGATCCAATGAAGGCCGCGGGCGCAGGCATGGAAGACACGGCGATCCGAGAGCAGTGCCGGCTTCTCCGATTACCGACGATTGGAGCGCAGTTCCGCGGTCTGGCGGAGGAGGCCGTCCAGCAGAAACAAACACAGGTGCGGTATCTGGAAGCGCTCCTGAACGCGGAGTTGGAAGATCGGGAGCAGCGGGCCGTCCAGCGACGGATCTGGGAGGCGCGGCTGCCGCGGGTGAAGACGCTGGAGGAGTTCGACTTTGGGCAGGCGCCGAAGATCTCGGCGAACCAGGTCCGGGAGCTGGCGGAGGGTGGCTACATCGAGCGAGCCGAACCGATCATTCTTATGGGAGATGCAGGAACCGGGAAGACCCATCTGGCAACGGCGCTCTGCGTGGTCGCCTGTCAGCAGCGGCGGCGCGTGCGGTTCACTACGGCGGCCGGACTGGTGAACGAGATGGTGGAGGCGCGGCAGCAGGGGCAGTTGAGCCGGGCGATGGGGCGGTGGTTGCGCAACGAGCTGATCGCGATCGATGAGGTGGGCTACGTGCCGCTGGCCGAAGTGGGAGCCGAGTTGTTGTTCCAGGTGATCTCCGAACGGGCGGAGAAAGCGGCCGTGATTCTGACGACCAACCTGCCCTTCTCGGAGTGGACGCAGGTGTTTGGAAACCCGCGGCTGTGCAAGGCTCTGCTGGACCGGGTGACGGATCGGGCGCACATCATCGAGACCGGAGCCGAGTCCTACCGATTCCGGCGGACGCTGGAAGGGAGGCAGAAGCGGAAGAACTGAGTGGAAGGAGGCGGGCGGCGGCCGCGGAATGTTCTTCTGGCCCCGGCCTCCGCTCCGCCCTAAACGCGCCGCCCTACGGGCGTCGCAGGGCTCCGCTCCGTTCGGGGCCAGAAGAACATGGGGCTCTGCGCAGGAATTCGTGGAGGGGGCCGGATTCCGGGGTATCGGGCCGGTCGTATAGACTCGTGAGTTGCCAACTGACAACGAGTTCACCAGGATACTGAGCTGGCCGGGCTACCG
>Ga0116104_1001642_pt1 | contig 10807 bp, 8 predicted proteins | sample June2015DPH_4_15_FD_89715 | JGI IMG/M metagenome (GOLD analysis project Ga0116104, IMG submission 89715) | Peatland microbial communities from SPRUCE experiment site at the Marcell Experimental Forest, Minnesota, USA - June2015DPH_4_150 | ecosystem: Environmental > Terrestrial > Soil > Wetlands >...
GAAGCCATAGCGATAACGCTTTCAAGCTCCATATAACCGCCGCCTTATCTCTCGCACGATGATTTCAGCTGCCTCTGTCGGCGCGACGCTGTCGCTGTCTATGGTCAACTCGGGACTCTTTGTAGCCTCGTACGGTACGTTGACTCCCGGCACCACGGCGTCGGGCGCCTGCGATTTCTCATAGATCCTTTTTGGAGCGAACTCCGGACTACGATGCGCCTCTCGCTGCCTGCACGTCGCGAGTGAGCCTGTTACTTTGTGACCCTGTTACCCCGTCACTGTGTTTAAGATATTTATCCATCTCTCCTCCGGTATCTTCGCCCCCATCACTTCAACCACATTGCCTGCCAGGAGGGCTCCGATCTCTCCGCATCTTTTTAAAGGAAGGTCATTGGCGATACCAAAAAGGAATCCCGAAGCATAAAGGTCTCCGGCACCGGTTGTATCCAACGGCGTCACCGGTATGATCCCGATCTCAATGATCTCATTACCGGCATGTATAAGGGATCCTTCCTTTCCTGTTTTTACAACGGCTATTTTGCATGCTTTACTGATGCTGGTCAAAGCTTCCCGGGGATCTTCTCCGGTAAACGACTTCGCTTCTTCCTCGTTGGCAAAAACTATGTCGACATATTTCTTTATCATTCTTTCGAGAAAATCCAGGTTCCCTTCAACCACATTATAGCTGGCAAGGTCAAGCGATACCAGGAGATTGTTTTTTTTTGCCTCGGCTAGGGCCTTTTCTATCAGTTCATGGTTTTGCGCCAGGTATCCTTCAAGGTGCAGGATATCGTACTTTCCGAAGACGGTTGAAAGACGATCGATGTGGCCGGCGGAAAGCCCTATCGCGGCACCAAGGCAAGTGGCGAATGTGCGCTCTGAGTCAGGAGTGATCAGGGCAGTGGCTCTTCCTGTCTGCTCAACGCTGCGGATCATAATGGGTTCAACCCCGGCATCGATCATATCCCTCACAAAAAATCCCCCCAGCTCATCTTCCCCGATCATGCCGATGTACCCGGCAGGAACGCCAAGCTTTGCAAGCCCGTGAATGGTGTTGGCTGCCGATCCCCCGGCTGCTTCGATCTGGGAATATCCTTTAAGAGAATCCAAAATGGCATTGCTCCGGTCCTTATCAACCAGCCGCATGCTTCCTTTTGGAAGGTTTAACAGGAGAAGTTTCTTGTCATTTTCCAGCGTGATCAGGATATCCACAAGAGCATTGCCTATGCCAAGTACTTTTTTCATCGGTTTTACTCTCGTCAAAACACCTCTTTGATATAAGCATCGATCGCTGTCATGGTTGACGATTCCTTTAGCGCTTCTGTTACGTGCCGCGACATGCCCTATATGGGCGGACTACGTGCCGAGCGTCCACGAGTGGAGGTACGCCTCTTGCTCCGCGGTGAGTTGCTCAATGTCAATGCCGATTGCGTCTAGTTTTAGAGCGGCGACCCGTTTGTCGATAGCAGTTGGTACGGAGTGCACGGCATTTTCGAGATGTGCGTGATTTTCGACGATGTATCTGACGCACAGTGCCTGATTTGCAAAACTCATATCCATGACTTCTGGGGGGTGCCCGAAGGCTGCTGAGAGGTTGATAAGCCGCCCTTCCGCGAGCACATAGAGCGTCCTGCCGTCAGCCATTCGATACTCATCCACGTTCTCTTTGACGTTCGCCGTGCCAGTAGCTATCCCCTTGAGCTCTTCCAGGTCGAGTTCTACGTTGAAGTGGCCAGAATTGCAGACGATTGCCTGGTCCTTCATGACGGCAAAATGCTCCCCTCGAATGACGGAGACGTCTCCGGTCACCGTAATAAAGAGATCCCCGATCCTCGCTGCCTCGGGCATCGCCATCACTCTAAAGCCGTCCATGGCTGCCTCAAGGGCTTTTCGCGGCTCGACCTCTACAATAACCACGTTCGCCCCAAGACCTCTCGCACGCGCTGCGAGGCCTCGGCCACACCATCCGTAACCAGCGACGACGGCGGTTTTTCCAGCAAATAACAAATTCGTTGCATTCATGATGCCATGAAGCGTGCTTTGCCCAGTCCCGTACCGATTGTCAAACATCATCTTGGTTTCTGCATCGTTGACAGCGATAACGGGATATTTGAGCGCGCCTTCGGCCGCCATTGCCTTCAGCCTGACCACGCCGGTCGTCGTCTCCTCGCAGCCGCCCATTATCGCGCTCAGGTATTCTGTGTGCTCGCCGTGAACCGTGGCGATGGCGTCGGCGCCGTCGTCAAGCGTGACCTGTGGTCCGATTTTGAGCGCCTCTTCAATGCAAGAGTAGTACTCTTCATCGTTTTCGCCGCGGAAGGCGCAGACGGTAATCCCGCTCTTTGCGAGAGCGGCCGCGACATCATCTTGCGTGCTGAGGGGATTCGAGCCTGCAAGCGCAACATTCGCTCCTCCGGCATGCAGCGTACGGATGAGGTTTGCCGTCTCGACCGTTACGTGCAGACACGCGGTGATATTTACCCCATCGAGCGGCTTTTCGCGCGCAAACTCGGTCTTTATCTTCTCAAGAACAGGCATATGCCTACGCGCCCATTCAATCCGTTTTTCCCCTGCATCAGCGAGGTTTATATCCTTGATCATGCTTTTCATCATAAAATTCCTCGTGTATTAACGCAATCGCCTGAAGCAACCATACGATTTATATAGATACCGATTATAAAGCCAACGGGTAAAAAGGTTGTCAGTAGCGGGGCAGATCGAAATACAATGTCTAAAAATAACTTTCTATTTACCTCCGAATCGGTGACGGAAGGGCACCCAGACAAGGTCTGTGATCAGATCGCGGATGCGATACTGGACGTGATCATCGAGCAAGACCCCAAAAACGCCCGAGTAGCGTGCGAAGTGGCGGTGACGACGGGCCTCGCTGTGGTAATCGGAGAGATCACTACTTCGTGCAGTGTGGATATACCAAGCGTAGTGCGGGATACGATCCGCGATATAGGCTACATCGATTCGCGATTTGGTTTTGATTCCGATCACTGCGGCATCGTGGTATCGATCAAAGAGCAGTCGCCCGATATCGCGCAGGGAGTCAATAAGTCACTCGAGTGCCGTATTACGTCCGTCAATGAGGACGCCACGGACATTGAGTGCAAACCTTCGCCCCCAGACGTCACCGAAGACGCTGAGCTTGGCGCGGGCGATCAGGGGATGGTGTTCGGCTATGCGACGAATGAGACGCCGGAGCTCATGCCGATGCCTATACTGCTTGCCAACAAACTCGCACTGAGGCTCACTGAGGTCAGGAAGTCCGGAGAAATAAGCTATCTTGGACCCGATGGCAAGACGCAGGTTACTGTAGAATACGTTGACAACGCGCCAACACGAGTTGACACTGTTATCATCTCTTCGCAACACGCTCCCGACGTCGAGCTTGAAACTATCAGGCGTGACATTCAGGCGAAGGTTATTGACGTCGTCATCCCACCCCACATGATGGATAAGGACACGAAGGTGTACGTCAACCCCGCAGGTCGGTTTGTCATCGGCGGGCCCAAGGGTGACTCCGGAATGTCAGGACGAAAGATCATCGTTGACACGTACGGGGGGATGGCACGACACGGAGGCGGTTCTTTTTCGGGGAAGGACCCGACAAAGGTCGATCGGTCAGCGGCGTACGCAGCCAGATATATCGCAAAAAACGTCGTCGCGGCGGGACTTGCTGACAAGTGTGAAGTCCAAGTCTCGTATGCAATCGGCGTAGCGCAACCGATCGCGATTTACGTCAATACGTTTGGCACGGCCCACATACCCGAAGCGTCTATCTCTGAGATTATTATGCGACGTTTTGCACTCACCCCGGGCTGGATAATCAACACTTTTCGTCTTAGGCGGCCGATCTACCGACAAGTCGCTGCCTACGGGCATTTTGGGCGAGCGGATCTTGACCTACCGTGGGAGCGCACTGACAGTGCGGAGGTGCTCCAGAGTGACGCAAACGCGGCTGAAGCTGTGCTGAAAGCATCTAGTACGTAGCTGAGGTTTTGTTGGGGCGAGGCGGCATCTAGCACAGAACGTTCTCAGGGGAATGATCGATTGAAGATTGGGGTGTTGGGGACCATTTCGTGGAGGACCCCGCCACGCCACTACGGGCCTTGGGAAACCGTTGTTTATCACCTCACTGAGGGTCTGGTCGAGCGAGGTTACGACGTTACGCTCTTTGCGACCGGCGATTCCATAACGAAGGCGAAGCTTGAGTGGGTGTGTCCGCACGGCTTCTATGAGGATGAATCACTTGACGCTGGCGTCTGTCAATGGCTCCATATCTCGAACGCTTTTGAAAAAGCGCGTGAATTTGACATCCTTCACAGTCACTATGACTTCTATCCGTTGACGTTTTCACGACTCACGGCAACCCCCCTTTTAACGACCATACACGGATTCTCTTCGGAACGCATTCTTCCCGTGTACAGAAAGTACAGGGATAGTTACTACGTGTCCATCAGCGACGCCGACCGAGCTGAAGGCTTAAACTACGTGGCCACCGTGTACAACGGGATCGACGTCGACTCCTTCGACTATAGCGACGCTCCAGATGATTATCTCCTCTTCTTCGGGCGCATATCTTTTGACAAGGGCACCCATCGAGCGATTGAGGTGGCAAAGAAAACCGGTATGACGCTCAAGATTGCAGGACTCGTTGCCAGCGAACATCGCGCCTACTTCGAAAAGTGCGTTAAGCCTGAGATTGACGGGGAGCACATACAGTATCTCGGAATGGTAAACGAAGAAACGAGAAACGAGCTTTTTAAGCATGCGTATTGCAGCTTGCACCTGATTTCGTTTGCGGAACCGTTCGGCCTCACCCTCGTGGAGTCTCTCGCGTGTGGCACGCCCGTCATCGCTACAAACAGAGGAAGCGTCGCAGAGATACTCGTTGACGGCGAGACCGGATTTATCGTTGAGAGCCTGAACGAAGCTGTCGAAAAAGTGGGGCAGGTTCGCGGCATTCGAAGGCAGAACTGCAGGAGACGCGCACAGCACTTTGACGTGGATCGTATGGTAGACGGGTACGTCAAAGTCTACGATACGATCATGGAACGTGAAGCCAAGCGCTCGGCTATCTAAGTGATGAACCTCACCAAGCTCCGGAGCTTCTACAGATGCGTTTTGCCTAACGATACGGCTGCGCTACTCTTCTATGCGTCCATCGCTATTTGCATCGCGATCTGGAACGTCAACATCTTCATTAATGACGAGGTCACGCTCGCGGCACAGCTCTACAATCTCGCACACGGCGCTCTTTCGATACAAACGACGCCGACGAGGCTCTACGAGGGCCTCAGTTTCGGATCGTCGGCTCCGATCCTCGGATTTACCTTTCAAGGCCACATGTATGGCTTCTATACGCACGCCATCGCTGTCTTTGCAGCGCCGTTTTACGCCCTCTTATACCTCATTAGCGTCACCGTTGGGATCAGGCTCTTCTTCGCTTGTGTGTGGTCGCTTAGCATATTCATGGTCAGCTTGCTCTTGGGAAGGCTTTGGGGCAGGCCACGACTGGGCCGCAACCTCGGCGCGCTAGTCGCGCTTGTCCTGCTCATTATCAACGGCTACGTTGCGACGCGGCTGCCGCCGCTTGTCTTCGACCAGTGGGGCGCTCTCATGGCTATCCAACTGTTCAATATCTTAGCAATGTCGACCATCGTGCTCCTTTCACTGCGCATCTTCACGCGATACTTCGCCGACGGCCGCGTTGCCGCGTTCGGGGCAGCGTTTATACTCATAGCCACGCCGCTCACATTCTGGGCGGTTTCGGCGAAGGATCACACCGCGTCAGTGTTGCTGATCGTGGCGAGCATTTGGAGCCTCTACACGTATCTTCTGGACGGAAAAAAGCGTTACCGCTATCTTTCTTACGTTCTCGTCGGCGTGAGTTTTTGGGTACGGGTGTTTGATGCGGTTCCACTCCTCATAGCGATCATTTTGACGGATTTGTTCACGTCAAAAGGGAGGATCAGAGCGTTAATCACGGCCGCGGTAACGGTCCTGCTCGGGATGATCCCGTACTTTATCAACAACTACTTGCTGTTTGGCAACCCCTTCCTGTCGCCGGTCTACCTGAGTGCGCACCCTGATATCGCTCAGCAAACGTCGAGCGGCACTGCAAATACCGGCTCAGCATTCTTCACCACGATCCAACGGCTCCCAACGCTCTTTTTTGCCACGTGGAATTGGCAAACGATTCCAAGCTGGCCAGAGCACCTCTATCACGTGCTGTTTTACGTTAACATGCCGGTGACGCTCGCCATATTCCAGATATGTCCCCTTTTGATAATTCCCCTCTTTGCTGCAGTCCCGTACGTCGCGCAAAAGCTCGCAAGATACAAGAGGAATGTGGTGCGCCTGAGGATAGATAAGAAACGCGCGATCGCCGTCACATTTTTCATTTACGTAATCGCGCACCTCATAATCTACGCACCGTTCCAAGAGCAAGGATTTGGCCTTGATATGCGATTCTTTTTGCCCCTCTATATCCCCCTCGTCTTCTTTACGCTCGCGAGCATCCGTGAAGTTCTCGTGTATGAGGCACGTATCGGTCGCGCGTTTGCCGCTGCCTGGATTGTCTTCGTTGGCGCAGTGCTCGGGTATGCCGCGCTATCCGCGCCAGCGATAAGCGGTCTGATAAGCGAGTTGAGTTTCCCGTTTATTGGGACGCTCGGAGTCGTAACTGCAGTCCTGATGGCCCTCTTTGTGCCGTACTTCGTTGGCTACAGGAAACGAGTGAAAGAGCTGGCGATCCTCGTCGGATTTGCCACGTTCGTGTCTTCATATTGGCTGGTTATCGCGTCCTGGGTGTGGCAAAAGACCCCCATAGGCGTTCCCCGTCCCGGGATGATGCTCCCACTGGCGGAGGTTATCCATCGCATCGTCATGGCCGCAATTGCGTCGTAAGCTAAGAAACGAGAGTCCCTGCTGAGGCTTATCGCCCGCCTCGCCGCCGATCCCTTGGGTATTTCACATCGCGCCGCGAACCCTTTCTCACTGCCTCGCCCTCGACATAGTCGTATCGATCGAGAAATCGATCGAGCCGAGACAGAAATCCATCAGAAGTCCCATATTGAGGCCGGCTCTCCCGTCTGAATTCTTGAGGCCGGCTCGGTGGCACATATTGTGACGCGCGCGGTCTGTGAATAGCAGCGCGCTCGTCCTGCAGCCGTTGTTGTGGCGGCATCTGGAGAGGCGCTCGCGTAACGGGACTCGGACGGACAACGCGCCGGGCGCGCGCGGTGCGTCGCCGTCGTTCGGTCGCGGAATAGCTCAACCCGAGGAGAAAATAGAATGCAAAGAGGACAAATCCGCTCAGCGCTGCCAGAAGCGGCAAATCTGCTACGTTGAGAATGATCACTCCGCCGAGTGCGAGCACTGGATATAGCAGCACGATAAACGTGTGCGCGACGTTCCTTGTAAGATCGAGAGCGAAATAGATCAGTAACGTCGGAACAAAAAAGATGCCGAAGAACGACACGATTTTAAAGAAGACGGAGAGCTTGTAGAATCCAAATGCTTGGGGATCGAGAGGATTGGCGCTGTACACGACCAGTACAAAAAGAAAGAACAGAAGGTAGATAAAAGCGGGCAAGCTCGCAAGATCTGAAAGACCGAGCACCGAGTCGTCTTGGTCACGTCTCCCGTATGGGGCTGAGCTGTCGTAGGACTCCCTCATCAAACCACGTTATTTTAGGTGTTTGGGCCTATTTAAATAATTTCATTGTTCGCTGTTTAGACGCAGGTTTGCGTCTGGACGCAGCTGAGGAAAGTTGTCTGGCGCACGCGTTTCCAAAAGAGTATCCGGAGTGAAGGGGGCGGGGAGACGCGGCAGGTTTTGCGCAGTTGTTAGGAGCCGAAATGACTTTGAGCCGCCAGAAGAACGTTCGCCGATTTGTGCGGGGGTCAACCTACGGAAAAAACGTGGTTCTTTTGTCTAGTTGCCGGACACTTTCGCTGATCGCTTAGGTAAGCTATACGACCCACTAAAAAGAGCAAGAACTCGTCGTAGCTGTACGTAGCACGAGATGATTCGTGGATAGTCGCCGTTGGCGTCGTACGTGCTCGAGAGTGCGTTAGCGATCGAGGATGTGAGAAACGTGTCCAGTGAAGAAATGGGACTTCCGCTTCAGGAGTCTTTTCGCAAAAGGATTCGTCATCCGCCGTGTATCCGTTACCTTTTGCGTTACGGTATGCCTTCTGATATGGCGTACGATAAGGCGCACGCACTCCTCGTACGGTATGTGGTGACGAAAGGGCTGAACGACGTGCAAGGAATAAAAATGGCACAGACGATGACAAAGCACGCCGTCTCTTTGGGTGGCGTGCGGGGGGCACGTGACGTTCAGAAGTTTGCGGAATGCCTTTCACAAACTCGAGATAACCCTAAAGCGAACCATTGGAGCTGTGAGGAAATTTGGTCCAGCAAGAAACTCCGAGAGCGTGGGGCGTGCACTGGCTGGAGCTGTGAGTACTATTATCCAGAGCCGTGTGGCGAATCGAGTCACCAAAGTGGTGAGGCCCAGATGGAGAAGGATGCCCTCACATATTTGTTCAACAATCCGGAGCGTATCAGCGAAGGGCTAAGGCGGGGGCTCCGTTCTGAGGGGTTTGTCGATGAGTATAGATGCGGAGATGGCACTTGTTTGCCGCTCAATCGCGTGCTCTGGCACGTATGTCGTTACCTCGCCTATCACGACCGACCGATTCGATGCAACACGATTTTGGCCAGCCTCTCTCGAAGCCCTGAAATGCGACCGCACGTGGATGAGATAGAACGATACGTGCAGCGGCTGAAAAGCCACCCATCGTGCCGGCACGGCCGATTTATCGAGTATTTGAGCATCATTGAGGCGCGTGGAGCACGGCTGCGAGCTCAAAAGCTCGTCCGTCAAGCAGAGATCGCATTGGCATCGAGCGCGCTTCCACTTGATATCGTCTTGAGAACTCTCGGGCAGCAATTAAGCACCTTGTCGATCACGGCATGCGACAAAAATCACCTCTTTGAGCAAGATCTCGATGACTTTATGACGAACCTTTTCTCTAAGAGGTGCGGCGTCATACCTACCCGCTCAGAGTGGCTAAACGCTTCTTTGGGAGGCGGTTGGAAGCCAGGCAAGTTATACGTAGTCAATGCATCGTCCGCCGCGGAGGCCACGGACTTCAGTGCGTGGTGTGCTGACTTTGCCGCACAACGTTGTTTCCCCACATTATTCGTGAGTCGCGAAATAAGCAAGGACGACTTTACGGAGCGCGCGCTAGCACGACACTGCGGCTTCGATAGGGAGGAGCTCTCCCGGTATCGCGAAAATGGCTTTGACTCGGAGACGGATGCAACGATATTGAGGCGTGTGGTTGAAGCAGGAGAACGATTGAGCCGGCGAATAGCCCGCCATCTTATGGTCATCGAGGCAGATTCAGAAATGACCGTTGCAGACGTGAGAAGTGCCGTGCGCACCGCGCAGGATCGAGTTGGCGCGGATAATGATCGGCCGATATTGCTAATCTTTGATCAGTTGCCGTTTCCGTCGTCCGATAGCGGGAAACCCGTGGACTCTGTTCGGAAAAGAGTCCCTTTCTACGAAAACTCACAATTCGAACGCTTGAAACGCCAGATGCAAGATCCTGCAGTGGGTATAATAGCGACCTTTTCGAGAAGTGTGACAGCGGGAGAAGCGCAATTCGAAAAAGATGAAGCAAACACAGCGCTTTTTCATAACAACGAGGGGGGATTACCAGCCGCCGATTACACGCTAACGCTCCAATCAAAACAAATAATGGTGAGGGGCACAACATCCGAAAAAAAAGTTAATCAGCTTGATCTTGCCCGAGAGTGGTATAAAATGCGCTACCCTCGATCTCGAGGGGACATAGATCGGCTTTTTGACGAGGCGGAAGGCGATCATCCCTTGGATGAGGCAACCCGCAGTTACGCACGAATATCGCTTTTCGGGAGGGGCGAAAGGGCACTTGTCAATCCAGTCATCATTTACGAACGGCCATATCATCGATTTGGAACGCTGAATATGGAACCGATGGATTTAGAAAATCACGGTGCTTTGGCGTTCGATACAGTTTTACCCGGGCTGTGATCAACGGACCTCTGGGGTTTCGTCGGACACCAAACATCGGCCACCGTAATACAGAATGCTACTTGTACAAATTGAGCTAGTGGTTCGTTAGATTTGGCCGATCGTTGCAATGGCACACATTCATCTTCCGGACGGCGTTCTCCCTATCCAATGGGTCTTATTTTGGTGGTTGCTAGCTCTTGCTTTGCTTGTCGTTGCCCTCGTCGCAACGAGAAGGCGCACGATTGCAATTCAGCGGCTAGCTATCGCAGGGATGCTTGCAGCGGTCTCTTTTGCAGTCTTCCAAATCAATATCCCATTTGCAGGCGGGGTTCACATGACCCTCACTCCGCTGATAGGAATCTTAGTAGGGCCGGGCATCGGATCGCTAGTCATCTTCATTGTGAACCTCTTAAGCGCCGCCGTCGGTCGGAGGATGGGGGCTCGTAGGGGCTAACACAATTGTGAAACATGAGTGAGATCGCGGTAGCTTTCTATGTCTTTAGAATGACAAGAGGCCGACTTGAGATGTTCACGAGAGGCGCAGTCGCTGCGATCTCAGGACTGCTCGTCGGCAACGTCGTTTTTCTTGTCGTTTTAGTAGTTGCAGGCATCCAAGGAATTGAACTACACGGCGTCGCGTTGCTCCCCTACTTGATCCAAATTGTAATACTTAACCTGATTGTAGCAGTCGTCGAGGCGGTCGTGACGGGCTTTGTTGTTGA
>Ga0116104_1001648_pt1 | contig 10773 bp, 23 predicted proteins | sample June2015DPH_4_15_FD_89715 | JGI IMG/M metagenome (GOLD analysis project Ga0116104, IMG submission 89715) | Peatland microbial communities from SPRUCE experiment site at the Marcell Experimental Forest, Minnesota, USA - June2015DPH_4_150 | ecosystem: Environmental > Terrestrial > Soil > Wetlands...
GCCGCGGAGACCGCGGCCTTCAACGGTGACTGATGGAAAAGCTGCAATTCGCTCTTAACCTGCTCAGCGCTCCGATCCTCCTGCTCGTGCTCATGCAGCTCATCAAGATCAGCCGGGCGCTCATCCGCCACGAGATCCGTCACGCGCTTATCGCCGACTATCTCATCCAGCTTTGTCGCAAGGCAGGGATACGCTGCAAGGAGGACGCGGTTTGAAGAAAGCCTGGGTCTGGATACTGCTCGCCGCAGGGGCCTTCGTGCTGTATCTGCTCATGAAGAAGAGCGGGATAATCTCCGCGGCCACATCCACGGGGATCTCCTCCGATTCGAGCGGCGGCGGAGGCGGCGGGGGCGGCACGAGCGGGATCTCCGCTCATGCGTCCGTCACGACGCAGCCCGCGGCGACTCCGGTGAAAACGATCCTGGCCAGCCCCGGCATAGGCACTCCCGCGGTCGGGGGAGGAGGTGGGTCTTATGGGCCGTCGCGCACTCCTTTACGCAATAATTACGCTAGCACTCCTCAGTCTGAGCTGGCTGCTTTTCGGCAAATGGTTGCTGTCTAAAATGAGAAGCGTAGAAAACGATCAGACGACGCTCGACGAGCTGGCCGGCCTCTGCGCTCAGTTCGGTATTCCGGTGAACCTGGCCAAAGGATTCATCAAGGAGGAGTCGAGCTGGGATCCGCGGGCCTATAATCCTCCGAGCTCGTCGAACGCGCTCGCGTCTTACGGCCTCATGCAGATAACGCTCATGGTCGCCCAGGACGCGGGGCTCGTCGCAGACTGGAGAAACCCCACGGACGACGAGATCGAGGCTTGCTATGATCCCTATAACAACATGCTCGCCGGGCTGGGGGATTTCGCAAAGGTCTATGGCCGCTATCCGCTGGATGTCGCGATCCAGATGTACAACGTCGGGGAAACCGGATATAATGTCAATGGCTGGCGAAATGAAGCGTACGCGGCGAACGTCATGAAATACTACCAGGACTATGGCGGCGGAGGCGACGATGTTTAGAACACGATCCTTTTCAAAGAACGTCACTAACGGGAGCAAGGTCGTCATAGGCGAGCTTCCCGTCCCCTCAGCCAGCCGGATTCTGCTCCTTGGCTGCGCGAATTACGCGAATAATCAGGTCATCTGGGGGCCCGGAATCTGGAGGATCCGGAGAAATCAAGTCCCCGTCGAGCCCTACGATGAAATCAGGGATCCGGTCGGCGCCGGGACCCTGGCCGCTCCCGCGGAGGGGATAGAGTTCAAGGGCGGAGATCTACTCGATATTCTCTGCGAGAATACCTCCGGCGTTGCGGTCGAGATGGGGATGAGGATCGACTTCGATCAAGGATAAAACATGCCAGCTGGGGATCAAGTAGGAGTCGGCGACGCGGCAGGGCCGGGCCAGTCTTTCGGAATTCATGACCATGACAAGGACCCGGAGGGCGGCGTCCTGTCGCCCGCTGTAAATAAAAACACGCTCGGAGACCCGCACGTCCAGCCGGCTTACCCGGAGGCTTTCCCCTTCCCGCTCATGGGGATGTATGGCGACGGATCTGATGGCGACTTTGATTGTGCCGGCCTGACCGTTCTCACGAAGGACATGAATTTCAGAAACCTCCATGTATTCACAGGCGGAATCCTCTATACCGCTGGATTCATTGTCCGGGTCTGGGGCAAGCTCACGATCGACGCCGGTCCTCCGGCTGGGATAATGTGCTGCGACGGATTCGACGGGGCACTTGGGAATGAGAGATGGGCCGGTGGGGGCGCGGGCGGGATCGGAGCGACCAGAAGCGTAAAATTCCGATCAACCTTTTTTCCTGGATTCTTGACGTTTGATGGCGGTGGTGGCGGCGGAGCCGCCGCTCCCGGGAAAAATACGGCGGCTGGCGGGGCGGCGGTTGTGGCTGCAATTGTTTATTATCCCTTAAGAGAAATATATCAAGCGCAGGGCGGATCCGGGGGCGGAGCCATTGGCGCCGCCCCTTTGGCTCCGCTCGCCGGAGCGGTAGCCCCGTGGGCTCATGTGGTAGGGAAACCGAGTGTAGCCGGCGGGCCTTCCATAATTATTGGAATCGGCGTAGCCGCTCAGATCGGAGGAGGGGGCGGGGGGGGCGGCGGCGGAGAGATGGAGTTTTGGGCCAATGAAATCGACAATGCGGGCCGGATCACGTGCCGCGGGGGGAAAGGCGGGAGTGGATATTTTAAGACAATTGGAGCAGCCACGAGCATATCAGGGAATGGATCGGGCGGTAACGGCGGGCTCCTCCGCGGATTTTATAGAAAAGCATCCGGGGCTGGGCTCGGCGTGATTGATTCTCTCGGAGGGGCCGTGGGCGGCCCGGATGGAAACGGTGGGGGGCCGGGGGAAGACGGCTACGCCGAAGTGATCCAAGTCGGAGCCTAAATGCCGCGAGCTCGACGCTTCGCCTGGGCGAAAAATCTCTCCCCCGACGGCCGGAAAGCCTGGCGGGCCTTTCAAAAGCAGTACGGCCCGCGGGCGAGCCAGGTTTTCTGGCGATCGTATAACTCCCACGTGCGCGGATCCGCGAGCTGGTTCTATAGCCCGTTCAATCCCCTTTATAAGCGGCCTTTCATGAAAGCGAAACCTAAGGGCTGGCATGGAAAGATCCTGAAAACTCCGTACGGCCCGATCATCTAGGGAGATAAAATGACAAGCGTAAAGCCCTTTTTGAAGGGCCTGGCGGTTGGCCTCCTGGCCGGAATCATTCTGGCCCTCTTTTTCTTTTTGAAGGCCGGGAATCTCTCTAAGGTCAATGCGGATCTCAAGGCCGCCTATGACCATCAGGCCGCGCTCAACGCCGCAGCTGCGGCCACGATGGACAAAGAGCGAGCGGCCTGGGCCCGTGACCGGGCCGGTTACGAGCTCGCGATCGCTGCGGCGACGGCCAAGGCTGACGAGCTCACCGCGGAGATCCAAAAATCAAAGCTCACGGCAGCGCAGATCTTGGCCGAATCCGAGAAGCTTAGGGCGGAGGTTCAGCCGGCGATAGACGCAAACCCGCAGCTCAAGAAGTATGTCGATTTCATTCTGGCCGGATCCGCTCAAAAGGACGTCACGATCTCCGGGCTCGAGGCCCGGGACGAGCAGAGAGTGAAAGCGATAGGTCAGGCCATGCTCGAGGTCGCGAGCTGGAAAAACGAGGCCGGGTCATGGAAAACGCAATATCAAAATGAGGAGGCTTTGAACATGATCGGAGAAAAAAGGATCTCCGCGCTGACGGTCAGCCTCCGGGTCGAAAAGCTAAAATGGGGCGTCAAGGGCCTTGTGATAGGGGCGGCCGTTCCGATCGCCTATGTTTTGATCCGCGGCCTGGTCAAGAAAACCCCGGCAACCGCAGCGGCGCTGCATAGGCCGGCCCTTTTTATTTAGCCCATAGCAAACCATAGGCCGGCCCGAGATCGCCCGTCCTGAGCGATCCTGGAGCGATTTTCAAGGACCAGGATCCCAGAAAATCCCCCCGACGACGCCGGGATCCCTTTTAATTACACAAATTACTTGACAAAGGCCCAGCTGCGGGCTTATAGTGGCTACGTCAGGAGGTCATCCATGAATCAGGCGGCCGCCAGTATCACAGAATCGGTCGGCCGCCAGTATCACACCGTCGATCGCGGGTATGCTACTCCACCTGGTGGAGTAGCATACCTACCTCGAGAATGTATCACAATTTAAATAAGGAGGTTTAAATGTCCTAAGAAAGAAGGGCGGGCATTAGAAAACCCGTCCACGTGTGGCTAAAGGTGGAGCTGATCGAAAAGGTCAGGGCGGAGAACGCGAATGCCAAGAATGACTCAACTTACTATCGCTACGAAACCATGCAGGACACCTACGACCGGATCATTGGGGCCTTCTTCGAGCCGGCTAAAAGAGGAAAGGGAAAATGAGAAAACAAAAAAAGAGTCCTCTTCCTATGCCCTGCCGGCACCGGATCGAAAACCCTGACCCGATCTCGACCTTCCGCTTCTTCTGCGCGGCCGCGAAGGGCCCGATCGATGGGGAGATCCTTCCGCGGATCAAGTCCGAAATGGAAAAGGGCCGGGCGTATCTCTCTTGTAGAAATTGTATCCTTTATGATAAGCAGCCTGAAAGGAGGACAAAATGAGCGGGCAAGTATTTGGGTTTTACGATCTTGTTGGCCAGGCGGTCTGGACGAGAGAGTGGACTCGCTGGGGATGGCTGATCCGGGCCACGGCCAAGGATTATGTTGTACAACTAAGGCCGGATCAATGGATTGACAAGGCGAATGAATTAATCGATATCGGCGACGAAGGTCCAGCCCTGGCCATCCTGACCGCGATCCGAGATCTGCGCGTCATCGTCCACGATTTCAAAACAATCTGAAAGGAGCCGACCATGCCGGCAACACACATCATTTTAATTTGGATTCTCTTGGCCCTGATCGTCGTTTTGTTCATCAGGATCCGCGGCTGCGCGCATAAAACAGAAGAGCAAGACGATCAGATCAAAACTCTTTCCTCAATGCTCCGGGCCAGCCTTCCGGGCGGGACCGTGAACTATCTAGAAGCGGAGATCAAGCGAGCCGGCGAAGAGATCGACGAGGCAAAAAAACGGAACGAGCTCGCTCACGAGGCTTTTTTCGAAGGCTATCGCTCGGCGCTGCGTAACGTGCTGGCCGCGATCCGGGGATGGCTATGAAAGCCGAAAAGATAAGTTTCGTCGGATTTAAAACGGGTCAAATAAAATGGGATCTTCTCCCGTATCAGCCGCCCTGGCCTCCGTCGGATCAGCTGGTCAGGGCAGTATATGGAAGGTCGATCGTCACGCTGGCCTTCAACGAATGGCTATGCCTCGCGATGGCTTTTATCCATGACGGGGACAAAGACGAGGCCCTTGAAATCATCCGCGCCCTGAATGAATATCGAGTCGTGCACGCCGTGTTCGAGCCCAAAGCCTCATAACAAAATGAGCGTTGGAATAAAAGAGGTCCTCGAGTATCTTGACGCGCAAATTGCGTGGGCTGAAGTTTGGAGGAGAGACTACGAATCTGATCTTCACTCGAAAGGCGAAAGCGGATGGAGCCCAAGCAGCGCAGTTCATATGGATGGCTATAAGCTGGCGCTGGAGAACGTCAAGACATTTATAGAAAGCTAAATGCTTGGAAAAATCGAATTTTCTGGATACGCTCCACTCTGGGAAAATTGATAGAAATTCCCCGATCGTATACTATGGCCTCAAAGAATTGAGCGATAGGTTCGCCGACAAAAACGGCGAATTTTTCCGATCGCTTAGGGATCTCCAAAAAGACCTTCTTTTTAGCAGACCGACTATTGTAAAGCACATAAGAATTCTTAAAAAAGCCGGATTCATTGACGTTCGAATAGGCTCTCCCGAAGATTTTAAGCTGGCCCAAAGAAACAAAAAAAGGCCGGCTCATGTGTTCAGAATATTGACACATTTTTAAACCCTCTCGGGGAAGAAGAAAAATAAGGCTAAAGTGTTCAGAAATTGGACATACGTCTAAGCTGATCCTGGAAAAGACGATTTTGACTGGTAAAATTATTTTACCAGTCGTCCCCAAGAAAGGACAAAAAAATCCCCCCAAAAATGAGCTGACTGGTAAAATTATTTTACCCCATCTTAATAGAGATATCTCTATAACTCAATTTATGTAAGTTATAGAGATATCTCTATTCCACAGCAGCCTAAAAGGTGTCGAAGCGACTTTTTCTTTAACCCCCCTTACGTCCCCCATGACCGTCTTTTCCATTAAGGGTGGGGGCTGCCGGCAAAAAAGAGCTTGACACCGGCGCCGATTGCGTTAGAATAAGAGAGATCATGTCAAAGAGAGAGAGCGAGCGTCACCGCAGCGTCCTCTACGTGAGGATGGCCCCGAAACAAAAAAAGGAGCTGGAAAAGGCCCTTGTCGACTTGGACCTGTCCGCAAAAGAGGCCGTCGGCGCCTTCGCCGCCAGGCTCGTTGAGAAAGCTCAATCCCAGCAAAGGGAGATAGTGAAAAATGCAGGGAAATAAAGAAGCCGGGATAAGGATGATTGAGGAGATCGCCGATGGCATAACCGCTCCTCCGCGGGAGCTGACCGACGAGGAGAAAATCAAGGACGCCGAAAAAATAGCGGAGGGAATCCATGGACCCGAAAAAGGCAAGCTGGAAGATCATAAAATCTATTCCGTCCCTCCTCCTCCTGATGATTCGCACCTTGATGAGCGACATGATCGACCGGCTGCGCGAAAAAAAACAAAGAAGGAGAGAGCTGCGATGGCTGCGGAAAAACGGAAACATGAAAAGAAAGTCGAGGGAGCCCATGAACCAAGACCCGGAGAAGGACAGCCCGGAAAAGTTGGAGAGCCCGTTCCCCCCGGAAGAGAAAAAGACGGGGAGCCCAAGCCAAAAGACGACTGGGGGCCGCTCATCTGATGAGCTGGCCGCGGCGGCTAAGGCCGAGCTCGTCGAGCTCTGCGGAGATGCCCACGAAGGGGCCCATGCGCTCCTTCAATGGAAGTTCCCCAAGCTGCCGGATCTGACCGATAGGCAGAAAAACAGGCTGGGGAAGCAGCTCGAGAAGAATATCGAGCGAGCCGGGGTCAAGGTCGCCCCGGGCCTGGGCTACGGCGTGGCGCTCCTGGCGACCTACGCGCCGCTGCTCAAGTACATGAAGCCCGAGCCGAAGCCGGCCCTGAAACCGGCCCCGGAAAAGGAAAAGACAGATGATCGCGATCGTGGGGAAGCCAAGGACGGGAAAAACAACCCTCCTGAAATGGCTGATCCTAAAGTCGAAGGCTAAGCAAGTTTTCATTCTCGACTATCACGGAGAGTTCGAGAAGATCTCTGAGATGAGGCCCGCGGTCTTTCTGTTTTCCAAGTGGAAGCAGCTGGCCTTCTTCAAAGACAAGGCGATTGAGGCGTCGGAGCGGGCCAAGCCCAGCCTGGTCATCTTCGACGAGATCCACATGTACACAAAGACGCATAAGGAAAATGTCGACGTCATCTGCGAGATCTATAGGTTCGCCGGCCACCATGACATCTTCCTCCTCTGCGCGACGCACCGGATCTATGACCTTCCTCCGGACATCCGGGCGATGATAACCAAGTTCATTTGCTTTAAGATGACCGAAAAACGGGACCTCGACTACATCAAAGACACCTGGGGCGAGCCCTATGCCGATCTCGTGAGAGGCCTCAAGAAGCGGCAATTTGTCATTCTGTCCTTTGAAGCCTGACGCTTGCTAGCAAGCGTAAAGTGCTTGACAAAACAAAAAAAACCTGCGATTCTTGAGCCATGTTTAAGTCAGCCGGCTCCCTCGAACGCCCCAGAGACCCCCTGACGCTTTCTCTTGGACGAGGAGCCGGCTCTTTTCTTGTCAAGGAGAAACTCCCATGAAAAAGACCATGCAAATCATGGCTGTCCTGGTCGTCGTCCTGGCGCTGACGGCCATCTCAGCGATCGCGCAGACGGCGCCGGCCATGTCCGGGGAGCACTTCGGGCCAGTTTATGCCGGCCAGGCCCAGGTCCAAGCCGACATGATCTTCTCTCTTGGCGGCGGCGTGGCCGTCTGCTGGGCCATCGCCAACCTGAAAAAGCTCAAGCTCTTTAAGAATCTCCATGGCGCCGGCACGGTTGCCGTGTCGATCGTCATCTCTTATGCCCTGACCGGGCTCGTTTTATTCGCCGAAGGCTCACTCAAGATCCCAAAACTGCTGCTGATCGGGGCCATCGTCGCGAAAATGGCTAACGGCTATTACAACAATTCAAACCATACGGCCACGCCGGCGGCACCGGCGACGCCGGCAAAGTGAGGAGACGAGTATGAAAAACTTTCCTTGGAAGCGCTATCTGGTCACCGTGGCTCTCATCGCGATCGTGATTGTGGCCGTGTTCAAATTCGGCCTGTTCAAGACCGCGCTGACCGTTCCGAAAACCACGGCGACGAGCTGAGGAGCGGCCATGAAAAACTACGTGGCCCTCTGCAAGAAGGGGTTCGGCGGGAATTTCACGCCGGGCATGGAAGTCAGCGTTCCGGAGACGGACGCCGACAAGACCGCGGTCGCCGCGGATCTCAAGGCCTATCAAAAGTCTAAGATCCGTTATGCGGAGACCGTGGCCGAGGCAAAGGAAAAGCTGCTCGCGTGGGTCCGGATCCAGCGGCTAGCCGGGAACCGAGAGTTCAAGCTCGTGAACGGCGACACCGGCCAGGACATCGACCTCGACATCGCGGCGGCCCAGGCGCCCGCAGCGCCGAAAGGATAACCTCATGCGCGCACCACTCGAAACCAAAACCCTGGCGACCGGCTATCCGTTGAACGCCGGCCTCAACCAAATCCTGAGGCTCCTTCCGATCGGCGAGCTTTGGGAGCGGATCCACTTGACCTTCCACTACGCGATCACGCACGGCACCGGGGCCGGGATCGTGCTGAACGGGCAGTTCGGAATCATCAAGGGGGTCAACCTCAAGTCGGACAAGAACGAGGTCATGTACGATAACGTGCCCGGTCTCGGGCTCTACCCGCTGACGTGGCGGCAAAACCGGATCGAGCCCCCGAGCGACATCATCGTGGCCGCGACCGCGACCTATGACGCGACGGTCGAGCTGCCCTTCGGCTTCTCGTGGCTCACGAGGCCGGAGGATTTTTACATCAACTCGCGCCGGTACAAAACCGTCGAGTTGACGATCACGCTCGGCACGATCGCCGATCTTCTCCTGCATCCTGGCACGGACACGCTCATCACGACCGTGGACATTTCGCTCGTGCGTTCGACCGCGAACCTCTGGGCGCCCAACGATCGGTCGATGAACCTCAGCCTCCCGCACAAGATCCCGTACGTCAAGCACATGCCGGTCCTCGACCCGACCGCGGTCGCCTATTGGGACCTCGAGTCGAACGACGAGTTCTACATCACCGATTTCATCATGAGCTCGGGGCAGACGACCGGAGTCCCCGGCGTCCCGTATAGCGGGGCGCCCTCGGACACCATCGACGGCGTGACCTTCAAGGACAACATCCACACGTTCCTCGACGCCGTGCCATTCAAGTTCTTCACGACCCTCCGGCAGAAATACTTGGGGGCCGATCTTCCGGGCGCCTATGTCTACTCGTTCATTCCGAACGGGAGCTACAAGGAAGCCTACAAGACGAAGAACAAGTCCTCGCTGCAGCTCAGCTGGGCTGCCGCAACCGGAGCCGCGGTCGCCACAAACGACCTCGTGCTGATCGGGTACAGAAACCCAAGGCCATAACCAAATTTCGGGGGCCGGGTTCCCTTAGGGGAAAGCACCGAAGGGAGCAGCTTAGATGGATGACGACACAAACTTGATGGCCGACGAGCCCGTCGAAGAAGTGGCGGGCGAAGGCGTAGGATATTCCGGAGGCGTGGCCACAGCGGGCTACGTTTCCGAATCCGGCCAGGGCAGCTACAACGATTCCCCTTCAGACGAGATTGTGGCCACCCCCTTGCCGCTCGGCGGATCCCTTTCGACTCCCGGCATGGCCGCCGTCTATGCCCAGGCTCCATCCGTTGCGCAAGAGGATGTCAATCTCTCGACCGGATCCGTGGATTGGGGATCGACCGGAAACTTTTTCTCGAACCTCCTTAGCAGCATTGGGAAGGCCCTTGGCACGGAATCGCCTTCCCCGTCCATGCCCGGCCCGAGCGGCACGAAAACGACGACCTCCCCGACGACGGCCTCGACCGTGGCAGCTACGATCAAAAAGAATTGGCTTCCGCTCCTGGCCCTGGCCATCGTGGGGATCGTCGGAGCGGTCCTCATCTTCCGGAGGAAACGGTGAACATCCTCACGCAGCTAGGCGATAGCCTAAAGGCAGGGCTTGGCATGGCCGTGACATCAGCCGAGCTTAACGTCGTTTCGGATATCGGCCAAGTCCCCGTCGTCCAGCAAGCCATCCAGTCTCAGATCGATCTTAAGGTCCAGAGCTTTGCCACGAAGGCGATCGTCGTTGTGCTCATTGTGATCGGGCTCGTGCTGGTTTTTAAAAGGGGAAAATCATGAGCCTCGGATCCTGGCTACAGCTCGCCTCCTGGGATGTCGGGTCATTTTTCGGGAGCTCCGACGACGCGAGCCACGCCGCGGCCTATCGGGCGGTCCAGTCCGGGGGGTCTCTTGACCTTTCCCAGAGCATGTCTTTGCTGGTAAACCCTTCGGCCTCCGACATGGCCCAGGAAGCCGCGGAGAGCGCAAGTATTCTCAGAACGGTCGATAGCGAGCAAATTAAGCAGACGGGATTCCTGGCCGATCTCGACGACGCGCTCACGACGTTTTGGAAAAACCTTTTGAACGTAATAAAAATCTTCCCTTGGATCGCGATCGGAGTCGGAGCGGTCCTTGTCTTTTTCCTGGTCTTTTATTATCTTCCAAAAAAGAGAGGGTCCGCGGCATGAGATTCATCAAAAAATACTGGTGGGCGCTCGCGCTCGTGGTCGTGCTCATCTATTGGCAAAGGGTAACGATCGGCACGGCGATCTATTCCATGACGGGCGGGAAGATCAGCCTATTCGGAGTTAAAGGCGGTTCGATATGAAATTCCTGAAAAAGCATTGGCCATGGATCCTCATCGTTCTCGTCATCGCCTATTTTCTATTCAAGGCCAAGCCTAAGACGACGACTGCGACGACTGCGGCCCAGATCAATTCGCTTGCAGCCGCGGAGACCGCGGCCTTCAACGGTGACTGATGGAAAAGCTGCAATTCGCTCTTAACCTGCTCAGCGCTCCGATCCTCCTGCTCGTGCTCATGCAGCTCATCAAGATCAGCCGGGCGCTCA
>Ga0116104_1001650_pt1 | contig 10763 bp, 4 predicted proteins | sample June2015DPH_4_15_FD_89715 | JGI IMG/M metagenome (GOLD analysis project Ga0116104, IMG submission 89715) | Peatland microbial communities from SPRUCE experiment site at the Marcell Experimental Forest, Minnesota, USA - June2015DPH_4_150 | ecosystem: Environmental > Terrestrial > Soil > Wetlands >...
AGGTCCGAAAACGGGCCGAAGGCGAAACCCGGATGCCCGGGCACTCCCGTGCCGCTCGAGAGCAGCAGGCGGGTGTTCACCTGCGCAGACGCTCCGGGCACTCCGGCCCAGGCCAGCCAAGCCGCCAGCGCCCACGCCGCTACCCTCTCGACCGCTCCAGCCCGAATTCGTACCATGGGACTCAAACCGCCTTTCTCGCCTTTTCGCTCACGCCCCTCTTCCCTGGAGGCTGTCCCAAAACTCGGCGTCGGCCGCTGTAGCGCCGCTCTATGATCGGCGATTCGTCTTTGTAGCGGCGATGTCCTCATCGCCGGTCGCCGGTGGGGACACCGGCGCTACAACTGACGTTTTGAGACAGCCTCCTTGGGGAACTCTCCCAGCAGTCGGGGAGCCCGCCGCGCCCTAACCCGCCTCGCCAACTGAAACCGAATCAGGCAACCTAGCACCGAGCTTTCCCGGTCGTCAAGCCGAATTGGCCGGCCATCTTCCCTGGCGCCTCGGTGCGTGTGCCATCGGTGGCACTGGAATGCTCTAAATGTCTGATTGTAAACAACATGATGGTTCGACCGGGATTCCCTCCTCCGGCTCTTCCCTCCTGGGAGATTGAGCCCGAACCGGACTTGGCTCGCTGTTGCGGGTCCCTCAGACTGTTAGCTCCACGACCCGGGTGTAGCGATGTGTGGCCTGCGCCCGCGCCGGACTGAAACTCTCGAGGCTGCGGAAAAACTCGTAGGCGCTGTCATTCTGGGTCCTTCGCTGTCATCCTGAGCGCAGCGAAGGATCTCGCTCTGCCCACTCAGGATAAACTGCGCGAAGAACCTCCGCATTTCTAGAATCAGGCAAATGCAGAGGTCCTTCCTTCGTTTCACTCAGGACCGTCTGAGGCTCCTCAGGATGACAGCTTTGACGGTTTTTCCGCAGCCTGAGTATCCGCCCTGCTCCACCCGGACTTGGGATCCAGCCCTTCTCATCCCAATCCTGCGCCCTTCGACTGTCTGCCTACTGCCTACTGCCTAGTGCCTCCTGCCTACTGCCCGACTTCCCTGCCCTCGGCGGGTTCTGCTGGACGGCAATCCGCGGTACCCCAAGGGGTTATTCGCGTGCCCGGCGCGGGCCCGGACTTCCGGCGACATCTCGCGTCAGTCTGTTAAGGAGAATATTACTTAAGTACTCTATCCTTTACGCCGATCCAAAGTAAATTGGAGAGTCCCGCGCAACCCCTCGGGAGGAGTCTAACCGTGGCACGTCCAGTTCCTTGGAGACAGGTTGTCCTCTCGGTGGGGGTCACCGGCGTAACTCTCTGGCGTGTTCCATTCGCGAGCTTGCGGGCGGCCTTTCGCAATCTGGAGTTGCGCAGCCTGTTGCTGGCGCTCTTCTGCATCCTGGTCCTGTTCGTCCTGCGCGCTTACAAGTGGCACTGCTTGATGACTGCGGCGGGCAAACCCCGCCTCCGGCAATCGTTGCGCACCTTGCTGGGAGGTTTCGCCCTGGGGTTGATTACCCCCGGCCGCTTGGGTGAGTTGGGGCGCTGTCTCTTCGTCCGAAAGAACGAACGGACCGAGGTCGCGCTGCTAACTATACTCGACCGAGCCCTGGATGTCTGGGCGTTGCTGACGTTGGTGGGAGCCAGTCTGTTCCTCCTGGTACCCCATCCCGCTGCCATCTTTGGGGTGGCCGTGTGGCTGGCGCTGCTTCCGGTGCTGCTGGGCTTCCCTGGCCTGCTCGCCCATCTCTCCAAGGTAATGCGCAGATCCAGGCATTTCCACGGGCACCTCGCCGAAGTTGCTGCCGCCGTGCCGCCCGCACAAATGCCGCGTTATGCAATCATGGCCGTGGGCGCCATGTGGGCGGAACTGGCGTCGTTCTTCTTCCTCCTGCGCGCCTTCTTCCCCACGGGCTTTACCACCGCCGTGGCCACTTACCCCTACATTGTGCTGGCCGGAGACTTGCCCTTCTCGTTCAGCGGGGTGGGCGTGCGCGAAGGCGCGGCCGCGTGGCTGCTCTCCCCTTACGCCGTCCCTTCCGGCGCCGCCGTGGATGCAGCCTTGCTCTGGTTTGTCTTCGCCATCCTCTTCCCGGCCGTCCTGGGCATTGCCTGGCTGGTCATCGAGAAGCTAAAGCCCCGCACCCGGTATTCCGACGCCCAAGCGCCCCACCTCGACCACACTTGGAGGCCCCTGGACGCCACACAACCCCACATCCCTCTCCCTGAGGACAGTGCGGCCCCCCCCTGCGAGGCCGGGTGAGGGCCCTCGGCCCGGCTGGGCAAGCCCACGCGGGGCGGTCGGGGCGCGGCATTTCTGTGCAACCTGCGAGCCTTGCTTGGAATCCAATGGGCAGGGTTGTGGTAAGCTTGCCAGGGTGAAATCGGGAGTGTGAATTGGCCCTAGGAAACAGAACTCCAAACCCTTCCAGGCCTGTCACGGTAAGTCTTGCAGAGGAGAATCCTATGAAGAAGTGGACCATAGGGGTTGTAATTGGGCTATGGGCAGGAATGCTGCTGCCCGCGCTACTGGCAGGCGAAACCAAGATATTGCCCGAAACCATACCCGCCGGTAGCCTCCTCCACGTGCGGCTTACCACGACGCTCACCTCGAAGACCAGTAAGACCGGTGACCCGTTCACGGGGATGGTCACGCAGCCGATTGTGGTGGACGGCAAGGAAGTTGTCCCCTCCGGCAGCACCGTGGAAGGGCATGTGGCGTTCGTAAAGTCCTCCGGCCGGGTCACGGGCCTGGCCCAGATGCGCGTGCTGCTCGACGACATCATCACCCCTGACGACATGAAGATTCCCCTCAATGCGGGCCTGGAAGACATGAATGCCGGGCCCTGCGCCAAGACCGGCACTGACGATGAAGGAACCATCAAGGGCTGCGGCAAGAGCAAGAAAGATGCCGCCAAGGACGCAGCGCTTGCTGGAGCTGTGGGCGCCGGTGCAGGCAGCATGATAGGCCTGGGATCGGAAATCGACTGCCGCTATTACGGAAACTGCGGCGGGCCAGGCTTCGGAACCGCCCTGGGGATGGGGGCGGGCATCGGAGCGGGTTCGGCGCTGATTTACAACCTCTTGAAGCACGAGAAGCAGATCATCCTGGTGCAGGGCACCACCATGACCTTCGTCATTAACCGTTCGGTCGATGCCAATACCGGAAAGCCCATTGCGCCGGATACTCCGACCGACCAACAACCCGCGCCGGATGCTCCGGTGGAGAAAGCCAAGCAGTGATGGGGCCGGCCGTCTCGCTGCGGCAGGCGCGACCGGCCGTTCCCATGGGAACCCGAGGACGCTCCCCTCGCCATTCGCCGAAGGGACTTCTGATGAAACAAGCCTATTTCCTTGCCCTGCTGTCTGCCCTGACGCTCGCCGCGGGACCCGCTGGCGCAGCCGCTGACGAGAACAGCAACATCGCCTTGCCGGCAGGCACCGAGTTGCAGGTCCGTTTGACCTCGGCCTTGAGCACCAAGAGCAGCGATAGCGGCGACCCCTGGGTGGGACGTGTGATTGAGCCCATCTTCGCACAGGGCCGCGAGGTGGTTCCTGCCAGCAGCAGAGTGGACGGGCACATCACCTACCTGAAACCGGCGGGCCGCGCCGCGGGCGCGGGAGAGATGCGCATCGTGGCCGATACCATTACCACTCCTGCCGAAGGCACCTTTACCATTGTGGCGTCCTTGCAGGACGCCGAAGGAAGAAATGGCTCCAAGCTGAAGGACGAGGAAGGAACCATCCAGGGCCCGGGTAAAGACGCGAAAGAAGCTGCCAAGGAAGCCGGCATCGGCGCCGCGGTCGGCGCCGGGGTGGGCGTCATGACCGCAGGGGGCAAGGGAGCTCTGTACGGGGCAGGCATAGGCGTCGTGGCGGCGGCCATCCACAGCCTGGCCAAGAAACATAAGGGTGTGGTGCTGCCACCGGGCACGGAAATGACCTTTGTTCTTTCTCGAGCGAGCCTGTCGAAACAGGTCCCCGCCCCCCGCCCGAACCCCTCCTCACCCTAGCCGCAGACTTATTTCAACAAAGAAGAGGGAGCGAGAGCTCCCCGCCTTTGAGTCTGCCTCAAAACGCGGCGTAGCCGGCTGTAGCGCCGGTCGGCGCCTGCCCCGCTTTGGCAGGGAGCGGCGAAGCGTTTGAGTGGCTGCGGAGACTTGGTGTGTAAGGCTGCAGCTTTTCCGTCCCCAAGGGTAAGAGCCGCAGAGTTGAAGACCAACTCTGCGCTACCGGCTCGGTCGCCAAGTGGCGAGTAATCCCGAAGCACGCCGATCGGTAGGTCCGAAAGGGCATAGATCGCCACTAACGCCGTCGATCGCGACTAATCGCAGTTCCACGCCTTGTACACCTTCAGTGGCTCGTGAATACGTTTCCGTGTCTCTTCGACACGGCATCAGGTGTTCAGGCGACTGCGCGAAACGAGGGGAGGTCATCAGCCATGGGAGAGACTGAAAGTAGGGGCCGGGACGCTGAGGAAGCTAACAGGACGCAGCTCTAAGCTGGTGATCGGGCGCGAGATGGAGTCATCTAGCAGCTCTAGAAAATGAACTTCAAGCCGAACTGCATGATGCGTGCAGGCCAGGCGGCGCTGACTTGGCCGTTGTTCCTATTGATCGTCGTCCCGTCCGGGAGCGTCGCAGGCCCGCAAGGACTGCCGGGTGGCGTCAGGGGATCGCAGCCCGCGTTGACGGCAGGGTATCCAAAGCCCCACTGCGGATGGTTGAAGGTATTGAACGTTTCCCAGCGGAACTGGAGCCGGGAACGTTCGGGCCCAAACCACGGCAGTTCGAAATCCTTGAGCAGCCCCATGTCCCAGTTGTTGCGTCCCGGGCCAGTGAGCACGTTGCGGCCCATATAACCAAACATCCCCGGCTGGCCGTCCGCGCGAAGCTGGTCGAGGGTCACCTGGCCAATGGTGTTCGGGTCAAACCAAGTTGGCGTTGGTCCGAACTCGGGATCGTTGACCACGCCTTTCTTGATCGCGAGCTTTCCGAGCGAATTGCACTTCACGCCCTCCCCGATGCCGCTGCTCAGACCGCCAATGCCGCAGCCGAAGTCAAACGGCACGCCGCTAAAGAAGCTGGTGATGCCGCTGACCTTCCAGCCCCCGAGCAGGCTCCGAGCCAGCCCACTGCTGCTCTTTTTGAAGAAGGGGAGATCGTAAATGTAATTCATTTCCAGCACTTGGGTTCGGTTCATGGCAGAGGTGGCGCGCCAGCGGCTCAGGTCGCTGTCATCGATCCCCGTGCGGGAACTGTAGCCGGCAGAAGCATCGTCAATGGCGTGCGACCAGGTGTAGGCGGTCTGGAGCGTCAGCCCTTTGCTGTACGTGTGCCGGAAGCTCGCCTGGAGCGAGTTGTAGTTCGAGACCGCTGTGTTCTCCGCCATCCGAATGTAGGTGTAGCCGCGATACGGCACGAAAAAGGTGTTTGGAACCTCGTTGTAAAGCAAGGCGGTCTGGACATCGCAATTGCCCGCGGCGTCGCACAGGGGCAGGTTGAGGTCGCCGGGTATCCCCTCACTGGGGTTGCCACCGTTGGTTCCCACCTTGCCCGCCAACTCGGGCGCCTGCATGGTCTTCACCCCGATGGGAACCTGGTCCAGTTCGCGGCTTCGTGCCAAGTGGCGCCCCAGATTGCCAACATAGCCCACGCTGAGCAGATTGCTGCCCGAAAACTCATGCTGCATCCCCAGGCTGAACTGCTGCACGCTCCCCCATTTCGAGTGAAGAGGGATGGCTGAGATGGCGGTAGGGAATGTAGCGCCGGGGGTGATATTGTCGAAGCCGACGATATTGAAGCCTGAGGGGGACAGCGCCACCGGTGGATTTCCTTCCATACCTTCAGTGTTTGTCTCGTTGCCATTCCCCATTTCGTAGTAGATGCCGTAGCCGCCCCGGATGACGGTCTTGCCTTTCCCCCAGGGGTCATAGGCGAAGCCGAAGCGCGGTGCGAGGGTGCGATAATCAGGCTTAGCACAGCCAGAGGGAATCCCGCCGCTGCCGCACTCCACCAGCCCGTTGCCGTAGGTTGTGTAGTCATGCACATGCCCCGTAGCCGGGTCAAGCACCAGTTCGCCGTAAGCATCCAGCAGGGCTTCTTTGCCAGGGTCGTAGAGGCTGGGGATGAAGCCTGCATCCACCGTCGGATGCGACACATCGTGCATCCGCACATAGAGGTAGTAGCGCGCCCCGAGGTTCAGCGTCAATTTGCGACTCACCTTCCAGTCATCCTGAAGGTAAGGCTCGAAAACGGTCATCCGCCAGTGGCCTTTGGGGTACCCGCCCACGGGAACACCATCGACGGTCGCGGTCCCTTCTGTGTACTGCCCCATGCGCCCGAGATACATGTCAGCCAAGGCATTGCCGGTGGTGACGTTACTCCAGTTTTCAAACCACACGTAGCCTTGAGTTGAGGAACCGAACTGCTCGTTCTTCCGATATTTCTCCAGGAAGAAGCCGAACTTCAGCGTGTGCTTTCTCACGGTCCACGCGGCATTGTCTTTCCACGTGATGATCGGGTTCGAGTTGAACCACGGGATGGTGCCCACATCCCCTGCGATAACGAAGGGGAGGCCACCCCAGGCGACGAAGCCGGGAAGCAAAGGGTTGTTCTGGTTGGGCGGGAAGAGGTTCTTGCCAGTCCAGGTGGAAGGTTTGGTGATCGAACCTGCCAGCGAGTCGGGTCCCGGCCCAGCAAAGAGGGAAAGGACATCTTGCGTGTAGCCCATGACGAACTCGTTCATCAGGTTCGACTTGAAGCTGCGGGTGATGTTCAGGACCGCACTCTTGCCGGCCCCGTTGTGCTTGTCGACCACCGTATCGTAGTTATCCCAGGACCATCCCCCAGGGATAGAATTTCCCACGGCATCCTGGGCATAGCGTACGAACACCCGGGTCTTGTCGCCCAGGTTCTGATCCACGCGAATCTGCTCTTGCCGTAATTCGGTGGGGGCGCTGGGCGCCTTCACGTAACCGATCACTCCGTTGTTGGGCAGAGCAACGAAGGCATCCATTAACGCCTTGGCATTGGGGTCGACGGGGACAATCTCGCCCGGGAAGGGGGCACCCGTGTCCGGGTTGATGGGCAGCGCGCAGCCGGAAATCACCGGGTTGAAGTTCGCGGAGGCTGGGTCGCACTCGCTGAAGTCCCCTCCCCGCATGCGCAGGGTGGGCGCGCCCGCCGACCACACTGTGCCCTGGCGATACTTGTGCCAGTTCTCGGACCAGAAGAAAAAGGTCTTGGATTTGTCGCTGTTGTAGTGGCCGGGGATATAGAACGGCCCGCCCAGGTTGTAGCCGAAATCATTCCACTTCAGGGGCGTCTTGGGAGCATGGCCGCCCGGAGGATTGATCTGCCGGTTTGCAAACCAGTCGTTGGCGTCCAGCTTGTCGTTGCGGAGATACTCGAAAGCCTCGCCGTGGAAATCTTTCGTGCCCGCCTTGGTGGCGACTTCGATGGTGGCGCCCGCGTGCTTGCCCATTTCCGCGCCGTAGTTGGAAGTGGAGATGCGAAACTCGGCGATGGTGTCGAGGCTGGGATAGGTGTTAATGCTGAACCCCGATCCTTCGTCCATGTTGTTTCCGCCGTCCACTTCCCAATTGTTGTAAGCGTATCGCCCGCCATTGAACGAAATATACACTCCAGACCGGATGGCTGAGGAGTCCCAACCCTCCATGGGTGCTGCGCCGGGAGCCAGCAGCGCGAGCGCTACGAAGTTACGGCCATTCAATTCCAGGTCGGCGATTTGCGAACCTGTCACCACGTCGGACACCGCCGCCGTTTCCGTCTCCACCTTGGGAACTTTGCCGGTGACGGTGATTTCTTGCGTAAACTCGCCCACGGTCAATGTCAGGTCCACCCGCAGGGTCTGCCCTACGGCCACCGCAAAACCCGAGCGCACCAGTGTCTTGAAGCCTGGCGAACGAACTTCAACGAGATAGTTGCCGAGGGGTATCTTGGCGGCGAGGTATTCGCCTGCGGCGTTCGATTCGAGTTCGCGCGTAAATCCCTTTTCGGGATTTGAGACCTTGACCTTCGCCCCGGGAACCACCGCCCCGGAAGAATCAGCTACCGTACCTACGATCGTGGCCGTGTCTTGTGCGTTAAGCGCGAAGGAAAACGGAAGGACAAGCAGAATGAGGAAGAAGAAACTTCTCACGGCACTCCTCCACCGAAGTTACGGCCTTGCGTCAGCCTCAGAAGTACTCACTTCACCGGACCCAGGTACCGGTCGAGCCAAGCCAGGGTTTCCTTGATGATTTCGTTTCGGGGAGGGATGTGGTCAGAATCATACAGGACTAGCCGCTTGTGCTCGGCCGGAGTTCCTAACAGGTCAAACATCGGCTTTGCCGTTTTCTCCATTGGGCAAATAGCGTCGTATTTGCCGTTCAACATCAAGGTTGGGATTTTCACTCGGGTCACATAATTGACTTCATATGCCTCGGGACGCATACCCGGCTGGATACATCCTCCTATCAGGATGCTGACTTTGAGACGTTCCTCCACCGCGGGAATAAGCGGCCCGTGCATTGCGCCCATACTGACTCCGTAGAAGGCGAGCTTTTCATGGTCAATATCCGGGCGGGTCTCCAGATAGTCGATAGATCTCCTTAGATCTTTGACATGTCGAATGACCCCCTCAACTTGCTGATGGGAATCCGGGGGACCAGGCAGGGCCGCCCAGGTGGCATCACTTCTGCGCTCGAAATCCCCTTTATAGACAGGAAAGAGGACGGCACGACCGTTCTTCACGATAAAAGAGAGAAAAGCCTGAAACTCACCCCAACCTTCAAGATCTTGGCTCGATCTTTGAAACAATGCATCAGCGCTCGGGTCATAGATGACTATTTGATATGGAGGGGCCGCATTCTTAGGAAGAAAAAGATAAGCAATAATGCGCTCTCCGCCGTAAGCGGCATCATACGTTATCTTCTCTTTGACCCAGCCTTGAGGGCTATCTTGCCTCGATTCCACGCGCGCCTTCAGGTCCGTCTTATCGTAGGAGTATTGTTCTTTGTAAACCCGAAAAACCGGGTCGGCGACCGGTTTCTCTTTATAGAGGTCCGGGAATTCAAATACTGCCGCCATTCGAAAGGCTGCCCTAGGTATTCTCCCGGCATCCAGGTAGAGCACGCATCGAAACCCGTTTTTGGCAGAACGATCCATGGGAGGAGCTTGACTCGGATCGTCGAACATGTAAGTGTTATCGTCCCAGGCGCCTCCCCTGATCAATCTTCCTTTCGAAGTTTCGTTCCAGCACCATTCCCTCACATTGCCCGCCATGTCGAAGGCGCCGTAAGACGTTATGCCTTGAAGGCTCCCTGCCGGAACGGGGCCTTTCCGGTTAAAATTGCTAAAGCGATCGAAAAAAGCGAAGCCTGCGAGAACTCCTAAATCGATTAAGGGAGTATGTTCGCCTCTTGCCAAACCCCAATGTTGCGCTGTGGGCAGGCTTTTCCCTCGAAACTCCGCATACGCTGCTGCCTCGTACCAACTGATCCCAGAAACCGGATAATCGCCCGTTCCCTCGGGATAGTCTCCGGCTTGCCAGGTAGCTGGGCCTGGTTGACCCGATTGGTCCACGAATCCCTTGACCGCTTCTTCCCAAGTCAGTTCTCTTCCGTCCTTAATGAATCGCTGCGTCCAGTACTTCTTATTCCTGTATCCGGCACTGCTGACAAATTCCTTGTATTGGTTGTTCGTGACTTCGTACTTGTCGACATAGAAGTCGGGCAATTCCCCTATATCCGTTTTCGCTCCCGATACCCGCACCATGCCTGGCGGAATGCTCCCTTTCTTGTCCAGCACTCTTGCGAGATCGTACGGAATGCGCGCGTGATCTTTTTCGGAGTAATCGAAAGTGGATGCTGCCGCCAGGACAGTCTCATAGCCTTCCTTTTCCATTTTCCATCTGAAAACTCCGATGGGCATTCTGATCTTCTCGATAGGCGAAACACCCAGATATTTCCATTCACTGTCCGGCGCAGTGTATTCCTTCATGTAGATCGTCGCTCCGGGAGGCTCGGTTTTGATGTTTATCCTCACGGAACATTTTGAGAAGAGTTCGGCCAGCTTGGGATCGCGCGGAATGTACGCCTCTGCCTTTTCCGCAAGTGTGTAGGCAGCAGTGAGGTCCGGCCAAACATTGTAATTTCCAACCAACCGCTCGATCTCAGGGAGGGCTTGTTCCCTGGCCCAGCGGATTTGGGCCTGGCGGCTTAGAAACCACCGGCCAAAGACGCCTAGCGCAAGCAGGAAGATCAAAACCGGAATAGCCACCCGCGGGCTTCGGGCCTGGCGGAGGAGCCCGCGGAGATTCAACGGCCCGGCTTCCGCGTCGTGTTTCAGGTGCTTCAAATCTGCGCAGAGTTCCGACGCGTGCTGGTAGCGAACCTCGCGATCCTTCTCCAGCGCCTTCGCGATAATCTCTTCCAACTGCGCCGGCAGCTTGGGATTCAACTGCAAGGCTGAACGCGGCGTCCGGTTCAAGATCGCGTCAAAGATGACGGCTAGCGTGTCCCCGCTGAAGGCCTGCTTGCCGGTGGCCATCTCATAGAGCACCGCACCAAAACTAAACAAGTCCGTGCGTGCATCGAGCGCCTCGCCCCGCGCCTGCTCTGGCGACATGTACTCCAGCGAGCCCGCCACTGCTCCCAGCCTGGTCAGCGCCGTCTCCCCGGTCGTCGAATCACCCGTCAATGTTTCGCCGTCGGCACCCTGCGGCAGCCGCTTGGCCAGCCCGAAGTCTAGAATCTTGGCCTGCCCCCGCGTCGTCA